>OGVW01000029.1_pt1 | contig 19117 bp, 10 predicted proteins | sample 1575821 | NCBI WGS metagenome assembly OGVW01 (sample SAMN07581525, study PRJEB24739) | freshwater metagenome | place: Singapore | collected 2015-01
GACCATGATCGATACAAATAATGATGGTAACCCTGATACCCCAGTATGGACAGCAAGTGTTACGGTAGCTCCGAATGCCACTGATGCCCAAGCCGAAACTGCTTTGCAAAATCTGTTAGAAAGTATTGTGATCACGCCACCAGCAGACTGGAATAATAATGGTCAATCTGGACAGTTCCATTTCGATGCGACACTTACGACTTCGGTCTTGGGTGGCGCTACCGAAGAGGCAACGATTCAAGACATGACGATTCCAATCGCTCCTGTGACGGATAATCCGATATTCACCATGTCTGGAGATAGTATGGTGGGTGAGGGTGAGACAGCAATCACAAGTTCTATTACACTCGACCCTGCCGATGGAAGTTATGGTAAGGTTGTCGGTGGTAAAATGTATGTGCAAGTCAATGCTGCTGATACAACCAATGCCATGGAAGGTGGTCAGCTATACATCACGGGTAGTACAACACCACTTGTTTTACAAAGTGTAGATATTGATGGTGATGGTACAACTGATGTTGGTTTCTACGTCATTGACATTGGTGAAAATGGCGGAACAGTAGACTTAACGTATACCATGCCAAATGGTGAGAAAACTGTACCAGGTAATGTATCATTTACTGCTTATGCAAACGTACAAGAAGACTATGCAGATGTTAAAGCAGTCATTGTCACGGGTTCTGTGGAAGTTCAACGGATCAATAATGGTGTAAATGTTGTTTCACAAAACTTTAATGGTAATGAGTCAGAACTGGCAACTAAAGCCTATGCAATTGAGCTGACTGGTGAAGGTGGACTAAGCGTGAGTTTGAACGATTCAGATGGTTCAGAGTCTTATGGTGCAATTTTGCTATCTGATGTTCCAAATGGCTTCTTGGTTTATGTCGGAAATAATGAGGATTCCGCAACGCCTGCAACGCTTGCAAGTAATGCAGGTGGTGATGGCACAACCAACACTTGGGTACTCTCAGAAAGTGGTGGACTACCAGCTTATGTTGCGATATTACCGCCGATACACTGGAGTGGTACTGTTGGAAACTTACAGTTGGTTGTAACTTCTGGTGAAAGTAGCTTATCTCCTTTAACTGAAACCAAAGACATTGGAGATTTGGTGGTTAATGCCGTAGCCAATGGCGTTGATATCAAACCGACTCAAACTTTCGGTAAAGAAAATGAGATTATTCCACTTACCCTGAATGCATCGATGCATGATCCAAAAGTTTCAGAAGTTGCAAATGACAGCAGTACTGAAACTATGACCATTAAACTCACAGGTCTGGGTCAATATGCCTCTTTTTATATCGATGGTGTACAGATTTCATCTAGTCAAATTACAGTAAGTGGAACTGGATCAAGTACGACTTATACCATTACAGGTTTAACCCAAAGCAATATAGATAAGTTAGGCTTTAAACAGGCGAAAGCAGCTTTAACTGATCAGGATTCAGCGACTGCAGGTACACAAATCGGGGTAGAAGCATGGACAGTTGAAAGTGGTGCTGGAAATAGTGAATCTGCTCATGTTTTTACGAACATTACTGTAAATATGACGGCCCAACAGGCTACAACAGGTAATGATACCTTGCTATATACAGCAAGTAGTATTAATGCTGGAGCAGGTACAGATACGATTCAGCTCCGTTCTGGTGAAACTGTATCAGGTGCTACTTTGGCAGCAAATCTGAAGAATGTTGAAGTGCTGGATTTGTCTGTAAATGGAGCAAATAATATCACTAGCCTGACAGCATCACATGTATTGACCATGACTGATGCGGCACATACCTTGAAGATCAATGGTACTGCTGAGGATACTGTTGAACTTGGTTTAGGCTGGACACAAAGTGCAACCAATAATGGTTATGTGACATACATCAGTACCGTATCGGGTACGGCTGTCACTTTGCTGGTGAGTGAAAATGTTCATACCCAATCTGGAGTAAATCCATTATCAGCGAGAAGCTTCAGCGTAGCTGAAACCAGTTCGGATGATGTGATTGTGGCCAAAGCGGGTAACGATACCATTACGACGGGTCAGGGTCACGATACATTGATTTATAATGTGCTAGATGCGAGTGATGCCAAAGCGGGGCATGGTATTGATCATTGGACAGATTTCGGTTTTGGTTCTACCGCAACAGATAGCAATGCCGAAACGATTCAATTCTCATCAGAATTCTTTAATGATTTGCTTAGTGATAGTGATTTGACATCATCTCATCTTTCACAAGTCGAAAAATTCATTAAGGTTGACTATGATGCAGCAACTGAATCTGCAACCGTGAAAGTAGATCGTGATGGTGAAGCAAATGGTTCAAATTATCAGGATCTTTTGGTCTTAGAACATCAAACTTCGAATGTAACGCTTGCAGAGCTGTTAAATAATCATCAAATTACGATTGGCTAACTTATCGTGTTGATGAATAAAAGTTGCCCCATCCGTGGGGCAATTTTTATGCTAGATGTGAATAATTTCGCTAAATCATTTAATGGCAAAACAAAATTCCAGTACAATGCTTGAGTTTTGATTTTCCTCATCATTATTATAGTCGTGAAACAATATCATGAATAAACGGGATGTATTAATAAAGACGAGTTTATGTTCACTTCTTAGCCTTTATATGCCTTTACTTTATGCAGCGTCTGGTCAGGAAATTGCAACTTCGTTAAAAGATAACTTACAAGGTGTATTTACCCCAAAATCGGATGATCATTTTAATAAAGTAGATCTTAAACAGCTCTCAAATTTTGATGTCGATACCTCAAAGTTTGATGAACTTCCTGTTATCGGTTCAACACATTCCAATACGGTCAATACTGCGGGATTGAGCTTGGTAAGCCCCACTTCAAGAACGCTTGATATTTCTGAGGCAGTGAAAATTGCGGTTCAGCGACATCCTGAAATTAGTCAAAATATTGCGAGTCTTGCTTCTCAAAATGCCAATATTGATGTGGCTAAAGCTGCATATTATCCTCAATTATCGGGTGGTATTTCGACTGGAGATATGACTTCTGGCGAACGCGGTCGGCAGTTATTAAGTCTTAATGCGACACAGATGGTCTATGATTTTGGTAAGGTCAAATCCAGTGTGGATATTCAAAAAGCCAGATTAGCATTGCAGCAGGCGCAAGTGCTGGTCAAGATTGATGAGGTTGCACTTGAGGTTGCAAGTGCAATCGTGAATCTAAAACGCTATGAGGAAGTCTGTCGCATTGCACAGCAGCAAGTAGATGGGATTGCACGTATTGCTGAGATTGCCAATTTGCGTGCAAATGCTGGCATTAGCAGTCAGGCAGATCCCGTGCAGGCGAAGTCGTATCTTGAAGCTTCCCAATCAAATTTAATTGCTCAACAAACACAATTAAGACTGTATCAACAAAAATTACGGACTTTACTGGGCTTTGATATCAGTCGGATCAACTGGAAAATACCTGAAAATGTAGTCACTGAATCAAAGATTTTTGAAGCACCTAAAATCAATACGATTCCTACGATTATGTCTGCTCAAGCAGAAGTAAATGTCGCAAAAGCACAGAAAACTCAGACAGATCTCAGTCGTTACCCTACTTTAAATTTAGTTGGAACGCTAAGTCAGGCACTGAATGGTGTCAATCCAAACAATAACAAGGATGACGGATTTGATAGTTCAATTAAATTTGAAGCAAGCAGTAACTTCTTTCAGGGTGGATCAGTGGGGGCGCAAAGTCGCGCTGCAAGTTATGCAGAAGAAGCTGCCAAAGCCAAAGTACAAAATAGTTATATGGATATTCTGGAACAGATTCGCATGACTGAGGAACAAGTCACAAATAAACAACGGCAGATGCAGGTTTTGGTTGCCAGACAATCAACCACCACCAGAACAAAAGAATTATATCAGGAGCAATATAAGCTTGGTACGCGGACAGTAGTGGACTTACTTAATGCTGAACAAGCCATTCATAGTGCAAATATGGAAATTGAAAATAATCGTTATGATATTTATGCAAATCTAGTCCAACTTATCTCGACTACAGGTCAATCACGAGATGTTTATCATCTTAATCGTCTATCCATTCAGGGGGTTAAGGTTCAGCCATGAGTACGATGAATTACCAGCCATATCTTCAGGCAATTTTATTGATTGCCAAACATTATCGTATCGAAACCTCTGAAGAACGTATCCGTTTGCAGATGGATTGGGCAGGGGCTAGTGCAGCAGATGAGGTCGTGAAAACGATTGCACGTCAGATTGGCTTAAGTGTACGTAAAAGTAAATTTTCAAAAGAGATGCTTAATCCATGGCGTTTACCAGTCATCGTGGTATTCAAGGATGGTCAAGTTGGTGTGGTTGATCAGGCAGATGTCGATCATAATGTCAGTATCCAGATGAGTGGTGATCAGGGGCTTGCGCAAAGTTTTGTTGCTTCTGACCTTCAACATGAAATTGAAAGTGTTTATATCCTGCGACCTGAAAAATCAGTTGCAGATGCGCGTATTGATGAATATATCAAACCTTATGAGAGTAGTTGGTTCTGGTCGATCGTGTTACGTGACTGGAAACGATATATCGATATTATGTTTGCATCATTAATTGCAAATATTCTGGCACTGGCAACCATTATATTTTCAATGCAAGTCTATGATCGAGTCGTGCCTTCTCAGTCAATTCCTACGTTATGGGTGTTGGCAGGTGGTGTATTGATTGCGGCAATTTTTGAATTTGTTTTACGTGTAGCGCGTATCTATTTATCAGATATTATTGGTAAACGAGCAGACTTGCGTATTTCAGATCGGGTTTTTGGTCATGCGCTCAGAATTAAAAATAGTGAGCGTTCCAAATCAACAGGTACTTTTATTTCCCAAATTCGGGAGTTGGAAGGGGTGCGGGAGCTAGTCACCTCAACGACGATTAGCGCCATTGCCGACTTGCCATTTTTCTTTTTATTTTTGGTTATATTCTGGATCATTGGCGGCAATCTTTTCTGGGTCATGGTACTTGTTGTACCGCTTATGATTATTCCAGCCATATTGGCACAAAGACCACTGGCTAAACTTGCCAGAGAGGGAATGCGTGAGTCTTCGATTCGTAATGCAATATTGGTGGAATCAGTGCAAGGCATAGAGGACATTAAGCTGTTACGCGCTGAATCCAGATTCCAGAATCAATGGAATCATATGAATGAAATGTCTGCCGATATTAGTATGAAGCAGCGTAAAATAGTGGGCGTGATGACTGCATGGACGCAAAAAGTCCAAGGTCTGACTTATGCTCTTGTGGTACTTGTTGGCTGTTTTGCCGTGATTAGTGGAGAAATGACCACAGGTGCATTGGTTGCATGCTCAATTTTATCTTCCCGAATGTTGGCACCAATTGCACAAATTACGGGTGTTTTGGGACGTTTACAGCAAGCCAAAGTCGCAAAAAGTAGTCTTGATGAGTTAATGAAAAAGCCAGTTGACCAACCTGATCGGGCGCATTTGATCCATCGCTCAGTATTGTTGGGTGATTATCAATTGAATGGCACTTTATTTAAATATAATCAAGATGATGCAAAACCCAATCTAGCGATTGCTCAACTAGCAATTCGGGCGGGAGAGAAAATTGCAATTTTAGGCCGAAATGGCGCGGGGAAATCCACATTATTGCAATTATTATCAGGCATGCAAATGCCGCAGCAAGGTAATATTTATCTTGATGGTCTTGATTTATCACTGATTGATCCTGCTGATATTCGTCGTGATACAGGGTTACTTAATCAGAGTGCGCATTTGTTTTATGGCACAATCAGGGAAAACCTAACTTTAGGCGCACCTTTAGCCTCAGATGATGACTTGATTCAGGCGCTCAAAATGACAGGAGCTTGGTCATTTGTACAAGATAAAAAAGAAGGTCTTGATCATCTTGTACTTGAGGGTGGCTTAGGTTTCTCTGGTGGACAACGGCAGGCTTTGTTGCTGTCACGCTTGCTTATTCGCCAACCTAATATTGTATTGTTAGATGAGCCAACAGCGTCGATTGATGATGTAGCAGAAAAACAATTTATTGATCATCTAATGAATTGGATGGGGCATCGGACTTTAATTGTTGCAACTCATCGGCGAGCTGTTTTGGCATTAGTTGATCGAATTATTGTCATGAATGAGGGGAAAATTGTGATGGATGGTCCACGCGATCAGATTTTGAGTCAATCAAATAATCAAACTCATCCATCCAGTGGGGCACAATAATGAATGAACAACCACAACAAACAAAACGTCCTGCTAAAGCTTCATTTCATGAACCACCTTTACCTAAATCGAGTATGGTCATCTGGATTATTGGCTTAGGACTTTTGGTGTTCTTTATATGGGCTGCTTTATTTAAATTGGAAGAAGTTTCTACAGGTACGGGTAAAGTTATTCCATCTTCTAAAGAGCAAATTATTCAGTCATTAGAGGGTGGTATTTTGACCAAACTCAATGTTAAAGAAGGTGATATTGTAGAAAAAGGCACCATATTGGCACAACTTGATCCGACTCGCTTTGCATCTAATGTAGGTGAATCGCAGTCTTTGCTCGTTTCTTCATTGGCCACTTCGGCACGTTTACGGGCAGAAGTAAATGGAACTGCATTACAATTTCCCGAGATAGTTCAAAAAGATTCGCAATTGGTTCGTGAAGAAACACAGTTGTATAATACACGACGGATAAATTTAGAAGAGTCAATATCAGATCTAACGACTTCTTTAACATTGGTACAGCAAGAGCTAAGAATGACTGAGCCGTTAGTTGCTAAAGGAGCTGCAAGTGAGGTAGAGGTTTTAAGGTTAAAACGTCAAGCTTCTGATTTACAAAAGCAAATTAATGATACACGTAGTCAGTATTATGTAAAAGCAAGGGAAGAATTATCCAAAGCCAATACCGACGTAGAAACACAACGGCAGATTGTGAAAGGAAAATCAGATACATTAAATCGTACAGTCTTTAGAGCGCCTGTTCGCGGTGTGGTAAAAGAAATCGATGTAATGACTTTAGGTGGCGTAATTCCTCCTAATGGCAAGATTATGACGATTGTGCCGTTAGATGAACAGCTTCTGATCGAAGCTAGAATTTCGCCAAGAGATATTGCCTTTATTCGTCCAAACCAACAAGCTTTAGTCAAAATTACAGCGTACGATTATGCGATATATGGCGGATTACATGGCAAAGTGACCGTGATATCTCCTGATACGATTCGAGATGAAGTTAAACAGGATCAATTTTACTATCGGGTTTATATTCGCACTGATTCAGATAAGCTGCGAAATAAACAGGGTAAGACTTTTGCGATTACGCCTGGAATGGTGGCGACAGTTGATATTCGCACTGGACAGAAAACAGTGCTGGACTATTTGATTAAGCCATTCAATAAAGCCAGAGAAGCGTTAAGAGAAAGATAAAGTCTTAAATTTTATGGATTTTGTAGTGATACAAAATCCTTTTTTTAATTTTAGATATCTCATTACCGCGCACGAACCACAAGCCGATAATACCCAATCAATAAAAAAATACCTGTCGCACAGCTCAAAAATATGAGTTTAGTTAAAACCAGATAAGTTTGAGTGTAAGCGTCCGCTGAACCCCATGCCTATTTTTTAATTTGAGTTGGATTTCCAGCGATGTGTCAGTAATTCTTCTATTTGGGTTGCTTTATGCGTCGGCAGCCTTTTCAGCACATCACTTAAATAGGCATACGGATCCAAGCCATTCAGCTTTGCTGACTGGATTAATGTCATGATATTGGCTGCTCGCTGACCGCTGCGCAGCGAACCTGCAAATAGCCAATTCTTACGTCCCAACGCCCAAGGTCGCATCTGGTTTTCCACCCAATTATTATCTATAGGTAGATTGCCATCATCCAGATAGCGGCTTAAAGCTGGCCAACGCTTCAGAGTGTAATTGATGGCCTTGGCGGTTGGAGAACTCGATGGCACAGTCAGTTGATGTTGGTTAAGCCATTCATACAGTTGTTGCATCACCGGTTGACTATGCTGTTGTCGGTATTCGCGGCGCTGTTCTGCCGTACCATCGGTCTTTTTCCTGAGTTCTGCTTCTATCGCATACAGTTTCTGAATCAGCACCAATGCCTGTTCAGCGACCTGACTTTTCCCAGTTACATGCAGTTCATGGAATTTACGACGTGCATGGGCCATGCAGCCCACCTCTATGACCTGGCCTGATTTAAAGCGTGCTTTATAACCACTGTAATCATCACAGACTAGATAACCCTGCCAGCCTTTCAAGAACTCTGCAGCATGCTGGCCTGAACGACTATCCTGAAAGTCATAGATCAATGCCTGAACTGGATTGTACTGTGTGGTGGCATAGGCCCAGACATAACCTTTCTTCGGTTTTTTATCATTCTCACCCATCCGCATGATGGTGACCGGTGTTTCATCTGCATGCAGCACCTGCTGTTGTAGTACCACCTCTTTTAAGGCATTGGCCAGAGGTTCCAGTTCTACACCGCAGCGACCTATCCAGTCAGATAAAGTTGATCTAGAAAGTTCGATTCCCGCCCGCTGATAGATCAGACGTTGACGGTACAGCGGCAAATGATCGGCATACTTCGATACCAAAACATGGCTGAGCAGTTCAGGTGAAGCAATGCCTTTATCAATCACATAGGCGGGCATCGCTTGCTGAGTCAGAGTGTCACACTGATCACAGACCCATTTACCACGCACATGCTGTTCCTTATAGAACTGTGCCGGTCTGAAATGCAGTTTTTCACTGACATCTTCGCCGATACGACGGAGTTGGCAGCCACAAGCACATTGGGTTGATGCAGGTTCATGCTCAATACGGATGGTGTGTAGATGATCTGGCAGTGGTCGACGTTTAGGTTTATTGGTTTTGGCTTTGTGTGTCACTGCATCGGTTTTATCTGCATTTAGCCGTTCCAGTTCTAGATCAACCGCGGCAATATCTTCTTCGACCGCTTCATCCCACAGGTGGATTTGTTTTGCGGTGAGATGTTCGTTTTTACTGCCGAATTTGTGCTGTTTAAATAGTGCGAGTTCATGCTCGTATTTTTGATTGAGAATAGAAAGATGTTGAACTTTAGAATCTAATTGGTGATTGGTGACTTCAAGATGTTGAACTCTGGCATCTAATTGCTGGTTTGATTGTGCTAGAGACTGATGCTGCATCGCCAACTGTCTGGTGAATTCCAGCAGTTGTTCATGGGTCAGTTGGCTTAAGTCAGGCAGCGTATTCATGACCGCAGTATGCCTGAGGTCATGAGAAGAATGAAATAGAACGTTTGGAGAATAGCAGAATGGAACAGCCTGGTTTAAAGCATCGTCACCACCTGCTGTCGTCCAATGCGCTGCCAGGGCAAACCTTGGATCAGTGCCTGTAACTGTTCCGGGCTGAGGGCCACGGTTTCACCTTGGTGAACTTGAGCCCAGTGAAATTAGAGGTGGATCAGGAAATTTGAACAACACTTATAAGTGATATTTTGCTCCCCAAATGATGTTATAAACATCAATATATGGAGTATTTTATGGCACGTAGACCAAGAAGAAATCATTCAAATGATTTTAAAGCTAAGGTAGCACTTGCTGCGATTAAAGCAGAAAAAACACTTGCTGAATTGAGTGCTGAATTTGATGTTCATCAAAACCAAATTATTGACTGGAAAAATCAATTGATCTCAGCTTCCTCGCAAGCTTTCGATCAATCAAAAGCTCCATCAGAACCCCCCATTGATCTTAAAAAGTTACATGCAAAAATCGGTGAGCAGGCATTAGAAATTGATTTTTTAGAAGGTGTGTTGAAGAAACTGGGCCGCTTCAACCACAAAAGTTAATCGACGACTCACTTCAGATTTCAGTATCTAAGCAAGCTAAGCTGCTGAAAGTCTCCCGTGGTTGTTATTATTATCGCCCAAAACCTGTTAGCTCATCAGATCTGAAGCTGATGCGATGTATTGATGAATTACATATGCAATATCCTTTTGCAGGCAGTCGTATGATGCGTGATTTGTTGAATCGTCAAGGGCATCATATAGGACGACGTCATACACGTACTTTAATGAATTGATATAAAAATAAAGTTAGTAAATAAATTATATAAATCAAATATTTTCTTATTAAATCTTAAATTTGTTTGATTTAATTTTATTTATTTTGGGACTATGTTAGTCTATTATTTCAACGCTAAAAATAACTTAACTTGCAGAAAAAATGATGACACCATTGCTCATTGATGCATTAACAATATCTGAAGGCAGGTTTAAAAAACCATGCCCTGTTTTAGTTTTGAAAATGATGTTACTTAATGGGGAAAAGAGCAGGTTTTCAGAAGAAATTAAGAATCAAGCATTACTACTGCTCGCGATATATCGTAAGTTGCTGCTTGCTGTCGATCGGGATTTATTTAATGTAAAAACTCTAAAGAACAGTGTGAAAAGAAGGCACTGGGCTAAAGTGGATAAAGCACAGAATAAGATGGTGGTTGCAAAAGAACTTCGACTAAAGCATTTAGATCTAGAAGAAATGCCTTTATTTTTTCATACACAGCATTTTTTAAAAAAACTACCGATTTCCTTTGTTCAAAAATTGGTAGATTGGGCACCACCGGTGGTTAGTGGTACTTTTTTAATCGAAAATGTTTTAGCAGGTTATATCTCTCAGAAGCTTTTGCCATTAGAAAAAATTAAAGTAAAAGAGCTTGGCAAGTCTGTGCAACCCTATTTTCACATAGCTGACTTTTTTGTATTTTTACCTCGACTGGAGGAACTTTATCAAAAACATCAGCAGCAAATTGTTTGTGTGGCACCAACCGCAGAAATTGCTTTAGCTTTAACAGACTTTAAGAAAGCATGGATCTATCGTCTTAGGAGCAGTTTATGAATATTTATTTTAAGCAGCTCATAGAATGGATGAAGCAGCATGAAAATATAGAAGAACAAGAACTTATCCAAGCATTATTTTTGTTGCGTGCACATTATAGCTTAGCTGGTATTGTTGTCATTTGTCAGCGAATTTTCACATTGATTGGTGATCATGAATTACCAATATTTCGTAATGAGCTTAATACTTTAAAGATAATTAGTACATTACAGAATTCTGATCAACATTCACATTTTTTCTCAGAAACAACAGATAGAAACAAACATAAACTCACGCCATTACGTCCATACACTGGAGACAGTGGAATTTGTGATTTGCTATTGATTCAAGCAGGACTAAGTCGAAATAATGAGCGTTTTGATACTGTAATTATTTGGTTTTTAGAGCAAATATTTCACTTTCAAAAAAATGTACATACTCTAAAGCTTTATAGTCATTATTTAAAGGGTGATGGAAGCATAAAGCTGAAAGATCAAAAAGGATCTCGTGTGTATAACGCCTTTTTAGCGATCAGGCTGTTGGGTGATCCAAGTAATGAGGATATTTTAGAACAAGTCGAAAAATTACTGACTAAAAACGGACCGAAACAACTGATTCATTTGATGTCCGCTGGTTCTGAAGACAAACGATTAAATGAAGTTTTTTATGCATTAAAGCTCTTTTTATCACAAATTTGGCAAAAGAATCGACTAAAAAATAAGAAAAAACGTCGAGAGTTTTTACACCGTATAGGGTTAAAGCATCAAAAACTGATCTTGCAACGATACGGCTCATTAAGTATTGCTATCCAACCTTTAGAGGATGTAGATGAAATTCATCGTGGTCTAGTCTCTGAAGTATTTGAGGATGATGAGATTGAAGAAGATGAAACACCATTGGAGCCATTGTTTACATTTTTTTTGGCCGAACAATCCGATTTAATTCGAGGGCTTTATGCATCTAAGTCTATTTTTCAGCATGTTGAAGCTACAAATGCTGGTTTAGTTTGGACCAAATGGCGATTGTCATTAAATTCGATTCAAGATGTGTTTAGGCTCTGTCAACCATCTAAGGCTGATACCAGCTTAATTTTACGCGCAAAATTAGCTTTGATATTGAGTTTACTCACTGGACGTTCGGTTACTGAATTAACAGCGCCGTGTTTTAGTCAAAATACTGATCAGAATAATATTGCTATTCAGTATGATCATACTTTATCTGCATACGTATTGAGCGTTTTAGCAGGCACACCGACACTCAAAACAAAGCCAGAAGAGTCTAAATTTCATGTGCCATGGACCAAGAAATTACATTTGGTTTTACCAAGTGAGCTCAATGATTTGGTGAATCAAGTCAAAAATCTTGCGATTAAAACCCGTCAACCGGCAGTTGAACGCGAAGTTAGAAGACTTATTAACAGTGTGCCGAAAGAGTTAGAAATCAGCCTCAAAAGCATTAAAGATCTTCTTCCACGGTTGTTATATGAGCATAGCCAAGGTGATTTAGCTGTCGTTAAAGCAGTGACTAATGCATCCGGTCGGAATTATGATAACTTAATTCATTATGCATCTTTTGAACAGAGGAAACTTGAGCAGTTATGGGCTGATTGTTTAAGAACGATAAAAATTGATATTCCTGAATATATGCACTCTTCTAGTGAACGCGTGGGTAGCCCGACTGGGATAAAGATTGTTGAAATACAAAATGAAATTACACGAATAAAGAAGAGAATAAATCAGGCTGCCGAACAGAAAGATTGGCAGACGCTCTTTGATAACTTAACGTTGTATACAGAATTATGGATGAATCTTGCAACTGCAGGACGGGGGATTAAGCAACCCTTTCCAAAGTGGATAAGTCAGCAAGGCTGGGCATTGATTCAAGATAAACATCATCAAGATGAATCAACCGATCGTTATGTGCCATTGACGGCAGCATTTATCAAACAGATTCAAGTTTTACGTGGTTTGATGAGAATGCTGGGGGATCAAGTTGAACCACGTGTTGATTTATCATCTTATGCGTTGCAACTTTGTGATCCTCATCAGATTGAAGGTTTAGGTAGAAATTGGGCACGGAAGCTGGTTCGCTCTGATAATAATCAGTTACCTGGACGGTTCAAGGATGCTGGACTTGGGCACTGGGTACGCGGTCGTTATCCATGGGATATGTTATCAGTATTTCCTGTATCAACATTTAAACAACAGTGGCTTGATGTACAAGAAAACCTGCAAAAACAGTTAGGTTTCGAATGTCTTGATTTTTTTAAAAACCTGAATATTCCAACATTTGTTGTAACCAAAGAGATTAAAACAGTTCAAGCAGAGACGAAGCCGAGAATACAATATTCAGAAAATGATGTAAAAGAATGGCTGGAAAACTCAGAGTATGAGTCCTATTGTCAGTTGATTTTTGAGGAAAATCCTGAGCCAAACGTATCTTTCGAGCTTGGACATGTATTAGCTTCCCATTTAGCTAAAAATACAAACATTGATTTGCCACAAGCGATCAAAGCATATTGTGCTTATATTCGCGATAAAACGAAAATTCCTTTATTCGTTCAACTTCCTCAAAAGGCTCATCGTACATGGCTGACATCTGAAAATAGTTTTAGTACATGGTGTTATATTGAACAAAACTTACTTGATCTTATTCAGAAGGATTTAGAACATTTACCTGAACATCAAAATTGTGATATTGAAATAGGACGTTTGCTGGTTGTACTCTCCATGTATGCACAACTGTGCAGAGTGAGCCATTTACAAGCGATGTTGGAGTTTATTGCTTCTGATCAACATATAGTCGCTATGGGGAATAGTCGGCTCGTTGAGCTGACAGTGAATAATGATAGATCTGTGACGAAGATACGCCGTACAGTACTGTTAAGTCCTTATGTCTCGACGTTAATTTTAGTAGACCGACAGTATCTACAGCCCCGATTAAAAGAGATTTTAGCACAGTCAAGAAATCAACAAAGAACGACTTGGCAAAAGTGTTTTAATACATATTTAAAACAAATAGGGCTTAAGTCAACTCTATCGTTGGCTCAATGGTTGAAAGCTTTACAGCAAAATGTGATGTTAAATAGCACTCCGTTAATTGCAGGTTATATAGCAGGCCAAGTCCTGACTGAAGATCTTTCAATAAATGAATTATTACGCTTATCCGAATATGAAAAATTAACCACAGGTTTAGATAGTACTGAGCCAGAAAATGAAATAGAAATAGGCGATGAGCAACTAAATTTGTCTGATATTTTAGCGATGATTCAGCAACTAAAAGGTGAGTCTAGATCAAGCATTTGGCTTAAACAGCTTGCCAATAATAAAACGAATCACTACTCAGTCAATTTATTAACGTGCTTTGTGCAATGGTTGATTTTACGCTGTGATGCAGAAGAGTTAAGTCGACAGAATCGAAATATAATTCATCTACATTTGGCCATAGTCAGTGCAGGTATATTGGGGTTTTCAGAAGACTTAACAAAAGATAGCCAGATTGATGAAGATGTATTTCAAAAATGGATGGAGTTGACGCAAGAGCATTTTCCACACCGCAAGCATCTCGCTGCGTGGAATCGCTTTAGAGATTTTTTAATTCAGTTAAATGATGATCGTATAAAGTTACACAATCGTACAGCGCATCAAGCAAGTGCTAAAGTTTTTGCAAAAAATGAAGTGCAGCAGATCGTTCAAATATTACAATCTGTAGAATCTGGGGTGAGTGATGCTGCTTTACGTCTAGAGATTCAGCGTCATTTTCGTTTATCTGCAGCGATGGGTGTACGCCGTTCAGAGACACTTCATTTACGGCCCTTAGATATTGATGAGGATATGCTCCGAATTCGTCCTTATGGTGAGCATCAGTTAAAAACACTTGGATCAGAACGTGTTGTTCCGATGAATTTATTAAGTCAGACGATTCAAAAGGGATTAGATGATATTTATAAGAATAAAAAATATTCGATATTAATGTCTGATGAGGACAGTGAGCATAGGCCTTTTTTCAATCAAATATCTCAAATATTAAAGAAAGTCACTGGAGATGTTGATCTCAGCTTACATCATTTAAGACATACGTTTGCAAGTGCATATACTTTAAAGTGTTTGCAAACAGTGGTGGATTTTAAAGCGCTGACAATAGAACTGCCATGGCTACAAACTTGGATGCCATCGAATGAGCAATTTAATACGCTAGTAGGCAATGAAGGACAGGTTGGGCAAGGGATTAAGGCGATTAGTCGAGTGCTTGGACATTTACATGAATCGACAACATTAAAGCATTATGTTCATATCTTATTTCTGGCTACTTATGCCTATAGCATGCAACAACAGCAACCCAATTTACATACTGCATTTTTTAAGCGAGTCATGAGTCGGAGTAATTTATTCAGGCATTTCCAAGCGATTCATCAACAGAATGGTAATCTAAAATATGAGTTGAGAGATACCATCGAAAAATATGTACTCAAAAAAAGACAAAGGTGGGTAATCTATGCTCAAAAAAGAGGGAATTCTACTGAAAAAGTAATTAAACACGATTTATTTCAACAATTTGAAGATATTGAGCGGTATCTTATTTCAGGGCAGGGGCAGCCACGATTAGATATTGAGTCCTGGAAGAGAGCTTTAATTACGATGGCAAACATTCCGTCAGGTAAACGTGGTTCAAATATAGGAAGACATCCATTATCGACACAAGGAAAGTTAGCACGTTTGCCTGAATTACTAAGTGCTGTAGATTTTAATTCTGCACAAGAGATTTTAGAGCGATTTGATTATTTAGAACAGAACCAATCAGAAACTTATAATTGGTTAATAAAAAAATGGTTGTATGAAAGTAATGTAACCAAAGTATTGATGCACTTTAAGGCAGAGGATGAATCTATGCTTTCAATCCTTACAGAACATCAGTTTTTTCCGATGGTGATGAAACATAATAAATATGATTATTTTAGAATTATGTCTCAACAAGCCTCATTAAGCGCCGTGCGATGGGCACTTACGTGGTTGAGTGCACGATATTTGGTGATTAGAGATCATATCAGAATCTAAGTAAATATGACTTACGCACGCTTTGTTACACAAAGGTTTGAAAGACAGCGCTACCCTAATTGAGCTAAATTCAAGTGACAACTTGGGTATAAGTGCAGCCAAATTCTGTGAATTTGTTCAAGACAGCTACGTGTGCATGAATATTATTTACCTGACTAGGAAAACTTTTTGCCGCTCATTTATTGCTTAATGCCTTGTATTTGATCCGCTACTAGAAGCCGTACAGTATCCTTCTTTATATGAATAGCCTAAGCATATATCGTTCAACCTAAGGGGCCCAGGCCTTTGCTTTGTCAAAATCTGATTTGCCAAGCAAAGGCCTGGGAATCCGCGAATTCTCTTTTTATTTCTAGAAGGTTTTGTTGTATAAAACATTATGTAACATGCTGATTTATAAAATAAAACTAGTGATAAAATTAAAATGTCAGTAATATCAGCAATATCAGTAATAATTGCTTGTTTAGAAGACCCTACGTTTGACGTACGGATTAACGAGGGCTTTATAGAGTATGATTCGGAACGATATGAGTTCTCTTTAAATAGACCAATCGGTGACAATTGGTGCTTGTATATTCAGTACATACCACAGCCATTACCAGTTTTGGTACGGATTGAAAAGCGTATTATATTTATTCTCTTTGCTGCCTTGAATGATGCGATCGCCCTTGAAAAATGGGGCGAATTCAAACATGAGGTGCGACAGTTTGAAAAGTCTTATGATAATCAACAAGCTGAGCAAATTTCTCTAATGGTGTAAGCCAATCTAACGCTTTTCTAGGACGAGTATTCAGTGACATGGCAACTTGATTTAAATAATGCTGATCTGCCTGATTTAAATCAATCCCTTTAGGTAAATATTGCCTAATTAAACCATTCATATTTTCGCATGTGCCTTTTTGCCAGGGTGAATGTGGGTCACAGAAATATACATCTATGCCTAAATCTTCTTCAAGTATTTTATGTTCTGCCATCTCGCGTCCACGGTCATAGGTCAACGTTTTACGCAGTTCTGCAGGTAAATATTTCAGAGCTTCAGTTAAAGCCTTGCGCACTGATTCTGCCTTTGCATCAGGTAATGTTGCCAAGATACAGAGCCGTGTATTTCGTTCAATAAGTGTTGCTATCGAACTTTTATTGTCTTTACCTTTAATTAAATCAGCTTCCCAATGACCCGGTATTTTTCTTTCTTGAACTTCGGCTGGGCGCTCATGAATAGTTTTAATATCCTGTAATATAGAATCTTTTTTAGGTTCACCGTTAGCTTTTCGCTTTTTATTTTCATGACGCAGACAGGATAATAAGTCTTTTTTCAACTCACCCTTTGGTAATGCTCGTATCGTTGAATAAATCGTTGTATGGCTTACATTCATTGTTTGATCCAAATCAGGAAATGTCTTTAAACGTTTTGCTATTTGCTGAGGAGACCATAAACAACGGATCGCTTCAACAATAAATTTCCAGAGGATTGAATCGATTTTGAGTTTTCTGTGACCACGTCTACGTCTAGCGAAGGTGTTATCAGAAGCATATTGAGCTTGATAAACGTCATTGATGCTATTTCTTTTAAGCTCACGATAGATCGTACTAGGATGTCTTTTAATGAGTTCAGCAAATTTTCTGGCTGAAAAGCCTTCTTTTCTTGACTCAAGCATTAATGCAGTACGATCTTCAAAGTTAAGATGATGGTATGACAATTTTATATACTCCATAAACCCTTTAAATTAATTAGGTGGTTTATGTCGCACTTCAAGTTTTACTCTGCCTAGCAATGGAAAGGGACTTCTTTAAAACCGAGTAAGTCTTTTTCAGTCCGTGATTTAATTTCAATATTCATTTAGAGAAGCTCTATATCGGGGTTAAATTTATCTTAGAGCCAGAACCCTCAAGCTGGCTAATGTAAAAAAATATTTATCCATGCAATTTTTGCATAACACTGTATAATTAATAGCACCGTTTAAATTATGGACAACGCAAATGTCATTGGAAATTCGCTGGATTGAAGATTTACTTGCTCTAGAACAAGAGAAGTCAATTTCCAAAGCGGCTGAACTCAGACATGTAACACAATCTGCTTTCACACGCAGAATTCAAGCCATAGAAGATGCACTTGGCTTTCAAATTTTAAAACGCTATAGCAAGAACGTAGACTTTACAGATGCAGGACAAATTTTATTATCTTCCGCAAAAAATATACAAAATCAACTAGATACAACTATTAAGTATTTAGAGAAAAACATCCGAAACAATGAGCTTTCAATCAAGTTTGCGGTTTCTCATTCATTAATCACACAGTTTTTCCCAAACTTCATTCACAATTTATATACAGATATTAAAGATCTACAACTTGAAATTATTGCAGCAAACATGAAACAGGGCATGCGATTATTGAAAGAAGGTTCATGTGATTTCTTGATTTGCTATTGTGATGAAGAAACTTTAAAACAATTGGACCATGCAATTTTTGCATTTCATAAAATTGTGAAAATGGAAATATTACCTGTCGCATCTGCACGTGATAAATACGAAAAATACAGTTTAGATCAAAACTTCCCTTTACTGTCGTATAGTAAACAAGCATATCTGAGAAAATGTGTTGATCGTGAAATTGAAGATAAACTTGATTATCGAATTTTATATGAAACAGATAATGCGGGTGATCTAAAAGCTTTGGTTTTACAAGGACTAGGCATTGCTTGGCTGCCTAAACTATTAATTGAAGAAGAGATTGCAGAAAATAAATTAAGAGTCTTAGATGATTATCATTTTTTCCAAGATGTTTATATTATTCGCAGTAAAGTAATCTACTCTCAGCGCATGGATTATATCTGGAATACCTTGATTCAATAATCAATTCAGGCATTGTATAAATCACCAATAAAAATCACTTAAATAGATCTATACAATTCCTATAATTTTTTTTATAAATCCCAATTCATTCTGATCTATTTATTTTTCTGCTTATCCTAACACTTCATTATTGATCCCTCTTATAAAGCTTCAAACAGATTATCAGCTCATCTTTTATCAATCTGGTCTTAACAATGTTGGCGCTTGTTCAAGTTTCTGAGCGAGAAACAGGATTAAAACTTTAAGCTTGGGCGGTAAATGCTTCGTGGCTGGGTAAAGGAGCCATGCACCACCACTATAATACAGTTTAGATCAAAACTTCCCTTTACTGTCGTATAGTAAACAAGCATATCTGAGAGAATGTGTTATCGTGACTGGGAAAC
>OGVW01000030.1_pt1 | contig 19008 bp, 40 predicted proteins | sample 1575821 | NCBI WGS metagenome assembly OGVW01 (sample SAMN07581525, study PRJEB24739) | freshwater metagenome | place: Singapore | collected 2015-01
GTTTCCCAGTCACGATAACTTAGCAAGTAACAAGAACAAAATGCGTGTGTTCTCTGAACGTGAACAGAATGCAATCAAGAGTGTAGCAAGCGGGCCTGTTGCAGATCCTCTTCTGTCTTTGTTGGCTAGGTTTAACCCTGAGCGTAGTCAGTTAGTCACTGCCGGCACAGCTTTTGCAGCAGGTACGAATCCTATATTAGCTGCTGCTGTGGGCGGCACAGGATACACCGCAGATAAGCTCCAAGGTTTGCTGCGTAGCCGTGCTGCTGAGAGACTTGTGTCTGATATTGCTTCTGGTACGCTGCAGCCTCTTCCTGCTAATATGGCATGGCGTGGTATGCTTTCTAGTACATTGACACAGCCAGAAGAGTAATCATTATGTATTCCTTTAGTCAACGAAGTAAAGATCGTCTTAAAGGAGTACATCCTGATCTTGTCAAGGTCATGCAGGAGGCTATCAAAGAGTCTCCTCTTGATTTTGGCATTACTGAGGGACTACGTACTCTGGAAAGACAGAAGGAGCTGTTTGAAGCTGGTAAGTCTCAGACCATGAACAGTAGGCATCTTAAAGGCTTTGCTGTTGACATTGCTGTGTTCGAGGACGGTAAGTTGACTTGGGAGTTTCCTAAGTATCAGATCGTAGCAGACCACATCAAGAAGGTAGCTAAGGACTTAGGTATTCCTATTGTCTGGGGCGGAGACTGGATTAGCTTCAAAGATGGACCACACTTTGAGCTGAATAGGAGCAAGTATGCTTAATATCTTATTACCGTTTGCTGGAAAGATCCTAGACAAACTCATTCCTGATCCTGCTCAAAAGGCAGAGGCTCAGATCAAGTTAGCTGAGATGGCTCAGAATGGTGAGCTTGAGAAGCTGGCTAAAGAGAATGAAGCATACAAGACGGAGCAGGATAACATTACAGGCCGTTGGAGTGCCGATATGGCCTCCGATAGCTGGCTATCCAAGAATATCCGTCCTATGGCTCTTGTGGCTATCCTGACAGGCTATTTTGGCTTTGCACTCATGTCTGCATGGGACATTAACGTGAATAACGCTTATGTTGAATTGCTTGGACAGTGGGGCATGTTGGTTATGTCTGCCTACTTTGGAGGCCGGACTTTAGAGAAGATCATCGAACTAAAGAATAAGAAGTAATATGGACTCCAAAGAAGTATCACATAACGAGATATATGAAAGACTGGTTAAAGTAGAAGAAAAGGTAGACAAGGTAGCTAAGGATACTGAAGGTATGGTTCATGCCTTTACAGCGGCCTCTGGTGCTTTTACAGTACTTGAATGGATAGCTAAACTGGCTAAGCCTATTCTGTGGACTGTAGGCTCCATAGCAGCTATCGTAGCTGTCTTACAGGATTATCGTAGTCACTAACGACAAAGGCCTCTAGAGCGTAAGAACTCTAGAGGCCTTTTTTGTTACTCCTTCACTTTACGTGGAGCTTTCTTCTTTGATTCCTTCAGCAGGTAGATTTGACGCTTGAGCATCCTTTCACGCGATTCGTCTGCATTGAACCAGAATTCTCTTCCGTTTTTCAATTCTTCCATTTCTTTTGGAGTAAGAAAACCAGAATAGCAAATATCTAACAATCTGTTAATCTGTTTAGTAGCAAAATCCGTCTGGCCTTTAACATTCGGAACCGTACCAATGCTACCGTAATGGGCTGTGTGAATCATTATTTCCGCTGAGTCCGCAATATAGCATTCCGGAACCATGCACGCAAGCATGCTAGCGGCAGAATAAGCACTACCAATAACTGTAGCAGCGACATCCCCACGACACCCCTTAACGGCTTCAATGATTTGCCAAATACTATCAGTTCGACCTCCATTGGAGTTAATCAAGAAGTTAACTGTATCATTCTCATTACAAGTAGCAAGACAATGAATGACATCACGATACATAGCAGGATCTCCAATGTCATCGTCAATGAAGATCAGATGAGCATTGAACTGCTGTTGGATAGAACGGATCAGGCCATTCTGTTGCTGTTGCTGACCCATCATCAGCATGATTTCTTCGTCATTTGCCTTACCCATTTTTACTCCCAGTAAAAACCTTCGGTAGAGTGGTTTCTCTGCGTTCAACCATGATGTCCATCCTCGTAGTGTGTCTTAGCAATAATGTATTGTTTCACGAGAGAGCTTCGTACAATATCTTCAATACCAAACTCAAAGCGTGAGAACTCTTTCATACTGCCTGCAATGTCAAGGAACTTCAAGATACCTGACTTATCATCCTTTTTACGTAGATCAGTCTGTCGATAGTCTCCACAGAAGACAATCTTGGACTTATCGCCTACTCGCGTGATAATGGTGTCAAGCTCTTCAAATGTCATGTTTTGCATTTCATCTACGATCAAGATTGAATGCATAAACGTGGTACCTCTAATAAAGCTAGTAGACACAAACTCAATGTGTCCTTGTTCCACCAACCGATCCCAAGCATCTTTTCGCTTAAACAGGTCAGAGCAAATCTGTCTGTAAGGCTGGATATATACGTCCATCTTTTCATCTACATCTCCCGGTAGAAAGCCCATATCACGACTCTGAACACTGCTACGGATAATAGTCACCTTATTAAAGGGATTGTTACGATCCATGACCTCTTCCAGAGCCTTATACAAGGCAATGTAAGTCTTACCTGTGCCCGCTACTCCATGCAATGCCATGAAGTAGTCACCACGTTGATAAGCCTCAAAGAACTCCATCTGTTTGTCTGTCTTAGGCTTGATAACTGCCATGTCATCCAGCTTCAACTTCAAACTGTTTGACTGCTTCTCTTTAGCAGTCTCTTTCTTGGCAGGAACCGTAGTCATTATTCTCCTTTGTCGTTATCCACTACATACGGCACGGTCCGTACTGTAGGAAACTTACTCATAAACTCTTCTCGTGTAATGTCTCGTCCGATCTTGACTTCCTGAAAAGCCTCCCCCGACTTAACGAGGGAAGCCTTCAGAGTCACGCAGGCAGGACAAGCATCCTTAGTGTAGACTGTCTTCATAGTTAGATCAAAGATTCCAAGTAACAGCCTTTACAGCCCACATTTGTGCAGTCTGGGCTTCTGTAATCGCAATAGACAACATTCGACCTTCTTCGGGATCGTTTGTTCGAATACGGTAATCTTGTAAAAGACCTACAACTTCTGCAAACTTATCTTTGATTTTATTAACGTCTTGATTTCCTCCCGGATTGAATGAAACACCACAAGCACGTTCACCAAAAGTTAGATTTTCTTTACTCATATCATTTCCTTAAATTTCGCACCCGCCCGCACTGCACGCCAGCGTCTGAGCGCCTTCAACGTTGTCAGTGTTCTCAATGAACTTATCCCAGTCAATGCCTTTAGGCATCTCAGAAGCAAGCTTCTCGTACACAGCAGCGTCAACGGTCTCATAAGGAGCCTGACGGTAAGTGCCACCATCCATGGGTAGGAACGATACACCAGTAATCTCGTCAAAGTTATCCCACACCCAAGCACCAACCTTAGGCCACTCATGTTCTTGTACAGAGATGGTCACAGAAGGCTTATGCTCACAGTAATGCCGCTGGAACATCAGCCACAAACGCAGGTGCGTAATAGCATCCAAATCCTCACGCAGCAGAGCACCCTCAGCAACCTTCATCGGGAAGCTAAACACTGTCGTGCTGTCAGGCTTCATAAAGCAAGGCTCCGAAGGGAAACCTTGAGACTTCAGGAAGTCCGTAAGAGGATCTTTGTTATCAGACCTTACACGACGAATGTAATACTGAGCATGTTGAGGGTGAATGCCACTAGCAGTAGAACTAAGCTGACTGACAGTGCCTTCGGGCTTGATTGCTGTAATAGCAGCACTCCGATTGATACCGATAGCATCAGCGTACTCAGCATTAACATTAACAGCCACATCTTTCAATTCCTCCAAGAGTTTAGGAAGGTTAGGATCGTCAGGATTATTCAACAACTTATTGTCAAGAATACCTGTCATGGAAACACCAAGCAAACGCTCTTCCTCAGTGTTGGTCTGCCAAATCTTCCGCAGGTACGGAAAATGAGTCATCGTCGATTGAAAAGTCCCCAGAATAGTTGCCATAGCGATCTTATCCCGAAGTCGATCCACAGTATCATCGCTACGAACAATAACACTGGATAGATTACAAAACTGATAAGGACGCAGAATAATTTCACTGCAAGGATTAGTGCCCCACTCTTGATTGAGCTTACGGCGTCCATTCTTGCCTGCTTGAAGTTCCGAAGCATAGCGATTAAAGATTCCGCGCTCTCCCGAATGACTCTCATAAATGCTACTCCATTCCCGCATGAATTGACCAACATCAGGCTTCACATCGTACACTGCACTGTTGTTAGCCAGAGCACGTTGACCGTTACCATCCCACCAGTTACCTGCCTTAGCATGAGCCATGCGGTCATCGCCAAGGTCAGACAGAGAAATCATCGCGGAACGACGAACTCCCCCAACAACCACAACCTCTCCGATCTTACATAGAATGTCATGAGCTTCGAGACTTGTGAGCTTTCGACCGGCGGCTCCCTTAAACTTAGCCACGACATATTTGAATAGTTCCACGAGCGGTTCAGGCCCACTAGCACGACCCCCGAAGGTCTTGAGTCGTGTCCCTGCTGGACGGACTGCTGATACGTCCCACTTAGGAATTTCTCCAGCGTATAGCAAGGCAATAACTTGTCGCAGAGCCTTTGCCCATCCTTCTTTGGAGTCTTTAACGACAACCAGAGACTCAGAATCATAGAGCTTGCAAGGGATCTCAGGCAACTTGTTAACATACTTCTGCTCCACACTAAAGCCCACACCTGTACCACAGAGCAGGATATACATCGCTTCATCAAATGCCTTAGGATCGTCAATAGGCAGATACGAGCAGTTATAGCCTGCAATGTTCTGACGCTCAAGGGCCTCACCAGCGGTCATAATCGAGCGCATAGAAGGAACCACATCAAGGTTCACCACAGCAGTCTCAAGCTTCTGACGCAGAGCATCCTCAAAGACATAGTTATGTTTCTCTTTCAGGTGCTTCTGCATGAAGTCAAAGTATCGCTTCACTGTCTCAGGCCAGTGCTCACGTCGGCCTTCATTGTCCAAGTAACGGGCATAACGGCTTTTGGCAATATATTCGTTGTAAGGGGTCATTTTAAAAGTCTGCGTTTCACTCATTCATCATCCTCTTTAGTTTATCTATATTTTCTTCAATTCTGTCCTCGAAGGCTTCGACGAGTTCATCACTATGGATATCTAATACCTCCATGAGTGTGACCTCATCTAAGCCTGCTAGACGCTCCTTTAATTCTTCGAGGGTGACTTCCATGTGTCAACCTCCCTCTGGAGATACCACAAAGCCTTCTCCAAGTCCTCCAGAGGCTTACCTTTGTGCATATGTCGTGCAATGTACTTAATAGTATTAGCAAGACGGAAGTTTAGCCCCCAGTCTTCAATGACATCAATCACTTCATACTTACCTGCTGTATAGTGCTTAGGTGAATTAATATTGTCTGCTTTCAATTCTTTTTCCAATTCTTTAAACACAAAAGCATCTGCATCGTCCCATTCTTTAATTGTAATCGTGTCCGGGGTGAAATAGTCCTCGCCTTTGGCTGCGGGCTGATGGATATAAATGTTACGGTTCACGTACTTGTTATACCCTTCACAGACATTACACGGATTACGCCTACGCTCATTCTGCATATAAAAGCAACTATTACACTTGTGTTCACTCATCATCATTCAGCTTATCCAAAAGAGAAGTTGTAGTCTTGTTTGCCTTACGCTTTTTACGCTCAGCTTCAGCTTTTTTGATATGTTCTTGAGCGGCCTCACGATATTCTAGCATTAGATTACCAAGCTTTTCAAACTCTGTCAACAGCAAAGAAATTTTACCCAGAGCCTTATCAATATCTTTTTCAGAGAAGGCACTGAAATCCAAGTTAATAGAGCGAGAGCAATCGGTTAAAGACACAGTGGCTTCCCACCCTCCTGAGTATATCCACTGAGGATTAAAATCAAAATGTGTCTGGATAGCAGCCATTCCTGAATCTTTATTTAGAAACTTGCGAGAAGTAACAGTCTTTCTAGAAAGTTTTTTGTCTTTAGGTGTTTGTTTCTTTGTTGCCATATTTCCTCTGTAGATATTCAATACTTAAGAAAAGCTCATCAAAGTGTCCATCATTGACTTCATTCATCACCAACAAACCTCGCCAGTGACGGTTAGACAACTGATCCATATAAGATTCATCATGCAGATAGTAACTACCAGCAATGATTGCACAAATAGGCTTGCCATCAGCACGTTTACCATATGCAACTTGCTTACCTTGTTGGTGTCCAGCAACACAAGACATATGAAGCTTGTTAATGATAGCACTAGCACTACCCGCAGGTCGCCCCATTGCTCCCACAGGCCAGAAATGGTTAAAACCAACACCGCCTATAAAGCAGGGATGAAGGAAAGGAAAAACCTCCCAATCTTTCTCATACTCAAGATCCTTAGTAGAAATCAGTCCTTCAAGTGTAGGATTGTTGTTTACAGCCCTATCGATACGGTTCTCATGGTTACCCAGAGTCAGTACCATACGAGGCTTATAAACCTTCTCCTTGTTCTTTTTCTGACGACTCTGAAGGTCTCGCAGGGGCTTCAAGAGCATCTTCATGGCATCCTTAGCCACCTGAATGTCTGTCTTGTAGCGCAAGCCTTCAAAGTACTTAGAGCCTTTAACATCATGGCTAGACAGGCTAGGCATATCTGCAAAGTCACCCAAGTTTACCACAACATCAGGACGATACTCACAGATAGCCTCCCCTGCCCATGTAAGGTGCTCCAGAGGAACACCCTCCTTTACTTGGCAGTCAGGTACGACAAGGATACGCATTAGCGATCATCTCCAGATCCAGAAATAGTCAAACGATTAGCACGATCATTTAGCTTCTGAAGATTCTTAGAAGCAATGTCAGCCAAGCTCCAACCCATCACAGTAGACAATCCTGCAAGCTGCCAGAACACATCTCCCATTTCCTTCTGAAGGCCTTCTTCATCCAAGACACCATCACGAATCCACTTGGCATACTTACCTGCAACTTCGCCAGCCTCCGAGGTCAGATTCGATACCATGTAAGCAGGGTTCTTAGCAGTTTCCAAGGCTGTCTTCCAAGCCTGTTGTTGATATTCTTCAATCAGCATTATAAATCTCCTACGCGCTAAACGCGCTCATCAAGGAAGGACAAAGTGTGGCAATAACTGTTTTACAAGCTTCCGCAACATCACGATGCTCCTTCTGTGTACTAGGATCGGTACGCACTTCAATGTAATGCAGCCAGCTACGAAGCGTTCCATTCATATACATGCGACTCACTGCCATGCCCTCAGGAAGCAATGCTCTTGCCTGCTCTTTAGCAACACCACGATTCAAAGCAGCACGGTACATGAATTCAGCTTCTTGTTGTACGCGCAACTGAGCAGAGTTCCACCAGTTCTGTAGCTCTCGATCTTCAGTAGTCAAGCTGTTCTGTCTATTCTTCTCATCCTGTGTTCGACATTCTCGAATAGAGAAGTCGTTGACTACAGCGTAACGCTGAGAGAACTCCTGAAAGCTAAAGCTACGATGACGGAGGATCTGTCGTGCAATATCACGAGTAGTTTCAATCTCCATGCACACATTAGCCATTTCAAACGGTGACCAATGCTTATGCTTCATCAGATACTTCAGCAGCTTCGGAGCAGTCTCATGGTTGTGCTGATTCTCTGGGTTACTCACCCGAGCACAGTAAGCTACTTTCTCTTCAATGTCAGGAGTAGCCCATACCAGTTCAACTTTCAAGTTCTTCTCCATTACAAGTTAGTTTCTCACCTTCACGAATACCTGCTTTGATAGCTTCCATGATACCATAGCTCAGTAGCTGATTACGTTCTTCTTCAGTAAGATCAAACGAATAGCAAGCTGAACCATCTTCGTTTTCATGTAACAATGTAACCTGCATCTTTAGCCTCATTCAAGAATTGTTTGAAGTCGTCATAGACCATGAAGTAGCGAAGTACAACAAGTATAGCACTAGCAGTCTCCATGTCTGCCCAATCAAGACACAGAAGATAGTCTTCCTTCAGACGCTCTACCACAAGAGCTTCCATGACATCATTCCATGCTTCACGCACAGAATCTTGCTCCAAGAGCTTAAAAATACTATTCATTGTTGTCTCTTTCTTTCTCCGTGCCTCTGGCACTTAGCATGGCGTCCGCAAAGTGATAAGCAGACTTTGCCCACTCGCTTGCATCGGCACGATATGCGTCAAATTGCTGGCCGTGCATGTCGCTTTTCCAACGCCCTGACATTAGGCCTTGCATAGCCTTGGCCGCAAAGTAGTCACGCAAGGTCATACCACCTGTGATGTCGTAACCGCCTTTGTAGTTGTAACTGCATTGCGGAAACGCTGGGCCGCCTGTGTTGTTACTCATTATACCATTCCTCTACGTTCGTTAAACCACTCACTGGGAATCTCTTTATCAGCAAACTTAAAGCCATTCTTGATACACCACTGTGCATACGTTGTACGGCTTGTCTTACTGATCCGTGCATTAGAGTTGCTAAAGACAAACCTAATGTCCAGTGTTGGATTGTGTTTCTTAACAAGAATATGCTTCTGACGATCTGCCATCAAGAATCGGCCTTTAGTCTCTACAATGATCCCATTAGAAAGCACAATATCTGGTGTGTATATATGCTTAGAGGCTGGGCGAATATACTCAATTTTCATCGATTCATACTCATACTCAACTCCGGCATCAATCAGTTGTTGACATACGCGCTCCTCAAGACCTGAGCGTACCCCATGTTTTAGAAGAGCGTCTTTCTGAGAAAGCTTACCACCTTTTTTCTTCATATCCTGTATCCTCTTCATCAAACACATCATCAGGACTACGATAATAAATTATTTTTACTTTTTCGTAGTTGTATGATATGCCTGCATCGTTTAGCTGCTTAGCCACGTTATACTCTAACATAGATCGAAACCCTAAGCTTCTAGCTAAAGCAAACTTATCTTTAGGATTTAACTCAGGCTGATCTAAAAACTTTGTATGTCCGTGTTCTTTTAAATGTCTCCATTCATTTGAGATTCGCTTTTGTCTTTCTACATACTCAGGATGTTTTTCTTTATACCTTTTCTTTTCTGCAGCTGCTCTGCACGACTGAGAACAGTATTTAGCGTCCGATCTTCGACTATCTGGTATAGGATCTCCACACTTTACACAGAACTCGTAAGATTTAGGTTTCCGATTTGCGGTTGCCATAGTTCTTCCTCAGTACGCCTAAGCCAGAGGAGTTGCCCCTGCTCTGTAAAATAATCCAACGAATACCCGAGTTCTTGATACTTTTCATAGGCCGCTTTGAGAAGTTCTTCTTTTGTCGTAGCGTCCTGCAAAGCTTTAGCGGCCTTCTTTGGACCAATCCCTTCCAGACCCGGTATGTTATCAACTCTGTCCCCGGTGAGCAACTGTAAACAAAAGCTTTTATACGCCTGAAAGTCATCAATGTACTCCGTCTTAGCCTTGACAGGATTATGATGCCATCCCGGTATCTGTCTTAGGTCTTTATCTACGCCTACAAGCAGGTACTGATCTGGCTCCTTAGTCATCCTGATAGCTACTTCATCGTCTGCCTCTTGACCGTCAACAATGACAGCACCTAATCGGGTAATCATGCATTCACGCAAAGCATCGTAATGTTTGGGCTTTTTAGCGTCCTTGCGATTACCTTTATAAGGTACTGTCTTTGCAATCTCATAACGGTAATTGTTCTTACCAGTTAAGAAGGCTTCATAAGAGTCTGCCTTCAGGTGTATGTAGACCAAATCTTCTAGTGTCTCTACTAACCTGCTCTTTGCAAACTTCTCAGAATCCTCCTCACTAGCAAAACCAATACCATAAATCAGGTAGTCAGCATCAATGAGTAACTTCTTAGGAACATCCTCAGCGGTAGCGTCAGAGGATGTCATCAGCCTCTTCTTCCTCACGTGGTTCCGGGTTATATTCCTTCAGTTCAGTCACAATCAACTTCTTGATGCTCGGAGCAGCCCCATACTTAGCAGACATCTTGTGACGATACGAGGACACCAGAGCAGTGACTTTAGTGCCGTTACCAATCTTGGCAATATCCACAGGCTTACCATCTTCATCGACAGGTTCAAAAACATAGAGGCTCTTGCCTACAATGTATTTACCCATCGTATCTTTCTCTTTGATCTGGATGCCAAGCTCCTTCAAGGCTTCAGCGGCTTTATCTGAAAGATTACCGATCGTGCACTCATACTTTTTGTTGTCTTCATTAAAACGCGTATTAAACTGGTTCATCCAGTTGCTCCAGAAGAGCTGACCTGCGATTTTAACGGGTTTGTTGTCCATGTTTATTCCTTAAATACGTGATAATGCTGTTTTGCTGTGTAGTAAGCATCTTCTGCTTCTTGGTACGTACCGAAAGCACCTATGAAAACTTCTTTATAGTTTACACAGATTCTAGCACGATATTTACCTTTTCTAAAATCTACACAAGGTTTTCCGTTGTTTTGAGCGTTGCTCAGATGATCCGCTTCTCTAAGGTTGTTCCATCTATTATCCTGTTTGTTTCTATTGATATGATCTACTAGCTTTTCAGGGAATCTTCCTTCCATGAACAACCAAGCTAGTCGATGAGCTAGATATTTCTTTCCTGCAACCCTTAGACATAAATAGCCTCTTGAGTTAGGAGAGCCAAGAACTTGTCCTTCTTTTCTTCCTCCTATTGCTCCTTCTTTGTTGCACGTAAAAATACCTGTTTTAGGATTGTACGTGACTAACCTTTTCAGCTCTTGCTGTGTTAAGTCCATTTCATTTTCCTTTAAGTTTTGCTGCATAGCAGCGATGGTGAGACTGGAGGGACTCGAACCCTCACGCACAAGGTGGCAGATTTTAAGTCTGCTGTGTCTACCGATTCCACCACAGTCTCATTTTCAAATCAGGCTATTATTGTAGCATGATCTTGTCTACTTTGTCAAGGTCTTCGGCGATATTTTCCAAATATTCTTGGATTCCTATCGCTACAGCCCACACAGTAAACAGATCAACTGTCTCTGTAGTCTTGACTTCAAAACTATCCTCATACAAATTGATTACAATCTGTCCAGTGATCTCATCTTTTTTAGTGACAGTCATACCAATTCTTTCCTACGCGATATTCAGCAGCTACAGGACAGCGGAAGTTTAGGACTTCTCCAGCCTTTGTAGCAGCCTCCGTTACGATTTTACCCACAACATCTCCATATTCCTTTGTTGTTTCAAGCTGTACTTCATCATGTACCCATGCAAGAAGCTTATAAGGTATCTTCTGTTTCTTCAGCTCCTCTGTCATGCACACAAGCCACTGTTTAGCAATAATAGCACCAGCAGATTGTAGCAGACTATTCAAAGCTGCGTGTTCAGAACGTACCCAAACCTTTCGACCATCTAGAGCAGGAACATAGCCTTTAGCAGCAAACTTCAAGACCTTTTTAGAGAGCTTGTCCAATGAAGGAGTGTTCCTCATAAAGTTCTTGATTAGTTTATCTCCTTCTTTAGCTCCTCCTCCGACAGTAGAGCCTACCTTAGCTGGCCCTGCTCCGTAAAGCACACTATAGCACAGAGTCTTACTCAAGTTACGAGCATCTTTGTGCTCTTTACTGTCTGTCTTCTCTGTACCCATAGGCACTAGACCAAAAGCCTGAGTGTTCTTCCAGTGTACGTCACCTTCCAACAATTCGCGCTGCCATTCAGGATCTTGCATATAGTGAGACAAACAGCGCAACTCAATGCCTGACAAGTCTACACCAACCTGCACGTTCCCTTCCTCTACAGTCCAGCATTCACGACACTCTTTACCATACACCGACGAAGTGTTTGGAATCTGCGCCATATTCGGAGAACTGTGAGTAGCTCTGCCTGTCACTGCCCCGTTGGTAATAACTTTCCCGTGGACCCTGCCGTCTTCCTTCACAGCCTCTAACCAGCTTTCAATCTGAGCTACGCGCTTTTGGAGCATCAGATAGTCGCGGATTAGAGTGGCTGTCTCTTTCAGGGCGTTATTACTCCCAGCATCCTGTTTCAATAAAATTGTCATCTTTGTCAAAGTAAATCTCGAAACAAAAACCAGAGTATCCTTTTACTTTTTTACTACCCGCTTCTAAACGTATGATATTTTTCCCCTCCGTGTCTTGTAAAAAATCCCATGCGATATCAAAAGATTCTAAAAAAGAGATCCAACGTTCTTTATCTGTCATTTCTTACAATCCTTAATGATTTGATCCAAGATAGCTTCATCGACCATTGGCTGACCTGTCTCAGTAAACTTCTGAGGCTTCCAACCAAGTTCCTTCAGCTTTTCTCCGATTTGCTTTCTTGATCCGGGGTTGAAAGTAACCAGCAAGGGCTTGAGTTGCTTTCCTGTTTTTTCTGAGACTCGTGCAACCTCGTAGGGAGGCCATCTACTTTGCATCTGTTCATATATTCCTGCCATTTTTCCTTTGATGTCAGTAAGTAGACAAGTGGCGTAAACGGTGTCCAATTTGAATCCATTGCGTTCCTGTTCTGCGATTATAGCCGCGACTTTATGTTCCAGTTCAACTGACTCTTTACTAAACTCTTTAGCATCCAATTCCATAGATAGATGATTGTAAAGCTTAGCACATACTTCAACGTCCCTAATGCAATAAGACTCCAGAAGATTATCAACAGGTTTATCGAAACATTCTCCATCGTATTCCTCTCGTCTTCCTTGCGTGTATATAGCGCCTGTTCCTTGGCAGTTAGTGCATTCTTCTTCACGAAGCACATAACTGTCACCGAAGGCATCAGAATGCCAATACATTTTACCTGATCCGTTGCAATTAGGGCAAACGTGCTCCGTGTCTCCAAGCCACTGCCAAACAGCCTTATAGTTAATCTTCCTGAAGCCTAGAGACTGTCCCCATGCCTCCAGAGAGTGTCCTTGTTCCCTGCTCGGATCGAGAAGCCTGCTTACGATAAGAGTGTCGAATACGTGCTTCAATCTGATCTTCGTCTTCCATGATCTGTTCAACACTGGAAAATCGAATCCGATTCCATTGTGAGCAATCAGGAGTGTAGCCTTGCTTAGATAGTCGTTTAGGCCAGTTGCTTCTTTCCATGTTCTTACTTCACCTGTATCAATGTCTTTAGTGACTACCAGATGGATCTTCTTGTGTGATAGATCCGTTTCGATATCGAGAACTAACCTCATCTGTATCTCTCACTTTTGAATAATAATCACATCCGTCCATTTTTCTAGGACTTTCCGCAAAATAACTCTGTCTATACGGATTAGGGATTGCTTGATATCTGTAACAAGAGAGTCTTTCCGGACAACTAATGTCCATACACATTGTAATGTCTGCCATCCAAAACCTCAATCTGTTAAAGTTCCATAAATTTACCGGAGGAAGCTTTATTTCAAATTTAGCCATAGGCCTACCTGAGCAAAAGCATAACCTGTCCAGATCATACCATTAGCTGTCTCGCCCTTGAGCCATTGTAGCACACCTACGACAAGATAGCCAATTCCTGTAGCTCCTACGATCAAATGTTCTACTGTCACGATGGCTTCCTTTCACCTCTTTCAAACTTTTCTCGCTCATCTGCAGAGTTGTGAATGGCTAAAAAATCTTTAGCGTCAATCTGAGGACAGCACCAACAAGTGGGAAGTAATTCATGCTCATACAGATCATCTGTGGGTACTACATGCTGAACAAGATTTCCCATCTCTGAAACAAAACCAGTCAATATCCAACTCATGTGTCACTCGCTAAGTCTGCTTGGATTAAATTTGCAGCAATTTTCCAATAGTTGTGCGCTCCATTTGCTGCTTCATGCTGAATCATTAACAAAGCAACACAGTCTTTTATGGCTTGTTTATAACCCTGATTAAATCCTCGCCACCTCTCTTGCGAACTTTTAACACCTTCAGGTGTCATTGGCACAGCATAGGCTTCTTTTTCACGCCACTTTTGATAGATGTTGTGATCTCCACTCATTTCAGAAACTCCTTGATGTCTTCGTACACACCGTTGCGGGCAGGGTTGTCCGACTCGAATCTTGTCCACCCGGCGTAGCGCATCTCGTTCTCAGCGCGGCTCAGAAGTTCCATGGCTCGGTCAAGCTCCTTGGCGTGTGCGTCCATGAGTTTCATGTATGCTTCACATTTGTTTTGCCATTCTTGTTCAATCTTATTGGCAATATCAAGTCCACTTACTGTTCCCATACTTCTTTCCTTTGATGTGGTTTTACCATATGTGACTACGTCACGGCGGGCGCAGTGTTCGCTAGAACGCGAACGGATGGCGGTGGCTTTGCTACGGACATATGCGATTGCGGTACTTGGCTCCATTTCCCTTTCCATGTCTTCTGCCATTTCATCAAGTACCTTCGCACACGCCTCACGCTCTTCCGAAGCGGCCCGCGAAGCAATAAGGGCGGCGAAGCGTTCAATTTCTTCGCCAAACTCACCGGCATCCGTCCACCAACGATTGTGCGTCCAATAAATTAACCCAGCCTCGCGCGCCATTGCAATAATATCATCTCTAGTCATTGTACATTCCTCTAGTCATTACAGTCATCCTCTTGATGTTGCTTCACAGGTTCTTCTTTAGGCTTAAGACGGAAGATCCTATCCCATCCTTCCTCGTAAGCCTTCTGATCCTGCTGCTTACGTGGTGCATCTCCTTTACCTGCTTCATGTGCTGTCATGTATTTTTTTCCTTCAAATATGTAATTGCTGCTTCCAAGACGGAAACATCATCTTTAGACTTACCGATCATTGTATTACAGTTTGTACAAAGAAGGCCACGAACTTTATCAGTTGTGTGACAATGGTCTACACAGAGTGCAGTACTACTAGTAACTGCTTTTCCTTGTTCAACATCTTGCTCATGTCTTCCGCAAATAGCACAGCAATAGTTTTGAATCTTTCTCAACTGATTATATTGCTGTAATGTAATACCATATCGGCGTAGTCGTTGTTCCTTTGCCTTATCAGGATTGTTTTTATACCAGTTGCTTGAGCCTCTTTTATGAATTTCCTTCTTTTCAGGATTCTCCAAGTGTTTTTTTCTACGACAAACCATACATGTTGAATCTTTATATGCTTTTCGAGTACCGTCAGAAAGCGTATGATACGTATTACCAAACTTTTCATCAGGTAGCTCTTGGGCGCAAACTTTACATTGTTTCATGCTAACTCCTTTATTTACTTAGACCATATAATTATAACACATGATCGAAGAAATACAATACGTAAAAATACGTACTTAAAGAGTTTCTTCTTGAATTTCTACAAGTTTATTGACTTTCTTATCAAAATATAGGCTGCCAGCAGGTCCCGTCTCGCCTGTAAAGCGTGATTTCAACAATCGAAGTTCAGTAGTGTTCCTCTTGGATTCATCATCATTCTGTTGATCTCGTTGAAGGCCAATAACAGCATCAGACAACTGGCTAATACCTTGAGTTCCCCGCAAGGAAGACAAACTGATCTCTGCTCCATTCTCCAATCCCTTACCATCCTGTCGTCGAGTGTGGGAGATTCCAAATAAACCTACCCCTGTCTCTTCAACAAATGTACGCAATTTAGTAAGCAACATATCCAGGCCTTTGCGCTCGTCTGTATCCATACCTGACAAGATCATTTGATAATGGTCAAGAACGACCCATTGACAGTTTTGAGCCTTCACCATATAGCGAAGCCTGTTAAGAACATTGTCAATATCTAACGATCCAAAATGGTTAAACAAAACGCAGCGGCCTGTTCCCATTGTCTTCAAGTAAGCTTGCTCAAGTTCATCTTCGGTATACTCCGTCTGTGGCAAGTGCAAAGGCTTTCCTGCTTCAATAGACATAATGCCCAGTGCTGTACGCTCTGGAGATTCTTCTAAAAAAGCCATTCCAATGTTGTCGTTAGTCGTCATCAACAAATGATGAATCAACTGACGCAAGAAAGTAGACTTACCTTGTCCTGTCCCTGCTGCTATGGTGATAAGTTCACGCTTACGCAAACCTGCCATCATCTCATTAAGCTTTGAGTAAGGCCACGAAGCATCAGGCAACTGTTTAGGCTTACGGAGTTGTTCCCACAAGTCTTTACCGTTAACGATTCCATCAGGCACATATGCTTCGGCCTTCCACCATTCGTTTACAAACTCTTTCGTAGCTCCTGCTTGCAAGTACTCACAAGCATCCTTGTAGCCGCTCTTGTGCTTGACAATCTTAGCCTTCTGTCCGAACAGTTCTGCAACCTCTTTAGCTGCCTTCTGTCCCGGTTCATCAGCATCAAAACAGATAACGATATTCTCAAAGCTGTTGAGCCATTCGTACTGTGCTTTGCAGTCCTTCAGAGCGGCTTGTGCTCCGTTTCTGATACTGACACTAGGCCACTGACTTCCTGTGAGTTGGTATCCTGCCAGTGCGTCAAGTTCTCCCTCATAAACTGTGACGTACTTTCCAGATCCATGAAAGAGACTCTGACCGAATAGCCTTGCTCTACTAAAGTCTCCACTAATTGCAAAAGACTTGCTTTCAACGGATCTTGTTTTCGTAGCGACCAAAATGCCTTCTGAGTCATGGTAAGGGTAATAATGTTTTCCTTCATCTTGAGTAACTCCAAATTTCTCACAAGTTTGTTGAGTGATTCCACGATCAGGGATTGACTTTACAGTCCCTTTGATTTCTACAGGCTTCTTCGATGGCGCTACAGCGTCCCTCATAACTGATCTTTCTTCAATCTGATTCTCGAATTCTGTCTTGCCACAGACAAAACAGTGGGTGTGCCCATCATCATACAACGAGTTCCCATCGGTGCTTCCACAGTGTTCACAAGGAATGTGCTTTAGAAAGTTAGAACCCATTCTTTTCCTTTAGCTTGGCTTCGACGGCGCGGGCAATTCGGACAACATCTTTTTTGATGCTGCGCATTTCATCTCCATCTCCCACTCCGCAATCCCAAGGGTCTGCAAGGCAGTCGTAAATTCCGCCGGGCATTGATGTTTCAATTTCCTCATCCGTCAGCCCCCGCCACGGCTTTACGCTTCGCTGGCTTAATGTGGCTTCGCCACGGGGCTGTGCTGGCTGCTCAGTACCCGAGGAATCCTCGGCCAGTGCTTCGCTTTTGCTCGCTAAAGCTGCGCGGATGGTGGTGAGAACAGTTTCCACATGCGGAAGAAGTTCATTGCCCTTCTTCGTAACGTCTTGAGGATAGCTGTCGTAAAACCACGCCAGCGCGTTGCGCGTTTCTTCCAACGCCTCCAGCGCCACTATAAGAGCCTCTACGGTACTACGTACCTCATCCTTAGTACTCATTCTCTTTCGCCTGTCTTTTAAGTTCATCTTCATTGCGATAGATTTCCATTTCAATGTGTCGCCATTGTTCATCGCTCAGTACATCATTGATTGTAACCCAGTACTTTGCAAGGCTTGGATCTGGTGTGGGAAGCAACGCTATGACTTCCATGCCTTCCCAGTCAGGCTCTTCTCCGTACCAGTCAAACAACACAGTCACGGCTGTGTTTTCAATGTTCATATTCAAAGACAACATAGCATCACCTCAAGGAAACTTTGATAAGTGTCAAGACACCAATTATAACAGACAAAATCATTCTACGTCACCTTGTCCCTGTTCATCGTCCTTAAAGTTACTTAGAAGTTCGACTTCAAGATCATCATTCTTCAATGCTTTATCTATGTCTGTTAATACTTTAGTATAACCATATCGACGGATAAGGCTACAGACATCAGACAAAACCCACCAATAGTGAGCCTCTTCGAGATCGTATTCAGCCATCATATGCTCCAATGTAAGGGTAAACCCTAATAGACAAACAGACAGAAATGTGGTACCCTATCTTTAAATGATACTTTAAATTTTCCTAAGACATTAACTTAAACAACCTATAAGTACCATATTTATATATTAACTTATAATATTATTTACTTTTATGTCTTAGGTGTCTTCTTAGTCTTCATCGTCTTCTTTAGAGTATCTATTGTACTCCTGTTCCGTCAGTTCGTCAACTTCTTCGTGAATGTCCATGTCAGCAATAAGGTCTTTCCTGGCCTTCACTGGCAATGGTACATCATGGGCAATGTCACTCAGACAATCCAAACAAGTGTCCAAGTACTCGCTTGTGACAGCGTGTTTGAGGGTTGTCTCATAGTCACTCAGTCTTTTATTACAGCACGTACAACGCATTTTTAGTCCTCACCCTAGTCAGGGTATCAAAAGTTCAAGAAAGCGGCTCAAAAGCCCGTTTAAGCGGTTCTGGAGCCATTTACACATCTAGCCAACCTCCGATGATGTACAGAACCACCACAAAAGCCAGCAAACCAGTGATTTTAAGTTGTTCACGCATGGTCATTTCTCCTGCGCCCATGTTTGGTAGATCCTATCTTTCAGGTATTCAATGAATCTATCACTAAACGGCCATAGTTCCAATGTTTTATCACCATATGAAATTTCATTGATAACAACATCTGGACAACTCTTGTTTGAAAAGGTTATCACTTCACCTTCGATAGTCAATAGAATACCTAAGTAGTCATCTTCAATGGTGTATACAGTTGCTTTCATTTATCCAGCTCCGTCCTTAGGTAGAGATTTTCCTCTAACAGATCAACAATAAGCCCATAAGCTTTGGCCTCTTCAGTATTGCCCCAGACGTAAGCTAGTCGCTCAGCCTCTTTAGCTATTCTTACCGCAGATTCCCCAAAGTAATTATAATCAGCATCTTTGATCTTTTGTGTGTTCATGGTGTTTCCTTTCGTCACAGTGGTGACTGCTCAGTGTCAGGGTCAGACATTACTTGTTGTGATGGTAAGGGCTTGTGAGGCCCCTACAATAGGTGTTTACCCTTAGACTGTAACAGCCTTAGAAAAGTAAGGTGCTTCGCCGTTATAGGTAGCAATGCGGAAGCTGTGAAAGCCTTGTGCG
>OGVW01000031.1_pt1 | contig 19000 bp, 26 predicted proteins | sample 1575821 | NCBI WGS metagenome assembly OGVW01 (sample SAMN07581525, study PRJEB24739) | freshwater metagenome | place: Singapore | collected 2015-01
TAGCTCTTAGCATTTAACAACTCTCCGGTATATTCTTTCTTCATCCACTCGCTGTACTGTGCGGCTTGTTCACTCATCTTAACAAGATCATACTTGCCACAGAACTTAAGAAAGTGTGTACCAATCTGACTTGGAACATTTACGTTTACTGTGTGTTGGATACGCTCATCAACTGCTTCTTTAATCTCTTGTGGTTGAGCAGTAAGATCAATTAACACACGGTTACGTTCATAGTCATCTGATACACGATGTTCAACACCATTGGGGTCAACCCACTTTTGCAACATCATGTTGTTCCAAGCATAACCCTTTTTACCCATATCAGCATACGCTTCTACAAGGCCAATCTTCTTAGAACTGCCTTTGGTGCGCACACCTGGATAAGCACTAAACACATTGTCTGATGCATCGCCACGCATACCCTTCTCAAACAATACAAACTTTGGATCGCCAATGGTCTTTTGCTCGCCAGTCTTTTTGTCTTTAACTGGCTTCATCTTGTCGTTAAACACGCCATCAACAGTAGTCCACTCGTTAGTGATACCGTTGAACTGTGAAACATTTGGAGCAATAAGCTGATGAAAGTCTGAGTCACTGGAAATAATAACGTGCTCATCGTTTGGATGTAGTGCAATCCAACGTGCGATCATATCGTCGGCCTCAGCACGTAAATGCTTAAGCACTGTACACGCTGTCTTTTCGTGTAGGAAGTTGTTACTGCATTGTGTGAGTCCCAGTCTCTAGTATCATAATTGATAGGTTGTGCTGAAGTTGTAGAAGCTCCAGCACTTACATAATATCTAGCAGACACCGACTCACTCGCAGCAATAGCTGAAGGGCCTGAAATGCGAGATAAAGCAAGTCTAGCAATAGTTCCGTTTGAATTGCTAGTAGTCAGTGAATTGTCTGACCTAAATGAAACTATATCACCAACTTTAAGGTTTTCTAAAGTAGCAGAACCGTTTGAAGAAAGAGAGCTATAATATGCTTGTAAGGATGCAACAATAGAACCATTTTTATAGATATAAATTATACTAGTGTTAGTCGTTGTCATCTGCAACGAGCTTGTAAAAATATAATCACCAGCAACGGGTATTGTATATTGCGAACCAGACCACGCACCGTGAGTGTCTTTAATTGTTGATAGTGTGATGTTTGTCGTAGTAGCAGTCAAAGCCTGATTTGAAGAAACATACCCAACAAAATCAACAATCCTCGTATCAGTCTGGTCACTGGTTTGAACTGAAGATGACCAACCTAAGATAGGAGCTTCAAAATCAGCAGTGTAACTTGCCGATGTATTTGACAATCCTAGAAGTGTTGTACCAACACAACCTCTAACTGAAGTAGAACCATTGTTTGCAGCAAGTCCAATTCTAAATCTTGTAGAGTCATACGGAATAACAACTCCAACACCAGCAAAAGAGCCGTCATGGGCTGTTGCAGAACCTAATCCTATTTGAGTTGGAAAATCAGTAGCTCCGACAACTGTAGTATAAAAACTTACTTTATTTGAATCGAAGCTTAAGCCAGCAGGTAATGAGAATAAATAATCACCAGTACCGCCAGAACCTGCTGTGCTTTGTTTGTATTCATACCTGAAAACACCTCTATCACCAATGCGACCGTATCTTACTAAATCATTCGACGTAGTTCCTTTTGTTGGATTTGTCGTAGTGGCAGTAATAGTAATAGTTCCAGCATCTCTAATATCTGTAACTGGTGTGCCGTAGACGTAAGTTGAAGGTGATACAGTAACTTGATCCATTTGTATCGTGTAAGCACTTGCTGAAGTACTACCAACATGAAATATCAAACGATATGAAGTAGAATTGCCTGAAGTTTGAAATGTAGCGTTAAATTGATCACTAATAGTTGAGCTATTGCTTAAAAAGCTAATAGAACTAGGTTGTATCAACACAGCATTAGTCACATCATAGATCCAAACTGTAACGTCTGATGGTGATGACGGACCAGAGCCAGCAACAAAAGTACCTGATTGTATTAAGTAATTAGCTGATATTTGTAAGACTTTAGCTTTATAACCAGCATCTATTGTAAAATCATAAGACCAACCGTTACCTTGTAAGTTTGCTGCTGTTTTTGTTAGAATGAATGAGTTAGATCCAACCAAAGGTGATGTTGCGCTTGCTGCTATTGTAACAGTAGCCGTACCACCAGTGCCATCAACAGGACTTGTTCCAGCTGCATCTGCATATGTAGCCCATCCCGTTGTACCGTTGTCAGCGTAACCATTTGCAATGTAATTTATCACTGGTAAAGACTGCCAAGTTGGAGCTGAAGAACCGTTAGATTTTAAGTATTGTCCAGAAGCACCTACACCAGTATTAACAAGCTTAGTACCGTCAGTATAAGTAACTCCTCCAGCAGTAACAGCTAGAGATCCGTTATTAGTACCACCATTAGCTATAGGTAAAGTGCCTGTAACCTCACTAGATGCTAAATTAATAGCTCCAGAGACTAAATTTTTAGACGAATCAGTCTTCACCGGTAGAGAAGCTGTTAAGTTAGGTATACTAACTACTCCTGCTGACGTGATATTCATCACTTGAGTAAGTCCCGAACCTATTCTAAATCTAAGAAAGCCAGATGCATTATTAGCGTCAAAAAACGTACCGCCAGAAGATGAGTTTCTAAAAACCATATTTCCACTGCCGTCTAACTGAAACAATCCTATATTTGCAGAAGAATTAGTAGTAAATTTTATACCTGCACCTGAGCCATCCGTCGTAGGATTATTTAAATTTAAATATCCGCGACCCCCTTCTATGGCAGCTGCATATCCTATAGAAGCATACACTACACCCGTGTTGTCTGACCATGTTTGAATAGGCTGCCCGTTGTTATTGTCGCCGCGAACTGCGATCCCGGTAATACTATTTGAATTAGGATACACAGAGAGGGTAGCTGACGGCGAGTTAGTTCCAATACCTAAACGCGCATTTGTGTTATTCCAAAAGAAATTAGCATTATTTTGAGAGTATACCCCGGAGGCTCCAGCAAATACAACGGATCCTAAAGTAAATGCTGTACTTGTTCCTGTTCCACCACTAGAAACAGGCAAAATACCTGCTGTAATGTTACCTGAAGCATCTGACTGAACAGCTCCAGCAGAAGGAGAGTTAAGATTCTTAGGACCAGTCGGTCCCCATATAAAAGGTCCACCCATAAATTACCCCAAAAAGTTAATAATTAAATATCCAGCCGTTGCGTTACCCGTTAAAGCTTTGTAAGCAACGCGAGTTCCAGCAGGAATTTGTAACGTAAACACGTCACCGCCCGCAGGAACGTAAACTTGATCAACCTCAGAACCAGCACCACCAGTTGCTAAAATCATAGATTGCCCAGAAGTATCAAAGATTTGAACTTTATTAGTTGTGCTAGTAGTAGACGCAACTAATTGAACATAAGCACTTGTGGTGATGTTAGTGCCTGAATAAACATTATAAACAGGAGCATTTGATTTTGCAGTCCCTACAGTTGAAACACTACCTATTTGATTAGATCCAGCAGGTAGAGCAGCAACAACTTGAACACCGTTTGTAGTTCCTGGTGTAGTTTGATCAATGCCTACTTTACCGATCACGTTTGAACCGATAGGAATAGAATTGTCTAACATGAACGTCGCAATACCGTCTGAAGCTCTCATTGAAACAGTTGCAGTACCTGAGCTTAAAGTATTACCTCTAAGTCTAACTTGAGTTAAACCTGTGCAGTTACCTTGTCCGATAGTGTTTGTTGAAAAGCTAGATGCGATACCACCACTTGCTAAAGCAACATAAGTTGTAGATAGCCAATTAGTACCGTCAATAGTGCCTTCGACAACAATAGTACCAACCCATGTGCCAGAAACTTGAAAGCTAAATGTGCTTTGACCGTTTACTGCAATTGCTACCGATTGACTAGTTGTAATAGTGCCTGAAGCTGTTAAATCAGGAACAGCTGTACTCACTTTTGTGTCAATAGATTGCAAAGTCGCTTCAGTAGCTAAATTTGTTCTAACACCTAAAGTGTTTAAGTATTGTGTAGGCAATGGTCTTGAATTGGCAGGTGTTGCAGTGTCTTGATAAACGACTGTATCTGCACCGTTAAGATTGTATTGAACAGGACCAGTACTAGCAGAGATTGAACCAGTTTGATCAAATCTTTGCGATACATATCTTAAAATGAAAAATGAATCCCCTAGAGCTATGTCATTCGGAGTTGAGTTTGCTAAAATAATTGTATTTGCATCAGGCACACTTAAAACTTGTACTTCGAAATAAGGGTTTGCTGAAGATGCTTCAAATCTTACAACATCACCTTTTGATGCACCGTGAGCTGTGTTTTTTAAGACACGTTTAACGTCAACTGTGTTTGCTTCGGCTGTTTTAGCTACACCGTGAAGTCTTGCAAGACCTTGATTGTTTACGTCTAAACCGACTTTGTTTGAGTAATTTTCTTGAGCTGTTACAAATTCAGCTTTTGTTTTAGATTGATCCTCAGTGTAATTAGTTAATTTACTGAGTTCTTTTTTTTGCGATGGGTAACCTTTAATAGACACTTTATCCTCCAGTCTTTAAAGCCTTCTTAGTGATAAAGGCCCCAACATCCCTGTCAGGGTCTTTAAAATATTAATATGTATAATCTTGTGCGTATGTGCCTAAAACGATCAAATCAAAGTCTTTTTCTGCTGCTGTAATTCCATCTACTGCAAAAGTTTTAACTCTAACTTGAAGTTTAGTCGTATTAGCTAAATCAATTGTAGCAATGCCTGATTGATGCAAAGTAGCTGTAGCGAAACATCCTTGTAAAAAAGGGCGTTTAGTTTGAACGATAATAGTATAGTCGCCTACACCGTTATCAACTACAGAACAAAAGTTTGCGCATAATCCAGAAATAACTGGAGTGCCTAAACCTGTTTTTCTAACTGCTAAAATTGCCGTACCAACTTGTGGGCATTCTACGTCTTTTAATCCGACTCCCATAAATTCTCCTATAGAAAAAAGAAAAGAAACCCCACCACATAGCAGGGTCTCCCTTCAATGTTATTATTATGTTGCCAAACCTGTGATCACACCTTGGAAAGATGGGATAATATAGTTTTGGTAGTAACCACCGTAACGAGCACCGTAAGCATCAGAGTTAGCTTGACGTAAGAACACAGTTCCATCGTCATCAAACCAACCGAAGCCTGGTCTGTGGTAAGAAGTAATGAAATCAGGATTGATTGCATAAATTCTATCATCTGGACACATACGATCTTCGATAATAGCGATTTGTGAACCACCTGCTAAGTACTCGATACCTGACCAAGAGATTTTACCTTTAAGCTCAGAAGCACGAGGGTCAATCATATATACTTTTTGGTTTTCCAAGAAGTTTTTGATTTTTCTCATTTGAACGTAAGAAGCTACGATTAATTTAGGAGCTTTACCGCATTTGTACATGATTTTAGAGATCAACTCATTTAAACCGTCTGTAGAAATACCAGATCCACCAGCTGCGATTTGAGTAGACTGGAATCTACGAGCAACTGTAACTCCGTAAAGAGTATCACCAGCAACTGCATCACAAACACCTTTTAAACCCATTGGATCTAAGTCTTTAGAGTTTTGCATGTAAGCAACTAGACCAGAACCTGAAGTAGTTAGATCTAAAGTTCCAGAGATACGAGACATAGTAATAGCGCGAGTAGTTGGATTAACGCCAGTAATTGCGAAAACTGAAGGATCAGTTCCGAAATTGATGTAATCATTTTCTTCCCAGTGACCCTCAACCCATGTTGCTGCTGAAATAACACCAACTGGAGCCGCTGCCGTACCTGTAGCATTTGCTGAAAGAGTACCTAAAGCTGCTGAACTGTTACCGAACATGATACGAGAAGCATTTCTGTTCCATGATTCAACTGTTTTTTGCACGTTCCATTTCATTGCTTCAACGAACGCGCCTTCATCAGAAGCAGAAGCTTTTAACGCTTCGCGCTCAATCTCAGTCACAGCGTAAACACGCTTAGCTTGGATTGTTGCTTTTGTTGCAGAAGCTGGATTAGCAGTAGGTAATGAACCTGAACCAACGCCACCTGCGAAAAATGTAGGAACAGCAACTTTCATGTCTTCACCTACGAAGTCATATTGCTTTTTGATTGTCCCTAATACTGGGTTTGCTGAATTGTAAGCATTTTCTGAAAGCTTACCGAACTTTGTTTTGAACAACGCTGATTGCGCTGTAATTGAAAAAGATGCCATTTTAACTCCTTTTAAAATGTTTGTTTAAATTTACTTATAATATTTCATCAAAAAATAATGGTTGATTGCTTTGAACTTGTGTCGGGACTTCCTTTTTACCGCTAACAAACTCTTCAATCTGTTTTTTCTTCTCATTAACCTTTTTCTCTGCCTTACCTTTGCCGTATAACTCATCAACAATGTAATTAATGTCTTCTAATTTTAAATTGTTATTAAGTGCGCCTAAGCTTATTTCTTGAATCATTTTCTCATACGTCTTACTGTCTAGAGTTTGAGCTATCGGCTCAAGTGCTTTAACAGTAGCGTTGAAATACTGATCGGCTTTATAAGCCATTGCTACGTTTTCAGGTGTGATACTTTCAGGTTTGATTATTCCTTTGTCGGCTTGAGCATAAAGCTTATCAAGAGTATTAAAGAAATCATCTTCTGAGATATTGTGACTTGCTCTGACTTGAGCTACTTTTTCAACCAGTTCCTTGTCGGATTGCTGCTGCTTGGTAGCGTTTTCAAGAGTGTCAGCTCGATGCTTGTGAACTCGAGCTTCGAATTCCAACGCATCTGCCTTACGCTCATCATCACTCATTGAATACCATTTTTCAAGCATTTTGACATTGTCCGCCAAAAATTGATTTCTAAATTGCACTGGATCTACACCAACAAGCTGAGACATCTTAATCATTTTAAGTGTTGGGTCTTTTTCCTCGAACACTGATTTGATTAATTCATTAGTTTTGGCAAGACTTTGGTCTTTAGACAGAACTTCTTTTCTAATCTTATCTAGTTCTGAGAACTTCTTGTCATAAGCCACCTTACCAGATTGTTGATTGCGAATGTCTTTAAGTGTCCAGAACTCTTCTTTTCCGTTAACAGTGACAGGAATAAGCGTCTCTTCATCTAATTCAAGATCTGCGTCCTTAAATTTAGCTTTAATTGTCTTTCTAAGCTCTTTCTCGGCTTTTTTGGCCTCAGACTCTTCCTTCTTAGATTGCTTGTCTTGCTTTTCTTCAACGCTTTCTTCTTTTGACTCTTTTGATTCAACTTTTTTGCCTTTGTTTTCATCACTTGTTAGATCAATACTTTCTTCTTTAGGGGTGCGAGCTTTAGTGTTCTTCTTTTCAATGGTTATTTGTTCTAACTCATCGAATGTAAGCGGTGTTTCACCACCCTCTAAGACTGCTTTGCCCTCTGTATTGGTGATTGGTGCTGTTACTGGTGCATTTTCTGCGATACCTGTAGCTGAAGTTGTAACTTCTGACATATTTTCTCCTTTTAGGTGCTTTATTGCTTGCCTATTTTAGTTAAAGAAATAAGAATAGAATCACCATTTTGTTGTTATCCATGGTTCTGCTTTTGCCCAGTATCTAAAAAATACTGGGTTTTTTATTTTATAAACCTTGTTGATCTAATATTGCTGATTCTTCTGGAGTTTCTGGCGCATTTGCTGCTTGTTGCATTGCTTGTGCTTGTTCTTCAACTGGCGTGACTGGATTAACAGGCAATGGCGACTCCATGAAAATCGGAAAACCCACTAGAGGCATTAATGATTGTTGATATAACGGATTAATCATTGCCTTATCCATCATCATCATTTCATGAGCCATAATGTGTTTTCTAAAGTTTTCAATAACCATAGGATCGGCTTTGTCTTTGAACCCTTTAGATTGAATTTCTTGTAAGTGAATGCGCCAATGAGTGATATGGTCTTCCCATTCTTGAGGTTGTGGGAGTGCACCAGAGTCTGACATTTGTTCATTTTCATCTTCAGCAGCTCGAGCAGCACGAGAACCAATGTCTTTGTATTTTTCACTTTGAGCTAGACCAGTCATTTCTAGAACTTGCGAAGCTGGTAACATGTTTGGAAACGCTTGATTTAAATCAATCAACTGTTGAATCTTAGCAGCTTTCGAATCAGATAAACCTGAAGTGTTTTGAATAAGAATAGAATAAGGCTTACTTAGTGTAGATACATCTAGAGGTTTAGTTTCCCATCTATTATCTTTACCTATTAAAAGCATAGTTCTAGGCTCATCAGGACGATAAAATTGACCTGCAACTTTTAAACACTTTTCATATACTTCACGAACAAATGCATTAAATTGCTGCACATCAGTATTTAAGCGTTTAGATTCTGATTCAGATAAATATTGCATAGCCACTGAAGCTGTAACCCCTGGTGGCGGCTCACCACGCACAACAGAGTTAGACTTTGCAAATCTATAGAACTGCTCTTGTAGCATTTGAACAATCTTAACAGCATCATTACTCACAGGATTAGCCTGAGCTAGTTTAGGCTGCATACTGCCCTGTTTCATTTTAACGATACTAATATCATTGTTTAATGATTGCTCATCTATTGAACCAGCTTCAATAAACCACTTAGGGTATCCCATAAGCATTAATGACTTAATAATCATATTCATTGAATTGTTTACATTTGAAGCAATAGTTTTAACTTTATCAATGAATGATTGGCCAGGAAGTTCTTCATCGTTTTGAATATCTACTAAACGAACTATTGGAAGCTCACCGTGATTATAAGACAAAGGTCCGTACTTTAATAAACATGTATTAGTGAAGCATGCTTCATACCCTGTAGGTAAGTACTTAGTCTTTTTATGATAGAAATGAATCTTGCGACACATGCCTTCCATAGAGACTTGCTCCATTTTGTCGTAATTAAATACTTTAGCATCTGAGTCTTCTTTGATATCAGATGCTTTATCAGGATAATCTCTCTTTAAAGCCTCGACATATTCATACTCGATAACAAAGCAATAGTTTACTTTATCCCATGATTCTGCACGTTCATAAAACACATGATGAGCTGTTTTCTTAACAACTTCAACGTCACCTTGTCTAATTTCTTGCCCGATAATCTTAGATTCTGGAATCACATCACCTAAGTCTGGATTCCATCTGATCCATGCAAAAGATTCTCCTGCTGTGTAGCTGTTCTTTAACAACTGACCGAATTTAATGTCTAGCTTTTGAACATTACCGATATGATCAAGAAACATCTTAGCGACTTTAGCGTCAACTTTATCTTTTTCTTCATCATGTATAGGTAAAATAGTGATATTAGGCTTAGACTCCATAATTCGAGCTGCTTTTTCGTCAACAGCATCAGAGATTAATGGAAACACCATTTGAGGCGTATATCGTCTCTGTGATTCTAAGACATCTCTAGGATAGTAAACTGTGTTAAAATATCGACAGCCTTTGTATCTAAGATAGTTATTTTTAACCTTTTCAAGCCTAGTTTGATTTTCATTCTTAAGCATGACTAAATGTTGCTTAAGCCATGTTAACACAACATCAGGATTGCTTACATCAATAGCAAAGAAAGGCTTTTGTGAATTAATAGAGTCTAGATTTTCTAGTTCTTCAAATGAAACGTAGTTAGACATACTTGTCCTTTTCTGAGACATCCTTTGTCTCAAGATTTAAATTTAAACAGACGTTTTGCGCTTATTCAAGTATTCAAACTCTTCTTGATCTATAGGCTCGCCAAGATCTCTGAACTCGTCCATAGGATCTTTTCCCATCTCTTTAGGGAATGAGTCCTTAAATGGATCTATAGGTACCATACTCACTTCATGGGTACTTAATTGCTTGGCCAATAACCAAATAATTGAAGCCATGCTCATGATTAGGCTTATTGTTGATAGTATAATTGCTGCTAGTATCATTTTTCCTCCAATTTTTGAGTTAAATTTTGTAGTTGACTAATAGATTTAGTTAATTTGTGAAATGTTTTGTAAGATACTAATATGACTTTTTTGTCATATAAAACGTATGCAATTTCTTCATATTTTTGAAGATCTTTTTTTCCTGTTATCTTTGCATATAGTCTTTTTAATAAGTTTTCATTGATTAGCTTTTTATCTGCTACATACGGATTAGCTATTATTTTGTATCCATTAAATTCAAAGTTTAGCTCCATTAATCAAACTCCTCATAACTTTCTTCTTTGTTAAACTCTTCTTGGAACGTATAGAATCTTTTCTCTTCTGGTTTTTCTCTAGGCTCTTGAGACTCGCTGAAATCTAGACCTAAGGATCCGCAAGCGTATTGAAATGCATTAATTAGATGATCATTTTCTTTTGGTATTCTTCCGTTATCGTCTTTTTGATACATTTCTAATTCTTTCCAAAAATTAACACACTCTGATGCAATAGTGAGCAAGCCTTGATTCATTATAACTTTAACTAAATTTATATAACCATCAACACCGAATCTAGACTTAGCTGACGGCATTAACCATTTACTTGAGTCGACCTCTTGTAATTCATTTTTAAACCAAACTGCTGCCTCATCATAAATAAATTCAACACTCTTAAAAGAATACTTCGACAATACTTCATTAATAGCGTTGTTCATTTTATATGCAGTTGTATTTGATGGGTTCTTTTCGTATATCTCATCAACAACAATGATTTTCTTAGTGTATTGATTGTATAGAAAGAAAATGACACCGAAACAACTAGTAGAGCCTGGATCGAGACCAACGATCATTGTCCATTTGTTTGAATCTATAGGTATCAAATACTCGCGCTTAATCTTTAAAGCTGTAATAATCCACGGGAAAACCGTTCCTTTACCGCCGCGAACAAATCGACCTAATATTTCTTGCTCATAAAACTCATCAGAGTATTGAGCTTTGATTGAATCTAAATACCCTTCAGGTAAATATATATTAGACATAGATGCTGCATTAATAAGCTTAAACTCTGGATTGTTCTTTTCCCCTTCAGGATGAAAATAATCATAAATCCAATTATAACCAGACGGCGATGATGTAACTCGACCTTCTAGTTTAGTAGCGTTCTTATCTCTTAGACGACCCATCATCATATCGAATGCTTGTTGTTTTAAGTCTCTAACTTCATCTAGCCAGAAAGATCCGACTTCGATACCACGAAGCATCTCGTAATTGTCCATCGTTTTGCATAAAGATTGACCACCAGCGAATTCTAATAAGCCTTTGTTTTGATTGTATGAGTATTTGATGCCTAGCTTTTCAAGTTCACCTGTTAGTGTTTTCAATGTCGCAGTCTCTAATTGTGAATAAGTATTTGCTCCAATAAAGTGTAGTGACTTATTATTTGTTGCTACTTTTTGAATTGAGTAATGAGAGCCTGACCATGTTTTGCCAGAATTATGATGAACAACATTTGAGCAAATATAGGAATTTGATCCTAATATTTCTATATCCCATACCCAATCGTTTTTTTCTTTAACAATTTTTGTTATGGTGGTATTGGATCTGTATGCCTGCAAAAAAATATGATCATGATTTAATAGTTCGTCTTCGACTTTCTGGAATGGGAAATGCTGAGATAGCTCGTCAACTCGGCTGCTATATAAGCGTTGTTGAAAAAGTAGCAAATTCGAGAGGACTTCCAAAACTAAAGTCTGGACCACCTTGTGGGGAAAGAAATCCAAGCTGGAAAGGTGGTCGAGTTGTTGATAAAGATGGTTACGTAAAGATAATTGCTCCGAAAGATCACCCTTATAAGATTGGTAAGGGATATATTTTAGAGCATCGATTATTGATGGAATCAGTTGTTGGAAGGTACTTATTGCCTCAAGAGGTAGTAGATCATATTGATGGATGCACTTTAAACAATTCTCTAGAAAACCTTCGATTGTTCTCAAGTAACTCTGAGCATCTAGAGATGACTTTGGCTGGTAAGATTCCTCGATGGAGTGAAAAAGGTTTTCAGAAACTGAAATCATCTCATCGCCAGCGATTAAATCTTGAACCCGTATCCAGCCATAAACAGGCGAAAAAATGCGGTGATTTGCGGCGCAAACAAATTCTCCGTGCGTATGAGATACTCGGTAAAGATCATCCTTCCTTAAAGGGAATGGAACGCTACCTTGCTCCCAACCATAAGGAGTAAGAATCATCATTGGTTTTTTTATTTGAGATATCTTCAAGTCACCACATTCTGTATGTAAGATAGAATCTGCCGATAGACAGCCGATGCCACCAATTAGGGCAACAAACTTCTCTTTAGCAGTTAAAAATTCGTGCTGATGATTAAGTAGATGTATCTTTTTTCTCGGTTGTGTACTCAATAATTACACCCTCATGTTTTACTTCTTGCTCTACTTTATCGGCATAACCTAAATGTCTTTGTGCTATAGTTTTTAAAGCCCAAGGCTCTCTTTTGTTTAATGCTTCATCATAAAGCACTTGTGCAATTTTTCCCTTAGATTGTGAGCGCCATTCCGACATTTTTGCCGAAAATCTATTTTCTAAAGTATCAGGATGACAACCAACACAATGAGCTATTACTTCGTTAGACAAGTGAAGCTTTGTTAAGTTTTCCAAAAGCTTTTCATCGATTTCTTTTAGCTTTCTGCCTAACTTAGCCACTGATTAACTCCGCTTTTTTACCAGTGAATTTTTCCCAGCGGGCTATTATTGTATCAATAAATTTAGGATCAAGTTCCATTCCTAAGAATACTCGTTCTGTTTTTTCAGCTGCGATTAAACCAGAACCAGAACCAGAAAAGGGGTCATAAACAATATCACCTTTTTTTGAATTGTTTTCGTATGGTATTTCATAAATTTTAACTGGTTTTTGTGTCGGATGGTTTGTTTTGTCTTTTTCAAAAGCCACGTTCTGGATATCCCAAACTGTTTTCTGTGTTCGATCGCCATTCCAGTGTGATTCATCTTTTACCGCATACCAACAAGGCTCGTGTTTCCAATGGTAGTCTGATCTAGATAGAGCATGAACGCTTTTATTCCATATAATTTGTTGTTTTATTTTAAAACCAGATCTTTTTAGTCCATCCATCACAACGTCAGTAAATGCGCTTGCGTGCCAAACATAAGCAACATCTGCTTGTGAAAGGTTATAGGCATCAAACCAATCAGCTTGATCATCATTCTTAAGACTTGATGTTTCTTCTCTTTTTGTTTTTTTAACACCTTTAGCTTCAGCTCGCCATCCAGCTTCGTATTCAACTCCATAAGGTGGATCTGTAACCATTAAAACTGGTTTTTTTCCGTCAAATAATTTTGCAACGTCATTTTCATCCGTACTAGATCCACACATCAATCGGTGCACTCCAAGTTTATATATCTGACCTAATTTCGCTTGTGGCTCTACTTCTTCAGGAATTTCATCAGCGTCTTTGTCTTCATATTTATCTGCTACATCAATAGTGAAGTCTTGAATACCTAGCATGTTAATATCGAAGTCAGGACCAAGATCACCGATGTCTGAGTTAATTCCAGATAGATCTAGCTCTGCCCATAGTGCAATAGCGTTATCAGCTTGAATGAATGCATATTCTGATTCGTTTGATTCAAAATCTTGATAAACAACTGGCATTTCTTTAATACCTGCTCTAATTGCCGCTAGCTTTCGACCGTGACCAGCGACAATGCATTTACTTAAGTTTGAAACAATAATCGGATGTCTTACTCCGTGATATTTATAAAGCTCTGCTAATCGCTCGATTTGATCTTGTCCGTGCATGTTTCTGTTTTTAGGATGGTTTTTAAGATCCTTCGGATTAACTAAAGAATCATATTTGCAATGAATAATCATATAATCCCCAACAATATAAAAGGCCATAACATAGCAAACCATAAGCCTCTAGTGATTATTTGATAAGCAGATAGTTTATTTAAAACATGACTATTTACTAAAACTCCTAGAAATAGAGTTATTGTCGGCAAAAACAGGCCTATACCGAAGTATATGAGTAAAAAATTAGTTAGCATTATCTAGCCTTTCTTTTAAAGAATTTTGATTGTTTTCTTTTGCGATCATATTCAATCAATTCAAGTTTTCTTTTTTCTTTTTTCTCTTGTTCATAGAGTTCTAGTTCTTTTTTAATTTTTTCTTCAATTCTATCAAATATTTCACGATATTTTTTTAACATCGTGCTTCCTCTGTTTTTTTGGTTCAATTTTAGGGGATTCTGGTTTTGGCTCTAATTGTTTCTGGATATGAGCTAGCATTGTCTTAATATCAGCAGCAGTTAGCGTGCTAAAGGCTTGATCAATAAATTGACGTTTTTTGTTATTTAACTGCTCACTTAGGTATCCTTTTAAGATGTTAATATCTAAAGGTTCACCCATGTAGTTTTCATAAGTATCTGGAAAGGCTTGTAGTTTACCTTCTAGTTCTTCCTGTGACAATCTACGCATATCACTTACATCCTTGTAAAATTTATATGCTCAGTATTATAAGTGTATTATTTTGAGTCAATTACATTTTTTTAATTTACTTTGATTTATTAGTGTAATACATTGCAGTCATTAGCTTAGGAGTATAGCTTATGAACGAACAAATAGATCTTGATGGTTTTGACCATATCCCAAATGAACCTTTTGAAAACGAATTAAACGACTTGGCGGCTTTATGATATTAATTATATTTGCTGTATTAACTATAATTGAGCCTGAATATAAGACTTATTACGGATTATGCGCTTTAGGCATGGTATTGGCTGGGTGTGTGTAATGGAAGCACTTGTAGATAGACTTAAGACCAGATCTAGGCTCTTAACTCTTGCTAATGACATCTATACGTCAACACTAGATCAAGAGACTCAGCTGCTTGAAACCAATGTATTAATGAATCTTTATCAAATATGCACTGATCAAGAAGATGAACAAAAAATCCGATATTACTTTAAAATGCTTAATAAAGAGCATTTGATAGTATGGTGGTAAAAATGACACTCAAAAAATGCACCTGTGGACAAATAAACACAACTAAAACAGCTAAATTTATAGGATCTACTTATTTTAATGGCAGAATATTATGGTTTAATTGTTTTAGTTGCCGTTCGACTTTTGTTTTAAGATCTTTGAAAACATCTCTTCAACCGTTGCCGATAAATTAATGTTATTTTCTTTAACATAAGTCAAAAGATCAGGACTTATTCTGATGGAAGTTACTATTCTTTTATTTGATTTTCTTATTTTATCATTTTTAATCAATTTCATATTTATACCTTTTTGATAACATTTTTAATGCTTTTTGTCTTTGTTTAACTAAAACAGGATGATCATGCGGAAGTCTACTTGTTTTCATTCTAATTCTAGGGAGTAATGAAGGATTTAAGCCCGATTTAATCCAAGTCTTCACTCAATCTCCTTAAGTGCTTCGGTTGCTTTTATCGTTTCCGCGATACCAAACCATTTACCTTGTGCGTTTGAATAAAACTCCAAAGCATTTTTTGCCACTTTGAGCTTTCGTTTAAGCTCATCGATTTCTCTTCTTTGAACACAAGCAATTCTTTCACATTGATCATGGCAAGTATGGATGTCATCACGTCGTTTCATTTGTTCAGCGTTCATTCCCACTCCCTTCCATCATGCTTTTGATTTTGTTGAGGGCTTCCCCAGCTACAATCTTTGCTTCAACGCTTTGAGATGTTCCACTAAATTTGTTGTAATAAACACCTTGTAAACCATCAATCGCAACCACCAACATCGGTAAGGTGCTCTGTGCTCCTGCTTTGAATTCACGTTGATTCATTTTTAATGGACTATCTTGAGGTCTCAACATTTTTGAATCTTCAATTGCCTCTCGCTCTATCCATTTCCCTAGTTGTTCTTTAAGTGTTGGTGTCATCACTGCTCTGTCCATGGTCTTAAAATACCACCATTTTTCATATCTAAAAATTTGCCACTTGGGTCACATCCGTTTGCTTTTTCTATAGCTTCACAGGAAAGTTTAACTGCTGATTTCATTTCGGCATGAGCTTGCTTTTCTGTATCCCATGGACCAATTGTAAATGGCTCACCAATCATTTTTTCTCCATCTAAAGTCCACAGAGATATTTCAAAGGCCCATTTATCTTTATATTCACCATTATCTATTTTTCCAACTTTTGCTCTAATTCTTGGTATCATCTTTTAGTCCTAACTGTTCAGCCATTAGCTTTTTTTGTACTCGCATTTGTAATATTTGAAACAATACAGTAGTGCGTTGTTTATCTAAATCAGACTCTAATGCTTGAGCGCACACTCTTAATAAGTCTGATAGTTTCATAGTTTGAAGTTTCTCAAACAGTTTATTTACATCACTCACAAAAACCTCTCATTCTTTTTAATCTCGTAAATTGTTGATATTGTTGGTGTCATTTTATAATCCTACTCATAGTAAAAACACCAATGTATAAAAGCACCATAAAGCTTGTCATGAGTAAAAATTCATTATTTATCACAATATTAAACGTCATCCTACAACCCCAAATCAGTTATCTTTTTATATTTGTCCATCTTCATTCCTTGTAGCTATACCTGTTAACTCATGACTTGCTTTAGTTATGCGATTAACAGATGCTTTAATGCTTGCATTTAATGTTGTTGCGTTTGTTGGTTTAACTAGATTCACATATTCAGCTAAGAAGTTTATTAATAACAAAGCTTGAGTTCTATTTAGAGTATCGCAGCTTTTAAATTGACTATCCAATCCCTTTGCTAGAGCAACAATCCAACGGCCTTTATGATTAACAACGCAAAACTTTTCATTCGCATTTAACTGCATTCGTCTTTTAGGTCTTGGCACACGATATAGATTTTTACTGACCTTTTGGCTTTTATATAGAGTCATCACCCACCTCCTGTAACGCCACCACGGACGTAAATCTCACTCGTAACATCAACAAGATTTTCATCCCTCATTTGACTCACTGGTGTAATGATTGTTTCGTCGTAATTAAATGGCTTTTTATTCTTAATGTATCTTTGCTTGATTAACTCTTTAACTGCTGGTGTGTCTAAATTCATATCGTTAAATGTTTGTAAACGACCAACACCAACACCTATCAATTCTTGATATAACTTATAAACAAACTCAGAGCAGTACATTCGATCATTAGACCACTCAAAATAAATGTCATAAGGCTTATTGTATTTAGGGAGGAGCGATTTAAGTTTATGATCAAGTGCTTTTGTATATTCGCGATGTCTGAATACTTTAAATTCTTTATTCTTTGATCTAGCTACGAAAGCAGTAAAATCAGTTAGTTTTAAACCACCTGTCTCTTCTGCTATTTTACCATCAATGTAAACACCAACATGAGTCCACTCTGAACCAGTGGCTTCGCGTAGAGCTTGTGATTGCGCAGTCTGCGACTTGATAAACACAATGTCACCTGTTTGATACGTGCGGCCTGATATGCAGAATAAAAGTGTGAATAGTAATAGTATGTATTTCATAAAGGTGCCGACATAGTAAATATTGTGAACGCTACTAATATGTATTTCATGTTTCACCAGCCATTGCCATTGTAGTATATTTTTGTATTTTCTTTAGGTGTTACTTGTTGTAGATGTTCTGGGTTTACACACATTTTATTGTTGCATTTATGATGAATAAACTTGTTTGGTTCAATAGAACCGTTATAAATCATATATGAAAATCTATGAGCTAAAAACCTAAATCCATTAACTGAAAACCTTCCGTATCCATTTGATGTTTTATTTTTCCAAATTATGCAGTCTTTTGATTTTTTTGTATTTTTAATAAATCTTTTTTCAATTACAGAAAAACTCATTTTATTCTCCTTTGATTTTGTTTTAAATAAATTAAGCATGGTAACTAAAGTGGTACCACCATGGTAAATATTGTGAATGCGTAGCCCATTAAAAAGCCGATTGTGAGGGCTAGTGCGATTTGAAGGCTATTCATCTAAAACCTCGATTTCAGACCAATCTAGGCGTTTGAATGTATCAACATTGTAGATATCTGTTCCAAAATCTAAATCATCTTTATACATCTCATCAGTTACAATATAATGTTTAGTTTCTTTTCTTTTATACACATACAACGCGACTTTAACTTTCTTCTTTGGCTCTTCATAGAGTTCCCAGTTTTCAGAGCTAAGTAAAACGGAAGAATCTGTAACTTTAAGTTTATTTTCTTTGTAATAACAAGTAGCCAAAGCGTATTGTTCATTTTTATGTGTAATTGTGTAATAAATGTCTTTAAGTAATGGATCATTACAACAAACATTCACAGGCAACATACGACCTTTGATTAATTCTTTTAGTTTATTCATAACTCAATCTCCGTTATTCCTTGTGGAACGACAACAATGCGAATGCCGTTGTATTTCACATCGATTAATTGCTTCGGATGAAAATGAGCTCCAACATAAGTGTGACAATTATATTTTTTCGCTTCACACGAAGCTCTAACAAAAAAATCTAGTTTTGGCTTGCCACCAATAAGTTCATTGAATAAAGACACTGTATTCATAATGAATAGTTTCTTAAACCAACCAGCGCCTTGTTTTTCTAAATGCTTTCTTCTGTATTTAGACCATTTAATAGGATTAGCATCAATGTCACCATGAGTAAAATAAATGCGGTTTAATGTTTTAAATGTTCCGATTGGATAATCAGGGTCATGGTTACCGTCGAGATAGTTAGCTCCATGCTTTGCTTCAAGATACTCATGCACTCGATTAGCATTTTGCAAACTATTCTTATCACAACAACTTAAATCAACAATATCACCGAGTAACATTGTATTTTCATTTGCTGGTAAATCTAAAACCCTTTGTCTAATGTTTGGAACTTCATACTTGCTATACAAATGTGTGTCTGCGGCTAGTGTGTATTTCATTATTCTCCCCTTCCAGGACTTTCTCATGGTATTTTAGCATTATTTCACAACTTCGTATAACTTGGTTATTATATTCATCATTCTCTCCCGTTATTGCTCTCATTCCCTCTGCGGCCAATTTTATCGTGACTGGGAAAC
>OGVW01000032.1_pt1 | contig 18890 bp, 24 predicted proteins | sample 1575821 | NCBI WGS metagenome assembly OGVW01 (sample SAMN07581525, study PRJEB24739) | freshwater metagenome | place: Singapore | collected 2015-01
GTTTCCCAGTCACGATAAGCAGTGCCAAAAATGCGAGCGATGACCATTCAGGCATTAACATTTTTTCTTGATATATCCGATGATACATGGGCTAATTATTGTGCCAATAAAGATTTTATCGGAATCACAACACAAATCAAGAAAGTTATCTATTCTCAGAAGTTCGAGGGCGCGGCTGCTGATATGCTCAATGCTAATATTATTGCAAGAGAGCTAGGGTTATCTGACAAAGTGCAGAACGAACATACAGGCGCGAACGGTAAGCCACTGATTCCTTCTGCTAAAGAAATGACCACTGACGAACTTAAAGCCGAGCTAGAGGCATTAGGTGTTAAACTCTAGAACTTTAGAATTAGTCAAAGAGTTGCGATTACGAGAAGCACGTGAGTCTTTCTTTGCTTATCGAAAATTGACCAATCCAAAATTAAAAACAGGGTGGTGGCAAGAAGAAGTTTGCAATCAACTTCAACAGTTTTATGATGACTTAATAGCAAATAAGCGGCCTCAATTAGTTATTCAAGCCCCTCCACAACATGGTAAATCTGATCTAATTGTCAGTTTTATTTCATGGTTAGCAGGCAAATCACCTGACCTAAGAACAATATACACATCATTTAGCGAGCGTTTAGGTGTTCGCGCAAACCTTAAATTACAGCGGTTATATGATAGTGCTATTTATCAAGATATTTTTCCTGATACAAAAATAAACAACTCAAATGCAGTAACAGTTAGCGGTCAATTTTTGCGTAATCGTGAAATTTTAGAGTATTGCAATACAACAGGCTATTTCCGCAATACCACTGTAGGCGGTTCAATTACTGGCGAGGGGTTAGATTTAGGTGTAATTGATGACCCGATAAAAGGGCGAAAAGAGGCTAATTCTAAAACGGTTCGAGACGGTGTCTGGGATTGGTTTACCGATGACTTTTTTACACGGTTTAGTGAAAATGCAGGGCTATTGTGTATATTAACGCGGTGGCATGTTGACGACCCAATCAGCAGACTAATATCCCAAAATCCAAACGTTAAAGTTTTATCTTATCCAGCTATCGCCACCACTGACGAACAACATAGAAAAGAGGGAGAGGCTTTATTCCCTGAGCATAAATCACTTGAGTTTTTATTAGAACGAAAAAAAGTAATGGACACAACTTCTTGGTTATCGCTTTACCAGCAATCGCCTATTGTGTTAGGTGGCGAGATAATCAAGGGTGAATGGTTTAAGCGTTATCCTATGTTGCCAAAAATGGAATATAGAAAAATATATGCTGATACAGCGCAAAAAAAAGGTAAGCAAAACGATTATACTGTTTTTGAGTGTTGGGGTTATTCAGATGGAAGCGCATATCTAATAGACCTTGTGCGTGGAAAATGGGAATCACCCGAATTAAGAAGAAAAGCTAATGATTTTTGGCATAAACACACTGCTATAAAAAATGGTGAATTGCGTCAATTTTGCATAGAGGATAAAGCAAGTGGCACTGGTTTAATTCAAGATATTAAGAATGTTGACAAAATACCAGTTGTAGGCATACAAAGGAATACTGATAAATTGACAAGGGTACAAGATGCGTTACCATATATAGAGAGTGGTTTTGTTTATTTGCCTGATAATTCGCCATTTGTAAGTGATTTTATTGCAGAGTGCGAGGCGTTTACCGCTGATGATGGCCATGACCACGATGATCAAATAGACCCAATGTGTGATGCTATTGATGATATGCTTGCTGGCAGATTCAAAAAACCCGAAATTAGAGTAAGACGACTATGAGCAATAAAAAGTGGTGGCAGTTTTGGAAAGCCGAAACGAAAAGCAATACATTAGGTATTCTCATTCGTCAGTCGGGAAGTTTTACGGCTTATAATTTTGCTCAATTTGTACAAGAAGCCTACAAGCAAAATCCAACAGTTTTCGCTTGCATACAACAATATATTGGCGCGTTTAATGCTTGTCCGATTATTATTAAGCGTGGTGAAGATGTTGTAAATAACGATGCGTTAATGAAATTACTAATGCAGCCAAACGAACAACAATCTTTTAGTGAGTTTTTAGAGCAAGCATTAATTTATTATTGGGTTGGGGGTGAAGCACCTATTTGGGGTGATGCTATTATCCCAAGTCGATTACCTAAAGAAATATTTATTTTACGTCCTGATTATTTAACGCCTATTTTAGCTCAAGGTTCAATGTCAAAGGTTGCACAATGGCAGTACACAGCAAGCGACAATGACATACAATCAATGAATGTTTTGCCGTCTAATTTAATGATGTGGAAAGCATATGATCCATTGTGTCGTTATCGTGGCTCTAGTCCTTTATTGCCGTGTTCTTACGCTGTCGATCAGTTAAATGAATATGCAAAATCAAACTATTCATTGCTAAAAAACGGTATGCAGCCAAGCGGCGCATTAAGCACCGAACAAAATATCGAAGATAATAGTTTTAGTCGATTAAGAGAACAATTTAACGAAACTTACGGCGGCAGCACTAACAGCGGTAAGCCGTTAATCTTAGAGGGTGGTCTTAAATGGCAGCCTTTCGGCTTTACCATGCGCGATGCTGAGTTTTTAGGCGGTAAAACATCGGCTAAATTAGATGTGTGTGAGACATTAAAAGTGCCTCCGCAATTATTGGGCATCGAGGGAAGTCAGACTTACGCAAACTATGAGCAAGCGAGGGCGGCTTTTTATGAAGATGCAGCGATACCACTATTTAATAATTTGTTAGCTGGTTTAAATCGTTGGCTCGGTTGGCGTGTTGGTTTAAAACCTACCGATATTATTTGTGTGGATATTGATGCGGTTGCAGCATTAGAGCCGAGACGAGCAGAACGTAATAAAACACTTGATACAATGCAATCAATTAGCACCAATGAAAAACGTTTAGCCATGGGCTATGAGCCTGTTGATGGTGGCGATGTATTGCTAGTTAATAGCGGATTGATACCTTTAGAAATGGCAGGGGCAGACGTTCCAACGATGCCGATATTATGACAAGAAATCAGAAGCTAAAATATGCAAGGGCTGTTTTGCTGATGCAAGACCGTATTGCATTGAAGTATCAAAAAGATATTAAGCGAGAATTAAAACTCACAGCGTCACAGCTTGCGGAGTCTTATCGCATTAATCAATCCACTGTCGAATATCCACAAATACAAAACGAACACCAAAAACGCATCACTGAAATACTGCTAGAGTTGGCAAAAGAGACATCCGACAAATTCAAGGTTTTTACGCTAAATACAAAAAAGGATATGTTTAGCAATTATGTCGAAAACGGAATTTATAGTATGTTGGCTACTAACGTATTAACAACTGCGTCAACAGTTAGTGCAAACACTATAGCAATTGCCAGTGTTGTCATTATGCAGTCAATGCGTGAATCAGTTAATAAGCCTAAAAACTCTCAACCTGATGTTATTGCCAAAAACATATCAAAAAGAGTAGGTGGCCAGTATTCAGTTAGCCGAGCTATGACCATTGCAAGAACCGAAACACACAAAGCAGCAAATACCGCACAGTACCACCGTGCAAGTGTAGCTGCTCAAGAATCAGAGTTAGAAGTTATTGTGGAATGGATTAGCACAAACGATGGCAGAGTTAGAGACGATCACAAACACGCGGACGGGCAAACAAGGCTAATTGGTCAGCCGTTTAATGTTGGTGGTGAGCTGTTAATGTACCCGAGTGACCCGAAAGGTAGCGCGGCTAATGTTATCAATTGCCGATGTGTACTTGGTTATGATACAAAATAAAAAACCCATGCGCTAACATGGGTTTAATGGTCGAGGCCAACAGAGGAAAACACCGCAACCAAAGCTAATATAACATAGTTTTGAGGGCGAGGCGATGCGTTTACATTACACAAAAGCAATGGCTTTAGTTGATGACAATTTTAATGCGGAAAGTGATGGTTTATTTAAAGGATATGCGGCTGCAACTGGGAATGTTGATTTAGGTGGCGATATTATTTTAAAAGGCGCGTTTAATGAATGGCTGCAAACAGCAGATGCGGGTCGTGTGCGCGTACTTTGGCAACATGACTGGGACAAACCAATTGGTAAAACTTTATCCATGTATGAAGATGATAAAGGTTTAGCTGTTGAGGGTGAGTTATTATTGGGTATTCAAAAAGCACAAGAGGCGCGTACATTAGTTAAAAATAACGCGATTGATGGCTTGAGTATTGGTTATATGATTGATGATTTTGCATACGAAAATAATGTGCGGATCATCAAAAAGTTATCTGTTTTTGAGTTTAGTTTTGTCACATTTGCAATGAATCCAAACGCTATTGTAAATGACATGAAAACTGCTAAACTAGATACCGTTAGAGATTGTGAGCATTACCTGCGCGATGTTTGTAAGTTATCACGCTCTGAAGCAAAAACGCTAATTAGTCGAATTAAGCAAAGTCGAGATGACGAGCCTAATTATGATGAAATAGCAGCTTCATTGTTAAAACTTAATCAAACGTTACGAGGTTAATACCATGACTGATTTTACAGAAGTCAAGAAACTAATGGATGAAACAGGTAATGCTGTTTCTCAATTACGCCAAAGCCAAGAACAAGCCATTGCTGAATTTAAAAAGCATGGCGAAACATTAGGCGAAACCAAAACCAAGCAAGATTTAATCGAAAAAGATATTGCTGGTATCATTCAATCTTTGCAAGAAATCAAAAAAGCACAATCCACTTCTTTAGTGACTGGCAAAGATGGCTTAACAGAATCCGAGCGTGAAGCTAAAAGCGCATTGTTTAAATATATGCGCGGTGGTCGCTTAGATGATGCCGAACAAAAAGCATTAAGCACTATTACCAATCATGATGGTGGTTATTTAACCACAGCCGATACCACTGGCCGCATTATTGCCCGTATTCAAGATATGTCCCCAATGCGTCAATTTGCCAATGTTAAGACTATTGGTAAAGGTCGCTTAGAGGGTGTTGTGAATAATGGCCGAAATGCTGCAACATGGGGTTATCAAGGTCAAACTGTATCCAATACCGCAACAAAACAATTTGGCAAGTATCAGATTGACGTTAAAGATTTGATTGCATACCCAAGCGCAACAACTCAAATGATTGAAGATGCTGATATTGATATTGAAGCATTAATTATTGATGATGCGTCTATGGCATTTGCTGAGACAGAAGCGGAAGGCTTTTTGCTTGGTGATGGTATTTTACAACCACGCGGCTTGATGACTGTTGCAACAGCATATACAGGCGATAATGTTCGCGCATGGGGTACGGTACAAAAGTTCAAGACTGGTGTTAATGGTGCATTTGCTGCAACCCCTAACGGTGGCGATGTATTTATTGACGCTGCCATGTCTTTGCGTGGTGCATATCGTGCCAACTCTGTATGGGGTATGAATCGCTTTACGTTAGCCACTGCAATGAAGTTAAAAGACAGCGATGGTAATTACATTTGGCAGCCAAGCTGGAACTTAACAGATGCGCCATTCGGTACTATTTGTGGTATCCGTGTTGCTCCTGACTTTGATCACATGGCTGATATTGCAACAAATAGCCTATCAATTTTTGTGGGTGATTTGCGTCAAGCTTATCAAATTGTTGACCGTCGCGGCATTCTTGTTGTGCGTGACAATATCACTTCACCGACATTTGTTAAGTGGTATTTAAGCAAGCGTACAGGTGGCGATGTTGTTAACTCCGAAGCCGTCCGTTTCATCGAATTTAAAGCATAATTGGAGTGATATAACATGGTTACAAAAGATTTACATAATCAAATTAGTACAGGTGTGGCGATTGCATTAACTGCTGTCTCCGATGGTGAGGATGTTGCAGGTGTGGCGATTGACCGTCAAGGCAGCGATGGCTTAGAAATTATTTTTCAAGTCGGTGCTTATACTGACGGTAGTGTTACGCCATTGATTGAAGAATCAGACGACAATGTTACTTATACCGCCGTTGCTGATGCTGACTTAACAAATACCGAAGCAAGCGCAGCATTGACTGCCGCAGGTGTTTCTAGCATTGGGTATGTTGGTTGGAAGCGTTACGTTAAAGCAACTGCTGTGACTGCTGCTGGCTCAACATTAAGTGTTGGTGCATCTTATGTTAAGTTTGGCTTACGTTTAGAAGGCACTGTAAACCCATCTTAAACAATTAAGGCGGCTTTTCGGGGTCGCCTTTTTTAGAGTTATTTAAAATGTCTTTATTGATTAGCGAATCAGGCAGCGAACCGATTACAACAGCCGAAGCTAAAGCATGGGCAAAGGTTGAAAATAGCGATGAAGATAGTTTAATTAGCTCTTTGATTACGTCATGCAGACGTGAAATCGAATCATATACAAAAAACGTTTTACGGCCTCAAATTTGGCAAACCGTTTACCAATTCGAATATCCGAAAACAATTTTTTACTCACCACGATTACAAGCAAGTAGCGTAACTGTAACGATTGATGATGAAGCCTATACCGACTTTACATTCAACGAGGTTACAGGTCGATTAAAAATTAATAACGAATACAGCTCAAGCAATGAAATCAGCATCACTTGGACTTGTACAACAATGCCTTATTCGTTAGCACCATTAAAACAAGCTCTTTTAGATTTAGTCACCTATCGCTTTTACAATCGCGGTACTTATGATTTACCGCAAAACGTGCGTACTGTTTTAGACCAATACCGAGTGTTTAACGTATGAATATCGGCGAATTAAAGCACCGTATCAGATTTGAGCAAAATCAAAAAATTAGCGATGGTCAAGGTGGCTTTGATTCTAATTGGGTCGAGTTAGATAAGTTATGGGCTAAAGCTGTCGAGCAATCGCCGCGTGAGCGTTTCTATCGTGGTGAGGAACAACATACACAAGGCTTTATTTTTACGATTAGACAAAATCAAGCAATCACAATACCTGCAACGAGAGATAGTTCTAATTTACGAATAGTGCATCGTGGCCAAACGTTTCGCATAACAGGCATTAGTCAAGACAAATATGATTTAGATTTTTATAACATCACAGCCGAACTTTGGGGAGGCGTGGCACAATGAAAATTAAAGGCGCGTTATTTTATTTGCAGGCTGAGATTAGCGGCAATTACACAACAATCGCAGCGATGCAAAGCAATAGCATGACAATTAATCAAGAAACTGTCGAGATTACAGACAAGTCAATGCTATTTCGTGAGTTATTAGAAAATGCAGGCATTGGCAGCGTAAGCACAAAGGCTCAAGGCATTGTTAGTGATTCAGCAAGTTATCAATTTATCAAAGATTCCGTTATTAGCGGAACAATCATTAATTGCAAATTATTATCAAACACAGGCGAAGTTTATAGCGGTGGTTTTTTAATTACATCGTTTGAATCATCGGGCGAATATAACAAAGCTGAGCTTGTTGCAATTACGCTTGAATCATCTGGAACTACATCTTTAATTGATAATGATTTTAGATTGCTAGAGGATGGCGGTTTTAGATTATTAGAAGATGGCAGTCGTAGAATGTTGGAGGCTGCATAATGAGCGTTACTATTGGCCAACAGTTAAGCGATATTTTGCGCCGAAAAGTAGAGGGCGCATTAGTTATTAGCGGTGAAATGGTTGCAACTCAAGTTAGGCGCAACATTCAAAAATCACCACGCGGCGGCAGAACCTACATTAAAACCAATCCAAACCGAGTACACAAAGCATCAGCACCAGGTGAAAGCCCTGCCACTGACTTAGGTTTTTTAGTGCGATCAATTCAAGTTCAGCCTGATTTTGATAACTTGCGTATCCGTGTTGTCAGTTTACATAGTATTGCGCCTTACGCCAGACGATTAGAGTTTGGTGATATGTCACGCAACTTGCAACCACGTCCTTTTATGTTTAAAGCATTGCAAGCACAAAAACAAAAAGCAACTAACGTTGTGCAGAAAGCTTTGCGTGATGCACTTGCACAAATGCAAGGCGCGACACCATGAGCTTATTTAATGATTATTTTAAATCGGTTTATATTGCTTTAGATGCAACAACAGGCTTAACAGGCATTATTAGCGAATCGTTATCTAATGCCAACCCATTCCCAAAAATATGGCTAGAGGATGGCGGCGCGGATGATTGGTCAAACAAAGATGATAACGGTTTAGAAGCGTTTGTAAATTTGCACGTGGGCAGCCAAAAAGAGGGAACGAAAGAAATTAGGGGGTTGATGGATAAGTGCCACAGTGCATTACATAATGTTGATTTAGTTTTGGCCAACGGTCAATCGGTGTTATGCCAATTTGTTCGGCATGACGTTGTAATAGATAGTGACGGCATTACACGTCACGGAATTATGCGTTTTAAATTATTAGTGAGTGAGGTGTAATATGGCTAAGTTTAAAGGTCGTGATTTACGGATTAAAGTTCGTGTAAGTACGGGTCCTGATGTTTTTACTGTTGTTGGTGGTGCGCGTTCTGATGGTATTACTATCAACAATGAAACTGTTGATGTTACAGACAAAGACGGTGCAGGATGGCGCGAATTGTTACAGGGTGCTGGTATCACTAGCATGAGCTTAAAATTGTCGGGTGTTGTTAGTGATAACACTGTTTTCACCGATCACATTATGGCCGCTGTTATGAACAATACCCATGTTGTGTTGAAGATCGAATCAGGTTTAGGTGATGTTTGGCAGGGTTCTTTCGCTGTGCCAAGTTGTGAGCGTTCAGGCGAGTACAACAAAGAGGAAACTTTTAGCGCATCGTTTGAAAGCGCAGGCACAATCACTTATACCGCAGTTGTTTAAGGTGACTTATGAGTAACAGAGGAATCATTAGTTTTAAATTGGGTGGCATTGAGTTTGACTTAGTGCCAAGCTTAGAGAATTTAGATAATTTAGAAACAGCGACAAATAAACCTATTTACATGGTCGCTTCTAATCCTAAATTATCAGACAGTATCAAAGTTATTTTATCTTGTGCAAAGCCAAAATATGGGCAAATACCAACTTGGTTTAATGCTCAAGGCGTATATGAGCAAATATGCAAAGATAAGATGATTATGGACATTTCGCTTCAAGTCGTTAAGTTTTGTACCAATATTTTAACCGCTGGTAGTGATACCGATATTAAAAATGTAGGTGCAGACGATAGCGAGGGAAAGTAAAAAAGGGCAGCATTTGGCATCAGTTATGGGCGAGTGCTGTCACATTTTTAAACATTCAGCCGCGTGATGCTTGGTCATTGACAGTTAGTGATTTTTGGATGCTTTGGGATGCGTACTTAGACAAAGTGCAAATTCAAACAGGCAACACATACACAAGACCGATGACGATGAACGAGTTTAACGAGCTAAACAGTTATTTGGATGAATTACATGGCAACAACTGATGATCTAGTAATAAGTATTCGCGCCGATTTGGATACGCTTAATCGTCAGTTGCAGCAAGTTGACCAACGGCTTAATAACACTCAACAACAAGGCCAACAAACAGGTCAATCTATTGACGATAGCTTTAGTGGTGCGAGTGATTCTGTTAAAAACTTATCGGCAGCTATTGGTGTTGCTGTCGCTGCTATGGGCGCAATGGCGGTAAGTGTCGCTAATAACGTCCGCGAGTTTAATTCGCTTGCTAGTAGTCTAGGTTTATCTTATACGCAATTAGAACGATTGCAGTCTATTAGCTCAAAAGCCAATCTTGAAACAGACATGATGATTGATTTGGCTAAGACGCTTAACGAACAAATAGGCGAGGCTGCAAACGGCAATAAAGATTTTGAGGAATCATTTAGCCGACTTGGTTTGAAAATGGATGATCTAATCAAAATGGGCGTTGATGAGCAATTATTAACTGTTGCTCAAGCATTGGGCGAGGTTACAAGCCAAGCTGACAAAGCGCAAATAGGCGCGACGTTGTTTGGTGATAATTGGCTACCAGCATTAAAACTGACAGAGCAAAACGTTAAACAATTAGCTGATGAGTACGAACAGTTTGGCATAAAAGTAAACAACACAGATGTTACACGCCTAATTGAATTAGATGTTGCTTTTGACGGTTTAGTCGATAATGTAACGCAAGCATCTAAAAAAATATCCTCTGATTTAGCACCAGCGTTAACTGTTGCCATCAAGAAAGTAAATGAGCTTTTTCAAAGTGATCTTGGTGGGATTGATGAAAATATAAGTGTTATTACATTTTTATCAATAGAAATGGGCGCACAAATGATTAATATTTTTACTGCCATAAATGGCTTGTCAAAAATGACGGCTGCATCATTTGGTACATTAGGCAACATGATTGTAATGGGATTGGGTGCACCAATTGCTGGTGTTATGGATATTTATAATACTAATGTCGCATTTTTTACAAACGCCTTAATCAAAGCGCATAACGCATACAAAGAGTTAAAAGGCGAACCGTTTACACCGATTGAATTGGTTGAGTACGAAAAAACAAAAAACTTAGATACCTTGATGGTAAAGGTAAGAGAAACAAAAGCAGCTATTGCAGACTTTGCAAAAACTGGCGCAAAAGATTTTTTAAGCGGGATAAGCGGAGATGCTGGTTCATCATTTAGAGACGAAGCTATTGCAGAAGCAACAAAAATAAAAGAAAGGTTAAATAATGTAAATACAGACTCAAGAAAGGGCGCGCCTATTGACGAAGAAGCCAAAAAGAAAACTGAAGAACTCCGCAAAGCAGCTCAGGAATATTTAAAATCGTTATCTGAGTCTAACATGACAGAGTTACAGCTTAACGAACAAAAATACACTGATTCTGTCAAGGTACTTGATGACTACTTAAAACAAGGTGCAATCAGTTATGAGCAATATTATAGCGGTATCTTAGACGCAACAGGCGCATTCCATAGCAAGAAAAACGAATTAGAAAAAGCACAAGCAGACGCAGAACTTAAAGCGATTTTAGAACAACAACAGCGTGAAGATGAAGCCTATAGCAAACGCATAGAGCAACAACAAGCGATTATTCAAGAAGCGATTAACGGTGGATTAACCGAGCTTGAATTAATGGATAAGCAACACGCCGAAAAGATGAATAAATTGCAGGAGTTAGCAGAGGGCGAGTTTATCAACAAACAAGCTTTGTTAGATGCCGAATTTGCACTAGAGCAACAACATCAAGCGAGGCGTTTAGATTTGATTTTAGGTACAGGCTCTAAAATACAAGAAATGACTAAAGCATTCAACAAAAGCAATTTACAAGGTGCTATTGCTTTTTTTGCAGCAGATTTTGGTGGATTTAGCCAACATAGTCGCAAGATGTTTGAATTGCAAAAAGCGGCCAAACTTGCTGATGCTGCTATTACATTACCATCAACAGTTATGACCGCTTTTAATCAGGGGGTAAAAGTTGGCGGTTTGCCTATGGGCGTTGCGTGGGGTGCGGCTGCATTAGCTCAACAATTAGGGCAATTACGCGCAATTCAATCCGCAACATTTGGCGGTGGTTCAAGTGGTGGCAGTGGCGGTGTATCAGCACCGAGTGTCGGCAGTGTAGGTGGTGGCCAAGAGCAACAGCAGCAGCCTTTAACGCAACGTTTTGTTAATATAAATCTATCAGGCAGCGATAATTCAATGTATAGTAAAGGTGCGGTAAGAGACTTAATTACACGCATTAACGAAGAAGTAAAAGACGGTGCTGTTTTGAGAGTTTTGTAGCATGAATGAGTCAGACGCAAATATTTTGTTAACTGTTATGCAGTACACAATACACATTTTAGTTATGTATTGGTTTGTTTGTAAGATGGTCGGCATTTATAAGGGTGCTGATTCTTTTATTAAGTGGTTGAAAAAATGAGTTTTGATTTAGCTTTTATCGGTTATAAAAACTACTTTACAGCAACAGCAAGCACGTTAACTGGCTCAAATGTGAGTGGTGGTTATTCCGTTAATTCGCTAAAAAATTGGCAAGCTTGGGATAATGTTCAATTTGACGCAGGGTCAAGCAGTATCACGATTGATTGTGGCTCGGCTGTTGCTATTGATTATTTCGCCATTGCTGCCCATGAATTATTTACATCTAACACAGATAACATTGTTTTGAAAGCGAGTAGCGTTTCTAATTTTGCAACAAGTGTAACGCTTGCAACAATTAACAATGTGAGTAGTGGTGTTTATGATGGCTCTTATATTTATAACACTAATACTGCAATACCAAGCCAGTCTGTTGATGATGACTATGTCACTGCATTTAAATTAGATCAAGTGACTTATCGTTATTACCGTTTAGAGTTTGCCAATACAAGCGCAATCAAAATAGGTGTTTTAGCCATTGGATTGCGTACCGAGTTTGAATTAGGTTTTTATCGTGATATTCAGCCTCCGCATTTAAACGAAGATGTTGTCGTTACCAATAACAAAAGCGAATCAGGTGTTTTTTTAGGTCGATCATTAGTCCGCACAGGCATTGCACCAAATACAATTGCGGTAAATAATGTTAGCCATGACTGGATATATAACACTTGGCTGCCGTTTAAGAAATCAGCCGAATTAAATCCGTTTATTTATTCGTTTGGCAATACGCCATTGTTTAATAATCAGTTATGCTATCAAACAAAATTTAATCAAACTAAGCTACAAGACCGCATAGGCAATGGTCATGGCTCTGTTGGTGTTACCTTTGAGGGGGTTATAAAATGAGTGCTTTTTTAGATGAAAATGGGGAATTGGTAACGGTTAGTGAAACTAACAAACTACCAGTCACTACATATCCGAACACTAAAACATCAGCTATTGAAGCGGCTGTAATCGGTAAACTTTATAAAGCTTGGGCAACTGCTCCTGCAACTACTGCAAAATACAGTGCAGTACAAATTTGGAATCCTGTGGGTAGTGGGGTTACTTTGGTTGTGGCAACAGCAACTTGTTACAACTCAGCAGGTACTATGAAATGGTATCCGTTGCTTAATCAGACTAAATTGACAGGGGCTGATGGGTTTATCGTTAACTTAAAAGCAGACGGCGGCGCATCTAATTTTCAAATTTTAAAAGAGGAATTAGCAGCACGAACAGCAAACAACAGTTTAGGCATTAGCGTGTCATCGGTAACTCCGAATGGTACGGTACTGCTAATCGGCAACGAGTATTACACAATACCAGAGGGTTGGGGGCTGCGCTATGAAGGCGAAACAGTAAACGTAGGGATGAACCTGATTACAATGATAATTGAATACGAAAACACTTAATAGAGAGGTAGACATGGCTTTAATCGCAAAAGTAATACCTGTAGCGCAGGTTATGAAGCTGATATGCAGGCATTTCTAAATGAGCATCCACTATTAACACTTGATGTTAGTGAAAATGGCATTAGTTTGACTTATGACAACACTAAATAGTTATAGCATTGCTGAACACATTAATAGCGATGTTAATGCGTCAGTGAAATACAAAACTGATTTGGGGCAATACGGTGTTCCTGAGTTTTGGACGATGGCTGGGAAGTTTGGCGATTGCGAAGATTACGCTTTAGCTAAACGGAATGCTTTGTTACAAGCAGGATGGCCTAAAGATAAACTAGGCTTATGTGTTTGTGAGGCGTTTGGTAGTGGTCATTGTTGTCTATGGGTTGATACCGATAAAGGTAGTTTCATCTTAGATAACAATTATGCTTTCCCTGTAAAACCAAGTGAGTTACCTTATAAGTGGGAGAGTATGTTATGCGATGGTGTTTGGCAGCAATTACATGGTTTTGCTTAATGGCTTGTACGACAGTTAAACCAAACAGCGAGCAGCCTATTTTTGGTAATAAGGTTTATCAATACAAAGGGTGGATTCAGTTTTGTTTAAATAACCCTCAAGATGTTGATTGTAAAAAAGGTGAAAAATAATGACGATTACCAATAATTTTGTGCAAGTACCAGCGCAAAGCAAGAGCCTTGACACTTCAACGGTTACAACAGGTGCAGGCTTGGTGCATCGTCAAGCCGTCAGTATTAGTGACCCCGAAAGCCCCACTGGTTATGCAAAAATAACAGGGGATGCTTTAAATGTTGTATTGGCTAAAGGTCAAACAAACAAAGCAGGGAGCGTCAGTGTTACGATTGCAAGCGATCAAGGCACTATTCCTGTCAGTATGACGTTACCAACAGGCGCAGCGACAGAAGTTACACTTGATAGCATTAACACTAAACTTGGCCAACTTGTTGGCGCGGTGAGCGTAGGCAATACCACAACAACACCTTTAAATTCAGGAGTGACATTTACGGGGACAGGCGAACAAAATCAATATCGTGACGTTTACGTTTCATGTATCACAAGTCACACGGGTAAACTTTATTTTGATTTTAGTAACGATGGTACAAATTGGAATGTGTTTCCGCCTAATGGTTTTGACTTGGCAGCCAATGTGCATGAAGCGCACAAAGCATTGAAAGCAGGGCGTTATTTTAGAGTAAGAGTAACCAACACAAGCGGCTCTAATCAAACGTATTTACGCTTATATACATATTATGGCGAATTTGACCAGTTAACATCACCTTTAAACTTTGCACCTAATCTTGACTCAGACGCAACAACAACAAAAAGCATTTTAGTCGGTCAAACAGATGGCGGTGTATTTAATTTTGTGGGAGTAACACCACAGGGCGAATTAGAAGTCAGCATCAAAGACCCTACAAGTATTTTTGGCGAAGTGATTACCGCAGAATTAACGCCTGTTATACAGTCGGATTTTGTTTATGGTTTAAACGCTAATTTAGTTAGCTCTAGCATAACAGGCAGTGGCACGGCAACAAGTTCGGGGCAAATGGGCGTAGCATCAACAACGGCAGCCATTAACAGTAGTGCGTTAATTCAAACGGTTAGACGTGCAAAATATAGAGCTGGTGAGGGTATTTTATCGAGATTTACCGCACAATTTACGACAGGAGTGGCAAATAGCACCCAAACCGCAGGCATGAGAAACGCAGCAATAGACGGTTGGTTTATTGGTTACAATGGTACACAATTTGGCATTATGTATCGCCGAAATAGTGTTGATACTTGGATAGCCCAATCAAGTTTTAACTTGGATAAACTTGATGGCACAGGCGCAAGCGGTATCACAATTGACCCGACAAAATTAAATGCTTATCAATTGAGTGTAGGTTATCTCGGTGGACGTGGCTGTATTTTTTCAGTCATGAGCGATATAACAGGTCAATGGGTTAAATTCCACGATTACAACCTATTAGACACTCAAGACGCTCAAACTCAGTCAGTTAACCCAACAATGAGTTTTGGCATACAAGCGACAAACACAACAAATACAACAAACATTGTTGTTCGTAGTGGTTCTGTCGGCGTGTTTATTGCTGGCGAAATTAGACGTATTGGATCAACATACGGCACAAATAACACTAAAAGTATCGCGACAACAGAAACCAGTGTTTTGACCTTGCGTAATAATACAACAATCAATGGTGTAACTAATCAGGGATTGTTGCGTTTACGATCTATTAGTATATCAACAGCAGCAACAGTGCCAGTTATTTTGCGTGTTGTAAAAAATGCAACATTGGGCGGTGTACCAGCTTACACAAATATTGATGCTACAAATTCGATTGCTGCTTTTGATGTTGCAGGAACTACAGTGACGGGCGGTAACACTCAGTTTAACTCGACAATCGGCACTGGTGGCAATGCGTTTTTTGATTTAACAGATTTTGAATTGTTTTTATTGCCCAATGAAACTTTTACATTTGCAGTTGTTGCTAGTGCTGGTGCGGCAGCAAACCAAGTGGTAACAGTAAATTGGAATGAGGATATTTAATGTCTAATCATCTGTTTTTGGCTTACGAATCATGTAAAGATAGATTTGATAGGCCAATTACATTTGATGAATTTAAGGTCATGTTTGCTGATTGGGAATGTATCCCTGTTGACGTTAAAGGCGAAGCGGCAGGCGCATTAATGTGTCGAAATAATGAGATTCATGCTTGCATCATCGAAAAATATCACAAACGTTGGTTAAGCAAAAAGATATGGAATACAGTGTTTAAAGAGCGTTTAAGCAAATACGGTTATCTGACGACAGGGGTTATGGCTAACAACGAAATCGGGCGTAAATTCGTTGAGAGATGCGGTTTTAAAGAGTATTATAAGTTTGCCAATGTAGTTATATATCGGCTCAGTGGGGTGTAAAATGGGTTTAGAGATTATCGGCGCAGGCTTACAGCACAAAGCATCAAAAAAAGCAGCAAGCGCACAAAAAGAAGCAGCTTACGAGGCGAATCAAACGGCGCGAGATATTAGTGCTGAGCAAATGGATTTATATAAGCAGATTTATGACGAGCAAAAAGCGCAACAAGCACCTTATTTACAACAAGGCCAAGCAGCTATCGGAAAATTAGGCTCATTAATGGGTGGTACTGATCCATTCAAAGACTATCTTGCTAAAGCAGGATTGGTAGGCGGCCAATTCAATCAAAACAATCCACAGTATCAATTTTTATTAAAGCAAGGCCAGCAAGCATTAGACCGAAGTGCAGCAGCGCGTGGCATGGGTTACAGTGGCGCACAAATGAAAGCGGCACAGCAATTCGGGCAAGGTTTGGCAAGTCAGCAATACGACAAAGAGTACGACAGAGCAGCGCAAGAGTTTGGCAATTATTACAATCGCTTAGCGGCCTTAGCGCAAGGTGGCCAACAAGCTGTTCAAGCTACAGGTAATCAAGGTGCGCAATATGGCCAAAACGTAGGCGGCACGTTAGGATCATTATCAACCCAACTGCAAAACAACATCGGACAGTTAGGTAATGCTCGTGCAAGTGGTTATATTGGTCAGGCTAATGCGATTACTGGCGGCATTCAAAACATGACTGATAATATGTTTAGGTTTTTAAGTCTACCGAAGATTGGGGGCTGATATGCTTAACTTAGATACAAGAATACCGCTTATGGTTCAAGAGCGTGACTATGGTCGCGGTTTTGACATGATGCAAAAAGCACAAGAAAATCAGTTAAGGCTTCAAGCGTTGCGTGATGAATATAATGCAGCCAAAGAAGAACGCGACAGACAAAAGGTTATGCGTCAAGGCATGGCTAGCGAGTTGCAAAAAATGCAACAAGGCACACCAGCGCAATATCGTACTACATTCCCCCAAACCATGCCCACAGGTCAGATGCCAAGCGGCATGACAGGCGTTTTAGCGTCAGAACGTGGCCAAAATTTACCACAGCCTGCATTGTTTGGTGAAAACATCTTACAAGGCAATTTTGATATTAACCGCGAATTGGTTAGTCCTGCAATTGCACCAAAAAAACCCGATATTAAAGATATTTTGACGGCACAATTTAACGCGGCAGTCGCTAATAATGATGTGGCTACGGCTTTTGATGCGACCAAAAAACTGAAAGAGTTAGAAAAGAATCCTAATAAGTATTTTGGCGGATTGACTAAAGGTTTTGACCCAAAAACAAATAAACCTTTATTTTTGGCCATGACTGAAACAGGCGCTGTTCCTGTTGATGGGTATCAGCCTTATGAAGAGCCAATGAGTCCTAAAGAAGTCAAAGCAAATGATTTGGCCGAGCGTAAATTTAGAGCTGAGCAAGCTCAAAAACAAAAAGAATATGATTTGGAATACAAGAAGTATATTGCTGATTTAAACAAGCCTGACCCTGTTACCCAAGCTTTAACAATTGCGGAGGGCAAAGAGAAGATTAAGCAAGAATCCGAACAACGCGCCAAAGTTGCTGAAAAGTACGCTGATGCAGAATCTATTGAGCCTATTTTAAAACAACTTATTTCACAACTTGAAAAAGTTCCGAAAACAGGTATAGGTCGAGACATTCAAAGTGGGCTAGAATATTTCGGTGCAGGAAATGAAGCGGCTCAAAATGCAATGGCTGAGGTAAAAAACACTGAAGCGTTGCTTGTTCCTTTCGCACAAAAACAAACTGGTCCACAAAGCGACAAAGACGTACAACAATACAAAGAGCAAGTAGCAGCAGCTTCAAACCCTTTGGCGAGTGCATCATCTCGAATTGCAGCCGCTAAAAATGCTTTAATGTTTGCCGAGCGAGTCAAGAAAAGATACGGCAATTATGCTAGCGACATTTTAAGCGGAAAAGTAACGCCTGACGAATTAAAAACAGAACCAAGCAAGCCTACACGCTCAAAAGATGAGTTATTTCAACTCAAAAAAGAGTATGAGTTTAACAGAAAGAAATACAAAGATGACCCCGAAGCGATAAAGATTTTAGATTCTAAAGCGCGTGAATTGGGATTAATTAAATAGGTGCAATATGGGCGAATTTGATGATTTAATGGCTCAATACAAAAAAGAAAGACAGTTACGCGGAGTTGAGGCAATGCCTTCACCGCTTAAGGGAATGTTATCAACTGCAAATGCGGCAACTCTTGGCTTGGGTGGTCAATTATATGCTTTGGGGGGTGGTGCTATCGAAGCTGCTAAAGGCGGAGAATTTAGCGAGGGGTATCAACAAGGCAGAGATACAATAAAAGGTATTGAAAGATCATACGAGGCAGAATACCCCAATTTATCGCTTGCAACAAATTTAGCGGCTTCTTTACCATCAACTATTTACAATCCTTTACCCTTAAAAACATCAAAGTTAGCATTAACAGGACTGCAAAAAACAGGGCAATTATTAGCTAATACAGGTCGGGCGGCTGCTACAGGGGCGGTTTATGGTGGAATTAGTGGCGCAGGGAATAGCGACGCATACGACTTACAAGGGATTGTTGATGATGCTCAAAATATCACCACCAACCGATGTCCATGCTAAACCAGTAACCACACCTGCCACATCGTTATTTTCGTATTTATCGCGCTCCATACGTGGCGATTTCAATACTTCTAAAATATCGGCATCTGAAACTTTTACGTTATATAGTTCTTCCATGGCAATCGATTTTGCAGCATGACGCACCATTTGAGCGATTTTCTTCTCTAACCCTCGTACCCCTCATTCACGCGTATAACCCACTAC
>OGVW01000033.1_pt1 | contig 18137 bp, 15 predicted proteins | sample 1575821 | NCBI WGS metagenome assembly OGVW01 (sample SAMN07581525, study PRJEB24739) | freshwater metagenome | place: Singapore | collected 2015-01
TATTAGACCTACAGTACTAGCTGAGAACCCTCAGATGAATGCTTCCTTCAGTAAGGCTGTAGGTACTGTAGCTGCTTCTAAGGCTGCTGAAGAAATTAAACGTCTGGAAGGTATCCTAGCTACTGAACCTATGTCTAGTATCACTAGAAAGAACCTTGAGAAGGAACTAGATAACCAAAGATCTAACTTGCTAGTAGCTAGCTTAACACCTAAATACTATAGAGGTTCTGCTTATACACCCGAAGATAGGGACTCTATGAACAGAGCTAGATCTTATGCTGGTGGTATCGTAGCTAACCTTTGGGGTGCTATACATGAATTCCAAGCTGGTGTAGGTGGTATTGAGCAGATCATAGGTGATAAGGCTCAATGGGATTACTTATCTAGCAAGGGTCGTGAGGATTCACTCTTAGCTCGTATGAAGCAGCAAGACTTACCTGAAACACTAAACAACTTCAAAGATATTTCAACAGAGACTCCCTGGGATACTGTTAAAGATACTGCTGTGTGGTTATCTAACACTACTGCTAACATGTTACCTTTAATGGGTGCTATGGTAGCTACTGGTGGTTTAGCTGGCCCTACTGCTGCTTTAATTCCTGCTGTAGTTCAGATTTCAGGTAGTATCTACGACCAACAACCAGAGAACCAGAAGGATGCTACTTTAGCACTAGGTGTAGGTTTAGGTGGTTCTGTGTTAGAACGCTTTGGTATGGATGCTATGTTTGCTAAGAACATCTTAACTAAAGCTGGTAAAGAAGCTACAGTAGATGCTCTTATGGCTGCTGGTAAGGTTAAGACTCGTGAGGAAGCTCTCAAGGTCATGACCGACTTAGCTCAAAAGGATCTTCTAGATCTAGCTAAGTTTAACTTACGGCTATCTAAGGAACAAACCAATGGGCTAGCTGCTGCTACTCGTGGGTTAATGGTAGCTGGCAAGGGTGCTGCTGAAGGTACTACTGAATTACTGGAAACCCTAGGTGAGTCTATAGCCACTACTGGCCAATGGAACTTAGATGCTAGATATCAGAAGGACTTTTATGATAACCTTATCAATGCTACTGCTGGAGGTTTTGGTGTAGGTGCTGCTATTGGTACTATGGGTGCAGTTAAAGACACAGCTAAGTGGCATTCACAGTTAGATAACCTTAAGATCAATAAACAAGATCCTGCTGAGTTTCAACAAGCACAGAATATACTGAAGAAGGAACAGCAAGAATCCCCTTCGTTTGCTACAGGTGGAGATGGTGACTTTAATCCTGAACAATTTAATGTTAAGACTGCTGCAAGATTCTACCAGAATCAAGCCCAAGATGGTGGTTTAAGATCTCTTAAAGATATCAAACCTAAGGATGTATTGACTGGTATCAAAGCTCTAGTTACTAACCCAAGTCGATTGGTTAAAGGTTTAGGTGATGTTATCACCCCCACCTACTTCCGTGATGGTAAGTTCTTAAAATACAGATCAATACTAGATGGTATCATCTCTGGCAAGGGTACTCTTCCTGGTGAAAACTACTCTAACTTCAAGCGTAATAAGATGGGTGAAGTATCTAAGGATATTCCTACCGCAGAGTACATGTCTAGTGTTACAGGATTATCTAACAAAGATGTATCTAAGTTAATTCATAAAGCAGCTACTGACTATTGGAACCATAACCAACCTCTTCCAGAAGACTTCCCTCATAGAGAAGTGCTTAATAAGTTTGGGCAAGCCCTGTCAGATGGATTAGAGATATTAAAAGCAGAGGCTAATGAGGCAGGTGTATCTACAGCACAGATTTCTGATATTAGGTCTGTACTAAATTCTGGTACTATTAACCCTACAGAATTAGCTAAGAAAAGAAACCTAGTAGAAGATTTCCTTATCGATCAAGGTGCTAGTAGGTATGAAGCTAGGAAGGCTATTGAGGGTATCTTGTCAGGTGATAGAAACAGATCTGTAGCTGGTACTGAGCTACTACGTAAACATAACGCTATCAACAACCCTGTATTAGACGGTGTCTTTGATACTAACGTGTTTAAGTCTATTGAAGATATTAAAGAACGTACAGTAGCTTCTATCGCTCATAACACCTTCTTAGGTAAGGATGGTTCTACACTAACTAACCTATTAAATCTAGCTAAGGCTAACGGTGAATTTAGCTCTGATCAAGAGTTCGATGATATTGCTTCTGAAGTGCTAGCTTGGTATCAGATTACTAATGGTGAATACAACTCTTTAGAAAAGTATCCTCAGCTAGAGAAGATGCTAGGATGGCTTACTACAGCTATGATGCTAGCTACCTTAGGTAAGGCTACACTTAGCTCACTTCCAGAGTTGGCTTTCAGTGTTCTAGGTACTAAGGGCTCTTCTGTAGCTCAACAGTTAAGCTCTTACACAGAGACCTTTGCTGAAGAACTTAAGAAAGATATCCCTAAGTCTAATTGGTTTGGTATGTCTGTTATTGGGCTATCACACTTAAATAGTGACCCTGACCATAAGTTAGAGGTCAAGATTAAAGCTTTACAAGACAAGCTAGATAATTTAAGTGTAACTGATAACGAAGAAGCTTATAAGAGTTTGTTCAATGAGATTGAAGCTTTATACCAGAAGCAACAAGGTAGATCTCTTTATAAAGCGCTAGGCTATAGTGATACTGGTTATAACACCCAATCTAAATTTGAGTATGCAGACTACAAGATGAAGAACACTATGCAAGCCTTTGCGAAGATGATAGGTCTAAGAGCTCATACAGACGCTACTCGTATTGCCTCTATTACCGTAGCTGCTGATACGATGGTATCTATGTTAGAGTCTCTTAGAGCTGTCCCTTCTTTTGCTAGGGAAGATACCTTCAGAACTGGTAAGGGTTTGAATAACCAGCAGTATCAGTCGCTAAGGATGCTACAGAACTTTGGTATGGATGTCCCTTATGTGTTGAATGCTCTAGAAAACAATATGGAAGCACTAGCTAGAATAGGCCAAGACCAAGAGTTTGATACTGAATTCTGGGGTAAGAATAAGTATCTTCGTGATAATGTTCTTAACACTATGAGTAACTTTGTAGATAGTAAGAACACTAACCCACAACCACATAACATTCCTAAGTACTACCATGACCCTAGATTACGGGTACTAACTGCTATGACTCGTTATATGGCTGGTCTTACTAGCACTATCTTACCAAGGCTCTATAGAGACTACCTTATCAATGGGTCTGCTGGTATGAAGTACCAAGCCTTTTCTGTTATAGTAGGTGCTCTAGCACTATCTATTCTAAGTAACGCTCTTAAAGATGAGTTAAGTTATGGTGAAGAGTCACCTTATGTTAATGGTATGGCTAAACATGCACAAAGAACTGTTTACGGGTCTGGCTTGTTAGGTCAGTATGAAAGGATCCTAGACACTGTGGCCCCTCTGTATGAACGTAAAGGGCCAGAGTTGGCTAAAGATCCTGGTGGCTATGTTTGGGATAAGGTTAAGAACGCTAGCCCTCAAGCAGGGTATGTTGATCGATATCTACAAGCAGGTGATAACTTATCTAAGGGTAAGAACTATGAAGCTTTACAGAACCTATCTAGAGTAATACCTATTGTAGGTAGCTACCCTATTGTAGGTAAAGAAGCAGTTGATTTATTGAAACTACTTAATGACAAGGATTAATTAAATATGTCTATTTTTAGTAACACCGGGAAGGCACCCGGTCAAAGACCTAGCCTATCAGAGATGCAAGCTAGGTTTGCTACACAGAATAACAAACCTCTTATTGATGCTACCCCTAGCCCTCAAGCTACTTTTGAAGATATCGCTCAATATGCTGGTATCCCTCAAGAGGCTGCAACAGGTCAAGTAGAAGTACCTAGACTATCATCCTTTGATGTACCTCCACCTGCTCGACCAGAAGAGTCTGCTCAAGTAGCCTACCCTAATAGTCCCTTCGCAAATAGAACTCGCCTAGAGCCTATGGAGGCTGGTGACACTACTGAGTGGACTGGAGGGGCTCAAGGGCAAGGTGTCATGCGTAGTATCACTGAGGATGATTGGCAGCTAGCTCTAGAAGATCAGCAAGGTGCTACTCGTAATCTACGTGAAGGTCTAGAACTATTACAACAAGATAACACTATTGACGCTGCTAAAGCCTTCCTCACTGAAGGTCAACGTACAGCTTTGACTGGTGTGTTATCTTCTTCTGAAGCTAATAAGTTCAATGTTACTGATACGGTAAAAAACAAGCTAGCTGATAGAACTGCTTCTACCCTTAGTGTTATTACGAACCTAGGTCGTAACTTGCTATTAGCTGATGATGAGTACACAGCAAGGAACCCTGCTAATGGTGTTCCCTTAGCGCTAGAAGCTATGTACGAAGATGGTTTAGATGAGCCTTCAATGATGGCTTTAGCTGATCTAACTTCTATGGCTACCTTCAAAGCTATCACTCAAACATCTGCTTTAGGTAGGGCTACTGCCGAAGAAGTTGCTGAATCTAAAGAGACTGGTGACTTAGCTACTGATGTCAAAGATTACTCTAATGTAGTTTCTTCTGTAGACCACTTCTTGAATAACGCTATCAACAGGCTAGGTGTAAAGGTTAATCCTAAGACTCGTAAAGCTTTAGCTACTGCTATGTTTGATGGGTTGATCTCACAGGGTAAGGTCAACATGTACCATGATAAGAATGGTAACATCAAGGTACGTGTAGATAATGACTTCAAAGAGATGTCTAATGAATTGGGCCTAGTATCAGAGGCTGTTGCTGGTGACGTCTTCCGTAGACGCTCTCTTACTGCACCTGCTGTTAGTGGTCATGCTCCTAAGGGTAAACCACATACTACTTCTAGATCACACCTAGATGAGACTATGCGTACTGATTCTGCTGAAGCTACTAAGGATATCTTTGGTTCTGTAGGTTATATGTTCTTAAAGAAAGACCTAGATAGGGAGACCATCCTACAAGAGGAAATCACTTCACCTGAGTATATGGTAGATGGTCCTGAAGGTTACTACTCTACCCATTGGATGGCTGATAATAAGAAGGTAGGTCGTAAGGCTTATTTAGCTGCTGTTAATAAGGTTGAGAAACCCGCAGACTACCTACAAGCAGGTGGTACTACCAAGGAACAACATGCTGCTAATGCTCGTGCTAAGGCTAAAGCTATCATGAAGCAAAAGATTGCTTTAATGAAGTATGACTTAGAGAACGTTAAAGCTAGCCCTGGTATTAGATATGGTGAATGGTCCCATTCTACTATGAACCAACGTTTCTTCCCTAAGTCTTCTGACCTAGACTATATGTCTTCTAAAGGGGTCATCCGTAATATTATGTCATTTGCTGTACGTGATGAAGTCAGACCCTTAGACTTTATCGAGTCAGGTAGGATTAGTAATCTCAAAAAGATTGCTGCTAACACTCTCAACAACAAAAAGGGTGTAGATAGACAAAAGGCTATGGAAGCTTTAGATGCTAGTGATTTACATGCACTAGGTACTATGTTTAATATAGTAGTGAACTATCACACAGTTATAAACCCTAGAGCAGACATCCTTAAAGAGACTGAGTTTAATATTATCTCTATGTATGAACCTCATATGCTACATGCGTTGGCAGATCTAGGGAAGCAGTATAATGCTTGGTTAGCTGATCCTAAAGGCGAAGGTCACGATACTATCAAACAGTATATGGCATCTGTAGAGCCTGGGGAAGACCTAGCTAACGTTAACCTTTGGGATGATGCCTTTAGATTAGAAACAGCTTCTAAGGGTAATGATAGACATCTTCATGTTAAGATGACCCATAATAGCGTTAACGACGGTAATCAGAACGGTATCTTCATTCAGGCTCTTATGTTTGGCAACTCTACTGCACTAGATCGTCTAGGTAAGTTTAAACAGCTACATGAATCTGCTGCTTTAAAGGATATGCGAGAGTATGCCTTTGATAGATTCTTAGATACGTTACATGAGTACTATAAAGATGACAAGGAAAAGCAACAAGCTTGGGCAGGGTTCTTCAACAAGGTATTAGAGTCACTAGGTGGTGAAAACTCTAAGCTAGCTAAGGACTTCTTTAAGGGACCTCTAATGCAGGCCGCTTATGGTAAAGATCCTTCTATGTTCGTTGAGCATGTGATTGAAATGCTAGATGCTTTCCCTGATGAGTTCGCTGAAACGCTAGGTGACTTCTATAAGAGTTCTGCTGATGCAGGCTTCGTAGCTGCTCTTAACTTAGAGTCTACACTAAGAGAAATCTTAGATAGTAAATCTACTGGCATCCTTAAGGGTGTTGGTCGTATTAGTGCTATTTTAAATAATGCCCTTCGTTATACCAACATTGATGGTGACACTGCTGTTATTGGTCCTGTAGGTATGGTACCTGTTAAGAAGGACTCTTCTAGAACACCTACTGTAGTAGTTCGTGATAATAAGGGCCAACCTATCAGGATTAAACCTACTGACTATGAAACTATAGATGTTCTTTCTAATGCTACTGGCGCTGTTAACTCTTACCCAGAGTACAAAATGCAGCTAGACCCTACAAAGTCTAAGGGTATTCAGAAGTATTGGTCTTCTATGAAGAATGGTTTTACTGACTTCAAGAACTTCTTAGGTAGCTCTTTATCAAGACAGATGGCTGTTATGCCTGTGCAGGCTATTGACGGTGGTTTAGTTAAGCTAGCTACAATCTTCACTAATAGAAAACGTAAAGTACCAGTACCAGCATCATGGGTACACGACTCTATTATTAGTACTGGTTCTGGGGCTCTATTATACAGAAATGCCTATAACAACGTAGCTATCCCTAGGTCTATGTCTACTATCAGCAAGTTTGGTAAGGACATCCACAGAGCTATCAGTGATGTTATTACAAGAGAAACTAAAGTTCTTAATAATAAAGAGTATGTTTCTATTGGTGATAAGGGTGACTACCCTGCACTAGGGGCTTTCTTTGATGAAGTCTTCCATAAGTATTATGGAGGTCAATACAAAGAATCCTGGATGTCTAGACCTAAGTCTACAGAGGAGCGTTGGAAAAAGAAGCTTGATGAAGCTAACATGCTATTAAAAGAGGCTTCTGAGAATGGTTGGGTAAGACCTGGTAGATTGGATGAAAACTTAAGAGCTAATGTAGCTATAACTCCAAAAGAGTTCTTGAAGCTACTAGACTTAGTTAGATCTTACTACGGGGTTTCTGACAAAGAACTATCTCAATGGGCTGAAGATCAAGAAGCTAAATCTACTAATGCTGCTCAACACTTACTAAAGAGTGCTAACCCTTCCAAGGGTGGTATTAATCAGATGGGTGTTGGTGGTGGTAATAAGCCTGACTTAGATAAGCCCCTACCTAAGCCTATTAAGAAAGAGGCTACTTCTAAAGATAAACCTAAAGAAGAATATGCACCTATCCCACAAAGATATGATGAGCGAGATATTCCTTTTGAGGCTCTTTCAGAGACTAATCCTAACAAGACCCATGATTATGTGAAAGTACAAGATGAAGTACCATGGTTTAAGAATGTTCCTAATAAGAACAAACCTAATTTTGATACAGAGTCTCCCTTTTAAGTAAGCAATTTTTAACCCTCCTTAAGTGGAGGGTTTTATTTTGCTATTACTTACACAGAGAAGTCCTTTTGTTGATCTTCCATAGCAGCTTTAACACTAGCTTTTGCAGCTTGTGCTAGGTTGTTAGCTAACTGTACAGCTTCATATTCATCTACACCTCGTTGAGTGTAAGCATAAATATTAGCCTTACGCATAGCTTCAATAGCAGCATCATTGATACGAGGTGTATAAGCAACATCAGGATCTAGCCCTAGTTCTTCTACAACATCCATATCATCTACTTCATCACCACGCAGGGCGAAGATGTTATAGTTGTTTAGTGGTTTATTTGACATAACCTGTAGCCTCTACTTTCCAAATTAATTTACTTAGGTCTACAGTGAAGTCTCCTACTACTGTATTTAATCCTGCTTTGTTTTCTTCACCAGACTCTTTAAATAACAACTCTGCATAGTTCTTTAACACTTGTAGATTATCATAGAGACGGTTATAACAAGTACTAGTACTGTAATCGTTGTCATGTGCTTTAATACTTGATGCTTTATTACCTACAAATACTGGTACTGCAGAACCTAGTTGCCGTTGCTGTTCACCTAGTGTGTCATACCAAGAGTGTAACGACTCATAGACTTCTTGAAAGAAACTATGGTCTTGATGAAAGTTAGGACCTACTACATTGAAATGATCAGCATGTGCCTGAACATACACCTCAAAAGTATCTGTTGTTAGATGTGTTAATCGTTTAAGACAACTCATTTTATTATTCCTTAATATAACGACTTACCTGATGGTTACATACATTACAATGTAGAACCCCTTGGATATCATCCATGACACTAGTCTCTTTATAGAAACCATCTTTGCATTCTAAACAATAAGTCTCTAGACGATCTAGGGATTTCTTTTTGTTACTAAAGATTAAGTCATAGTTACTTTGGTACTGGTTCTCATTAGTAGGTCGTCTTACGCTACCCTTACTCATAGATCTACTTCCCGATAAGATTGTTCAAATACATTCTTAGGTGACCAACTAACATAACCCTTATAACCTTCTACGTTAGGAGTATTATCTTTTTCAGTATACTCTACTAGATAACCTTCATCATCAGGTCGCTCGTCAGATGGTACTTCCCAACCACGTAGGTTGTTGTAATCTAAACGTGTCATTGGTACAGCCTTAATTAGCTTAGCACCTACATAATACTTACTCATGTTATTTCCTTTTATATAGTGGCCTGCCCTAGTGGAATCGAACCACTAACCTACAGCTTAGAAGGCTGTTGCTCTATCCAGTTGAGCTAAGGGCAGATGTGTTAGTGCTGGTTACGTTTATCCAGCTTGGACTAAGCCAACGGTTTCAGTTATGACGCCTGCAAGCAACATAACCGCCCTAAGGTAGTAGGATCTTTATTGTTCTTTACTTTTCTTATTAGCTTTATTCCAAGCTGCATTCTTAGCTAGCCGTTCTGAGGCTGCTTTCTTAAGACCCTCATTGTGTTGTAGCTTAGCTTTCTTATCTGTTTCAAGATATTTATCGTACATGATATTGTGTTCCTTGTGTTTTATCTTTAGGTACCGACTAGGTTTTTGTTATTTAAACTAATATTGATTAATATATTTTCAGTGCTTCTATTTGTTTCAAAAGAGACTCTACCTTTAAGATCATTTACAGCTTTACTTAGGGCCTCTTCAACTACAGACTTCATAGCAGTTTCAAGTTTAAACCTTACTTCCTTACGTACATCATCTAGCAGTCCTTTAAATAGGATATCATCTAGTTTGTTAACAGGTAATTTAAAATCAATCATATCAATAACCCCAATCACCTACCATACCATTAACGCTATACTCAGTAACACGCTTCTCAAAGAAGTTGTCATGAGCAGCACCATTCAAGATCCAGTCTAACCAAGGTAGTGGATTGTCCTTAACCTTGAAGTTAGGCTTAAGACCTAGTTGAATCAATCGACGATCCGCAATATAACGGATATACTGCTTTACCTCCTCTTTAGTAAGCCCTTGAATATCGAAGTCTTTGAAGGCTAACTCAATGAAAGTATCTTCTAGCTCTACTACTTTACGAGCCATCGAGTAGATCTTCTTTTTAAAGCTATCATTGATAACTAGATCTTCGTTAACTTTTTCTGAACAGAACTGTTTAAACAACCAAGCGTTACCCTCAACGTGCATAGTCTCATCTCGGATAGACCACTCAACAATAGTGCTCATACCTTTCATCTTACCGAAGCGTTGAAGATTAAGTAGCATAATGAAGGAAGCAAACAAAGAGACACCCTCATTGAAGACACTCTTAGCCAATGTAAGAGCTACCTCTTCGGAAGATCCAATAGCAGAGTCAGACATGAAGTCTACTTTATCGGACATCTCTTTGTACTCTAAGAATGAAGAATACTCGCTATCAGGTAGCCCGAGGGTGTCGTTTAGTAGGGCGTAAGCTCGTTGGTGAGTACCTTCACGACCAGCAAAGGACCCTAACATAACCCTTACTTCATTATTCTTGAAGATAGGGATTAAGTAGTTGTAGTAGTTTTGGCCTACTTGAACATCCCCTTGAGTGAATAGTCGTAGGATATTAGTGACAAACTCCTTCTCATTAGGGTTCATCTTAAGTTTCCAGTCATTGATATCTTCTGATAGATCAGCTTCTTCTTCTACCCAATGGATTTCTTCATGCTTTTTAGTATGTTCTACAGCGAAGGGGTACTTGAAGGGTTTATATACTTTAGAGAATTCAGTTAGCATCTTTATATATCCTGGTTATTAAGCGTGGCAAGCGATACACTCATCAGTAGTATCTGCAATAGGTTCTTCTTTAAGGGCTCTCAGTAAGCTAGGTACGTTAACATAAATATTGTTATTGTAGCTAACAACGGGGAAAGTTCGTAGCCCGTCTATACCTACCCAATCCCCTAGTGATTTATTTGTCTTAGGGACATCAATATAACTATAAACAATGTTATGGGCTTCTAAGATAGCCTTGACCTGATTACATTGTGGGCAGTTCTCTTTACCGTATACTGTTGTTACGTTAGTTTTAGTATCTTCTAGTGCTACACGTTCTACTTTCTTGGATACATCTTCAGCACGTTGCTTACTATGGGTTCGTAGGTAGTAGAGTCCTTTAAGACCTTTAGACCAAGCTGCCATATGTACTTTATTAACGTAACTACGACTACAACCACTAGCGAAGAACAAGTTAATAGATTGGCCTTGATCAATGAACTTCTGCCGTATACCAGCATGGGTAACGATATCCATCATATCTAGCTCTTCAGCAGTACGGAATACTTGTTTCTGTTGGTTAGTTAGAAAGGTTAAGTGAGATACACTACCTCGATTAGTGATAACAGATTGCCAAACTTCTTCAGTATTTTTACCTAGTTTAGTTAGTAGCTTGTCTAAGACAGGATTCTTTACTAAGAAGCTACCACTACGAGTACGCTGTACAAAAGCATTAGCTGCATAGGGCTCTACGCTAGGGCTAGTACCAGCAATAATACCTGAGTTAGCGTTAGGTGCTAGGGCAATCTTGTGAGCGAACCTATGACCAGTACCTACCATGTCAGGTGCTTCACCACGTGATGTAGCAATATGTTTACTGAATACCTCTGTTTGATGTTTTAAGTTCTTGAAGATTTCAGCATCAATATCTAGAGCTAATGTAGACCCAAAGGTAGTGTTGTTTTGTTGGAGGTATTCGTGTAGGCCCATAGTACCTAGACCAATATCACGACTACGCATAGCAGAAAACTTAGCACGAGCGATAGTATCAGGCGCATTATCAATGAAATATTGTAAGACATTATCTAGCATTACCATTACATCATGAACTAAGCTTGTATCCTTCCATTCATCGTACTTACTTAGGTTAAGAGAACTTAGGCAACATACTGCTGTACGGTTCTCATCTGTAGGTAGATGGATTTCATTACATAGGTTACTGCCATGTACTTTTAGACCTAGATCTTTTAAAGGTTTAGGTAGGGCTAGGTTAACTTGATCAATGAAGTTTAAGTAAGGTTCACCTGTACGGAACCTAGTTTCTAAGATCTTTTCCCATACCATACGGGCAGATAGGAATTCACCTGTAGGACCTTTCTTAGGGTCTACTAGCTCATACTCTAGATCTTGTTCTACACATACCATGAAGTCATTAGTGATGTTTACAGCATTATGTAGGTTAAGACACTTACGGTTAGAGTCTCCTGTAGGGATACGTAGGCCAATAAACTCTACAATATCAGGATGGTCTACGTCAAGGTATGCTGCATAAGATCCTTTACGAGTTTTACCTTGCCTATAGGCTGTCATATCAGCATCTACTGTATGTAGGAAGGGGATAGGACCAGGGGCTACATCAGATACAGATCGTACTGAAGACCAATGACCACCTACACCACCACCAGCTACTGATAAGTAACGTAGTTCACTACTATGATTAATTAAACCTTCAATAGAGTCTGGCACATAAGATAAGAAGCAGCTAATAGGTAGACCTTTAGCCTTACCCTCTTTACTAGGGGCATTGCTTAATACAGGTGAAGCAAACATAAACCATTGGCGAGATACTGCATCATATAACCGTTGGGCTAGGTTCTCATCATAGGAACCCTTATAATTAGACCATGCTTCACTAGCCCTAGCGAAGATCTGCTGGGGGGATACTTCACCCTCTTGAGCATAGAACTCTAACAGCATATCAATAGCATGAGGTGCTAGTAATGAATCACGAGATAGGTCAATCTTAACTGTCATTTAAATTATATCCTTATAAATATATCTACTAGAGCCCTTTAGGTACCGACTAAATAAGTCCTTGATTTACCTAAAGAAATATTCGCTATCTAAAACTTCATTGATGTTTAGTTTACCTAGCTGTGGTTGAGGTTGATCAAAAGTATCTTTGTTTTCTAGCAGCAACTCATCAATGATGTCAAAGAAGTTAGTTACGTCATATTGTGCAATGAATGTTTTCTTAGTAACTTCTTGAAGGAAGCTAACTTCTGAGGGGTACGTACTAAAGCTATCATGCACAGCCGCAAAGCTACCACCAAAGCTAATAATAGTGTTAGCCATATGAGCAGCATCCATACTGTGAACGAAGTTAGGACTAATACCGCTAGCGAAGCTCCTGCGACACGGAACCAATTCATTAGATTCTTTAGTTGTAAAATCAACTTTAATAACATGGGTGATCCTTCCATCTTTACTATGGGGGATCCCTTTAATAGTACCCCGTTGTTTACGTTCATGTTGGAGATTAGCCTTGTATATAACAGGGAAACCACTTGGTGTTATCCATTCTAGTTTATTCCTTCCACAAGTTAGCTCATGTTCAGCTATCTTCTGTAAGTACTTTGTTGTTTTAAGAGGGCCATTACATACAATATTGATAGCATCGATTAGCTTACCAGACAACATAGCAGTATCTTCTTCACTGATGTTGTATTTGATAGTAAACCCTTCGACATGGCAATCATCGTACATGTTCTTAGCTATACGTTGTTTACCGGCGCTATAGGCCCGTGTCATAGACCCTCGTTTAGCAATACCCTTACGGATATTCTTCATAGGGATATCTCGACCATCAAACCAATCAGGGACTAGTGTGATGAGCTGCTTTGCTACAGCTACGTAGAAGTCCTTTTGGATAGGAGTTTTTGTTAAGGATACTAGTTCACCTGCTTGTTTGTCTTTGGACATAGCAGCTAGGTGTTGCCACATTTATGTTCAGCTGAGGTCGTTAATCTCAACCCGTAACTTTAAGTTACAGCTATATATTACTATATAGATCAGACTATATCTTTACTCTTTCGAGTACCCTGCGCTTCCACTCACTTGAGTGTACTTCCTTACGGAATAGTCGTTACGCTCGATTTAACTTAGCTCGGTATTGTCCTATTAGGAGTTCCACCGAATTCACAGGGTTTTACAATGGCAGGTATTTAGGTTTACCATTGTTCGAACCGTCGATAGGGATAGGTAATCCACTAAAATATTCAGTTCGAAGGATCTTACTCTTATGGTAGTTATAAATCTCAATACATACAGCTAAGTACGCATAGGGTTTTTCAGCTTCTTCGTCTAGAGTACGCTTACTGCCACGCTCTAACAAGAAACCTATGTTCTGGATAGCCCATCGTACTTGGTCTTCTGTAGTCATCTTATCAAGTGAGATAGTGTCAAGACCTTCCTTGCCAAGATACTCTACATAGTTAGTACTTAGATAAGTTAATTGTTTAAGCTCATCTAAGTTATAGCTCTTGTTGTAAGAGTTAGCAGCATGGATCAACAACCAACGATAACCATCAGGTGTAACCCTCTGCTTATCATGAAACATGAATAGTGATCTAGCAATATCACTACCTTGAAACTCTAAGAAAGACTCAGTGTAATACATCCTACCACGATAGTCACAAGAAACTTCTTGGTAGAACTTATTACCGTTAGCTACTACTAGGTTAGCCTTCTCAACTACACTGTTGTATTCATAGTACTTACTAGATAACTTTTGTAGCTTAGGATCTTGTTTACCTAGGAAGGTAGTACCATCTAAGTGTTTAAGCTTAGGATACTTATCTAGTAGTTTGTTAGTTACATCAATGGTAAAGATTTCACCATGACGATCGACTAGCTCTAGTGATGTTTTAGGAGGGTTCTTCTTTAAGACCTCTAGCACCTCTGTGTTAAGAGACCAACAAGTAGAACGGATATTCTCAAGAGCCCTAATGAAGGGTTTATCTAGTTGTTGCTTAAAGAAGTTATTGTTAGTCCACCCTTTAATAAAGGGTTCTTTGTTAAAGCCACTGATTAAGTTAGTGATTGGAGGTAGTGGCTCAAAGGAGGTACCAATAAGTATTGGTTTAATAGAGGTAGGTAAGTCCAATACACGGACAATATATGGTGCTTTATATCCTTCATATTCTCTTTCAATGGCAATAAGGTTATCTTGCAAGAAGGACTCCAACAACAAGTCACCTAGAGCTAGTGTATTCTTAATATCAGTATAGTCTACTTCGATAATTTTAGCGATACGTTTACCGATTAGATCACTAGCAAAGGTTAGCTTTACGCTAGCTGTATGGGAAGCGTTCTTGTTACGAGTACAAAAACGGATTAGGCTATCCCACGACTCTGCGCAGATAGCCTCTAGTAGATCCTTCCAGAAAGGGTTGTGTGCTATTAGCTTAGCCCCCTGGTTATAGATCTTATCACTGTTTAACACTACTTTTCCTACACGTTCTAGTAGGTACTCTTGTGGTGTCATGTATTTCCTTTTAGTTATTCAAAATCTAATAGTGTGTTGTAAGATAGACGACCAGTCTTAGGATTATACTCTGTAGATCCTGCGTTACCAGTCTTACCTGTGAACCGGCTTTTCAAGACTCTGAACTTGATAGTGTTACGAATACGCTCATCTTCATGGACCATGTTCCTAGCAAAAGAAATAATATCAAAGGAGATCTGCTTAATAGATCCTGAACCTTTGATATCATCGATAGTAGGTAAGTGACCCTCTTCAAAGGGCTTTTCACCTTTACGTAAGTGACTAACAATACCTAGCCAGATGTTATGCTTCTTAGTGATCTTTAGTAGCTCGCTCATCACGTAGTCTACTGCTTCATTACCAGTCTTACCATTAGCACCCTCTGATACGGCGATAGTGATGTGGTCTAGCACAATATACTTACAACCTAGCAGGGCTAAGTGCTCGATCTTATCAGTTAGACTTTCATCAGATACACTACCTTGGTGATCTAGTAAGATGATACGCTCATCACCAAAGACTTCTGTGAATGCTTTATATTGATCTTCTTCACTAACAACTTCTTCGTTAAGGTTCTTTTGAAGTTCCATAGCGATAAACTTCTGGGCAGTATCACCGATGGATTCTTCTAAGGACACAATACCGATTAGATCATCGGTAGTTTTCTTTAACTCTAGGATGATCTCTTTAGTAACGGTACTCTTACCTGAGCCAGTACCAGAGGTAAATAGAACGATCTCACCAGTACGCATACCTAGGGTTTTCTCATTTAGACCTTCTAAACAAGCAGGGTAAGGTACACTTTTTGTAGCTTGTCGTTCTTTGAACTGATCCCAGATAGCTTGACCTTTAATCATACCAGCTGGTGAATAGGCTTTAGCATCCCAGATAGCACGAAGTAGGTCTTTAGCACCCTTTTTAACTAGAACATCTGAAGGGTCCTTTTCAGTTAGTTGGGCTACACGTACTTTATCAAAGCCAATAATCTTAGCAGCTTCAGCTAGAGCTTTCTTACCTGCTTCATCATTGTCTAAACATAGGACTACTTCATCAAAAGAGCGCACCCATTCACGTTGTTCTAATAGCTGCTTAGTTTGAGAAGCTGATGCTAAAGATACTACAGGGTAGAATACGTTGTAGTGATCGTGTTGTGCTTGTGCAACGGATAAACAATCTAGTTCACCTTCAGTTACGACCAGCTTACGACCTCCAGCAGGGAAAAGGGATTGACCAAATAACTCTACATGTTTAAAATCCCCATGAGTAGTAAACTTCTTAGGTAGCTTACGTTCTTTATAAGCAACGATAGTATTGTTTTTAGTGTAAGGATAGAAGTGAGCATCAATACTACCGTCAGTATCATAGCTTACTCGTACTTTGTAGAACTCTGTTACTGTCTTTTTAATAGCTCGTTCTTGGAACCCTCGGATAGGGTACTCTGCGATATCTTCAATATTCAGTTTAGAAGTAGCTTCTTGAGTAGGCTTAGTCATTGTAGATTCAGACAAGGCGTTAATAGGTGAAGATGTATTACAGGAAAAACAATAGCCCCATTCATCCCCTTCTTTATAAGAGAATGCGTCAGAGCTATTGCAAGATTTGTTAGGACAATTAATATGGTGCCACCGGCTCATTTTCTAATCCGAAGAGTCGTTCTTTAAATAGTTCGTAAGAAGTAGCTAACCTGTATGTATCACATAAATCATCTTGACGTATAATTTTTACATAGCATTCATCAGGATCATCATAGGTAGGCCATACTTCTTTGATATCATCTACACGGATAATCTTGATATAGTAGTCTGTGTTACAACGATAACGAATATCAATAAACTTATTACTCATTTCCAACGATCCTTTTTAGAGTCACGGTTCCATTCACGATTCTTATCTTTGTTAGACTTAGAGGAGGGGTCTTCTTTAGGTTTGTTCTTACGTACCTTTTTAAAGCCCCCTACTTCGAAGTCTTCATCATGAAGGGCATCGATAAACTCTTTCTTTACTTTTAATACCGACATATTCATTAATATCTTTGATAGCGTTACAGTCTTTTGGGATCCATCGGATAGCCCCAATTTGTTTATTGAAATATTTACGTAGTCCAGTGACGTCATCTACTACGCTAAGCACATCTAGCTTATGCATGTAGTTGTTTTCAGCATAAGACCAGCATCCTTTAGTACAACATAGCTGAATGATCTCAAAGAAAAATGCTTCCATCCCATATTCTTTGATAAGATCTTTAATATCTGTACTACTGGTAGTATACTTTAGCCAATCACTTTCACCTACACGCTTAGTTCCTTTGTGTTTGTGGAAGGACTTCTTACCAATGTATTGCCGACCATCCCAAAGAAAAGTAACTCGATATATGAATCCATAATAATCTTCGGGATTAAATAAGTAAGGATAATACCAATGTGCATATTGATTTCCTTTTAAGTGTAGTTGTATAGGGTTTTCGGATAACATTGTTTAGGACCTTCCCAAGTAAGTAGTTCTTTGATCTCATCTAAGGTTAGAGTCTTTAGATTTGAGTCATCTGAACGAATAATAATACCATTAGCACATTGGATAAATTTAGTTTCCCAATCATCTTCTACTTTTTCTTGCCAAGTAGCTAGTACTTTATCTAGATAATCTTTATGATCTAGTCCTTCTAGAATAGCATTACCCTTTACTTCACCAATACCAGGGATACCTTTGATATTATCAGTACGGTCCCCTGATAGACATTGACGTAGCATCATGTGGTAAGCATCTTCACAAGATACTTTGTATTTATGCTCATGCTTGTGACGATAGTTATAGTGTAACCCTGGGATCTGGTTTAGATCTTTGTCAATATGGCAGATGATAGGTAGCTTACCCTCTTTGAGGCACACATTACTGTAGATTCCGCATAAGTCATCTGCTTCGCAACCGTCTGCTGTAAGGGCGAATTCTTTAGTAAACTCCTCTAGCTCATGTACCATATTACGGGTAGCTTCAGGTACTGAGTTCTTACGATGGCCCTTATAGTCAGGTACAGCTTCAGTACGAAAGTTAGAAGATCCTTTCATGAAAACATAACCTTCACTAGCACTAGTCTTGTCGATAGTTCGTGAGATAAAGGCTTTGATATTGTTCTTGCAACGAGCGATATCCTTATCAGTAGCAGCAAACACATAAAACATAGAGTCAATATCTATGAGAGCTACTTTAGGTTGTTTAAGAATGTCCATATTAATTCTTGAATGTATCCATATAGTATCCCTAATAGTAGTATTGGAGTAGCTACTATTAAGGAAATTATGATTGTTACTT
>OGVW01000034.1_pt1 | contig 17946 bp, 20 predicted proteins | sample 1575821 | NCBI WGS metagenome assembly OGVW01 (sample SAMN07581525, study PRJEB24739) | freshwater metagenome | place: Singapore | collected 2015-01
GTTTCCCAGTCACGATATTTATGCATTAGTAAGAGCGTTTGAAATTTTCCAATCGCTTGTTGAACTTGTTCCTGCCGAAACATAAACTGCCCCGTTTACTGTGTCGATGTAATGCTGTCCAAGTTTTGTTGGTATGACTGTTGGTGGCGTTGTTCCTATAATTATGTGCTGACTCATTAAACCCCCGTCAAAACATCTCCGTCTTGATCTACTAAAATTTCAAATTCATATCCTGTCAAAATTAAATCAACATCAGAGCCACCGCCTGTAAAGCCAATGTGATATAATGCAAGTTGCAAGTCCATTTCTTGACTATAATCAAGCTCCTGTCCGTCGATTTCCAATATTGCTATTTTTAATGTTCCCATAATTTAAAAAAGGGGAGCCGCAGCCCCCCGCCCATATTAAGCGTTTTTCTTAATGTGTTCTACTTCAACCGATAAATCTGTACTATTTTTTGCCATACCTACGGCCCACACATTTTGACCACCAGAAGGCTGAGTCAATTGATATGCAGTTCCGTTCCAATAATATCTTTCACCTGCTGTAAAAGATGAACCAACACCAGTTAAAAGCGTGTCGTTTGCTAAAACCTTAACAGGGTTACCCGCTAAAACAGTTTCTAAAGCAAGACCAACACAAAATTTATTCTGAGTTAAGTTTGTATATGGAAGAACAGTATTTGCCGCAGAAATGTAAACAAGATCACCTTTTGTTACCCCGCCAACTCCCGCTGTGTACTCAACACCTTGGGCAACAATGTCACCTGCTAATTTTTGTAAAGCTGCTTCGACATTATCTGTTGGGAAGTAGCCGCCTGCATCTGCAATTGGCATATCTGCTGCAGAAACTTGTCCTGCACCAGTTCCAAAGTCAATCATTGTGTCTTTAATACCAAGAGCTTTTACTTTAACTTCATCAGAAACAATTTCTAATCCACCTGCTGCTGCAACTTTTACAGAAAGAACTCCACCTATGAATCCTAACCCGTCACCCGCTGCTGATGGGTCAATTTGAATATCGTTTCCAACTTTTTGAAGACCTGTTGAAGCCGTTGTCACTTCAAAAGATTTTGAAGACCAAGCTGTTCCGCCGAAGTAATAAATTACAGTCGGTTCATCATCAACTGAAATAAAAGTTCCTGTTGTTGGAGTTTGGAAAGTCCAAGTTGTTCCATTCCACTCAGCAACTTTGTTTTCTTGACCTGCAAAAGCACCTGTCGCAGTTCCTAAAGTCCCATCAATTAAAATTCTCATTCCAACTGTCGGAGAAACTGGCGGTGTAATTGCTCTGTCGTTTGCTGAAAACCACCATTCTTGACCTACAATCGCAGCTGCAATTGCATCATCAACATATTTTTTATGTGTAACTGCTTTTTGGTCTGTGATTGAAACTAAAGTAGCGTATTTTTGTACGCCTGTAATGTCTCTTGTCCCATCTGTTTTTAAGTATTGAGTATGGTCGTCGTCGCCAAGACCTGATAATAAACCATGATCTAAAGACGAGTTTAAAGAAGAAACATTGATAAGGTCGTTTAAGTAACCTGCTGCGTTTGTCTTAACTGGCTTTCCCGCATCTGCCACACCTGTCGATGTGTTGATGTGTTCAGTTTCTCTAAAATAAATGTTGTCGTGATGGTGCTGAGTAGATGAATCTCCACCTCCAACTAAATCACCAAGCTTTGAATCTGTAAGCTCATAGTTTGCCGTTTTGAATGAAAACATTTTTACCGAGTCGGCTGCCTCTGAATGTTCTTGGTCGAAACCTTCTGCATTTTTGTAAATAACTTTAATGTCTGCCATCTTAACTTCCTTGTTGTGGAAGGATTATTTCACCCTTCTCGTTAAACCCAAATTTTTGAACCGAATCTATGTTGTGGGCCTTCATGACCTCATCAACAACAGAATTATATTTTTGTTTCGATAAAGCATATTTTTGATGTGCCAATGAAACAACTTGCTTTTGTTTTTCTATTTTAGTCTCAAGTAATTTATATTCAAGAATTAAATTTTGTAAATTTTGTTCCTCGACCGCACAACTCAACTTTGCGTTTTGCATTTCTAAAGGTGTAACTTCTAAAATTCTGTGCTCATCTGCCGTAAGTTGCATTTTTGTTTCTTCTTTTTTTACTCTTTTTGATACTTTTGCCATGATTTCTCCTAAATAAATACAGGTCTTTCAACATTAACAAAGACTTCTCCGTTTCCGTATGACCTTCCAATAATTGTTGTTGAACTTGCTAGTGGTTGTGTTGGTTTTGTGTCCGTTGTTCCACCATCTGAATCGAGAAAAATTGTTGCGTTCAATGGATAAACAGCAAATGCAGGGTCTTGAATTACGCCTAAAACAAGAATGTCCAATAACTGACCAGGTGCCGCATCGTGCATAGCTACACCAATGGCAAAAGCGTCGTCTGGTGTGGTGTTGTTGTGGGCGAGCTTGGCTGTCGTTGTTCCTGTAGAAGCGACAACTTCTGTTCGATAGACTTGTTCTGTGACTATTCTTTGAAGTATAAGATAGGTCGATGCTTCTGCCCTCGATGCTTTTGAAGTTCCAAATTGCTCAATGATTGCTTTAAGGTTTTCTGCCTCTTGAATTGAAACAATTTTGTCACCTTTTTCTAATTTTGCTGAGTGATCTTGTGCAACTAATACCGATTGAATTGTTTGTGAAGGCTGAATTTTTGCTGTGTTGTTGATCGTAGGTTGCAAGTAAGCGTTGATGTCGCTCGCATCAATAACTAACTTAACATTGTCCTGATCGACAACTATATACTCCATGTATATTTAGCCTCTACAAGAAACATTTTTGCGATCTTGATAATTCTTCTTTCTCCACCAGTTGGGGCTCCAAAATCAAGAATTAACTGGCCGTCAATTGTTCCTGTTTTAATGTCTGCTGTTTTAATATCTGTCATTGTGACTTGAATTTTACCTTGTGTAGCTGATACAATTGAAATTTCTGATGCTGACTTTTTAAACTCAACTTTACCGCCTAATGTGTTTGGAAGTTGGAGAGTAATATCAGAGCCCGCAATTGAATTTATGTTGGTTAAATCAATCGCAACATTGCTTTCGCTATCAATTATAGTAATGTTTATGTTTCTGTCTTCGCCTTGAATTATCAATGGTGCTGCCATTATTTACCCCTTATTAAAGTAAAAATTTTAATTAATCCTGTTTCAATTAATTCTAATGTTGAACTTGATTTAATCTTGTCCGTTTTTCCAAGGTATCTTTCCCATAGCATAAAAAGAAAAATAGCAATTGTTTGTGCCAGAATTTCTTTCATAAAATACCTTTTTTTGCTAAAGCAATTTTAAGATCGGCTAATTCGTCCGAGTGTCTTGCTGTGTTTTCTTTGTTTTCCGAAATTTCTTTTTCGTGTTTTTCAATTTTCTCTATTACAACGGCAACATTTTTATTAAGTTCGCTAACGGATTCACTCATTTTTTGGAAGATAAACAACGCTATCGCCCCGATAATTGGTGTTATTAGCTGAATTAAATCTTTGTAAAATTCCATTAGTCCTCCAATTGGCCTAATTTATAAATAAAGCCTTCTGCTTTATCTGCAATGCCCGCTATTAAATTATTTGTTCCAAGACTTTCTTCTTCTGCTATTTGCTCACAAGCTGCAATTAATTCTTTTAAGATTTCCTTGCTTTCTTTCATAAAGCTTTCTTCATTAAATGTATTAACTGCCGTTGACATTAACTTTACTGATTCTGATAAAGAAATTGATTCTCCATTTGCAATTGCCTTTTCCATTAAAGAATCAAAAGAACTTTCGGCAAAACCATAAAGTTCACCAAAAAAAGCGTGGTCTTGTAAAAATGTTTTTCCAGAAGTCATTAAATGGGCATGATGTGCAAACAATTGAAGTGATCTAAAAGATAAGGCAAGTTTTATTAATTTCATTAAAGCCCCTTAATCCATTCAGCAAAAAATTTTGCGTACTCGCTAACATCAATCCACTCTGATTCTGTATCAATAAAAAATGGTTCAACCAAAATTGACCAAGTTGCAACAACAGAAGCTCCAACAAGGTTTCCATATCCTCTGTCACCGCTAGAAATCCACTTTATTCCTTGATCTCCCCTCATTCTTCTTGAGAATTTTTTTGTAAATGACAAGGCAAAATTTCTTCCTATTTCAGCAGTCGATTCTTGGCCATTTAAAACAAGAACCTCGCACCCGTAAGCCTTTCCATTAGCTGCGTTTAAATGAAGCTCAATTGACAAGTCTGGTGCAAATTTTGCGACTTCTAAATATGTTGTTGCCCAACCACCGCTTTTTGATTTATAGAAAACTTTTATTTCTTTACCTAAATCTTGAGAGTTTAAAAGTGTAGCTACTTTTGAATTATAACTGTGTTCTTCAACTTTATTCCAACCAATCGCCCCAGAATCGCCAGCACCATGACCAACCAAAAGAGCAATTTTTTGAATCTTGCCGCTTGGTTTTCCTTCGATTAAAACTGGTTTTTTTGAAGGTACTATTTTAGAAATTATCCGTTTGAACCAACCCATTTAAACTCCTTAAAAATTGGAAAATCTTGCTTATCCTCTGAATTAAAGTATATTCCAAATAAAGACTTTAGCCAATCGCGTCCGTACTGGTCTTTCATTTTTTCTTGGTAATATTCTTTTAATTTTCTGTTAATAAAAGTATCTGGTAAATTTTGAAGCTCAAGCCAATAAATGATTTTAGAGCTTGTGTTTTCTTTTGGCTTAGCCGATGCAATCGCCAGATTAACCATGTAAAAAGGTAGGAAAAAATAACTTAATTTTGAGCCTACCAATTGCCCCCAAGCGTAGTAATTTGAAGGATTAAATGGAAGATAGTCTAAAAGTTTTCCTGTATTATTATAAGAGCCAAAATGTTTTACAATGTGGTTCCAAATATCTTTTCCATGTCCTGTTTTTAAAATTTTGCTTGCAACTAACCAACCAGTTATTTCGTCGTGTGAAACTGATCTTGTATCTTTTCCGCTTCTTCGATTAAAAACGCCGTATTTGTTGTTAAATTTTTGATACATATTAAAATGGAATCTATTTTTTTCATCTTTTAAATATGCACTTTCAAAATACTCATCACGCTTTTTTAATTCCAAATACTCAGCATAAAACAAATTACAGTTTTCTGTTACTGGGTCATGCTTTGTTACTAGGCCGTAGCCGTCTGGAAAATAATTAAACATCAATAACTTCCTTGGCAATAAATAGTTCCATGTGAATCAATTAAAACCTGCGTGTTGCTTACCGTTGCAAAGGATATTGATGAGCAATTCGTACAATAAAGCTCGTATGCCTTAGCAAATGAAGTTCCTGCGGCTAATAAGTTGTCAGTGCATTTTAACTTTGAGTAAGTCTTTGAAGTGTTCATTGTATACTGACCAGTGCTTGATCTTGTAACACTAATAATTGCACTGCCTATTTGATCTAAGTAAGAACATGGCGACACAGTACAGTTTGTAGTAGCATTTGTAGTTCCAAAGTTGAATGAAAAAGTATCAATCGCACTTGTCGTTACACCCGGAACGGTAGGCACACCAATTGAAGATGCCACCTTTGCAGTTTTTGGTTTATAGTCATTAGTTCCTTTTTGGCATTTAAGAGTAAATTGCTGTGATGATGCCGCAGAAGCATTGGTTATTTGAATCGCCACAGAGGTCGCACTTGATCCTGTTATTTGTGCAGTAAAAACACCACTAAAATTAGGGGTAGCAACACAATTCATGGCAGAAGAAATAGCACTTGTCCCATCTTTCAATGTCGTCAATAGAGTACAAGAATAGTTACCAATAGAAGTATTTGTACAGTTTCCATTAATCCAATCAATATTTTCATTTGAAACAACTCCTGTGCTTGAAACCTGTGCCGAAAAAGTATCAGTACACTCATAATCATTTGCACATTTTTCTATTCCTGCGAACGAGCCTACAATTACACCGTAGTCTTGCCATCCTTGGATTGGAACCCTTGCATTGAACGTAATAATATCACCACTTGAAAAAGATGTAGATGCTGTTATTTTTGAAATTGGACTTGTTCCACTTGTTGTTGTTATACCAAAAGTTAAATATGATGTATTTGGCTCCATTAAAACAGTGAATCCAGTTGCCGATGTGGTTGTGCTTCTTTCTGCGTTACCCGCAAGCTGTGTTTGTGAAATCGATGAAGATGAAGATATAAGTGAGTTTGGCAGAGAAAGTCTTGCCTCTACTGCGGCAGGTGTTCCAGATACAAACTTGCATCTTAATAGTAAATCAGAGCCATCTCTTTTATGGTAACAATCCGTATTAGAAATTGTTCCAAATGCTGAGTTCGGCGAAGTCGGAGTGTAAGCTGTCCAATCATAATCCTGACTAGCTTGAGAATAGATTTTAGATTCAGGTGGGAAGTACCATACTTTGATTGTTGCTGGGAATGTAGTTGTACCATAAATTCTATTTGTCCCTCCTGAGTCAGCTTTACCTTTTATCTCTAGAGTTATGTTAGATTGAGCCGTTGAGTAAGTAATTGATTGGGATAAAGTATTTGATGCAACACTACTAGAAGTAGCGAAAATTGCAGATGTCTCTCTCGCTGTATTCGTGCCATCTGAGAATTGATAATATGCTGCTAAGTTAGAGTTTGCTGCTTGAGTAGTCCCCTCATACTCTAACCTATAATCACCAGCAGAAAGTGATGCAAATTTAATTGCCGGAATGTTTGTACTTGGAGCTAGTGCTTGGCCGGATGTCGTGTAAGTACATCCTGTTTGCGTTGCATATGAAGCAAAAGTAGTTGAAGCTGTAGACCATGTTGCCGCACACCCTGTAATTGTAACAGCACCTACCAACTTCGCACCATTCACATTTTGAAATGGAGCAGATGTTCCAACAAAACCATCATCAAGTTTAACCGTTCCAGTTGTTCCTGTTGATGTAATTGCAATTCCGTTTGATGTTGCAGTTAAAATATAAGGAATGTTGATTTCTTTCCATGCTCCATCTTTTGGAATGTTAATACACAATGAAGTCTGTGTTACACCTGCGTTTCTAGCACATACCTGTAATCCATCAACATCAGATGTCTTAATTTTAATTCTTGCTACACCTTGTAAACCAACAAGGTTTGCAGCGTTAATTGTAGAATCTTGAACAACAGAGAGAGCACCGGTCAATGACAAGCTTAGTGCTTTTTTCCCCTCAACCTGATTAGTCGTATCTGCACTTGCTGTGGCATTTGTTAGTGTCCAACCTGTTGTCGGAATCGAATGTTCAAATCCAGAATTGACAAGAATGTTTGTGTTTCCTGTTTCAATAAGGGCCTGATAAGCATTAATTTTTGTTGATTGATTGTTTGGAACAAGAATTGTTGAAGCTGAATTGCCAAGTCCTGTTGAGCCCATTCCTTTTACAAACGGAGCTGGGTCACCTTGTCCAAAAGCTGAATTTATTACAAAAGCCCAGAGAGTTAATAATTTTAAAAATATTTTCATAAATCCCCTTAGTAAAAATAAATTACAGAAATATTTGCTTGTGAGCTTGAATCTTCTGCTAATGCTATAAAAGTAGCCGCAGGAAGTAAAGCTGTCGAAGCACCAACGCCCAAAATAGCACCTTGTCTTGTTGTCCAGTTTGGTGCCGAGCCAAATCTTATTCTGTTTGCAACAGTCGCATCGGCATTGTTAAAAATAACCATTTTTTTAGCGTTTGCAGGCTTTATGAATGTCGCACCAGTTAAATGGTCACCATCTTGACTTGCGTCCGTAGATGTTCCGCTTGGTGTTTCTGTTGTTGTGAAAATAGCATCAGAGGCAGGAGCAACAGACAATGACAATGCAGCAGTTTTTATTCCAAGTGTTGATGGAAGCTGAGAAGAAGCAATGTTTACTTTTCCAGTAGAATCAAGCGAGATTTCTCTGTGTTCGTCGCCGTCAAATCCCATTGTAATTGATGTAACTGCTTTTGTTAAAAAATCTGTCCCAATTGTAGAGATTGCCTTTTGAGCAGTTCTATTGATTGCTTGCGATGCAAATGGCGTTACTCCGTCTGCTGACATTTCCTGAGTCGCAACGGCTGCAGCTCTTAACTGTGCATCTGTCAATGGCCCAGTAACAGCAATTGAAGCATTTGAAATTGTAACAGGAACAGAAGAAGCTCTAAGTTGAGCATCTGTAAGTGGGCCCGTTACTGCAATAGATGCGTTTTGAATACTTACTGGCTGTGTTTCTGTTAAGTCTGCTTTTAATTGAAGCTCTGACAATAAAGCAGCTAAAGTTGTTTGTGTTGCAAAATCTTTTCCATTTAAAGTATCAAGCTTTGAATTTGTTGAAGTAATTAATGTTTCAATGTCTGCAATGTTTACATCAATGCTTGAAAGTGATGTTTGGAGGCCATCTAGCTTTGTTTCGACTCCGTCAACATGGCCCTTTATTAAAACAAGCTCGGCAATAGAATCTGCATCGCGAACCTTTGCTTCGTTGTTTGCATTAATTCCTAAAAGATTTGTTCCGTCACCGATTCTTACAGAATCAGGAGTAGTCCCGTTGTGGCTTAATTGAACATTTATTTGAGCACCAGTAAGGTCAACTGTTGTTGAAATTCCTTGGCCATTAACTGTGACAATGTTTACTGGAATTGCTTCTGAGTTTGATGGTGTGCCAGAATCATAAGAAGCAAAAACCCAATTTCCATCTTTCTTGAAAAGCATTTGCATTGGCAGTGGCTTAGAAAGGTTTGGAGTTACCGAGTCAGTTCCAACTTGAACAGGTACGCCGTCCTCGTTATACATGATAGGTTGATTTGCTAAATATACTTGATTTGGTGGAAATGTAAACACACCCATTTAAAACCCCCTACAGATTCTTTTGTCTTTCATATATGCAACATGGGCAATAATTGGGCATATAAACCTCCCAAGTCTTTTCTTTTTGCCGTTGTGAAATATTTCAGCATAAAACATTTTTTTCCTTTTTTCTTTTTTTGGTGACCTATAAACACCATTTAGACCTGTTTTATTAAATTTTTTAAACCAGTTCTGATTATTTTCTAGCTTTGTAACAAGTCTTAGGTTTTCTATTCTGTTATCTGATTTTTCTCTGTTTATATGGTCTATTTCCATACCTTCTTGTATTTTACCATTATGCAGTTCCCAAATTACTCTATGGATATATTCCGCTTTTCCGTTTATTTTTATTTGTCCATATTTTCCATTTTTTGCCGAAAATAATTTACCATCAGTAGTTCTGGTTAGCGTTCCATCTTTATTATATATAAACATTTACGCTCCTTTTGTTGTTGCAAATACTTGAACATCTAAAGAGCCTGTTGCTCCTGCATTTGTTCTATCGTAAACAGGTCTTATATGAAGAAAAGAAACCTGTTGAATGATTAATTGATGATCTCCTGACACACCAGAGATTGCTATTGTCGCACCAAAGTCTAATTCAAACCATGTTGCGTTTGTTGGGTCTGTGTCCAATGTTGCTTCAACTTTAAATGTTCCTGATGTTGGCTGTGCACTTGACCAAGATACGTTCATGTGAACAACATCTGTTTCTTTTACTGTCGTTGTTTTCCCTATTATTTGTGCATCTGAAAGATTGCCGCTAGAAATAGTTTTGTAAGGAAGGATTTTGCTTTTTCTGCTCATTTTATCTCCGTTGTCGGTTAAGGATTGTCGCCCCTAGTAATTCTATTTTACTGTTTCATTACCTTGGGTCAATTCCTTTTTTTTCATTTTCATTGCATTTGGCGTTTTTAAGCCTTGTTCTGTTTGAACCGCTTGGCCATTTGCCTTAACTTGAAGCTCTAAAAAGTTTTCTGGTCGGGTAAAATTGTCTAATCTAACCCCAAAAACCTTGAAAATCTCAACTCTTTTTGCAAATGGTATATCTTTTGCCTTGTCTAAATTTTCAATAAACTTTTGAGCAAGTAAATTTTTTGTTTCTGGATAAACCACATTTAAAACTTCAACTGCTTCTGGCGTAACATATCCCATTTTTATTTGGTCTAAAATAACAGAAGGCTTATTTACTGCCTCTCTGTATCTCATATATTTAGCAATTTCTGTTGGGGCAGGTTGCCACTTATCTTCCTTTAGTGGGTTTCCAGCATAAGGATTTTTTGGGATTTTACTAATTAAAAACTCTCTTGCGATCAAGCTTTTTTCCAAGATTGCGTTCGATGTTTTTGGGAAATGTGTAAATAAATATTCGTTATTTTCAATAAATTTAGAAATGTATCTTTCTCTATTTTCAAGCTCCATTGCAAGTCTGCTCATGTCCTTTTTAGCGATTTCTTGCTCATCTTTGCTTGGTGTTCTTAAATATAAATGAGCACCTTCTTCGACTGGTTTGAAAAACGCCTTAGCCGCTGTTTGAATATTTCTTTCATAGCGATCAATGTTTTTTGCCAAGTCTCTTGTTAAGAATATTGAAAGAGTCCCGCTAAATTCATTCATTGTATTTTTTAGAGCTCCACCAAGTAATGCACCTGTAATTGCAGCAGGAGCACCGCCAATGCTTCCACCAATTGCAGCAGATACACCAGAATAAAGAAGATTGAAGTTTGATTTTGCGGCAGCTTTTTTTGTTGCCAAAGAAACAATTTTTTCAGCGTCTAAAGAGTTTCTATAGTTCTTTTTAGCTGCAACATATCTTTCTTTAAGACTTTTATCCATTGCCCCAACACGATCAACTACTTGATCTTCTAGCCAAAAACGAACATCGCGAGCAGCCTTAACAAGCGGCTTTTCTGTTTCTGTTTGAAACTCTGCAATTTTGTCTAAATTTATTCTTGTTTCCCTGATTTGTTTTACGTCCATTGGAGTATAAATTCTTTCAGGTCCGTATTTGCCTTCTATTGTTTGAAATCCATTTGCACGAAACCCATCTGCTAAACCCTTTATTTGATTATAAGCTCTTTCTGTTCCTGCAATTGGATTTCCTGTTGCTCTGTCTGTAAAGTTTTGAAGTATGTTTGTTTCGATGTATTTTGCAATATCTTCGTTTGTTAATTTTTGTCTAATCCCACCAATATTTAAAGCATGATTTATTGTTTCCTCAAGCTCTGTAATTGCCTTTGTTTTTGTCGTGTTAATTCCTTCCATTATGTGGTCAAGCGAAGTTGTAGCCTGTTTTAAAATTGAGCCTTCTTGTGGATAGTGGCTTAAAATAAAATCAGAAATTTCATTAAGTCTTGCGTTTCCAAGTCGGTCCATTTTTTTCGGTGAAATCCCAAATTGCTTTGAAAGTTCTTTCGATTCAAAACTTAATGGCGTGACTCCTTTTAAAACGGATTTTGTCTGCATTGATCTTGGAAGAATATTTTCATTATAAACATTAACAATTTTGTTTCCGTTGTCGTCTAATGTTTTTATGTAATCAAATTCGCTTAATTTTTTTCTAGCTCTTGAAAGGTCTTTTTTAAACAATTCTTCAAGCTGTTCTTTTGTTGCTTGTGCGTATTCTGGATTGTAAACAGCAAAAAGCTTTTTTTCCGTATCGTAGGCAGCTCTGATAATATCTATGTCGTTTTCAGTTACGTTTTTAAGGTTAAAAAAACGCTCTTTCATTTCTTGAATTTTTTCGTAAGCAAGTTGGTGATTTGGCTCCATGTAAGGATAAAATGCCGCAACTTGATTTTCTTTGATTTGTGAATCAATTTCTCTTGCCAAAAATTCTGATAATGGCTCATCTTTTTTGTTGTATTTTAATTTGTCTGCAAGTTTATCAATTCCAATTGACTTTCCAAGTTCCTCAATTGCCTTTGGGTCTGTTAAATCAATTCCAACTGCATCGTCTGCAAATTTTGAAACTACGCCCTGTCTTGTTCCGTCTGAATAAGAAAAACCACCTTCAACCTCTTTGAACTTTATTGATTTTTGCTGTCTTCCGATTTTTGGCTCAATTTCTTTTTCAAGCGACATAATTGGAGTTTCTTTGAATAGCTCGCCTGCTTCTTTTTCTGTAGCACCTGTGATTTTATCTAAATATTTTTTCCCAAGAATTTTTGTTTCTTGTAGTGCTTTTGAAGCTGCCTGTCCACCTGCTCCAAGTGCAGTTCCAATCACTCCACCCGTTGTAAACCCATCTTTAAATGAATCTGCAATAGCTTCTGGGTTTAGTGGCTTATCATCTAAAAGCTGTCGTCCCGCCTCATATCCTGAACTATAAACTCCACCCTCGAAACCAAACTCAACTGCCTTTACTCCTGTTTTTCCAAGAGCAAATTCTGTTATAAATTGAGGGGCTTTTAATTTTGCAGCTACTTTTGATGTAACGCCAACGCCCTTTCCAACTGCTTTTGCTCCCGCTGTTACGGCTGCACCTGCACCAATAGGGTCAATGAAAATACCAGTAAGCTCGCCCGCCAAAGAAGATAAAGGGTTTTCCTCTCGTCTTTCTTCAACTGCTTTTGCATATCGCTGATCTAGGTCACTTCCTTTTGGTGTTAAAATTCCAATAGCTGCCTTTGTTAAAGCAGGCCCAAAACCTAGCGTAGCAGAATTTCCAACTCCTTCTGCAAAAGTTACCGCTTTTTGTGCAGGCGTTGAATATGCTTCTGATTTTGCTTTTTGTCCTATTTCTTCGCTTGAGGCAAGTGAATATCCTTTGTCAAAAATATATGTGCTTGCATCTACTCCGCGAACTTTATAAAGCTCACCATCTGGGCCAAACAAAGGAACTTCTTGATCGACTGCAAAGCCCGCTTTGTTTGTTGCAATTAATTCCTTTGCAGTTTCCGAGTCTGGAACATCGAAAGGCTGCTGTGTAATTGAATCATATAAACTTATAGGCATTTTTATTTACCTTTTTTAATTTTTGCTGCTTCTTTTTTCAATCTTTCAGATGGTGCAACCATTCCACCCTTTTTTATTCTGTACTGTTGCAAATAAGGATAGTTCTTCTTAATAATTTCGTCTGCAATTATTTCATCTTCAAACTTCAAGCTGTCTTTAAGTGCATCTTCTGTTCTTTGTTTTAAGAATTTGTTGTAACTTCCTTTTGAGAATGAATCTAAAAGCTTAGGAGTAATTTCTTCTTTAAATTGCTCCATTTCATTTTCAGATAAGGCACCACGTCCTTTCATTAAAACAAGTCCGTTTCCAAGCTCGGCCAAGGCTCTGTCCATTTCTGGGTCTGATCTTAAGCCAATTTTTCCTGACAAAAGTCTCATTTTATCAGCAGGTGATTTTGATTTTAATAATTGAGAAATTCTTTCTTTTGCTGTGTGAACAGCAGAAGCAGTTGCAAGTCTTCTTGTGTCTTCATTTGAAAGCTTTGAAGCTTCTTTTTCTCTAAAGCCAATATCAATATTTGATTTAACAGCCTCTTGCTTCATTTTGTCTGTTGCAACTTTTGTTTGAAGAACTTCTGCCTCGGCACCTTTTTCAGTACCAAGAACTTTGTTTTTCATGTCTGCAAGTTTCAATCCCAATTCTGTTTGAAATTTTTGAACTTGTAGGTTTATTACATCTGGGTCAAGCTTTGCACCTGCCAATTGTGCCTGTTGCGCAATAGCTCCAATTTTACCCATTGATTCTGCAATTGACTTAATAGCTCCTGCATGGGTCGTTCCCAACATTCTCATAAGCTCATAGTTTTTTGCAATTAAGCTTCTTTGATTTAGGTTTCTATCTTTTTGCGATTCAATGTCTTTTTCGATCATGTTTTGCATGACCTGTAATCCTGCCATTTGCCCATTTGCACCCAAAATTGCTGTTCCCAATATTAAGGCAGCCTTAGAGCCAAATGATTTATTTTCCCAAACTCTTTGAGGATTGATTTCTGGAATTACATACTGCTTGTTTGCAATATCCCAAAATTTTACTGCTTGATCTTCTGCGTATTCTTTTAAAAAGTTCTGTGTTATTTTTTCAGCAACCATTTGTGTTTGGTAGGCACCAAGCTCTGCTTTTCCTTGGGCGATTAGAGCATTTTTTTTAGTCTCTGCCATTTGAGGAATTGAAGCCTGAGCCCCCTCTATTCCTTGAAGATTTTCTCTTGACTCTGCCCCAATATTTTCCATTTTTCCAGTATCTACTTTTGCAGGCATTGGAACACGCCCACCTTGATACCTAACTGGCTCTACTCCCTTTACGCTTGTCACTCCTTGGCTTGCCTCTTGTGGAGCGTATGGGATTTCGTAAGGCTTTACTTCTGGTGCTAATAAATCAGAGAAAAAACCCGCAGGCTTTCTATTTGCATTATTTTCAACTTTTGCCATAGCTCCATCAGGGCCATGTTTTGCAATAGTTTTTTGAGTCATATATTGAATGTGTGCTTCTGGGTTTCCATTGATAATAGAATCAACTGCACTTTGAGCATCGTCAGAATCTTCAAATTCTAAAAATAAATCAGGCCCTTCAAATTTAGGCCCTGTTTCTAGTGGTCTTGTTTTTCTATAAATTTCCGCATCTGAATCAATTTGCTTTTGAGCTTCTGGTGAATGAAATTTTCTTAACGGCTCACCACTTTTTAGCATTTGATTAACGCCTTGAACTTGGTCGTTATAAATTCTTGTTCCTGCTTGTTCACCTTTTTGTGCCTCTGTTAAAGGTGCTTCTTGGTAATCTTGGTCAAGCATTTCTCTATATTTATCCATTTAACCCGCCTTAAAATTTAAAATTTCCCATTGAGTAATTTTGTGGATTATAAGCACCGCTTGAGCCGCTTCCCATTCCACCTGTCATTGCACTTGCAGCCATACCACCTGCAGGGCCGCCCATAGCGTAACCTGCTGCCGTCATACCTGCACCAAGTAACCCAGCAAAACGACTTGCTTTAGCCTGATTAGCTTGATTTTGCATTTGATCGTAACCCATTAAAGACTGACCAAGCATTGAATTTGCAGCCATTCTATAATTCATTTCGCCAATCCCTGCCTGTTGTGAAAGTTCAGCGTTTTGATTACTTAAGGCCATTCCAAGAGCATTTGCACGCTGAGCGGAGTTTAACCCTCTCATGCTTTGAACACCCATTGTTGTATTTCTTAAAGCCTTGTTTGCGTTCATTGCAAAAGACTTGGCTACTGGTGATTCTGTTTGTCCAGAGGCGATTCCTCTTAGGCTATCCATGTATTGTTGAGATTGTGCCGATGGTCCTTCGTATGTAGAACTTAATCCCAACGCTTGACCTACTCCCTTTACTACACTCCCCATATTAAAGCTCCTTTATTAAAATTATAGCATCTTCTGACGTTCCGCAAACTTCAAAGCCGCGTTTTTTGCAAATTTTTAAAGTTGGTTCTGGGTCGCCAAAATGCTTACTAATTGTTGTTGTCAGGTATTTACACCCATAAACCTCTTTTGCTGATAATTCTACACGATTTAGCAAAGAAGTTCCATGTTGCGTTTTTCTAAATTCTTTATGAATAAACATATTTTCAAGATAACAATATTCACCAGATGGATAAAAATTAACCCAACCAAAGCTTTCTTCGATAACCTGAGCCCCACGCTCTCTAAAAAAATCAAGCGGGCTAGTAGCTTTTGTAGGCAGGCAATTTTGCGGGCCCTTTTTTGACTCCAACTGTTACCTCTATGTTTGACAGGGAAAAACTCTCACCTGTGTTTTGGTCAATATTTAATGGCTCATCTGTAATTTCTATTCTAAAAGCCTGACACGATTTTCTTACCATGTCTATTGTCATTTGATAAACCCCGTCTGCTTCAACATGGCTTTGAAGGTCGGCATTTGTTGGCCTAACCGCTATGTTATATTTGCTTTCGTCTAACGGGTCTAAAACATATTCTTCTGATGAATATTTTTCATAATCATAGAAAACATTGATTTTTATTTGATGCTCTGATTTGTATTTTCCAAGAATTAAAACATCATAAACTTTTTGCCAACCTTGAGAGTTGTCCATAACAATCCAAGGTGAGCTAATTTTTTGAACAATTGCTTGGTTTATCATTTTCTTATGTGAAGTCGTTTCAACAAGAACTTTTCCGTCTGTTTTAAGCCAAGTAAATTTTCCACGCCATACGCAGGCATCTATTGCAGGCATATTTTCAAACCATGACCATTCTTTTTGGTAATAGTTATAAACCAAACACTCTCCTTCTAAAGTTGTGAATCTGATCTCGTTCACATTTTCTAAAAGGTTTGCACTTGTAATTGATCTTTGATTAAATCTTTCTACTTGAGCCCCAATATATTCGACAATTAATGTTCTGTTTAAAAGGTAAATCCCTTTGTCTGACATGAACATAATCCCATCTGGTGCAAGAATAATTGATTTTGCATTAATACACCCAACATCTGTTGTAACTAATTGTGGAGTAGATAAGCTTGCATTTCCGCTATTAACATCGCCAACATCGCCAACGATATAAACAATAGACCGCTGCTTGAAAATAAAAAGCCTTCCGTCCATTGCACAAACGCCAACAATTTCGTCTTCATTTACTCCCCTTTTATCAAAAACATTTTTGAAAAATGACGGCATATTAAATGCCAATTCTGAACCTTGCTCTAGTGGCTTAGAGTAAAACACAGATTTTTTATTTTCGCTCGATACTGCAAAAACAGAATCAGCATAAAGGCCTAAATGCTTCACGCCTAAAATTGATGTGTTTTTAATTTCAGTTCCTTGATTTGCATAAAAAGGAATATTTTTTGTTGTTTGCCCGTATGTGGAAATGGTTACGTTTGTACTATTTTCAGTTTCAACATCAAAATAATTATCAATTTGAAATGTTGCTTGTCTTGTAAAGCTATCTGTATCTTTTGAAACAAAAACATCGCAATAAACATTTTGCTTAAATGTCATAATCGCATGATGAATTGTTAAAACAATTTTTTGATTTGCTGATACTGGTAAAAGTGATGGTGCTCCAATTAAGTTTGAAGGCTCTGAGTGATATTCTACTCCGTTTGCATCTATCCATCTGTAAATTGCATAAACCCTATAGTTCCCCGCAGGTAACCCACCACCACTTGAAACAGTTCCAAATAAATGAATGTGTGGCTTTCCAACAAATCCAATTTCTGAAATGTCTTGTCCATCATAAAGCGAAACAATTCCATCGCCCATAATCGCATTTTGATTTGCTTCCAAGAAAGAATATTCTGGGTCGCCCAAAGTTATTTTATATCTTAACGGAGAGTTGTCTGGCTGAATACCGCGATTTCCAAAATTAATTTCTCCGTTTTGAACATTTATTTCTTGAAGTGCGTATAGAAATTTTTCACTATCTGCACTTGCCGCATTGTCGTCTGACAAGTTATAAATTCTTAGCCCAAATTGTGGTATTTCTTCATATCCAGAAGTTGTTTGTCCAAAAAAGGCTTGTGGGGCAATTACATCGTAATTTAAACCCTGCGTGTCTGACTGCTGATAAAATCTATATAAAGCATAAGTCCATTGCTCATCAGAAATACAAACGCCAATAAAGTAAAATTTTGTTCCTATTTTAAAAATCTTAGAAACAGGCATTAACCCCATAGAGTTTACCATTTGGCATCTTCTATGCTCTCCGTATTCAAAGTTTGAAGTTGGAACAAACCCATAGTGCGTTTGCTGAATGGCAACTGGCGTTCTTACTGCTGTTGTGTCGCTTGTTGGATATGAAATCCAATGCGTTCTACCTATATATGTACCAAAATAATCTTGCATAATTCCGACAATTGAGTCGGTTACTGTTGAAAGATCAGATTTTAAAATTTTCTTTTGGTGAAGTTCCGACTGATCTGGTGTTGGCACAGAATTTATTTGTGGAAAGCTGACGTAAAAATGTGTCGCATCTTTTTCATGAATTTGAATATTTCCGCTATTTGTTCCGCCCATAATTCATCAAGCAAATGAAGCCGCAATCCTCAACATTTCCTCCTCGCCAGTAGCAGAACCCGCCGAACCAAACAAGTCCATCCACTTATCCTCTATTGAAACCAATTTTTTTTCTTCATCCATTTTAGCACCAATGGGAGTATTATCGTGACTGGGAAAC
>OGVW01000035.1_pt1 | contig 17607 bp, 15 predicted proteins | sample 1575821 | NCBI WGS metagenome assembly OGVW01 (sample SAMN07581525, study PRJEB24739) | freshwater metagenome | place: Singapore | collected 2015-01
GTGCTCTTCCGATCTGTTTCCCAGTCACGATAAAGCCACATTCGCTTTCAAGAACATAGGTAGAGCATCTGAAGTATCATCTGTTCCTGAAATTATACAAGAATCAGGTGGTAAAATAGGTCAAGTAGAAGGAATGAAAAGTCTTTTTAGTAAAGTCGCAGATACTGCATCTGATGTAGCTAAAAAAGCTGAGAAATTTGGTGCTGTCAAAAAGATTATGGGAGTAGCTGCTCCTATTGCTGGTGTAGCATTAGGTTCAATGGGTGTTGCTGAGAAAGCAATGGCTGGTGATGGAAAGGGTGCTTTAAAAGAAGCATATAATACATTTGTACCAGACACAGTAAAACCTACCGAGCTAGGAAATGCTGATTTTAATCCAGAAGATTTAAATGATCCTAGAATCAAAGAGTTACAAAAAAGAGTGTTTGCTGGTCACTATGTAAATGAACCAGAAGAAACAACTATTACTGAGGAACCTGAGAATAATGAACAAAAACGCAGGGCCTTGAAAGTAATGCAATTAATGCAAAATAAATAATTTTAGTATAGTTATAATAATAGGTCGATATGGCACTACCACCCCTAAGTAAGCTAGACCAACAACAGATTATTCAGTCTGTTTTTGATGAAGATGCTCGTCGGTTAAGAACCGATGCAACAGCTACTATTAGCGATATGGATATTGCTGTAGATCTAGATCCAACAGAAGATGGTGTATTTGTTGCTGATAAAGATACCGGTAACAAATTAAAGGTAGAAGCTGACGGATCTATAAATGTCAACGCAGGGGCATCTAAAGGCCCATTAATTCAAACCTTTAACATTACAACACTTACAGAACAATCTATAATACTTCCAGTATCGACGAAGAAGTTTTTACTGAAAGTAAGAGATTATGCTTGCTCAATGAACGTTGCGTTTGACGCAGGTGAGACAAGTGTTGATTATTTAACGGTTCCTAGAGGATGTTCTTACTCAGAAGAGAATTTGAACTTAACAACTCTATATAGGACGATATATTTTAAAACGAATAAAATAAATGTAGTTGTTGAATGTGTGAGTTGGGAATAATCACACAGTATTAATAACTTTGGAGGTATTATGATTAACAAGGACAAATTAGTATTCGATCCTGCTGATTTAGCGGCTTCGGATGACGTTGGAGCGTATTTACGTTCTAGCGATGGAACCCTCTTAACACACACGGATGTTGGTGGTAAGAAGTCTCTAGATGTATTCGTAGCAAATGAAATCGATGTTGCTATCAGCCACCTTACTGACAGTATTAGAATCGGTGATGGTGTTGACTTATTAGAAGTTAACCCAGATGGTTCTATCAATGCTGTTGTAACTGCTACTGATCTTGACATTAGAAACATTGTAGCTACACAAGACAACATTGCTATTAGAAACTCAACAAACGCTAATGAGCTTCTAATCAATGCTGATGGATCTATCAACGTTAACGCTGATATATCTATCGTAAATGGTCACGAGAAATTAGAAGATCAAGCACATCTTTCTGGTGATGTTGGTTCTTACGTTTTAGCTGTAAGACAAGACACGCTAGTTGTTGATACTTCTGCTTCTGGTGATTATGCTTCTTTTAAAGTAGACGCTTTAGGTAGATTACAGACAAATGATGCTGCACAGGACGCTTTATTCTCGGCGGTAACTGTAACTACAGCAGCAACTGCTCTTGTAGCTTCTCCTTTAGCTAACAGAAGAAAGATCCTAGTTCAAAACGTATCTACTAGAACTATTTACGTTGGTGAAGCTGGTGTCACAACTGCTACTGGTATTAGATTGGCTGCTGGTTCTTCTATTGAATTAGAAGCAGCTCCACAAATCTCTTTATTTGCAATTGCTCAAGGCGGGTCTGCGGATGTCCGTGTACTCGAATTAGCATAATTAGGGGTAGGGAGGCTAACCACCTCCCTTTTTTAAACTATGACAAAAGAACAAGAAATCGCTTACATTGATCAAACATTAAAACTACTTAGACGCGGTAAATTTGAATTATCTGGTGAAGAAGCATTGGTATTAGGTGGAGTCTTTCAATATCTTGTAAAAAGAATGAATGATCTTAAAAATCCAGTTGTTCCTAAAGAAGTTCAAGAACCTGTTAAAAGTGAAAAGAAAGGTAAAAAATAATGAGTATTACTGAAGGTACAGAATATTCAGATACATTAGGTGACTCTTACGCTGCAGGAACTATTTCAGTTTCTACAACTCAAGTAGAGGCTAAAGTTGGTGCATCTAGATCACCAACAAGAGAAACATTAAGAATATACAATAATAGTAACGTTACAATATATTTTGGGCCATCAGGTGTAACATCACTTATTGGTGAGCCAATATTTAAAAACCAATGGGTTAATATACCAGTTAATGGTAATTTAGCTGTATTTTTAATTACAGCAACTGGAACTGCTGCCGATGTTAGGATTCAGGAGATCGGCTAATGAGTAGAATAGACAAGAACGAAGTAGCTCGATCTATACCATTTGATAATGAAAACAATGGATTTGTATCTACTGACGTTCAAGGTGCTATTGAAGAAATAGGTGCATCAGCAAGTCCTGGATTTTCTTTTGGACGTTCAGGAACAAGTAATGCAGGAACATACTTACAAGTAGATTCTGTTCCTAGTAATCAATCTGGAAGAATTGTTCCATTAACAAGCGGATTCATTACTGACATATTTATATCATGTTCAGCAAATGCAACATGTACAGTACAAATACAAAAAAGAGTAGGAAACACATTTACTACTGTATATACTGAAACATTAAATAACGTAAGAAAACAAACTTCTTCTATAACCGGTGTACCTGTTTCGTTAGGTGATGAATTATGTTGTAGAATAGGTTCTGGTTCTGCAAGTAATATAGTTGTCGGTATAATAATACGTGGAGCTACATAATGGCTAAAATACTTAAAAATAATACAGCTTTTGATATATTAGTATCAGATACAGGAGCTAATATCTTAGCTTCAAGCTCTTATACAATTCCATTAATTGATTATCCTTTATGGGCTCAATCATCTGATGTTGTTACATTCATAGGTTCTGGTGATATAACAGTAAACGATGGATCATACGATCTATCTAAAGCTGAGGGTATCGGATTAATTCAAGGTTCTTTTATACGTAAGGTTGTGGATTTTGAACCTAGCCTAAAAGATAATAATAAACTTAAAGTAATGATCAATCAGATTAGTCCTAATGATTTCCTATCAAAGGTTTCATTAAATGATCAAGTCGGTGATTACTTAGAAAACAAAATAATAGGAACAGCTAATAAAATAGAAGTAAGTGTTCTAAATGATGGAATAGATGAAGACCTACAAATAAATATTGGAAATGATGTATTTGATAAATCAATTAATACTACAGACAATATTACTGAAGGAACAACGAATTTATTTTTCACAAACGAAAGAGCACAAGATGCAGTAGGTAATAGCTTAACAGATAGTTCTAATATAGACTTGGTCTATAATGACGCAGCTAATACAATCTCTGCTGATTTAATAAATACAGGAGTAACCGCAGGATCATACGGATCAGCTACTCAAGTATCTACGATTACAGTAGATTCTAAAGGTAGATTAAGTTCTGCTTCTAACACAACAATTTCAATACCATCTACACAAGTAAATGATTTTGTTGAAGCAGCTCAAGATGCAGTAGGTAACATATTAACAGATACTTCTTCTGTTGATTTTACATACAATGATGCTTCGAATACAATTAGTGCAGCAGTACTTCCTGCTGGTGTTAATCATGCTCAATTAAATAACTTAAATTCAGCTACACATTACCATTTAACCCAAACTGAATACACTGATCTAACAGACGCAGGAGACTCGGCTCTACACTTTCACTCAAGCGATAGAAATAGAGCAAATCATACTGGAACACAATTATCTACAACAATATCAGATTTTACAGAAGCTGCTCAAGATGCAGTTGGAACTATCTTAACCGATTCATCTAGTGTCGACTTTACTTATAACGATGTAGCAAATACAATTACAGCAACTGTTTTACCGGCAGGTGTAAATCACGATTCATTACAAAATTTTGTAGCGAATAAACATATTGATCATTCTAGTGTTTCGATTACAGCAGGAACTGGTTTAACTGGCGGTGGAGATATTACGTCTTCTAGATCACTCAGTATTGCAAATACAGGAGTAATAGCTGGATCATATGGATTACCTAATGAAGTATCTACAATTACAGTAAACGCTCAAGGTCAAGTAACTGCCGCAGTTAATAGTCCTATTTTAATAAATTCAAATCAAGTTAATAACTTCCAAGAAGATGTAAGAGATACAATAGGGTCTGCTTTATTAGATACAGCAGATATTGATTTAATACATAATGATACAAATGACACAATAACAGCAGATTTAAAAACTACAGGAGTTACTGCCGGAAGTTATACATCAGCTAACATAACAGTTGATTCTAAGGGAAGAATTACTGCTGCTTCAAATGGATCAGGTGGCGGTGGAAGTGATAAATCAGTTTCTTTTACGACATCTGCACAAACAGTGACAAGTACAACATTCACAAATATAACTCAACTAAATAGCTTAAATCTAAATCCTGGATTATATAGAATATATGTAATTGGTAAATATAGATCAGCAGCTACTACAACAGGAGCAGGATTTAAAATTGCACCTGTAACAGCTACAATAAGTAACTATAACATAGATTGGGAAATACAACAAGCAACTAATGGAACCGATCAAGATTATGAGTACAAACAATTAGATAATACAATTAACGTAACGAGCACATCAGTAGTTACTGCTAACGTAGATAATAACTTCACAGGAAGAGGAATTATTAGAGTTAGTGTTGCAGGTTCAATTACAGTACAATTTAGAAGCGAAAACACAACAGCTATAACAGTTCAACCAGACACTGTTTTAATTATAGAGAGTTTGTAATATGATGATTATAGATGGACAAGAAATTAATACGTTAGAAGAATTAGAAAATGCTATAGCTAGTATGTCTGAAGAAAATAAAATAGCATTAAGAGGGATATTTAATTCCTCGGAAGCACCTGCACCTACACAAAAACAAATAGATTATAATAAGTATTTAAAAAGAGCAGCAGCTAAAGATATCATTCTAGCTGAAATGGCATCTGAAAATATGGAAAGAGTTAGAAATGGTATATGGACAGTAACTGATTTAGTATCTTTAACTCAAGATACTGAACTTAAGCTAGTATTAGACGACATCAATACTTTAAGTTTTGAATTAGCTCAAAGTAAGTTAAATACAATTAATAACCCTTTGCTTGTTCCTGAAATCAAGAATGGTTGGATTAATAAATTACAAACTCATCTTTACAATGGATAAAATATGATTATAGCAACATCTACCCCTAAAAAGTGGAAAATCGGAGCTGAGTTAATTAAGTTTTATCAAAAAACAGAATACTCACATATACTGATAATAGATAATGACTTAGTATATCAGGCTTCAAACGGTGACGTTAATTGTATGCACATCGATGTGTTCTTAGAAAACAACAATATAATTGACGTTTTAGAGGTAGAAGATCATCTTGTAGATATGGATTTTGTTAAAAAACAATTAGGTAAAAAATATGCCTTTTTGCAATTAGTAAATATAGCAACAAGATTCTTATTAGGAATTAAATTATTCAAAAACGATGGTAATCAAAAATTTATTTGTTCTGAGTTAGTGGGTAAAGCCCTTCATTTGAAATGGGTTAATGACCAGACCGACCCTAGACAAGTATTCGAGTATTTAAAAAATGGCAACAGTTAGAGTAAGAAGTACTCCAAAAACACATTTAAAAGGTGACAGATACATATCTAAAGACTTAAGAAAAAAAGTCAAAAGAAGAACCTATCAATTAATTACTGTAAGTGTTTTGTTATTCTTGTCAGTAATAGCTAATATTTTAATTTATAAACAACTATAAATAGAAGCTCTATCCAATAACGGACGAGCAATCTTAATATATCCCTTAGGGGACTATCAAAGAGGTAAATTATGTCTGATGAAAACAACTCATTCGAGTCAAGCGAAGAACTATCTTTAGAATCACAAGATTTTGAAGGAACAGAAGAACAATCAACCGAAGAAATTCAAGAACAGGTTCAAGAACAAAAGAAGAAGCTTAAAGCTTTGAAACTTAAGTTCAATGGAAAGGAAATTGATGAAGAACTTCCTTTTGAAATCGATGAAGAACATGCTGATTGGATGAAAAAGCAACTTCAAATGTCTAAGCTTGCACAATCTAAAGCACAAGAAGCAGCAGAATTACAAAAAGAAGTAGTAGCATTTATTCAAGAATTAAAAACTAATCCTAAAAAAGCTTTAGCTAATCCAATGATTGGTCTTGATGTTAAACAACTAGCTGCTGAAATTTTAGAAGAAGAAATTGAAAATTCTAAAAAATCACCTGAGCAATTAAAGATTGAAGAATACGAAAGAAAGCTTAAAGAAATCGAAGAAAAAAATGCTCAAGAAAAGGCAGAACAAGAAAGACAAAGACAAGAATTAGCATTAGAAAGAGCTTACGAAAAATACGATAACATGATTGCTAATACTTTAGAATCTAATCCAGATCTACCTACAACTCCATATATTATTGACAAAATGACTAAGTATATGGCTATTGCTGTAGAAGAAGGTTATGAGCCAGAAATGGATATTATTGCTAATATAGTAAGAGAAGAAGTAAATAATGACGTTAAGCATTTATTAACAGTATTGCCTGTTGATAAGGTTGAACAGTTATTGGGTCAAGAAGTATTAGGAAAGCTAAGAAAAAACAGACTTGCCAATGCTACAAAAAAGACCCCACCACCTACTAAAAAAATAGCATCAGATGTAGCCGCTGTTAAAAAGCAAGAAGCACCGGCAGCTAGTAAAGTCACTATACGTGATTTCTTAGGTGTATAAGCTATTGATTTTATTAAAGGTCTAGTATTATCAACATGCTAGACCTGTTTATTTAACAACTATTTATAGATAAGGAGTTTTAGGTTTTGTAGTATTATGGCTTCTGGACACCCGACTGGCTCTGGAACAACCTAAATACGATAAATTAAAACGAGTTATCATTTGTTCTTTAACATTTATTATAAACTAAACTAGGAGTTTTTTCATGTCAACGTCAAACGTTTTCTCGACTCCTGACAATACAGTCGGGCAGTTGAATGGTTTCTTTAGATAACTTTGAAGAAGTGAGGTGTAACCCCTCTTGGAAATTAACAACGCGTAATTGTTAACTAACCAAAAAAGAGTGTGAATTGCTGGAAACCCGATAAATAGGGCAATCAGCAGCCAAGCTAAAATAATCACTTGACAAAATACGAAAATTGTGATATAATTTTAGAAGGTTCAGAGACTAGACATTCAGTTTAATCATTAACCGTAAGGTGTTTGAGGTATAAGATGCTTAATAAAGATAAAAGAAGTTTATGTTTAAGTTTAATTTTAGGTGACGGTAATCTACACATAGCTAAAGATGGTTATGCTAGATTAACAATAGACCACGGGATACAACAATCGGACTACCAAGCATGGAAGGCTAAATTGCTTTCGGATATGTTTGATAGAAACGTAAAATGTAGAACAGGTCATAAAGGAAAATCAGTACAAGTTCAAGTATGTAATAACGTATTTAAAGCTTGGAAAAAATTTACTTATCCTAATAATAAAAAAGACTTATCTAGAATACTCCCTTTTATTCGTCACCCTGAGTTTGCAATAGCTGTATGGCTTATGGACGATGGGTATGTAGAACCAAGTTATTCTAAATTAGCAGATGGCTCTAAAAAAAATTATGGAGCTAGATTTAGACTATTTACTTGTGACCAAGACCAAGATACACAAATTAAATTAATCAAGTGGATTAAAGATAATTTAGATGTAGATTGTAAGGTGCATGTTAATTTTAATAAAAAGTATAATAAAGATTATCCTTTCTTAAAATTTAACAATGAAAATAGTTTAAAATTGTGGTCTAAAATTAGAGAATTTGTTTTACAATTTAAAAGTATGCAATATAAATTTCGTTATATTGAAGAATTATACCAAAACAGAATGACACAGTGCACTCCTGCTTAATTGCAGATGATATAGTCCGCGCAGCTACGACACAAGATACTAAGTAGCTGAATGAGCAAAAGAATTATACGCAGATAAATTAAAAGATCTTATTCCAGAAGGATTGAAAGTAATCAACCTTATTAAGTTCGTATCTAAAGAAAAGCAAGGTGGTAACCTTTTCCACCAACCAGTAATTCTTGGTATGGAGCACGGTGTAACATTCGCAGCTTCTGATGAAGATGCATTTAACCTTTTACCTGCTGTAGCTGGACAAATTAAAGATGCACAAGTTCGTGGTAACCCAATGGTTATGAGATCTATCCTTGGTTACGCTGCTGCTTCAAGAGCAATGAAAGGTGGAGCACAAGCTTTCCAAGAAGCTACTAAATACTTAGTGGCTAACATGCTTAGATCTATGTCTAAGAAGTTAGAAATCCAAATGATCTATGGTCAAAAAGGATATGCTACAATCGAAACTACTCCAACTTCTACAGCTCTTTCAATTACTGACGCTGAATGGGCTCCAGGAATTTGGGCTGGTGCTGAAGGTATGCCAATCGATATTTACGATGCAGCAGGAACTACTTTAAGAGGTTCTTTCGTTGTTGCTTCAGTAGATCTTGATTCTAAAACTGTTACTCTTACAACTTCTCCGGTAGCTGCTGGTGTTGTTGCTACAGACGTAATTTACCACAAAGGTGCTCAAGGAAATGAATTCGCTGGTATCCACAAAATTCTTGAAACTACTTCAGGAACAATGTTCAATATCAACGTAGGTCAATACAACCTTTTCAAAGGTAACAGCTACTCAGTATCTGGTGCTTTATCCTTCTCTAAACTTACTAAAGCTGCTGCTCGTCCAGTTGAAAAAGGACTTGACTCTAAGTTAACTATCCTTGTTAACCCTAGAGGATGGGCTGATCTTTTAAATGATCAAGCTGCTTTAAGAATGTATGATTCTTCTTACTCTGCTGTTTCTGTAGAAAATGGTTCTAAAACAATCAAGTTCTACTCTCAAAACGGTGAGTTAGAAATCATCCCTTCTATCTACGTTAAAGAAGGATACGCTTACGGATTGGCTCTTGAGGAGTGGGTACGTGTTGGTTCATCTGACATCACTTTCAAGCGTCCAGGTCAAGGTGAAGATTTCTTCAGAGATCTAGAAAACTCTGCTGGATACGAAATGAGACTTTATACTGATCAAGCGGTGTTCTGTATGGCCCCAGGCAAGAACGTATTATTGACTTCTATCGTTAACACAATCTAATCCTTTCGATAAGTTACACCCTCTGGGAGCCTGTTCTGGGCTCCCTTTTTTTATCTTTTTTTCCAAAATAAACAACTATTATTAGAAGATTACTTGACAAATTATAGTTTTTGTGGTATAATCTATTTAGGAGTTGTTATGAATCAATTAGAAATATTAAAAGAAATAGCATTATCTCGAGGTGGATCAGTAAAATCGACAGAGTATATTAATTCACATACACATATTATCTGTATAGATGAAGAGGGTAATGAATTTAGAATTCAACCTTACTCATTAAAACAAGGTAAATGGTCACCTCATACTGCACAAAAAAGAAAAGCAAATGCTCTAATTAAATATAGTATATCTGATTTACAAAGAAAAGCTCAGGAAAGAGGTGGAAAATGCTTGTCTACAGAATATACTAGAACCAAAGATAAGTATAATTGGGAAGATTCTAAAGGTCGTCAATTTAGTATGTCTTGGGAATGTGTTATAGCCGGTCAATGGTCACCCTATGAAAAAGGTGAAAAACTCTCGAAACTACGTACAGTTTACAACATTCAAGATTTACAACAATTTGCCTCAAAATACGGAGGTGAATGCTTATCTACAGTATATACCTCAGTAGAAGACAAATATACATGGAAAGATCGTAACGGAAAGGTATTTACCCGCACATGGCAGGAAGTAAAGAAACGCGAGGATTTACTAGCTACCATGAGGTCTAGTCACGAAGAACAAATAGATCAATTTATTCAGTCATTAGGTTTTGTTACAGAAACCAACAGAACTATACTAAAAGGTAAAGAATTAGATATATTAATCCCAGAAAAAAACCTAGCTATAGAAATGAATGGAGTATATTGGCATACAGAAGCTAATGGAAAAGATCATAAATATCACTTTAATAAATTCAATGACTGTAAACAAGCTAATATTGATTTAATTCAAATATATGATGTAGAATGGGAAGAACGTAGCTCGCAGATTAAATCCTTTTTAACAGCTAAATTAGGAGTTAATAAAAACATTGGAGCAAGACTAACTGAAGTTAGAATGGTAGAAAAACAAGTAGCCAGAAAGTTTTTAAATGATTATCATATTCAAGGATCTTGTAATTTTGAGAAAGCATACGGATTATATTATAAAGACCAATTAATGTCCTTAGTAACTATTGGAAAGCACCATAGAGGTAATGATGTTTCAGTACTTAGCAGGTTTGTTGGTAGAACCGGGTATTCAATAGTAGGTGGTTTGTCTAAGTTAGTAAAAGCTGCTTTACGTGATTACAAGCATTTAATTACTTGGGTAGATTTAAGATATTCGAACGGAGATAACTGGTTGAAAGCTGGTTGGAAATTAGAAGAAAGATTAAAACCTGACTATAGATACTATAATCCAAATACAAATAAGTTCATACCAAAACAATCTAGACAAAAAAACAAGGTAAATACCCCAAAAGACATGACTGAATTGGAACATGCTAAACTAGACGGATTAACAAGGGTTTACGATTGTGGTAAAATTAGATTATCAATTTCTGAATAAAACGACATAACTCCTCAGTATTTAACAACTATTACTAGAGGAGTATCTATGCCGAAAATAACTATCAAGGGAACGACGATTAATTTTCCAAGTTCTGGTGCTAGCCCTTCATGGGCACCGTCAGTAATTGAGTTTGCTCAAGCTGTTGCTGATTCAATTAATATTTTCACAGGAACATTTGATGTAGCTCCGCAAGTTAAAGCAATTGATGCTTTTAACCCTGCTTCTGACATTGAAGTAGATAATCTAGTATTTCCTCCTTCAGATGTAAGATCAGCTACAATTTTTTATGCTATTTATAGAAAAACAGAAAACTCTGGGCCACCAGATGGTGTAGAGCTTTCTGAAACTGGAACACTTGAAATTGTTTATAATAATTCAAGACCTTCTGGACAAAAATGGGAAATAGGAAGAATGGGCGAAGGAGATGCTCTAGTTAGTTTTAAAGTATCTGATCTTGGTCAGGTATTATTAAATACTGAAGCAATTACAGGAATTAATCACACCGGTACAATATCATATAGAGCAATTAGTATATTAGCGCAAAATTAATCATAGTAGGAGCATATAATGGCTATAAATTTTAAAACATTTTTTGAAGGGATTAAGATCAAAGCTAAGTCTATCCTAACTTCTGACACGAAAGGTGAATTAGAAGTAAGTGATAGTACCGGTAAATTGTATTATCATGACGGACTAACAAGATCTCCTGTTGTCACTGAATCTCATACTGCAACACTTACAAATAAAACAATCGATGCTGACAATAACACTGTTAGTAATTTAGAAGTTGATAACTTAAAAGCTGGAGTTTTGAATACTTCAGTAACTTTAGCTGGTGCTTCTGACACACAGATTCCATCTGCTTTAGCTGTAAAAACTTACGTAGATACTGGACTAGCTCATCAAAATGAAGCTGTAGAAATCACTTATGATAATTCTATTTCTGGATTAACTGCTACTAACGTACAAGACGCTATTGATCAAGTAGAAGCTAGAGTTGATATTGCAGAATCTGATATAAATGCAGTAGAAGCAGCTTTACTTGCTCACATTAATCAAACAATTGATGCTCACGATGCTTCAGCTATTAGTAACATACCTTCTGGAAATCTTGCAGCTACAGATGTTCAATCAGCTTTGAATGAACTACAATCTGACATTGATACAAGAGCAACACAAGCTTCTTTAAATGCACATATTAATCAATTAACAGACGCTCACGATGCCTCTGCTATCTCTGTAATTCCCACAGTAGATCTTACGTCAACAAACGTACAATCTGCTTTGGAGGAGCTTCAGTCAGAAATTGTAGCTAATGCAAGTGCAGCAAACGCTGCTTTACAAGCTCACTTAGATGATACAATTGATGCACATGATGCTTCAGCTATTTCAGTAATTCCTTCTGGTAATTTAGCTGCCGACGATGTACAAGAAGCATTAGTAGAGCTACAATTAGATGTTGATACTAGAACAACAAACACTGCTTTTAACGCACATACTGGTGCATCTTCTGGTGTACACGGTGTTACAGGAAATGTTGTAGGTACAACAGATTCTCAAACACTTACAAATAAAACAATTAACGCCGACTTAAACACTATTACAAATATTGACAATAATGACATTAAAGCAAATGCAAACATTGAAAGATCAAAAATAGCATCAGTTGGTGGCCCAGCAGCTAATACTTTAGTAGCTAACGATAATTTAGGTGCATTAACTGAAACATTAGGCGTTAAGTATTTCACTACTCCTAATATTTTACAATTATCTGAAGATACAACATTAAGATTAACTACACAAGCTAAATTTAGAACAGATTTTCTAGAAGATGCAACAACTACTGGAACAGATGCAACTCTAGCTACTTTAACAAATTCAGCAGTTAGATTAACAAATCCATCTTTAGTAAGCGTTCTTTTGATTCCAACTGGATCACCTGGCGATCACTTATTAATAAGAAACGCTACTGGTAATAGTATAATAATCAAGAACGGAAATGGCTCAGATGCTGGTATCTTAACAGGTACAGATGCTGACATAACTTTAGCAAATAATGCTTTATTATTTTTAGTATATGATAATACTCCTAATAAATGGTATGTAATTGGTGGAACAGGATCAGGTTCTGGCGCAGCTAATATTACTATTAAAGACGAAGGAACAAACTTAACAACCACTCCATCTTCAATTAATTTTGTTGGTGCTGGTGTAACAGCTACAGCAGTAGGAAATGATGTAACAGTTACAATTAATGGTGGAGGTGTAGCCACTTCAGCTATTGATAACAATTTCAGTATTAATGATAATATTGATCCTACAAAACAAATCAATTTTGATGTAAGAGGTACTGCCAATTCTGTCACTACATTTAGAACAGATCCTGTTGGAAATAGTATTATAGAGTTTCCTAACACACCTGCAACAATACTATTAGGTAACAACACAACTCAGACTGTAACAAATAAAACAATTGTTGCTGCACAAAATACAATAGTAACGTCTCCTTCTGGAAATCTAACAAGTACAGAACTAAATTCTGCATTATCTGAATTACAACAACATATTGATTCTATTGATCCAAGATCTAATGAGTTCTTAACACAAACTTTTGATACAGCAGTATTAGCTGACTTTACTCAAACAGGTCTTGAATTAGTGACAACTCCTGGAATTAGAGGAACTAAAGCAGCTCGTTTAATTCACCAAGCAGCTACTACTTATTCATTTAAGCAAACAAAAACTGTAGATAATAAATTCAAAGGAAAGAATTTAACAGCTTCTATATCTATTAGATCTACGGCATTAACTGCTAACGTCACTCTTTTGGTAAGAGATGAAACAAACAATGCTACATTAACTAGCCAGCAAATTACAACTGGATCAGGAACATTTACTGCATCTATTACAAATGGATCAGCTAACATTACTGTTGCTGATTTAGTGGCTTATAACAATCTTCAGGTAGGAGATTCAGTAACTGGAACAGGTATTCCAACTGGAACTGTTGTAATTTCAAAAACAGCTCCAAATACTGCCACATTAAGTGCAAATGCAACGGTAACAAATGCCTCAGCAAGCTTAAAAATGTCAGCTTTACCTGCTATTCAAAGATTTTCGTTTAACATACCAGACAACTGTGCGAGCTTAAGCTATACAGTTTCGGCTTTACCAGAGGCAGGGCTTCCTGAAACATACGTTGATGACATTGTAATTGAGCTTACTCAGCAAGCATTACAAAGCGCAAGTATTACTGTTCCAAAAGCAGTAGAAAATGAGTATATTGGGACAATATCTTCTACTGGCACTTTTACAACTCCTCAGTCATTTATACAATCCATCACAAAAAACGGAACTGGAGATTATACTGTTAATTTTATAGCAGGTAGATTTACTACGGCTCCCTCTGTCCAAATAACTCCAATGCTCGTTGGAGGTTCTACTGGGTTCGCTTCTATTGTAAACTCTCCAACTGCATCTGGGTTTAGATATAGAACAAATGTAGCGGATGCTGCCGCTTCAATTCATACACTAACTGACATGGAAGTTCATGTCATTGTGACCAAGCAAGGTGTGGACTACACTAATCCATTAACATCTACAGAATCAAAAACAATACCACTTACTTCAAGCGTTTTGGTTACTGAGCCGGATAGTTACTTGCACCTAAGCAACGGTACTGTATCTGGAGCTGGGAACTTTTCATTTAGCAATATCAGTAAAAGTGTTGGAGATGCCTTCTCGGCAAACCCGTCAACCGGCACTATTACAGTGCTTAAAGAGGGTCTGTATAACATTTCATTCTATTGCTCTAGAACATCTGGCCTTGTGGGTGCTTACGTACTTGCAAATGGGGTTCCAGTAATAGCCGATTACGGTCAGGATGTTAACGAGACTTATTCGGGATCTGCGGAAGTGTATTTACAGCCCGGCAACACTATTGTAGTGCAAAACCCTTCTAGTGGGGTGGGTTCCGCTGGAAATTTATTTGTGTCTTTCACAGGGAAAACGAAAATCCTCAACCCTTCATCAGATCAAAAAGTAGAAATCCCTACTCATGAATTAAGATTTGAAGGTGCAAGTGCTAGAGGAACTACTGATACCGCTATTGTTAAGTTCGATACGCTGGCAAAAATAAAAGGCGATGGGTTTACGGTAGTTAACACTGCTGCAAATGGGACAGTGATTACCGTCAAAAAAAGAGGTTTAATTTCAATAGGCACATCGGTTTCTACAAATCAAACAAATAGGTCATTGGTAATTACAAAAAACCAAACAAACTTGAATGTAATAACTGGCGTAGCTTCTGAAATTCTTGCTTATAGCAGCGTGAATGCAACTGCTGTAATTAGTGCATCCGCTACAGGTGTTCAGGTTGATGTTGGTGACATAATAAGAGTTAACTTTGATGGAACACCAACAGCTGGGGTTGCTAATACTTTCACATTATCTCTCCAAGAACAATCAGTCTCAGTGGCTCTGCAAAACGTGTCACCATTTTTTGATAACAGTGATAGTGCTGTTCGAGCTACTTCATCCAATGGGTTTGGTACAACAAACACTCAGGTTAGAAGATACAACAATCTTCCTGACAACTTCGGAACAGATCTGACATACTCAAATGATCCAGCGCTTGGTGCTAGTATTACAATAAATAGAGATGGCTTATATAGCGTTGGGTTTCAAGACTTAGGAAACGCAGCAGGTGCTAATTTTGCCATAGTTAAAAACAGTACTACAGATGTGGCAGCCGCAAGATTGCTGTTTATATCTGCAAACAACACTTATAACGGATCTTCAATTGAAGTTTATTTGACAAAGGGAGATGTGCTAAGAGTTGTCACGGCTACACCTGCAAACGCAGTAAACGATACTCCGAATATGTTCTATGCTGCAAAAGTCGGTAAAACCCAAGGTACTGTAGACGTAACTCCGTTTGTTCAGATTCCTCAGAATGAGGTTGAGGCGATTGAAGCTTTAACTTCTACAACAACCTTTGGCAGCACGAATACTGGGGTACCTGTACTCAACATTACTAAAAACACAAATCTAGGGATTATTCAGGTTCTTGGCTCATCAACTGAAGGTACAAGTTTTAGGGTATTGAAAGAGTGTGAGTTTACAATTGGAGCAAGCTCTATTGCCGTCACAGCCAATACCACTTTATTAATTACAAGAAACTCTACTGTTTTAACAGCCGCTACTCCTAATGGAATTGTTGCAAGAAATACAAACATAGCTAATCAAAACGGTTTTGTTTCGGCGACATTTAAAGCAAATGTTAATGATGTAATAAGAATACAAAGAGACACCACTAATTTATCTACAATATTAGAGGTTTCATTAACTGCCGAGGCTATTTCCAACTCAGTAGTTTCATCAACTCAACAAATATCTTCAGATACAATTCCTTTTGTGTTTAAGTCTACTGCAATTGTTGATGCAGATCCTGTGGGGACATTTAATACTTACACTTACGCTGCCAACACCAATACCGCTACAATTGCTACAACTGCTCCAACTCAATCAGTAAGCTCAATGAATGTGAATGGTGTGCAAGTTTTTGCAAGGGCGTATAATGCTGCTTCAAGTGCAGCATCACCTGCAAGGGTTGATATTAAGATAGGAAAGGGATTGAAAAGTAAGCAGGTTGATGCTTATGCTGCTTTGGCAAAAGCTACTCAGTTTAGTTACGACTATGTTATGCAAGGAACCACTATTGAGTATGGAACACTTGTAGAATACAATGAATCGACTGGTGTTTTAAGCATTGATTCAGGTAGAAGTTATACAAATGCAAACACAACAAGAGTAAATGGGCAAGCTATTGGAGGAGCATCTCCAACATCTGGCTACTTCGTCTTCAATGCAGCTTCTACTCCGTCTCTTGTTTCGATTCCTAATTTGCAGCAGAGAATTGCTTATTTGAGCGATGTCAAAGCAACAAACTCTTCTGGGGGTAGTTCTATAGTAACCACTTGGACTGCCAGAGAATTAAACACTCTCGTGGATAATACAGGATTGGTAACTAGCCTCGCATCCAATCAGTTCACACTTCCTAGTGGTACGTATAGAATTCAAGCCACAGCTCCCTTTTTCAATTGTCTGGCCGGGCAAATAAGGATTAGGAATATTACTGACAGTGTTACGCCTTCTGGGTTGATTAGTGAGACTAATTACTCCTCTCCAACTTCATCCAGTGTATGCACTATTGATGCTGAAGTTACTATATCTTCCTCCAAGTCATTTCAGCTACAATACTTCGTTAATCAAGCCCAGGCTTCTAACGGATTGGGAGTGTCCTTGAATTCGGGAGAACAAGCAGTATTCTCTCAAGTAAAAATTACAAAAATTAAATAAGGAATAAGATATGATGTATAAAAAAGTATTAGAAAAATTAGGATTAATTGAAAATGTAGACTTCGCTTTAGCAGCGGAGTCTTTCACAATGCTTCCAAAAACTCAAACAGTAGAAATTACTCCTGCTGTTTTAGATGAAGAAGGGAATGTAGTAACTCCTGCTGTTACAGAAGAACAGAGTTATACCCCGGCTGCTCCTTCTTTAGAGCAATTAGAAGCAGCTAATGTTGAGGTTATTTTAGACGAATCGGACATAGCTCTTTTAATTGAAGAATACTTAAAAGATAAATCCGCTTTACGTGATCCAGAAAATGATTCAATT
>OGVW01000036.1_pt1 | contig 17132 bp, 12 predicted proteins | sample 1575821 | NCBI WGS metagenome assembly OGVW01 (sample SAMN07581525, study PRJEB24739) | freshwater metagenome | place: Singapore | collected 2015-01
AGAGTTCGGGGTGAGCCAACGAGTAATCAGCCTCATCGTGAGGCGCGAATCATATAAGGACGTTTGACATGGATTTAATTACAATTGACATGGAGACCTATTATGATAGGGATTACAGTCTTTCTAAGATCACGACCGAAGAATACGTGCGCAGTGCACAGTTTGAGGTCATTGGCATTGGCGTGAAAGTCAATAACGAAGAAACACAATGGGCAAGTGGCACACATGAACAACTCAAACAATGGCTTCAGAAGTCGTTTAAGTGGTCAGACTCTTTTGTCTTGGCGCACAACACCCTTTTTGACGGGGCTATCCTGTCTTGGCGTTTCGGTATTAACCCTCGGGGTTGGCTTGACACTCTGTGTATGGGCCGTGCCCTTCACGGCGTGGAAGTTGGTGGCTCGCTTAAAGCTCTGGCTGAGCGGTACCGGCTGGGGCAAAAAGGCACCGAAGTCCTCAACGCCCTCGGTAAGAGACGACTGAACTTCAGCGAGGATGACCTCGCACGCTACGGCGACTACTGCATCAACGACGTGGAGTTGACGTACAAGCTGTTCAACAAGATGGTGCGTAAGTTCCCCAAGCAGGAGCTCAAGATCATCGACCTGACCCTGCGCATGTTCATCGAGCCGATCCTCGAACTGGACAAAGACCTGCTGGAGGAGCACCTGCGTGCGGTGCAGCTCAAGAAGGAAGACCTACTGACATCTTGTGGTGCCGAGAAGGAAGACCTTATGAGCAACGAGAAGTTCGCGGACTTGTTGCGCTCGTTTGGTGTCACGCCGCCTATGAAGATCAGCCCCACTACGGGTAAGTGGACGTACGCGTTCGCCAAGAACGATGAGGCGTTCAAGGCCCTGCTGGAGGATGATGACTACCGCGTGCAGGCCGTCGTTGCTGCCCGGCTCGGTACGAAGTCAACGCTTGAGGAAACACGCACCCAGCGGTTCATCGACATCGCATCGCGTGGCAACCTGCCTGTGCCCATCCGCTACTACGCCGCACACACCGGACGGTTTGGTGGGGACGACAAGATCAACTTGCAGAACCTGCCCAGCCGAGGTGCCAACGCCAACATGCTCAAGAAGGCCATCGTCGCGCCGCCCGGGTACGTGATGATTGACGCTGACTCGGCGCAGATCGAAGCTCGCGTGCTGGCATGGCTGGCCGAGCAGGACGATGTGGTTGAGGTGTTTGAAAGTAACAACGCCGAGATTCTGGCAGGTGTGAAGAAGCAGGACTTTAAGTACGACCCGTACAAGCTCATGGCCTCGCAGATTTACGCAAAACCTACCACCGACGTCACGGACCCGGAGCGGTTCGTGGGCAAGACCACAATCCTCGGTGCCGGATACGGCATGGGCGCAGTGAAGTTCCAAGCACAACTCAAGACGTTTGGTGTTGAGGTGGAGTTGGAGGAAGCCCGGCGCATCATCGACATTTACCGCCGCACCAATGACCGCATCGCCGCACTGTGGCGTCAGGCTCAGAACGCTATCGTGAACTTGTCACGAGGCGAAGATGCACCGCTGGGACGCCCGGGCGTGCTGTCGCTGGTGCCAGAAGAACGCGCCATCAAGCTGCCCTCCGGGTTACTGATGCGCTACGACGACCTGAAGTTCGACCAGACCGAGAAGGGTTTGGAGTTCCACTACCAGACCCGCAAGGGACGCACCCGCATCTACGGTGGGAAGGTCATCGAGAACGTCTGCCAAGCCATCGCACGTTGCATCATCGCCGAGCAGATGCTAAAGATCAGCAAGCGGTACAAGGTTGTGCTGACTGTGCATGACGCCATCGCTGTGTGCGTGCGCGAGTGCGACGCCGAGGAAGCGCAGCAGTACGTTGAGGAGTGCATGCGCTGGGTGCCCGAGTGGGCAAAAGGGTTGCCGGTGAACTGTGAGTCCGGCATGGGGAAAAGCTATGGGGATTGCTAACCTCCCGTACGGTCGTGTACTGCGCGGCCACACAATTCCTTACGGGGCGATGGCCGGTGCAAGCGATGAATTGCGCAAGTGCATTGCGCAATACGGGGTTCGCCATGACAAAGATTGGCCCGACCTCCCCGAGTTCGACCCACGTGATGCGCCGTTGACTCCCGAAGCCGTAAGACTCATTCAGGAATTGCAGGTTGTGGTGGAGCAGCTTCTTGAGACGTTGCCCCCACGCGAAGCCAAAGTGTTGCGCCTGCGGTTTGGTATTGGGCTCCGCGAGGACTACACACTGGAAGCAATCGGGAATATGTTTGATGTACAGCGTGAGCGCATACGTCAAATCGAAGCCAAGGCGTTGCGGCGTTTGAAGTACCACCGCCAAGAGGAATGGCAACTTGCCGGGTTCATTGAGAAAGGGAACAGGTAATGGCACACAACCCACACGCGCACCTGCAACGCGAGATTGACAGCCTGCGCAAACAACTTATCCAAGAGCGCGACCAACGCCGATTCGACGACTCACTGTTCATCACGCACACTATCCGGCAAGCCGAGGAGCGGGTGCTGGAGCGGTGCATCGTTGAGTGCATGGAAGAAGCCAACGCACCGACCTACACCGAGGAAGAACGCGTCGCCATCCTGACCGCCGCCGAGCGGTTGAAGGAGATGCGTGCCGAGCGCATCAAAGAGCGCATCAAAGAGCGTGAGGATCGGGAGCACTTGGAGCGGAAGCAACAACAGGAAGCCCTGTACCGACAAGTGCTGGAGGAGTCGATGAAAGCCAAAGGCGTTGGCCTGCAAGCGGCGATTGACCGAGCCATGATCAGTGGCACAGGGTACAGCGCGGTGTGGATGGATGACAAAGCAACCGAGGGGTTGAAATGACAAAAATCCCAGCATGGTCGTTCTCGTCCATCAAGACGTTTGAGCAGTGCCCAAAGAAGTTCTACCACTTGAAGGTTGCCAAGGACTTTCAGGAGGACCAGAACGCTGAGCACCTGATCTACGGTACGCGCTTTCACGAAGCCGCCGAGTTTTACATCCGCGATGACAAGCCACTGCCGCCCGAGTTCAACTACGCCAAGGCGTCGCTCGACCGACTCAAAGCCATGCCGGGTGAGAAGTTGTGCGAGTACGAGATGGGCCTGACCGAGAACCTTGCACCGTGCGGGTTCAAAGACCCCGAGGTATGGTGGCGTGGCATCGCCGACCTGATCATCTTACGGGACGACATGGCGTTCGTGCTGGACTACAAGACCGGTAAGAGTGCCAAGTACGCAGACACCGGGCAGCTTGAGTTGATGGCACTGGCCGTGTTCAAGCACTTTCCGCAGGTCAAGCGAGTCAAGGCCGGGCTGCTGTTCGTCATCGCCAACGCCTTCCCCAAGGCCGAATACACTGTCGAGCAGGAGCCTATCCTGTGGGGCAAGTGGCTGACCGACCACGCCAAGATGAAAAAGGCGTATGAGACCGGCGTGTGGAACCCCCGCACGTCCGGGCTTTGTAAAAAGCACTGCGTCGTGCTAAGTTGTCCGCACAATGGGAGGGCGTGATGAAGTTTAGGAAAAAGCCTGTCGTGATTGAAGCGACGCAGTGGTTCAAGATGGGTGACCACCCTGCCGTCTATGAAGGTGGCCTTAGTGGCTGCTATTTCGTTGAAACGCTGGAAGGGGAACATAGGGTTCGCCCCGGCGACTGGATCATTACCGGAGTCAAAGGCGAGCACTACCCATGCAAGCCTGACATATTTACAATGACGTACGAACCTGTGGAGTGAGCCATGCCCTACACCAAGTCACCACGTCCGTACAAACATGAGTACGAGATGCAGAAGAAGCGCGGCGAACATGCCGATCGGATGGAGCGCCAGCGTGCCCGGCGAAAAGTTGATGCCAGTTCCCCCGACAAGAACGGCAACGGCAAGGCCGACAAGCGCGAGGGCAAGGACATTGCCCACGTCAAGGCGCTGAGCAAGGGCGGCTCCAACGGTGACGGGGTGAGGGTGGAGTCGGCCAGCAAGAACCGGTCATTCAAGCGGGCATCCACCGGTGCATTGGTCTCTGAGACCAGCAAGCGCGAACGGAAGAAATCCTCTTGACCCCAGCCGGGCAACCGGCTACATTAAAAATTCGACGACAGCGAGCGTGACGTGGACACCCACTTCACGCCGTTAGTCCGTCTGCGGAGAGTAGATGAAAATCATTGACAACAAAGCCTTGTTGCTGAAGGTACGCAACCCTCAGCAGATTACGACCGTCATCCCCAAAAGCAAAGAGCTGCCGGGGAACGAAGTTGTCGTGCACTGGGGGCTCGACGAGGCTCAGGTACTCAAGAACCTGCGGGTCAAGAACGTCCCCTCCCCCATCCTCGGGCGCTACGACTGGCCCGGCCAGTTTCCCCCCTTCGACCACCAGCGCACCACCGCCGCGTTCCTGACCATGAACCGCCGTGCGTTCTGCCTCAACGAGCAGGGCACCGGCAAGACTGGCTCAGTGATCTGGGCCGCTGACTACCTGATCAAGACCGGCAAGGTCAAGCGCGTGCTGGTGATCTGCCCCCTGTCCATCATGGACTCCGCGTGGCGTGCTGACCTGTTCAAGTTCGCTATGCACCGTCAGGTGGACATCGCGTATGGGGCCAAGGACAAGCGCCGTGCCATCATCAACGGCCCTGCCGAGTTCGTCATCATCAACTACGACGGGGTTGAGATCGTGGCTGATGACATCGCACGGGGTGGGTTCGACCTGATCGTGGTGGACGAGGCCAACGCCTACAAGAACGCCCAGACAAAACGCTGGAAGACGCTGAACTCCTTGCTCAAGCCTGACACGTGGCTCTGGATGATGACCGGCACCCCTGCCGCGCAATCCCCGCTGGACGCCTATGGGCTGGCAAAGCTGGTCAACCCCAACGGGGTGCCCCGGTACTTCAGTTCGTTCCGCGACATGGTGATGGTCAAGCTGACCAACTTCAAATGGATCGCCAAGGAGAACGCCACCCAGACGGTGTTCAACGCCCTGCAACCCGCCATCCGGTACACCAAGGACGAGTGCTTGGACCTGCCGGAGATGACGTACGTCAAGCGCAACGTCGAATTGACCAAGCAGCAGCAGAAATACTACGACCTGCTCAAGAAGAAGATGGTCATCCAAGCCTCTGGCGAGGAAATCACGTCGGTCAACGCCGCTGTCAACATGTCCAAGCTCCTGCAAATATCTTGTGGTGCGGTGTACTCCGACACCGGCGAGACGCTGGAGTTCGACATCAGCAAGCGGTACTCGGTGCTGACCGAGGTAATCGAGGAATCCAGCCAGAAGGTGCTGATCTTCGTCCCGTTCAAGCACGTGATCGGCATCCTGTCCCAGAAGCTCTCCGAGGACGGGTACACCAACCAAGTCATCAGCGGTGACGTACCGGCGGGCAAGCGGGCTGACATCTTCCGCGACTTCCAGAACTCCCCCGAGCCCCGGGTGCTGGTGATCCAGCCACAGTCTGCCGCCCACGGTGTGACCCTGACAGCCGCCAACACGGTGGTCTGGTGGGGACCAACGTCCAGTCTTGAGACCTACGCACAGGCCAACGCCCGGGTGCACCGCTCCGGCCAGCGCCACCCATCGACAGTGGTCCAGCTCGTCGGTTCAGGTGTAGAAAGACACGTTTACAACTTACTAGATAACAAAATAGACGTTCACTCAAAAATTGTTGATCTTTACAAAGATTTGCTTGAATGAGTGAAGAACTAGCGCTATACTACAAGCCCCAACCACCAAAAGGAGATCGCAATGTCAGAAGAAGCCGCACCCGCCGTACCAGTGGAGAAGCTGGTCAAGGTGTATCTGAAGATGAACGCCAAGCTGAGCGAAATGCAGGCCGCGTTCAACGCCGAGGAGAAAGCACTCAAAGACCAGATGGCCAAGGTGAAGGGTGCTCTACTGGCGTACTGTAAGGAACAAAACGTAGAGTCTGTCCGCACCGGAGAGGGTTTGTTCTACCGTGGCGTAACCACGCGCTACTGGACAAACAACTGGGAGGAGATGGGCAAATTCATCGTTGAGCACAACGCCCCCGAACTGCTGGAGAAGCGCCTACACCAAGGCAACATGAAGCAGTTTCTGGAGGAACACCCCGAGGTGCTGCCCCCGGGCCTGAATGTGGACAGCGAATACACCATCACCGTGAGGAAGAAATGAGCACATCTCCACTCGTGCCTATTGAAGACGTCGCCAAGCACTTCGCTGTGTCGGTTTCGACCATCCGTGCTTGGCTGCGTCAAGGGCTTATCCCGCAGGATTCGTACATCAAGGTCAGCGGTACCTACCGCTTCAGCATCGACAAGATGATGGCTGGTTTGATGTCACAGCCCAAAGACGACGTGCAACCTGCACCGACCACCGACACCTCGGCCCTCGAAGCCGAAACCGCCCCCGTCCAGCTCGAACTGGACTTCACCAACCCTGACGAAGACGCTTAACGGAGAGACCAAATGAGCGAACTGACCCTTTTCCAAAACCAATCTGCATCTGCCCTCGCCCTCCTGCAAGGGCTTGAGGACGACCTGACCAGCAAGATTGCTGGCTCTGGTGGCAACAAGCGCATCAGCATCGAAGGCAACGTGTTCCGCGAGATCGTGGGCGGTAAGGAAGTGCGCGTGTCTGAAGATCGCGCCATGCAGATCGTCATCCTGAACGCCGCTGCTGTGTCCCGCACCTACTACGCTGGCACCTACCAGAAGGGCGTGAAGGCCAAGCCGACCTGCTGGTCGAGCGACACCCAGACCCCTGACGCCGCTGTGCCTGCTGACCAGCGCCAAGCCAACTTCTGCAAAGACTGCAAGCAGAACATCAAAGGCTCTGCCGCGCAGGGCGAAGGCCGTGCATGCCGCTACGAGCAGCGTATCGCTGTGGCGCTGGCTGGTGACAACGGTGTGGATGACAACGTGTACCAAGTCAAGCTGGCCGCAACCTCCGTGTTCGGTGACGCTGACGGCCAGAAGATGCCCCTGCAAGCCTACGGTCGCTACCTCAAGGCCCACAACACGCACGTCATCAGCGTGGTCACCGAGATGCGCTTCGACCCGGCTGGTCAGATGAAGCTGGTATTCAAGCCGATCCGTGCACTGCGTGAGGACGAGCTGCGCCAAGTGATCGCGTTGCGTGAGCACCCCGACACCATCAAGGCAATCACCCTGACCGTGAGCCAGATGGACGAGTCTGCCGACGACAAGCCCGCACCGGCCCCTGCTGTCAAGAACGCTATCGCTGCTGAACCTGCACCGAAAGCCGCGCCCAAGGCTGAGCCCAAGGCCGAGAAGGTTGACGCTGAGGAAGTTCCTGAGCCCATGAAGGTGACCAAGAAGTCGGCAGCTGCTGAAGTTCCTGAAGCACCCAAGGGCAATCTGGCCGACATCGTTGATGGTTGGGATGACTGATTTGTAGTTCGGGGGTGGGGTCGCTCCCCACCCTTCTTTTTCAGTTTTCCCTCCAACCATGATCGGCGGCTATGGACACAAAAACATTCTTGGAGACGGTGCTAGGTAGCGAGGGTTCGTACTGCGTCTGGGCGAATCGGATTTCCGACAAGCGCAAGGTGCAGAAGTTCTACCCTGACCTTGACGCCGTGCTTCACGCCGCACGCAATCTGGACGAGGACGGGTACGACGCGTATTTTGCGCTGGGCACGTTCACTGAAGCGGGCTCACGCGATGCTGCCAACGTACACCAGCTACGGGCACTGTTCCTCGACCTCGACTGCGGGGCGACCAAAGACTATCCAGACCAAGCCAGTGCGCTCCAAGCACTGCGTGGGTTCTGTAAACAACTCAACCTACCTCGCCCTACACTGGTCAACTCGGGCCGGGGTATCCACGTTTACTGGCGGCTGACTGAACCTGTTTCACGTGAAACATGGATGCCCGTCGCTGAACGCCTCAAGGCACTGTGCAAGCACCACGGCTTGCATGCCGACCCGGTTGTGACCGCTGACGCTGCGCGTGTCCTGCGAGTTCCGGGCACACACAACCACAAGGACGAGCCGCCGACCGAAGTGCTTATCCTTGACCCCGTAGGCGACCCGGTTGACTTCTCCACGATGGCGGAGTTGCTGGTCTCCGTCGATAGTGCTGACACCTTCAAGAACGCCAAGCGCTACGCACCCCGTGAGCAAGATGCGATGATGCAAGCCCTGACGGGCAGCTACATCAGCCGGTTCAAGACCATCATGCTCAAGACCGTGGCTGGACGTGGCTGCGCCCAGCTCGGCGAAGTTCTGCTCAATCAAGCGAACGTGTCTGAACCTTTGTGGCGTGCAGGATTATCCATTGCGAAGTTTTGCGTTGATGGCGAGAAAGCCATACACCGCCTGTCCAACCAGCACCCCGAGTATTCACCGGAAGCTACGGAAGCCAAGGCCGCACTGATCAAGGGTCCGTACCTGTGCGAACGGTTCGACGAGTACCGCCCGGGGGTGTGTAAAGAGTGCCAGCACTGGGGCAAGTTCAAGTCCCCGATCGCACTTGGGCGCGAGGTCGAGGAGGCCAGCGACGAGGACAACATCGTCGTGCAAAAGCCGCTGGACATCGACAATGCGGCCCCGATCCAGTACGTCATCCCGAAGTACCCACGCCCATACCTGCGCGGCAAGTCCGGTGGGGTGTTCAAGCATGTGGAGGAGGACAGCGGCGACTCCAAAGATGTGCTGGTCTATTTCAACGACCTGTACGTGGTCCGCCGACTCAAAGACCCCGAAGCAGGCGAATCGCTGGTTATGCGGTTGCACCTGCCCAAAGATGGGGTGCGTGAGTTCATGGTACCTCTGGCAGCGGTGGGCGCTAAGGACGAGTTCCGCAAGCACCTCGCCATGCAAGGTGTTGCCGTTCTGAACGTGAACGAATTGATGGAGTACACAATGCGGTGGGTTACCGAATTGCAATTTACGACTGAAGCCGACGAAGCTCTGCGACAGTTCGGCTGGACCGACGACACCGGCCAATGTTTTGTCGCTGGCAACATGTTGATCTACAAAGACCGGGTGGAAGTCAATGCACCGTCCCCGGCGACGATGGGCCTGTTCCCGTACTTCAAACCCAAGGGTACGCTCGAAGGGTGGAAGGAGACCATGAAGTTCTACAACCGGCCCGGCATGGAGGCGCATCAGTTCATGGTGGGGTTGCAGTTTGGATCGCAGCTCATGGAGTTCCAGCCAATCAACGCCGCCGCGTTCCACCTGTACAGTAAGGAGTCCGGCCTTGGCAAGACAACCGGCATGCTGGCTGGCGCGTCGATCTGGGGTGACCCCGATCTTCTCATGCTGCAAGAGCGTGACACGTTCAACTCGAAGATGAACCGTGCGGAGGTCTACAAGAACTACGCCGTGTACATGGACGAGATGACCAACACCAAGCCGCAAGACCTGTCCGACTTCCTGTACCAACTGCCCAGCGGTATGCAGCGCAACCGGATGGGGGCCAAGGCCAACACCGAGCGGCATCGTGGCAAGCCATGGAAGCAACTGTTTGGCACCACGGGCAACACGTCCATGATCGAGCGCATCTCGCTGTACAAAGCTCTGCCGCAAGCGGAAGCCCAGCGGGTGCTGGAATACCGCGCTCAGCGCGTGCAGTTTGCCTCGAAGTCCGAGACCGACAGATTCGCTATGGAGATCAAGGAGAACTACGGGCACGCGGGCGTGGTGTACATCCAGTACGTGATGAACAATCTGGATGCGGTCAAGCAGTTGGCCGAAGTCACGCAGCAGCGCATCGACACCGCTGCCGGGCTGACCGCCGAAAACCGCTTCTGGTCTGTGCTCGTGTCTCGCACCGTGACCGGCTTGATGCTGGCTAAGAAGGCAGGACTGATTGATTGGAACATCAGCGCCATCGTGCAGTGGGCCATCGACGCCATGAAGCAAGCACAGAACACGGTCAAGGACATGCACACCGACGTGGAGACAATCCTCACGGACTACCTTGCCGAGCACTACAACAGCATGCTGCGTATCAGGTCAACGGATGATGCACGCCGCCAACCCACGGGTCTGGATCAGCTCATTACGCCGGAAGCTGCGCCGCGTGGCAACAACTTCGTGGCCCGGTACGAGTACGACATCAAGAAGCTCTACCTGCTGCCCAAGCCCCTGCGCGAGTGGTGCGGCAAGCAGCAGATCAACTACAACGGGTTTGTGGATGGCCTCAAGACCGGACGGACCAAAGCAGCTCGGGCCAAGGTTCGACTGTCCAAGGGCACCAACATGAATTTCCCACCGGTGGATGTGCTGGTGATTGACTGCTCGGGGTTCATGGATGACGACACTGAAAACGCTATGGCGACAGCCTCCGCGTTCCTACAAACACAGGGTCAGGATTGATGACTTTGCACCGGATGGCATCCCCATCCGGGTCAAGTGGGAAGCGTTTGTGCCGGGGGCATCGTTGTTCGTCCCCTGCGTGAACACCGTGGAGTGCGGTAGGCAGCTCACCGAGATCGGACGAGCGCACGACTGGACGCTGGACATCCGCACCGCCATAGAAGGCGGGCGCTGGGGGGTTCGCGTTTGGCGCGTGCTGTGATAGGATTTGCCCCGGCAGTCTCTCCCTGCCGGACCATGGTTGGATTACCCCCGGCTAACCCCCGGGGGTTTTTTCATTCGTCGTCGTATTCAGCTGCCATCTGCAACAGCTCAGGACGCAGGGATTTGCTCAGCGTGATGCCGTGGTACATCTCCTGCGATGTTTTCATGTGCTGCGCCATGGAGCTCTTGATCGTCTCGCCTGTGATCGCTGCCGACGGGTGGCGGCGGCTGAACTTCAACATCTCCTGCACCAGATCAGCGGCCTCGGCGGAGTCACCTTCCCGGACAGCGATGTAGTATTTACGCAACAGCTTGGTGCGACGCTCCAGCGTGTCACGGTCATACGACTTCAGGTCCGAGTTGATCTCCAGCTGCCGGGTGTACTCGGCGGGGGCGAATCCGAAGAACTGCGCAAAAGCGTTCCATGGGCCGACCTCACCGAGGATCGGGTCACCGCGCAGGGTCAGTGCACCCTCGTTGGCGTACCGAATGGACTTCATAGCGTTACCGAACGCGCTGGGCAACATCTGCTCAATCCCGCGCTCGACGTTACCGTCACCGATCAACTGCAAGCCACGGGTCACACGGTTGATACTGCCGACCACGGGGCCACCCATTGTCTCCATCAGGCTGAGCATCACGCTGTCGCTCGGGCGGGTGTTGGAGTCGCGGAACAGCAGGTCGGACAAGCCGATACGGCCCGAGATTTCCAGTCCGGTCAGTGCATTGATGGCACCGCTGTACACACCCTCACCCAGATACTTACGGGCGGCGGTGTCGAAGTCGTCGTCATCCTCACCCTTGGCGATCAGGTTGTAGATCATCGCGGCGATACCGAACATCGGGATACCCTGCACCCCGGCCATCAGGGCGGCGGAGCCGTAGATACCTGCGATCTGGCGCATCGCTGCCTTGCGCACGTCGGGGTCAGCCGACTTCAGCGCGTCACGTGCCGTCTTGAACAGCATGTAGTACATCGACACACCATAGCGCTTGTACATGAACACCACCTTGCCCAAGGCACTCTGGGCAATACGCGGCGCGGCTGCGGCGGCAGTGCCACCGTTGGTCAGCTCGGTCACATACACAGCGTAATCGGCGGCTTCCTGCTCGGCGGCTTTGCCGGTCTTGCCAGCCTTCTTCAGCCGCTCCAGCTCCAGCTCATAGGCCGCGATCAGTGCAACCTGACGGTTCATGCGTTCACCGTGGTGGAACACGAAACCGGACACTGCGTTGATCTTGGTCATCATGCCGGTGTCTTCGCCCACGTCCAGAATGTCGTAGGTCTGGGAGCGGTTCAGCTGCCCGCGCTCACCGGCCACCTCGGCCAAGGTCTTGAGGTGCTTGGGTGCACCTTCCTTGGAGAAGTCATAGTTGTCCAGCGACGGGAAGGCCCGCACCTTCATCATCTTCTCGCCTTTGTCAGTAGGCACCAGCATCTCAACCTCACGGTTGAACCCAGACTGCGTGAAGTACCGGGTGGCCCGACCGAGTGCCCGTGCCGTGCTTGAGTAGCCGTACTTACCGCCAAGGTAAGGCATGACCACCAGCGGAATCTGCGAAAGGTTGACCAGCGCCGAGGAGACGTTGAAACCCAGCGTCATGTTGAAGCCGAACGAGGTAGCCAGCTTGGACCACATCGGCACCTGCGGGCTGATTGCGTAGTCGATACGCGCATCAAGCTCGTTCATCATGGCGACGGCTTCTTCTTGGTTGCCCTGCGACCGCACGTAGTCTTTCATGTCCTGACGCAGCTTTTCCAGCTTCGCGCCGTACTCCATGTTGGACAGCTGCCGCGACAAGTTAAACGACTTCATGCGCAGTGCGCCGACGGCATCATGCTTGAAGCCGAGCGTACCCTTACGACGACGGAAGCCTTGGGCAAACGACGTTTCGGGCAGCGTGTTGAGGAACAGCCGCATGACTTCTTCCGTTACGTTTGCATCGACCTTGTTAGCTTCGAGCGTGCGCAGTACGTTGTTCACGAAGGACGTAGCCGGGGCTTTGCGGTAGTTCACTTGGTTGAGGTTGGCGAACTTCTGCATGTCCTTGGCACCTTCCTTTTGCAGTGCCTCAATCGCTTTCCTGCGCTGGTAGTCGGTCTCAAACGCTTCGACGTAGAACTCGTTGTCCAGCGTGTACGACAGCCAATGCTTGCCGGTACGGGTCAGCGGGAAGTAGGGCTCGATGTGCCCCGATGCGAACAACCGCTGGTAGATTTCAGCTTTGACCTTGTTGGCAGTGCCCTTGTCTTCCAGTGCAGCGTCGATGCGGGTGTCCAGCACGTTACGAACGTCCTCGTACATTTTTTTGTACGTGTCACGCATCTGCTTGTACACGGACTGACCTGCTGCACCGAGCGCTTTCCAGTCGTTCTGCATGTCATCCCATGCGGTGTCCTTGCGGTTGCCGCTGGAGTCGGTCTTGCCAACGTACTCGGAGCGTGACTTGCTCGGGTCTACTTGATCCAGCGTGGATTTGTAGATGACTGCGTTGAGCTTGTCCACCAGATTGGGGTTGGACTTGGCCCAGTTTGATACACGGTCGATGATCGGCTCGATCGTCTGGTTGCGCTTGTTCTCTGCACCGGCCCGTTCGCCCACCAGAACGTCCAGCTTGGGGGCCATAGGGATGTACTTCTGCGCCACTTCCACCAGCGCGTTCAGCGGTAGGGACTGCCGCACAACGTTCTTGACCATGCCGGGGACAGACTGCTTGAAGAACTCGTCGATCCGGGCCACACGCTCCTCGTTCAGGCCGGGCAGGCTCTCGGCACGCTTGCCCATGGCAGCGAAGAAGTCCGACCCCTTGTTCAGGAGCGACACAGTTTCCAGCGATGCGCTGGTGCCCGGATGTCCGTTCACGATGGCTTCGATAACCACGTCGGCGGAATCCAGCGCCGTACCCATGCCTTTGCTTGGTAGGCCGACCATACCGCGCAGGAAGTTCTTGACCGCGTGCACGAAGCGTTGCCACGCCGTGATGGCTTCGCCCTTGGGGTTGATACCGGCCAGCTTGCGCTGAAACGCCGGATTGCTGAAGGCTTCGGCGGCAAACTCTTTGACGTCCGTTGCGCCGTATGCGGTGTCCAGCGAGCCCTTCACGTCGTTGAACAGTTGCGTCAGCTGCTTGGTCAGCGGGTGCGCGGAGTTGTTCAATGTCTGATTGACGGCAGCGTGGGTACCCTCATGCAGCAAAGACCACGTGTCGAGGCCGGTGTCCGAGTCCAGCCGCAGGATGCGCCTGCCGTCTTTGGTCGTACCGTACATGCCGGATGCACCGGGAAACTTTTTCGACAGGTCAACCACTTCAACGTCAACGCCACCGAGCACACCGGCCAGCCGGTCGGCGATTTCCGAAGTGCGGCCAAGGTTCTGCCCACTGACAAACCGCAGTGCGCCAACGAGGTTGTTGTCCTTGAGCATCCGCACCACCATCGGGTGCAGGGCTGTCGCTACGCCGTTGAGCTCTTTGCGCAGGTCAGACGACTCTTGCAGGTCGGAAACTTCCTTACGCGCCAGCTCCTGTGCGGCGTTGTACTTTTCCAGATACTGCTTGGACTTGATTTCTTCGTACAAGAAGTCTTGCAGCTCCTTGCGGAACTTGGCCTGCTCATCCTTACTCAGGGAGTCGTAGAACTCCTTGGCGAACTTGCCGCCGGTGCCGGGGCCGTTGGTGCCAGCCTTGCCGAACTTGAGCTCAGGCACCTTGCCATCTTCCAAGTCCTTGATCATGCGCTGCGCACGCTTGATGCTGTAATCCTCGGCGCTGTTCAGGTAGGCGTCCGCAGCCAAAGATTTGATAGCGCTGTCAGCTTCGCCCATCTCCTTGGCCATCATGTAGGCGTTGTCGGAGGAAGGCTTGGCCTTGGGCTTTTCAGCTTTGGGCTGCTCTTTCTTGGGGGCGCTGGGAACCTCCCGATCTGCAATGTCTTCTTCCTCTTGGAGCTGCGCCTCACGACGTGCGGTGAACGTGGCTGGGCGAACCTTGAGGTTAGCGATTTCTGGGCGTGCTTCGGGCAACGGGTTGGCAGCGTCCAAGTCCAGCACCTTGCGTGCGGCCTCTTGCAAATCAGTACCGACATTCTGCCCAGCAACCAACCACCCTTCGAGGTCTGGCGACGAGGGGGCGTCAAGGAAAACCATCTCGATGGTTTTGCCGTTGTTGAGTTTTACCAGCGCACCACGGCTATCGTCACCGTATCGGAATGTACCGATAGAGTCCACCGCAGTGGCTGCACGGTACGTCGGGGTCGGGAAGGGTATGACCTTGGCCGGGGCTTTCGGTTCTTCCTTCAGTGCACGCGGCTCCACGCCTTCTCGTTTTCCAGCGTCACGTACAGGTTGTCCACGATCTCCCAGTCCAGCGGGCTCAGGTTTTTCAGTTGGCTTGGTACCAGCAGGGCGCTCAGCGGCTGCTGGTTTTTGTACGACTGGTTTACGATCCTCAGCGCGAGTTCTAGCTGCTCCACGGTCATCTCCTGCGTCCTTATCACGTCCTCGTGTTGGCTCACTTGGCTTCTCCTTCGCAGGTTTCTTGGCACCTTTACGGCCCTCCGGGAACAGCTCTTGTTGCTTAGCCATACCGCCAAAGGCTTGCATGGCGAGACGTTCGATAGCTTGCTTGGTAGCGGGCTTGATGTTCGGGTTGAGCCGCACTTTACCAAAGATGTTGGTGATCGCAGGCCATTGATTCTGGTCTGCCATGTCCATGCCGAGCAGCTGCTTGTAGAAGCCGGACTGCTTGGGTAGGCCAGTCTTGTCCAGCACGTCTGCTGTCAGCGTGGTGACAAACGGCTCAGTTGACGTGTACGAGCGCGGGGCTTCCGTGGAGCGCCCAGTGAACGGTGCTTCTGGCACGATCTCTTGCGCAGCCAGCTCCTCCTCGGAGAAGGCTTGCGGGGCCTTGCCCTTGAGCTTGCCCATGCCGGGGAACCCCAACTGCTCGGGTTCACGCCGGGTTTTCCGTTCTGGCACCTGCGCTTCAAGTTCGGCGGCTTGCCCTTTGGGTTGCTCGATAGCTGCTTCCTCAGCTACTACCGGCTCCTCGGCCAGTCGCACGTCATACGCCTTGTTGATCAGGCTGCGTTCGCGGTCAGTAAGGTCGGTGTTGGCGAAGCCTTCGGCCTTGAGCGCACGCACGAACATCTTGGGGATGTTCTTCACATCAGATTCGACCAGCGGGAGCAGCAGCTCAAGGCGCTTGTCCTGCGTGGTCTTTTCCTGCTTGGCTTTGATCTGGCCGTCGAGCTCGGCGATTGCCGACTCCAGCTTCATACGCTCGGCGCGTGCGGTATTGGCCGTGTCCTGAGCAACCATCCGCTCGATGTCGGCTGTTTCCAGCTCGTCGATCATGTCCCGCGTAGCTACGTCGCGTGTAGCTGTATCCTGTGTGACATCAGTCGCGGTAACTTCTTCCCGCTTGGGTACGAGCTCGCCAAACAGGTCAGGCTCTTGGGAAGTAAACGCCTCAGTCAGTGCAGCTTCTTTGCCGCGCAGGGCCATCTCACGCTGTCCTTCACTCAACCCGGCCAGCGGGTCGGAGGTGCGGCGATCCTCCGCACGTTCGTCGGCGGCGCGGCTCTTGGATTTCTGGTACTCGTCGTACTCGGCTTTGGTCGTGATGACCGAACCGTCGGGCATGATGGTCGGAGTGAACGGCTCCGGGGTATACCCCAACAGTTGCTGCTCAGGTGTTTTGGCCTTCGGCTCGGCTTCGGGCTGCGTGGGCGACGGGCCACGGCGACGCCCCGGGATAGCCATGTCGAGCAACAAGCTGGCGATCGTACCAACACCTGCACCCATGGCCCCAGCTTCACCTGCCCCGGTCAGGAGCGATTGATCTGGCTTGTACACCCCCTTGGCAATGGCGTTCTGCGCGACTTCTTGCGCAGCTTCCGTAGCGCCCTCAATACCGCCCGAGACCAGCGCACGCTTGATGAACCCGATTGCTTTGCCAGCACCGCCGGGGAAGGCGGCAAGTGCCATGTCGATCGCGGTGTCAAACGCACCGGGGATGGTGCCGAGGGCGGTGGCCGTGCCACGTTGTTCACCGGTTGCGCCACTACGCTCAGCGCGTTCGCGGGCTTCACCAGCACCAGCGGCCAGACCAACACCGACGCCTCCGGCAATACCGGCAGGCCCCATAAGCGCCATGGGGGCGACGGCCAGCATAGAGCCAAGCCCTTCACCGAGCTGACGGCCCGTAGAACCTTCATACCCGGGGGCAGCTTCAAACGGCTTCTTGGCCGCACCGGCCACATCTTTGATCGTGCCACGTACAGACTTCTCAGTCTCCTCGGGCAACAACGCTGCGATACCAGTTCCTGCGGTTTCGAGCAGGCCAATCGCACCGGGGACCACGCCCTTGAACGCTTCCTTGACGTTACCGCCGAAAGTGGTCTCGACTTCGGGCTTACGAGACTGAAGGTCGATCAGGCGCTGGCGCAGCTGCTGGGAGCGCTGCTCAGCCTCACCCCCTTGCATTGACTGCGCGATCTGCGCCAGACGCTGTGCCGCTGCGGTGTCTCCAGCCGCATCTGCGTTACGTAATGCGGTCAACACCTCTTGGAGCGTCATGGTCACTTACCTTTCGCGTACTTTTCTACTTGCTTTATCGTGACTGGGAAAC
>OGVW01000037.1_pt1 | contig 16938 bp, 23 predicted proteins | sample 1575821 | NCBI WGS metagenome assembly OGVW01 (sample SAMN07581525, study PRJEB24739) | freshwater metagenome | place: Singapore | collected 2015-01
GTTTCCCAGTCACGATAAAGGTTTCTTGAGTATTTAAGTCTTTATCTGACTCCAGCGTCCCTGTACATGTAGACATAGGGTACGCCGTCGCTTTCGCTGCTCGTGAATGATGCTGTTGTTGGGTATGCTCCTCCGGTGCCGATGGTGAGTCGTAGTGTGCTTCCTGTTCCTGCGCTGCCGGTGGTTCCTCGTACCATGCCGCTTTGTCCGCTGCTGGTGTTTGTGCTGGTGCATGTGACATAGTTGCCGCTGGGTAGTGTCCAGTTGCCGGTGGTGTTTGTGTTACCTTGGAATGCGCTGCTTCCGAGGCTGAACCGGCTGAGGTTGAGTAGTAGGCTTCCTGCGCTGCAGGCGAATGTTGTGGCGCTGGTGCAGTTGTAGATGGCAAGGTATATTCCTTGGCTGGCGTTGGTGTTGTCTACCATGATTTTGATGTTGTCGAATACATATTGGAATCCTCGTTCTACTCCGAAGGTGCTGCATCGTGCGGTGGTGTTTGCGCCGCTGAAACTGATGCCTGCTGGTCCGGCGGCGAGGAGGTCTTCTCTGAATCCTAAGGCCCATGTGATGTTGAGTGTGGTGCTGCTTCCTGTTGGGCATGCGCCGTTGCTGGCGGTGCAGATCTTGCTTCCGGCGATGTAACTGTCGCCGCTGACATTGATGCTTCCGTTGACTTCTAGTGCTGTTGTTGGTTTGCCGTTGATGGTGAGTATTCCTACTCTGTTGTTGGTGACATCGAAGAAGGTGGTGTTGCCGTCGATGCTGATGTTCATGGTGTTTGGGCTGCTGATCGCGGTGGTGGTGTTTGTCCACCCTGCGGCGGTGCTTTGGTATGGTACGCTTGTGATGGCTCCGTTGACGCAACCGCTTACTTGGTTACATGTGAGGTTGGTGGTGCCGACATTGAGTGTGCTGGCGTTGAGTTTTCCGAAGTAGGCGTCGCTTCCGTTGACGAGTCCGCTGCTGGCTCCTGTTTGGTCTGTGGCGCATGTCATTACTCCGTTTCCTGCACTCGTGAGTTTGTCGGTGCCGGTACAAGTCGGTATTGTCGCGTTTCTGGTGTATCGTGTGTCGCCGGTGGTGTAGTTCACGAGGAGTGTTTGGTTTGCTCCGAGGGTGCCGGTGCTGGTTATTGGTCCGCCGAGTAGTGTGTTGTCGGTGCTGATGCTGGTGACTGCTGGTCCCCAGCCGGTGATGTATCCTGCGCCGTTGGTGAGTTGGTTGTTGTTTGTTATTGGCGTGACGGTGCAGTCGAGTCTGTTGCTGTTCCAGAGGCACCATTGGGCGTTGGTGAGTGTGCCGTTGTTGAGGAGTGCGATGGCGCGTACTCGTGTTTCGTTCCATGACTGGTTGTCTCCTACTGGGTATGCTGGTAGTGTTGTGATGTTGTAGTATCCTGCTGGGTTTGCGGTGTAGTTTCCTATGTTGTTCTTTATGAGGAGGAGTGTGAGGTTTGCTCCGACGGCTCCGGTCATGCTTGTCCATGGTACATAACTGGTTTTGTCGTTGGTCCAGTTGCCCATGTTGTTGTTGATGAGTGCGAGGGTGAGGTTTGCTCCTACTGCGCCGGTGATGTAGGCTTTTGTGAGGTTGTCTCCGACGGCTCCTGCCATGCTTGTCCAGAGGACATAGTTTGGTATGGTGGTGCTGTTGTAGAACCCTAGTGGGTTTGTGTTCTTTGCGTAGTAGAGTGTGTCCGTGAGTGTTTGGTTGAAACTGGTGTTTCCTCCGCTGCCGGTGAGCGCGAAGATCGTTCTTGCGTAGGTCTCGTTCCATGACTGGTTGTCTCCTACTGGGTACGCTGGTAGTGTGGTGATATTGTAGAACCCTAATGGGTTCGTGTTTTTTGCGTAGTAGAGTGTATCTGTGAGTGTCTGGTTGAAACTTGTGTTCCCTCCGCTGGTACAGAGGCCGTTGTTGCTGGTGCAGACCGGTCCTGTTTTTGTGTAGAGTGTGTCGGTGGTCCAGATGGTGCCGTTTACGGTGAGTTTGCTGGTGAGGTTGCATGTTCCTCCGATACAGACATTGTTTGTTGTGGTGTTGAGGTAGACGAGTTGGTTGCTGGTGTTTTCTACCCAGACTGCTTGGTTGTTGATGATGCCGATGGCGTTGCTCGTGATGGCTACTATTCCCATGAGTGCTATGAGGAAGATGCTGGCGATGCTGAGCCGGTCTTTTTTCATGTTTTTACCCTTGGTGTTGTGTTGCTGCCGTCGTCGTATTCTTCGAGGAGTATGTTCCGTATGAGTGTTTCTCGTGCTTCTTTTTCTTCCATGAATTTGTTGATGCTGATTTTGCCGTGGCCTTTTACCCGTACTCTTTTGGTGCTGGGGTAGAGGTCGTACCATTCGTTGGTGAGGTACCAGATCGGTATTTTGAGGTCGATGCCTTCTTTTATTTGTTTGACTTCGAGGTAGTACTTTTCTTTGTTTTCTGTTCCTTCGTCGTCTTCTTGTTCGAGGAGTGTTTGTAGTACTGCCCAGAGTTTTTTGAGGTCGTATTCATAGAGTAGGTCGCTGTCGTAGTCGAGTGTCATGGTTTGCCTTTTACTCTTTGTTGTTGTTGCCTTTGATTTTCACCGTTGCTCTCGCTGCTCTTCTTACGAGGCTTTTTGCTTTTCCGTAGAGTCTTGGTATTCTTTCTCTGTTGATGACTTTTTGTTCGTATCGTGTTCTTCCTCGTCTGCTTTCGATGATCTCTCCGAGTTCTTTTGTCGGTATTGGTTCTCCTTCTTCGTCGCTTCTCATTTGGTAGCCAATGCGTCGTGAGAGTTCTTTTCTTGCGACATGTTTCCGTACTTTCTCTGTTTCTGTTGGTTGTCGTGTGAATTGTATGGCGTTGACTACTTGGCCGATGAGTTGTATACTAAGTGTTTCTATGCCGTACATGATGGCTGCGAAGATGAAGAGGAGGAAGAATGGTGGTAGTCCGGCGATATACCAGCCGGTCATGACGGGGAACAAGAGTTCTTTCCATTTGTTCACATCGCGGGTGATGATGAGTAGTGTGAGGAATGTTGCTACGAGGCTGAGTACCCATGTGATGTTGAAGACGGTCATGTCTTGTACGATGTGTCCGAGGAGTGTGAGTCCGGTGTCTATTGCCATGGTGTGTGTCTCATGTTTGTTTTCTGTTGAAGATGAGGAGGTATATTTCTAGTCCTGCGATGAGTGTGATGCATAGCCTGAAGAATACGAGTATGCTGGCGATGTTTTGTTCGACGGTGGTGTTGAAGTCGTCGGGTGTGAAACTGAATGGGTTTATGCCGTTCCAGAGTATTTTTGCTATTTCTGCTCCCCATTTTACTGGGTTGCCGAAGGTGATGTCTTGGAAGTTGTTGTTGAACCATCGTTTGACTGCTCCCCATGTTCCGGCGTCGCTTTGTTGTTGGGTGTTGAAGTCTTGTATCATGCCGGTTTCGTAGTTGAGTTGGTTTTGGTTTGTTTCGTATGGGCTGTGCCAGATGTCAACTGCTATTCCTGTCATGAAGTTGATGGCGAGTAATAGTATGAGTAGTCGTTGGCTGCTGATCATTCAGTCACCACCCGTCGGAGTAGTTTGAAGGCGTATCCTGCGACGATGATCATTGCTAGCCACCCGAAACTGCTGCTGATGAAGGCGAGGCCTATTGCTCCCCATTTGAATGCTCCTTCGGTTGCTGTTTCGCTGGTGAAGAGGTATCCTACTGCTGCGCTAAGGATTATGAGCATGATGTAGAGCATGGGGTTGAGTATGCTTTGGCTGATGCCGTTGAAGGTGCTTGGTGGTACGACATTGACGGTTGGTCCTTTGTAGGTGATGCTGATGTTGTTGTTGAGTGTGCCGTCGACATAGACTGCTAGTCGGAAGTTGTTTCCTGCGATGTAGTCGGTTCCGTTTTGTAGTGTGAAGTGGCATTGGTGGAATCCGTTGCAGGTGTTGGTGATGTCGGTTGCTGGTTGTCCTTGGCTGCTGGCGTAGTCGGTGAGTATGCTGACGCCGGTGTTGTAGATGGCGAAGACGGTGCCGTTCATGCTGAGGTCGCTGTCCGTGTAGGTTTTTTGTAGGTAGACTCTTCCGTTGGGGTTTTGTGTTGTGGTGCTTTCTTTGAGTAGGATCTTGAATGGTGTTGTTTCGCTGTAGTCTTGGTCTCCTATGGTGAAGAGTGCTTGGTAGGTGTCGTAGCCGTCTTTGGTGACCGTGAGTAGTACTTCGCTTCTTTTGTCGAAGAAGAAGAATGTCTTTCCGGTGTTGTCCGTGAGTCGTTGTCCGATGGTGGTGTAGTAACTCCAGTTGGGGTAACTGAGGCCGAACCAGTTGGCGTCGGCTCTGACGGTGGCGTCGGTTATTGGTGCGCCTGCGTAGTCGATGACTTCGAAGTAACCGTACCAGTCGGCTGCTTGTAGTACTTCGAGGTTTTGTGTTATGACGCTTGTTCTGTCGTTGATGAATTCGTAGTATTGTGTCCAGTTGGTCATGTTGACCATGTTGTATCGTACATGGACATAGCCGAGTGTGAGGTTGCTGGCGACGAGTATGAGGCTTACATTGGTGAAGTTGAGTGCTTTTTCTTGGTCTGCTACCCAGCCGCTGGTGGTTTGTAGGCTTCCTTTTTTGTAGAAGATGAGGCTGAGTTGGTATGGTGTGACATTGATGGTGGTGTTTGTTGGGCTTGTGCCGTTCCATGTGAGGCTTGTGGTGAATGCGCTGTAGGTGTAACTGTTGCCGCATGATAGTGTGCTTGTTCCGTTGTCGAGGTAGGTGTAGTGGTTGTTGTTTGTGTAGTTCTTGGTGCCGATGGTGCAGTTCGTGACGGTGATTTCGCCGTTGTTGATATTGTTTCTGAAGGTGATGTAGGCGTTTGCTGCGTAGGTGAAGTTTGTGTTGATGGTGGTCATGCTTGTGCCGGTGATGGTGCTGTTGGTGTTCCAGTAGTTGCTGGCGTTCATCATGATGTTGTTGCTGCCGTTGTTGACAGGCATGAGTATTGGCATGGTGCTGGTGTTGGTTGCTTGGCCGTTCTTTAGTGTGAAGGTGCCGTTGACATAGTTGTTGTAGATGTTGGTGAGGTTGATGAGGACATAGCCTTGTGTGGCGTTGCCGGTGTAGTTGCTTGTGCTGTTGAAGTTGTTGATTTGTATTGTGAGGTTCATGTAGGCGCTGTTGCTGATGTTGGTGTAGTTGATGGTGAGGTTGCCGTAGAGGTTGTAGAGGGTGACATTTCCATAGAGTGCGGTGTCGCTGGTGGTGTAGGTGCCGTTGTTGCTGGTGACGGTGAAGGTTTGTAGGTTTGTGCCGTTGATGGCGTTTTGTAGTCGGAAGTTGATTTGGTTGCTGATGTTGAGTATCTCTGCTTTTAGTGGTGTGTAGGTGTCGGTGAGTGTGAAGTTCTGGTTGATACCGGTGATGTTGCTGAAGGTGAGTGTTCCTCCTTGTGCTGTGTTGTAGGTGACGGTACACATGCTGGTGTTGCAGTTGCCGCTTGGCCCTTGGTTGGTGGTGTTGCTGAGGTTGTAGTTGAAGCCGGTGATGTAACTTCTTGTTCTGTCGTCCCAGACTCGTAAGGTGATGACTTTGTAGTCTGTGTTGACTTGGTTTTGGCTCCATGCTGTGCCGTTGATGAGTGTGATGTCGTCGATGGCGCCGTCATAGTTGTATGATGACTCTGTTGGATCGCCGCCGAGGTAGATTTGTCCTTGGACATAGTTTTTGTTGTCGGTTCCTGTTGCTACTATTGCTCCGTTGACATAGATGGCTAGTCCTCCGCTGCCGGTGGTGTTTCTGGTGATGGCGATGTGTGTTGGTCCGCTGACGCTTATTGTTGCGCTGGCGAGTTCTGAGCCGCCACTCCAGTATTGTATGCTGCTGCTTGAGAAGTAGATGCGTCGGTCTCCGCATGTGCTGAGGGTGCAGAGGTATTCTGTTCCTCCGCTGCTTGGTGGTGTCCACCACCCTGCGATGGTGAAGTTGTTGTTGCCGAATTTCAGTATGCTGTTGTTTGCGGTGTTGTAGGCGGTGTGTAGGTAGCCTCCTCCTCCGCAACCGAGTCCGAGGTAGTTTGCGTTGACCATGTATGGTCCGTTTCCGTAACAGTCGTTGCTGCTGACGGTGAGGGTGATGCTGTTGCCGCTGTCGTCGTTGCCGTTGCCTTCGAAGTCGTAGTGTGCACTGATGTTGTATGTTGGATCGCTACTGCTGCTTCCTCCTCCTGTGGTTCCTTGTCCGAAGGCGTAAAGGCTTCTTCCTATGCCGATGCCGTAACTTCTCATGGGGAACCCTTCGTTGTAGACGCCGAAGCATGCGGTGTAGTCCCATGTTTTTGGGCTGCTGCTGTAGTGTCCTAGGCTGCTGTTGAGTGTTGCGATGTAGTAGATGCTTTCGTTGCTGAGGAGTGCGAGGCTTTGTAGTCCTTGTGCTTGGAAACTGCTGAGTGTTGCTGCGCTGTTGGTGCCGTTGCTGTAGTATTGTATTGGTACGGTGGTGTTGCTGGTGCGTAGGTACTTTTGTGTCCAGAGGTTGATGTATTGTGTGAGGTTTGGTGGTACTTGTCCTTCGAGTTGTGCGTAGTAGAGGTATTCTCCTTCGCTGAATGCTCTTGGTGCGTCTACGCTGTCCCATTGGTCTGGGCTGCAGGTGTTGGTGCAGACGGCGTATGGTGTGGTGTTTCCTCCGGTGTAGTTCTGCCATTTGAAACTTTTTCCGGGTGGTACTCTGAAACTGCCGTTGTACGCTGCTGCTTGTAGGTAACTGAGTGTGACATTTCCTGCTACTGCGCAGTAGGTGGTGTTGTATTGGCATGCCATGAGGAATGCTGTTGCGATGTCTGCGAAGTAGCCGCTGTAGATGTAGTCGCCGCTGTTCATTCCTCCGCTTTTGACGACGCTTCCTGCTGCTGGCCAGTAGCATATTGGTCCTGTGCCGATACTGCTGTTGTAGCATGTTTGTGTTACATCGTATTGTAGTAGGTCTCTTGTCATGTTCATTGCTAGTTGCCAGTAGAGTGCTTGTTCTGTGGTGTTGGTGAAGTAGGTATTGTTGCTGGCGATGAAGAGGCTTTGTATGAACCTTGCGTCGGCGTCGCTTGCGGTGTCGGCGTTGCTGTTGGTTCTGCTGTCTGTTGCTTTCATTGTTCCGCTGGTGTGGTTGACGAGTATTTTCCAGCCGGTGAGTTGTCCGTAGGCGCTGCTGTTGATGTTCCTTATGGTGTTCCAGACTTGTGTGTATCTGCTTTGGTTTCTTCCCATGCTGACGCTGAGTGCGACGACACTGAGTTCGTCGGTGACCATGCAGTATTGTGTCATGTTGACTGTTCCGATGTTGCAGTTTCCTCCGCTTTGTAGGTCGCTGCTGAGGCAACTGGTGCTGCTGCTGTACCATGGGACGGTGAGGTTGTTGCCGATGTATTTTGTGACATTGCCGTTGGCATATTGGCTGGTGAGTAGTTCTTCGTAACAGTCGCTGTTGTTGAGACTGCTGGTGCAGCCGTTGAGTGTAAGGCTGCTTTCGTTGAGTAGTGGTGTTGCTGCGTGGGCGTTGATTATTCCTGTGATGCTGAAGAAGAGTATTGATATGATTATCCAGAAGAGTGTTGTCCATGCGATGGTCTTTTTTACCATAGTCGTATCACTTTGTCGAGGTAGAGGGCGTATCGTGTTGTTGGTAGCCATAGTCCGGTCTCGTATTTGATGATGAAGTAGCGGCATTTGTTTCGTTTTTTGTGTTTTTTTGCTTCGTGGTTTGCGTCGTGCCATGTTTGGTAGGTGTCGTAGAGGTAGTGTTTTCGTTTTTTGATCCAGATGTAGTGTAGTGGTGGCACTTTGGTTCGTCTCTTGTCATGGTTATTGTCCTTTTTTTGCTTCGATGATGAGGTATGCTGGTACTCCTACGCCGTCGAAGAGTATGATGCTGATGACGCTTACCCAGTAGAGTACTTTTGCGAGGTCGAGGATCATGACTGCGCTCATGGCGTTGATGGTGTCCCATGCGACATAGATGAAGAGCCAGATGAAGATGGCGTAGGCGATGCTGAATGCGAGGCTGAAGAGTTGTTTTTCGTCTTGTGTTTCTGTTTGTAGGCCGTAGATTTTTATGCCGAGTGGTGCGATGAGTATTGCGACGAGCCAGATGATGATGAGTCCTATCCAGAGTATTCCTTCGAGTGTGCTGCTGCCGCCGATGGTTGGATCATTGAGGAATGGGAAGAGTGTTACTGCTATCCATTGGCTTACGATGATGAGGATATAGCCGAGGAGCCATGTTCCTGTTCCTACCATGATCATTTTCATGTCTGCCATTGGTCTCGTCTGAGAATTCCTTAGTATTACTAGTATTTAAAGTCCACGGTAGAGGTAATACTAATGATGTTGTCGCTGAATTTGGTGATGTCGGTGGTGTCGTTGTCTACGAAGATGAGTGTTTGTTTGTAGAGTTCTTGCGTCATTTCGTGGTTTTCTTGTTGTATTTTGAGGTTTCTGGTCTCTGTTCTGAATGTTCCTACTTCTGAGAGGTTATTGGTGCTGAGTATGGTGACCATTTTTTTGTCGATGAGGTCGCCGTTGCTGAATTCTTGTCGTGTGATGTCTTTTTTTCTGTAGCCGCTGATGTGGGCGTCGTCTCCGAGCATGTAGGTTTTTCTTCCGTAGATCGTGATGTCGCATGTTTCTTGTTCTTGCCCGTTTTGTGTGTGTTTGACTATTTTCCAGTCTCCCATTTCTTTGCTGATGTTGAAGTTGTGGAGGTGTTGTCCGAGGAACATGATGCTGTCGGTGTCGGTGTAGAGGAGGTCCGCTAGTGGGATTTTCTTTAGTGCTTCGTAGAGGAGTATTCTTGCTCTGGCGTTCACGAGTGTTGGTATTATTGGTGTGTAGTAACTCTTTTTTGTTTCGTTGTTTTCTTGGTTCTTGTAGAGGTAGTTGAGGTTGTGTCCTTTGATGATGTCGTAGTTCTTTTTTAGGTAGTCGCTTGCTTTTTCTACGCTGTCGATGATGATGTCTTGTCCGTTTCTTGTTTGTCCTAGTTTTCCGAGTGCGCAGTTCATGAGGCTTTTGTAGAGGTATCGTTGGAATGGATCTCCTGCTGTTTCTTTTTGTTCGTACATGGTGGTCATGTAGTTTTTGAGGACATTGTGGTTGTCGTCGTAGGTGATGCTCCATTCTGCTTGTATGAGGTCGTATCCTTCGGTGAGTGCTTTGGTGAGTTCGTCGTGTGTCCAGACGCCGAGTAGGTAACTCCCTTTTTTTGGGTAGTAGTTGCCGGTGTCGGTTCTTACTGGTAGTAGTCCGAGGTCGTTGTTTTTGTTGTGGAGGAGGCATTTTGTGAGGCCGATCTTTTGTAGTAGTCCTATGAGTTCTTGTTTGTTTGGGTTGTAGGTTTTTCGTTCTGTTCGTAGATCGGGGAATCTCATGGTGCTTGCGGCGTATGGGTACAGGCTGTTGATGTCGATGTGTGTTACGCCGTTGTAGGTTCCTGTTTTGAATGCTTCGTTTCTTCCTCCGCGATAAGCGTGGTGTATGTCTGTTGCTCTGAAGGTTCTTCTGGTCTCGTTTTCGTGTGCGTTCCAGAAGAAGTGTTCGTGTGGTTCGTTGTTGCGTATGTGGTTGAGTAGTGCGGTGATGGCTATTTGGTTTATGGTGTAGAGTTTTTTTGGTTGTATGTGGTGTTTTGCCAGTTCTTTTCGTAGGTGGTCGTATGCTCGTAGGACGATTTCGGTGTCTTGTTGTAGGTAGGGTTTGATTTCTTGTATGAATGTTGGTGTTATTGGTGTTGTGTCGTCGGTGAGTAGTTGTTTTGGTGTTTCGAGTTTTTCTAGGCCGACGAGTTTTCCTACTTCTTTGAGTGGCATGCGGTACAGGCTTAGTGTGTCGAGGAATTTGATGATTTCTTTGTCGTTTTCGTAGAGGCTGACGATGAATGGTCTTTCGCTGTAGATTTTTATTCCTTTGTGGTTGAGGTCTGCGTAGCCGTAGAAGTCGTATTGGTGGTTGTGTGCGTAGACCGTGAGTGTTTTTCCTCTTGTTTGTTCTGCTCTTGCGATGCTAAGGAGTCGGTTCCAGAGGTCGTTTTTGTTGGTGTAAAATTCTGGTTTTGTTCTGTCGTTTCTGATGAGGCACCCGATGATGTATCGTGTGGCGTCGAGTCCTTGTGTTTCGATGTCTACGGCTACGATGACCATGTTTTCATTCGTCCAGTTTCTTGTAGAACCATGCTAGTCCTTGTATGCTGAGTGTGATGCTTATGGCCCAGTACTCCCATGTGCCGTTCTTGAGCATGTAGAGTGCTACAAAAAACCCTAGAAACATGTAGGTGTAGGGTATGGTTGCGAGTATTGGGTGTATGAGGTTCCATGTTTTATTGTCCATATTCCCCTCTTTCTATTCGTTGTGCTAGTTCATCTGCTTCTTTTCTGTTGATGAGGTTGTTGTTTCGTAGGAAGAGTATTCCTAGCGTGAGTGCCTTTTCAAGTGCTTCTTTCTTTGTCTTATTCCCAGTTTGGTCCATAGAGTCGTCTCATGAGTTCTTTTATTTTCCAGTTGTTTCTTGGTGGTTTTGCTTGTGGTCGTTTGCTTGTCATGTATTGTCGCGCTGTTCTTTTGACTCGTTCTTGTTCTTGTCGTATGCCTTCTGCTATTCCTGCGTCGTACGCTAGTTCATTTCCCATTGTGCTTCCTGTTCTTTCTTTTCTTTGTCGTAGCGTTCTAGGTTTTCGCTGAAAGTCTTTTTCCAGTCGTCGTATCCCATGGTGAGGATACATTGTATGGTGCTGAGGCCGAATCCGTTGTAGTGGGTGATGACTACTTTGTATTTGCTGTCTCCTGCTTCGAATCGTGTGAGGTCCATTAGTTCACCTTTTTCTTGTGTTCTGGTATGTCTATTTCTATGGTGCTGCCGTTGGTCTTTATCTTGGCTTGTGGTAGGTTTTTTAGTGTGTTGACTGCTTTTTCTGCGTGTTGTTGTGCGTGTTCTTTGAAGAACCATTGTCCTGCTGCTTGTGCGAAGCCGCTGAGGAAGAGTCCTAGTATGATGCTGAGGTAGGTCATGATGTTGGTGTTACTGAGTAGGTCCGTCATTGTCTTCCTCTGTTAGTGTTTTTTGTTGCGGATCGTTGTAGCCATTCCAAGTGCCTTTTTTCTTCTTTCGTGTCATAGTGTCCCTCTCTGTTTGGTCGGTACTCGTACTTTCTCTTTTTGTAGTATTGTGTGCTTGGGAAGTGTGGTCCTGTGGCGTTTTGGCTTTTGCAGACCATGCATGGTTGGTTTCTGTTCTTCATGGATCTTACCTCCGTGGTCGGTGTCTGTTGGTGCAGCATGTGCAGTTTGGTTCTTGGCATGCTTCTCGTTTCTTGGTTCCTCGTTTGCTCATTCGGTATCGCCTCGTACAAGTACTCCTTGGTGTTTCTTTTGTACATATTTGTAGTAGGCGTGTCCTATTATTGCTGCTTCGTATGGTAGGAAGATGTGTGTTTTGCCGGTGAGGTCTTTGATGATCATGTTGCCGGTGTAGCCGATACCTACTTGTATAGTGGGCATTAGAGATCGCTCTCCATGTATTGTTCCCAGTAATAGTATCTGTCCTCTAGTATCTCTTTTATGTAGTTCTTCAGTTCTTTTTCTGTCATTTTGTTTACTCTTTCTTTTACTTCTTCCCATTCTTCTGGTATTGTTGTCATGTTGCCTCTTTGGTAGTGTTGTATTCTTGTTGTAGTTTCTTGTAGAGTGTCATTTCTTCTTCTTGGAGTTTGATGATTTCTTGTATTTGGTTCATTGTTTTCATTGCTTCGTCTTTTTGGTAGGTGAGTTCTTCGATGACTTTGGCGTTGGTGCTTCCTTTGCTGATGGCCATGGTGAGTCCTGCTATTTCTTTGCTGAGTTTGTGAAAACTGATCCAGAGTCTGAGTGTTCCGTTGACTTCTCTGGTTGCTAGTTCTTCTCCGACGATGCTTTGTGGTATTTTCTTGACGCGGCATTCTTGTTTGATGAAGTTGCGTATGATGTCTGGGGTGAGTATGTTTGGTTGTTTGGTGATGCCTTTGAGTTTTTCGGTGACATTGTTGATGACTTCTGCGTAGTCGAGTACTCGTGGTCTGAAGATGCCGTGTTCGAGTATGAGGTCCATTTTTTGGAACTTTCGTCGTCGGTACTCGTGGTACCATGCTTCTTGGAGTATTGGTTTGACATTGATGTGTACCATGCCGATGAGTTGTGTGTATTCGATTCCTCCTTCGTAGATTTTGTAGTAGAGTCGGCAATGGTTGATGTTGTTGATTTTGTCGGTGCTGATGACTTCTAGTTGTATGAGCGCGTTTTTGTCGACTTGGTCTTTTGGGCTGCAACTGATCTTGTGTATTCGTCGTTGTGCCATGACATCGCTGAAGTAGTCGAAGAGTGCGTCTTCGACGCTGCTGTTTTCTCCGGTGTGTTCGAGGCTGTTTCTTTCGTCGGTGACGATGATGGTGTCGTGGAGTGTTGGATCTCTCATCATTTTGCTCATTTCTTGGTCGTCTCGTGCGATGTTGTTAATGCCGAACTGTTTTTTGGTGTGTTTTTTGAAGTGTCTGTCGTAGGTGTTTTTTGCTATGGCCATTGCCGTGATGCTTTTGCCGCTTGTTGGTGGTGCGTTGATATTGATGTTGAGGAGTTCTCCTTTGGTGATGATTTCGTCTGTTTCGGCGTAGAAGAGGCTTGTTTGGTCGATTTTTTCGATGTCTTGGTCTTCCGTGAGTCGTTTTCTGAATTCGCTGGCGTAGTGGTAGAAACTATTGGTGACGAGTTTTTCTTTCATGGTGTCCTCATTTTGGTTTGCTTCCTCTTGTTAGTCGGTCCCAGACTCCTTTCAGGAATCCTTTTTTTTGTTCTTCGATGATTTCGTTGTCGTCGTTTTCTCCTTGGGTGTTGTCTTCTTCTGGTGCGCCGCCGAGGAGTTTGACGATGTGGTTGTCTTTCACATTTCTGTTGAGTATGACGGTCATGTATGGTCTGATCATGAATGCTTGGAAGAGGCTGCTTCCTGCGGCGTCCATGTAGCCGGTGGTTTTTGTGTCGACTCCTCTTCCTTCCCATCGTTGGAGGCTTTTGTTGAAGGTCCAGACCGTGGCTTTTGCTCTCATTTGTTTGTAGTAACTTTTGCTGAGCCATGCGTTGGCCGTCATTTCTGTTACTCCTTCTTTGTCTTTGTCTCCGAGTTTTGCGTAGACGAAGTCGCTTGTGATTTCTTCTCGTATTGGGCTTTGTACTTCTCCGAGGTGTTTGAGGAGTTCTAGTTTGTTGTCGATGTTGTCTTGTTCTTCTTCTGCTTCCTCGTCGGTTTCGTTGGTTCTTATTTTTACCATTCGTCGGTTCCTCGTTGTATGCCCATTTCTCGTTGGTAGTGGTTTTGGTATTCTTGGAAGTTGTTGAATTTCTTGCCGCATAGGCATTCGTATTCTTGTTCGTTGGTGATCATAGAATGTGTTGGCAATGGCGGCATTTCTTTGTGGTGCCTGTTTTGCCTTTTTTGGTGGTGCTGACGCGGTGTCGGTAGTTGATGCCTTTTTTTGTGGCAATAGGGACATTCTTCGTTCTTTGTTTTCATGGGACCTCTATTGCTGTTTCTTTCTTTTTATACTCTGTGGGCGGTTGTCCTGTGCTTCTTTGTCGAGTGCGTTCTGTAGTTCTTCTCCTGTCTTCTTTGCGTCCACATAGGCTTGTTGTAGGCTGATGACGAGTACTGCTGTTGCTAGTATGATGAAGTTGAGGTAGTTTTTTGTTGTGGCGTAGAAGATGGTGTAGAAGAGTTGTCCGAGTGCTGCTGTTGGTAGTAGTACCCAGATGATGCTGATGCCGAAGTCGATGATGGCTTGTGTGGTTTTTGTTGGTTTGTTCATGGGGTTCCTCCTGTTGATGATGAGTGGCATGTATGTTTCACCCATGCCTCGGTGTCGAGGCGGCCAATGAGTTTTGGGGGGTGATACATCGTTTTAAAGTTGGTCTCGCCTCTAGAATGTGATGTGGTGGTCATGGTGTTTATCCCTTTCTGAAGATGATTTGTACTTCGATGCTGTGGAGTTTTCCTTTTGTTGTTTTTTGGTATTCTTGGTAGCCGAGGTTTTTGAGTTTTGTGCCGGTGTTGTTTGGGCTTTCGTCGTCGACTTCTTCTCCTTTTTTGAAGTTGTTTTGTAGTTCTTGTATTACTTGTTGTGTGGTCTTTTTGAAGATGGTGCTGTTGCCGAGTTCTGTTTCTTTGCCATGGAGTTTGATGCGGTGTTCTAGTCGGTCTGCGATCTTTTGTAGGTTTTGGTGTGTGGTGAGTATGTTGAGTAGTCCTTTGTCGAGGACGAGTGGTCCGAGTGCTTGTTGTAGTGCGTATTGTATGCTTTTGTTGGTTGCGGTGAGTGCGTTTTTGATGGTGCTGGTGCCGAGTCCTGTTTTGAGGAGGTCTTTTATTGGTTTTCGTTGTTGGATTTTTTTGACATAGCGGTCTGCTTGTCGCGTGAGTGGTTTGCTGCGTTCTTTTCTGCTGAGTCGTTCCTTGCTTGCGAGTCGTGCGTAGGTCTTTCTGTAGGCTCGTAGGCTTCCTTTTGGTTTGTGTTTCTCGTGTCGGTCTTCGTGGTATTTGATGATGGGATCTATTGGTTCTTCGGGGTTGACTTTGTAGTAGTGTCCTTTTCCTCCTTTGCTTCTGATGTGGAGGTAGAGTCCTTGTCGGCTTTTGTTGTGGAGTTCTACGAAGTAGAATTCTCTCTTTGGTCCTGTTGGTTTTTTCATGGTCTCCTCGTGTGACATTCGCATTCGCATGGGCCGTTGTTGTATCCGTCCATGTTTTGGCATGCTTTACAGGGTTTCATTGGTGTTCTCTCTTTTTATATTTGTTCTTCGTAGTGGAAGATGCCTCCTTGGTTGTCGAAGACATAGTAGTTGTTGGTTTTCTTGTTGAGGAGCATGAAGACGAATGCTCCTTCTGCGATGAGTGTCATGTCGTCTTTGTTTTTGACATGGAAGATGTTGACATTTTCCCTGATTTCTAGGTTGGTGACTTCGATGCACCGGATCATTTGTTTTTGTAGGTCTTCTTGTAGTGTGGTGTTCTTGTTTTTCATGTTATCCTCCGAGTACTGCTATGGTGGCGTTGCTGAGGTTTCTTGCTCCTTGGAGTACTATTGGTCCTGCTTCTGTTGGTGCTTTTTTGACGAACATGGCGTATGCTGCTGCTGCTAGTATGATGACTGCTACGCCGGCGAGTATTTTCCACCAGAGGTCTCCTTTTGCTTTGAGTTCTTGTGCTTTCCATTTCTTCATGTCGTTGAGGCTTTTTTCGACGATGATGTTGACTTGTTCTGCGGTGAGTAGTGGATCTGGTAGTCCGCTGATGGGGTAGTCTTCGTGGCTGTAGTATCCTCTGAATGCTCTGTTGCCGAATCCGAATTTTCGTTGGCTTTTTGGGTTGATGATTTGGAATCGTTTTTCGCCGTCGCTGTGGTCGTATTCGAAGAGTCCGCTGGTGACATTTTCGTAGAATTCGACATCGCCGCTTCGTCTTTCGAAGAAGAGTACTGGTTCTTTGAATGGTGCGACATCGTAGTATTGGCTCATGAATTTCTTGCGTTTTCTCATGAGTTCTTTGATTCTTGTTGCGTCGCTTTTTTGTAGTTTTTCTGGTTTGGTGAGTATGATGGGTGGTTCTTCGTTTTTCTTGTCTTTTTGGCTCATGTGTGGTCCTCTGTCTTCTTCTTGTGTCGTTGGTTGCTGATGCCGATGATGATGCAGATGATGATTCCTAGTGCGTTGAAGATGGCCCAGATCCATTGTTCGCTGATGAGGTTGTTGAAGGCGTTGAGTATGGCGTAGGTGGCGTAGAGCCAGACGAGGTCCATGTATTTGTTGTGGTAGAATTCTGGCTCTTTGTGGTTCCAGAAGCCGGTGTGTATGCTCGCTTTCATGGGAAAAGACCTCTGCTATGCATGAAACTATTGCATGCTTCTCTGGTGAAGGCTGCTCCTTGGTCGAAGCCTATTTGGTATACCATAAAGAATCCTGCGAATAGTACCATGGCTGCAAGTATTGCTCCTATTGTGTAGCCAAGTTCTCTCTTTGTCTTTGTTTTCATGGGTTCCTTGTTATGTATTCTAGTACGAGTTCTCGTAGTTTATCCCTGTAGGTCTCGTCTCTCATCATGTCGGGTATTGTCTTGAGTACTTCGATGTTGCCGTCGCTGACATTGAATTGGTTGTGGTGTGGCATTATTTGTCCCAGATGATTCTGTCTTTGTATGCTTGTTCGAAGAGTCCTTCTGCGAGGTCGATGAGTTCTTTGAGGCTCTTTTTTTCGAGGTCTTCTTGGGTGGTTTTTGGTCCTTCTTCTCCTTCTGGTGCGTCTTCGTAGAGCGTGTAGCATTTTTGTGTTTCGTCGCTGTCCGGATCCGCTAGTGTTCTGATGATAATGAGAAGTTTTTCTCGTGCTTGTCTTTTTGTTGGGTGTTCTACTATTTCATCTTTGATGGTCTCTAGTTCGTGGAGTTTTTCGTTGAGGTCTGCTGGTGTTGCTCCTTTGCTTGCTTTTTCTGCTTGTGCTTCGAGTTCTTTGAGTTGTTTGAGTGCTTCATTGGTTGCTTTTTTACTGAGTCGCTTGGTCATTGGTTTCTCCTCCTTTGTTTTCTTTGGTGGTTGTGGTACTTCTGGTTCGTGGTTGTGGTGTGGATCTGGTGGTGTGTATGGTGGTTGTCCGTAGTCTTTTCTTCCGCAGGTGCATAGATTGTGTTCTATGCAGTTGCCGCACCAGATACAGTTGGTTCCGTCCCATGGTTGATGTTGTTGATTTTGTCGGTGCTGATGACTTCTAGTTGTATGAGCGCGTTTTTGTCGACTTGGTCTTTGGGCTGCAACTGATCTTGTGTATTCGTCGTTGTGCCATGACATCGCTGAAGTAGTCGAAGAGTGCGTCTTCGACGCTGCTGTTTTCTCCGGTGTGTTCGAGGCTGTTTCTTTCGTCG
>OGVW01000038.1_pt1 | contig 16669 bp, 29 predicted proteins | sample 1575821 | NCBI WGS metagenome assembly OGVW01 (sample SAMN07581525, study PRJEB24739) | freshwater metagenome | place: Singapore | collected 2015-01
GTTTCCCAGTCACGATACCTCACCGGCGCACCTTCTCCCGAAGTTACGGTGCCAATAGCGTATGTGAAAATAATGGTGGCTGGAAGATGATTGAAGAAGGTAACAATATTGATGCAACCGTTTATTGCAAAAACGGAGCTGCATTTGACTACAATCCAGCAGAAGTTGGAGAAAAGAAATGAAAGAAATTAGTGTATACCTCGACGACTACGAATTTAACTGTACAATCACTAGCTATGTGAATCAACCTGCTCTGGGGGAGTGGGCAGATAGTGATTGGGATTGTTATGGCTATGAGGAACTAGAGTTTGACGTAGACTCTGTGTTTGTTTATAATGAGAATGGTGATCTTGTAGAAATCCTTGACAAAGGAGAGAAAGACTCTATACTCAGTGAGTACATTGACAGAATTGAGAGTAAGATTTTAGAAGAAATTCGTGAAGAGACAGAGGATGATTTTGATTATCCTGAACCGGATTATTATGATTACTAAGGAGAATGTGTGAGTAATATTCGTGCCGTTCTAGAACACTATGGAAGCGTATTCTCTGGTAGCAAGTGTTGCTGCGTCCTTCATGGTGAGAAAACCCCAAGCCTTCAGATTTATGAAGATACAGAGTCTTGGCATTGCTTTGGGGAATGCTCAGATGGAGGAGATGCAGCTAAATTCATTATGGAAATGGAGGGTTGTCGCTTTCCAGAAGCTGTTAGAATTTATCAAGAAATTACAGGAGATGAGGAAACTTATGCTCCTAAAGTGCAATTGAATTTGGAGGATATTGTGGGACAACATTTTGATAAAGAAGTGAAGGAGAGGATTAAAGAACAAACAGGGGTAGATAGTAAGGGTTATCGTGGGATTCGTACTGATACGAGTAAGCCTTTTGGTGTTCGTTATGAGTATAGTCAGGAGGACGGCAGTGTTTCTGCTTCCTATTATCCTTGCACTCAGAATTATGAGCTGTCTGGCTATAAGGTTCGTAAGCATCCTAAGAACTTTGCAAATCCTTATGGGGAAACTGGTAAAGACTGTGAATTGTTTGGTCAATTCAAGTTCAAAACCTTCTCTCACACTGTTGTGATTGTCGGCGGCGAGCATGACGTTCTCAGTGCGTTTCAGATGCTGTCTGATGCACAGAAGAACAAACAATTTGATCCTGTTGCCGTTGTAAGCTCTACGATTGGTGAGGGTGGTGCATACAAGCAAATCCAAGCACAGTATGAGTTCTTCAATCAATTCAAGAAGATTGTTGTGTGCATGGACAACGACAAAGCTGGTAAAGAGGCTGTAGAGGATATTGTACAAGTCCTTCCTCGTGGTCGTGTACACATTATGACAATGCGACGGAAAGACCCCAATGCTTATATCTGGGACAAAGAGACGGGTAAGCTTGTAGGAGCAGAGCAAGAGTTTATTTCTGATTTCTGGAACTCAAAACCTTATTCTCCTCCGGGCGTAAAGAGTGCAAGCGAAGGTCTGGCTGAGATTCCAGACGAACTACGTAAACCACGTATCACTCTGCCTGAATATATGCATGAAATGCAAGATATGATGGGCGGGGGCATTATTCAAGGTCGTATCTTTAACGTAATTGCAGACACATCATGCGGCAAATCAACGCATGTAAATCGGATGGTTTATCACTGGATTTTCAATAGTCCTGTTACCCCTACAATCGTTAGTCTTGAGGCTACGGCTTCTCAGTACATGCTTGAGATGCTGTCTATTCATATGGAAACAAACTTGATGTGGAAGATGGGGCCAGAACAGCTAATTGAGTTCCTTGACACTGAAGAGGGTAAACGTATTTGTAATGAGCTAGCATATAAACCCAACGGTGAACCTCGATTCTTTATCATTGATGATCGTGCTGGTAGCATCAAAGATATGGAAGTTGAACTTGAAATGCTGTATAAGAAGTACGACAGTAAGCTGTTTGTGATTGACGTTCTGACTGATCTACTTCGCGGTAGTAATGAACAACATTCAGAAGACCATATGAATTTTCAACGCAACATGGCTAAGAATGGTGTTACAATCGGCAACGTGCTACATACTCGTAAGCCTCCACAGAGTCCAGATGGTAAGGTACGCAAGGTTACGGAATATGACGCACTTGGGACAGGGAGCTTTGTACAGTCAGCACACTACAACATTGTTCTGAATCGTGATAAACTGGCTGAGAATCCGATTGATAAGAACACCACTGAGGTTGATTTGCCCAAATGTCGTGGCGGTAAGACTGGCCCTGCCGGTAAGTGGTATTATGAGTTTGATAAGAGTAAGTGCCATGATCTGAATGATTGGCTTGAATGTAATCCACAGGCTGATAGAAATGTAGATTTTTAATAGGAGAATTGTGTGAGTAATGAGATTGTCTTTGACATTGAAGCTGATGGCTTTATTTTTGAATCAACGAAAGTTTGGACAATTTGCCTCACTCACGTTCAAACTGGCGAAAAACTTAAGATCAATCCGTTCAAAGATGTAGGAGCAAAACAGAAGTTCCTAGACTTTGTATTCTCTTTTGGAGAACGTCCTAGCATCATAGGTCACTTTATCTTGGGCTATGATTGCTTCGTGCTTCAAAATCTCCTTGATATTAGTTTCACTGTCGGTAAAGACACCTTAGATGGAAAGCCGGTTCAATTTATTGATACTCTGTATTTGTCAATGTTTCTAAACCCTGATCGCCAAGGGCATAGCATTGAATCCTTTGGTGAGGTTCTAGGGCTTGAGAAGATTGATTACCGTGAGAAAGCTATTGAATTGGGATTGATTGAACGCAATTCCCCAAAAGGGGCTGAGTTCATGCAGTGGCACCCAGAGATGGATGTTTATTGCGAGCGTGACGTTGATGTGAACGTAAAAGTTCTCAAATACTTGAAGAATGAGTGGAAAGATGTTTATGGAAAGGAATTTGAAATCACCGATGCCTTTAAGTGTGGCCAGAAATCTTTCTATCTAATGTCTTGTCAAGAGCTAACTGGATGGAAATTCGACATTGATTTGGCAAAGAAACTGCTAGCACAGATTGGCGGAATGATGGAAGAAATTCGTGCAGAAGTAGAGCCTAAGCTTCCACCACGAGAGCTTAAGAAGGGTGAGCAGAAAGAATACACTATGCCATCTAAGCCATTTAAGAAGTCTGGCGAATATTCATCTACTTGGCTGAAATGGGTAGAGAAACACAATGGAAAGGAAGTTGATGGTGGTTGGGAATTTTATGGCAAGGTTTATCAAGTAATCGGTGGCCAAATGCTTGATGTTAAGCTGCCAATGGAAATGGCCAACCAAGATCAAATGAAGGATTGGTTCATTGAGCAGGGTTGGAAGCCTACGCTTTGGAATTACCAAAAAGATTCTAATGGGAAGCCTATCCGCGACCAGAAAGGGAAGTTGATTCCGACAAGTCCAAAGATTCAGGAAGCACAGAAGATTTGTCCAAATCTGTTAAAGATGGAAGGGGATATTGTAAAGCAGGTTGTAAAATGGCTTAGTCTACGCAATCGACAGTCTGTTCTTCAAGGGTGGCTTGACAATGAGCGTCTACAGATGGATGGCAGGATTGGTGCTGGACGAACAGGGATTGCCGCTACACACAGGCAGAAGCACAAGACGGTTGTAAACGTCCCAAAAGCCTCGGAGAAGGTGTTGCTTGGTAAAGAGTTTCGCAGTTTGTGGACTTCTGAAGATGGTTTTCTAATTGCTGCTGGCGACGCTGCTGCTCTTGAAGGTCGTGTACAGGGCCACTATACTTGGAAATATGACGGAGGTTTGACAGCTAAAGAATTGCTTGATGGTGATGTTCATTCCAAGACAGCCAAGTCTGTATATGCTGATGAGTTGAAGGATTTTGACATTAATTCTCCAGACTTTGATAAAGAGCATTCTGTTTTTAAACCGTATCGTGATCGTAGTAAGAATATTTACTACGCAGCCATGTACGGTGCTGGTGATGCTAAGATTGCTTCAACTGCTGGATTGCCAGAGAAACGTGGCAAGGAAATCTCAGAGAAGTTTTGGGCTGCCAATGAAGGAACTAAGAGGCTTAAAGATAAACTTGAGGAGTATTGGGAAAAGCGTGGTCGCAGTAAATACCTCCCAGCTATTGATGGACGTATGCTATGCACTCGTAAAAAATCAGCGTTGCTGAATACAATCTTCCAAAGCTGCGGTGGCATTGCAATGGATTACGCTTGCTGCTTCCTAGACTCTTGGCTAGGCGGTTTGAAGTGGAAAGATCGTAAACCTTATTATCTTTATAAAGGGTATGTAGTTAGGCGTATTGGATATGTCCATGACGAAGTGGAATTTGAATGTGAAGAGCCTATTGCAGATGAAGTAGCTAAGATGATTGAAAAAGCTATTGAAAAAGCTGGACAACATCTTAAACTTAATGTAGAGTTGGCAGGTGAAGGTAAAACAGGTAAGAACTGGAAGGAAGTTCATTGACAATCGGTATATATTCAATTAATAATCTTATAAACGGGAAGAGGTATATAGGGAAATCTAAGGACATAAATCGGCGCATCTGGTCACATTTCAATCTTTTGAAGAAAGATGAACCAACAAGGTCAGTAAATAGACACCTATATGCCTCTGTTAGAAAGTACGGGATTGAAAATTTTACATGGGAGGTATTAGAATCTTTTAGTGAGTTGGATCAGGCTTTACTCGCTGATCGTGAAGTTTATTGGATGGAGTTTTATAACACAACTGATAGAGATTTTGGTTACAATCTAGTCAAGGATAGTTCATCAAGTGTCGTAGTTCATCCAGAGACAATTGAAATTTTTAGGAAGACAATGAAAGGGGAGGGAAATTCCAATTACGGAAATTATTGGACTGATGAGCAGAAATCCAACATGAGTGAAATTGCCAAAGAGCGACACAAAAATGGATTCTATGGCGATGAATGGAAAGCTAAACTCTCCGAATCATCTAAACAAATTTGGCTAGATGATGAAAAGAAAGCTGTTATGGCACGCAAGGTTGCTGTCGGTAAGTCAAAATACCGAATCTACCAGTATGACAAAGTGACGATGGAGCTTGTGAAGGTATGGGAGAATATGCAAGAAATTACTGATGAATATCCTGATTTTCACAAAATTGCAATCTATTCTGTTGCAAATGGACACAAGAAGTCGTACCGTGGTTATGTATGGAGGACAGAAGAAAGGGAGAACGTATCATGAAAAATACTTCAGAAAACATTTGACAACCCCTGAAAATCGTGATTTAATAGACACCAAGCTTGAGAGACAAGCTTTAAACAAATGTAAGGAGGAACAAATGGGCTATGTAACCAAAACAACCACTGAGTATGTAGGAGAGCTATCTCAATCAGAAACGCTCCACTTTGAAACCTACGAAGACTTCGTGAAATACAGCTTCGTGTTAGACGATAAAATGGAGGGTCAAGCAGGTGGTTGTGAGTCGGTTAGCAAACCAGTAAGCGGTCATTTTGTGGCACTGACAGACTCTCAAATCTATAAGATTCGTATCCTACCTGGTCATGTTCTAGGAGATAAAGATTGTGCTGATCTTAACGAACAACTTGACACCATGTTTGATGACGAACTAGAATGTGAAGACTACAACAAGCTGTATTTTACATTCAACGTAGATGACGTTCCTGTTATCTTGAAAGATGGTGATAAAGATGCTACAATTCAATTTAAAATAGGAGAAACAAAATGAGTAACAAATTTGTATATGTTCTACAACAAAAATCTACCGGCATTCCTGTACAAGACGTATTCCTGTCTCGCCAGGAAGCCCGTAGCGCAAAGAATGTTTATGAGCAACGTGATGGAACTAAATACTCTATCGTGCGTTATGAACAAAATGGTGTGATTCGATAAGGAGAAGTAATTAATGCGTAATAAAATTGCTAAGAAGCTTCGTTCTGAAGCTAAACAAGTTTCACAAGCTAATGGTTTTCCATACGAAGAATATGCTGTAAAAACTTATAAGAAAATGGCAACTAAGCTGGATGGCAGTCCTGTTGTCTACCAAGTTTATACGGCCTTCTTGATTAATGATTGCCAAAAGAAGATTTACAAACAACTGAAGAAAGTAAATAAGGAGATGAAATAATGGGTTTTCATACTAAAGAAGATGTATTGCAAATTCTGCTACACGAGATTTATGTAGCTGTACAAGGTAACAACCATGAGCGAGTGACTGTTTTGTCACAGGCTTATCAACGAATTCAAGCGCAAGCTTGATTAACCCGCGCCAAGCGCATTCATATAACTAAGAGGAAACACAATGAGCAATAACACCCTAAACGCTGTATTTGGCTACACCAAGATTCAACAGGCTGACTTCAAATATGGTAGTAACACAGACAAAGAGTGGAGCGTTGACTGTATCGTTGACAAAGCTTCTGCTAAAGCTTGGAACAAGCAGTTCCCTAAGCAGAAGGCAAAAGAAATTGACAATGATGACTTTGAGAAAATCTTTAAGATTGCTCCTCCGTTCCCAGAGCAAGATGAACAGTATGTAGTTAAGCTGAAGAAGCCAGCACAATACAAGAAAGATGGTGAAACCCATCCTGTTCCTGATCAATACCGTCCTCGTGTATTTGAGAAAGGCGCTGATGGTAAGCTTGTAGATATTACTAAAAACAAGCTTGTCTCTAACGGCTCTAAAGGTGTTGCTAGCTACGAAGTAAACAGTAATGACTACGGCACTTTTGCTCGACTGAAAGCTATCCGTGTAGATGAACTAATTGAGTACAAACAAGCTTCTAAGGGTAATAACTTCGATGAGCTTGGTGAGGTGTCTAGTCTTGCTGATGACTTTTCTGATGTTCCAGAACGTGAGCTGAGTGAAGTTCAGAAGGAACAACGCAAACCAGAGAAGCCGAAAGCAAAACCTGCCCCACAGCCTGTAGACGATATTGACGACTCGGAATTACCGTTCTGATGTAGTTTAAGCACTATACTGCCGGTTGTTGAGAATATTTCCTGATAACCGGCATTTTAATTCCGATTTAAACCAAGGAGAAATAATATGAGTATTACCCAAAAAGAACTGTTTGATCGTCTAGTAACCCTTGAGAGTGAAAAGCTAACTCTTTCTGACGACATTAAACAGCTAAAGGAAGATGCTAAGTATGATGCCGAGATGAATCCACAAGGTATTAGCAAAGAAGACATTAAGCTAATTGCTGCTGCCGCTAAGCTTGAGGCACAGAATCAATTTGAAGAAAAGAAAGAAGCTGCAACAGCGGTGTTCAAGAAATATGAAGAGTTGACTGGGTACAATCAGTAATAAATGAGGGGGCTTTTTGCTCCCTTTCTTTTAGGAGGAAGACATGGGTATTGATATACGTGATCGCCTGATGGTTGGTACATACGTAAACGAACTTGGAGAGTTCTTCCATCGTTTAATTGAGGATGGTGATGAAGATTACGATTCCTATGAGGGACGGTTAGAGGTAATTGAAGAGTATTTTGACTACATGAGTCCCTACTATGACTCGGATATTGATGATTGGTTTGTTGGGTATCGTGTAGAAAATGAGCAAGAAGTTGGAGAATCTTTGTACAAATCAATTCATTTGCTTTCCGAGAAGTTTGAAGAATTGACAGGCGTTGATGCAGTGTTGAAAGGCGGTGCTCATGTTTTCTGAGGAGGATGAATGACTAAGAAACTTCTTGTTGTGGACGCGGACACGCTACTCTATAGTTCAGCGGCCCAACAGCAGCTTAATAAATGTTTAGCCACAAATATTGAATATGGCTCACAACGTCTATTTGAATCTAAGACAGCATTTAATGATTGGGCTAAAGAAAACAATCGAGACAAAGCCAACTACTCGTTTGAAACAATCTCAAAAATCAAACCAGACACAGAACCACGATTTGCTTTTCAAGCAATTAAGCAGAAGGTGGACAAGATTGTTGAAGCTGCTAAGTGTGATGATTATGTTCTCTGTATCGAGGGTGAGGGGAACTTCCGTAAAGACTTCAAGTCTAAATTCGTAGACTACAAAGGACAACGTAGTGAAAAACCTATTCTATTTGAAGATTGTCGAGAGTTTTTTCTGAAGAAATACAAAAAGAGAGTGATTCTTTCTGAAGGACGTGAGACTGACGATACTTGTAACATCATGGCATGGGAAAGCTACAATAAAGGAGTTAGCTCTAAGGATAAAAGTAAATGCAATGTTGTTCTGGCATATTGTGATAAAGACCTTGCTGCTAATAGTCGTGGTTGGATGTTAAACTATAACAAACTAGAAGAAGGAATCTTTTGGAATGATTCTTTCACGCAGTCCTACAACTTTGCTACACAACTCCTGATTGGAGACAGTGCAGACAATATTCCAGGTATTGAGAAGCTTTCTCCAATCACAAAAGAACGATTCAGTATCAAAGTTGAAGGTGTTGGCCCTGCTACAGCTAAAAAGATTCTTGCTGATTGTAAGACAGAGGTTGATTTGGCTGCTAGAGTGTATGAATGCTATTCTGCAATGTATGGTGAGGAAGGAGGTTGGGAAGAACGTCTAGATGAAAATGGGTTCTTCTTGTATTTGCTAAGGCATGAGAAGGATAAGTGGGATTTGAATAGATATTTGAAAGGAACTATTTATGAGTGATCCTTGGATTCTTAACCCCACTATCTGGAAGACAAAGAGTAGTTTCTTTAGCTGGCTTCGTGGAGGGATTCGTAGAAGCCTGTGGAACAAGTCACCAATCAAGCTAGAATACATCAAGAAGCATCGTAAGCGTATCCCTAACCCTAACCCCAAGGGTAAGGTAGAAACCGTATGGGGAGGCTCCTGCGGGCTTTGTGGAGAGGATTTTGTTCTGGCTCAGCTTGACGTAGATCACAAGGAAGGAAATCATTCTTTGAATGAGCTGTCTGACATTCAAAGTTTTATAGAAAACATTGTACTTGTTACAGAAGATGATCTACAATTTGCCTGTAAGACGTGCCACAAGATTAAGAACCAACAACAGCGTAAAGGAATCTCTTTTGAGCAGGCTTCTTACGAGAAAATAGCTATTGACTTGATCAAGAAAAAGCTGGATAAGAGTTGGCTTGAATCAAAAGGAGTTGTTCCAGCTTCAAATCAGAGCAAGCGAAGAGGGCAGATTATTCAGAAACTGAGAGAGGAGAAGGAAAATGATGCATGATACTGACATTTGGTTAATTCTAAAAAGACTTGATGCTTTTGAAGAAGAACTGAAGAAGCTTGAAAAAGAGATTGAAGAATTAAAGAGTAAGAACAAGAAGGAATAAAATGAGTCTATTTCACGACTATATGCTTTATGGTAAGATGGTTGAATGTGCTATTTTCTCTGAAATCTTCCTACGTCAAACTGGTGCATTCTTTTGACTGACGTAATTGATTTCACTAAATACAAACAGAAACAATCTCAAAATGATGGAAGGTTGACACCAGAACTACTAAAAGAGTATAAAGATACTATTGGCTTGGTGTTAGCTTATCAAGATGAGCTTGGTATTGAAGATTGGAAAACATCTTTTATGATGTGTTTACATTTTAATCATATTATTCTTAGAGAATTGGAGGAAAGACTTTGACTGATTGGAAAAATAAGGTGATTGAGCTTCTTTCACAAGGAAAATCGCAGAGAAAAATCGCCAAAGAAGTTGGTGTACCCCGCAGCACCATTGGGGACTTTGTGCGTAAAACACTATCAGAGAATCCTACGGAAAACACTAACAAGCCTCGTATTCTTCTGTATGACATTGAAACATCCCCAATCATTGCTCAAATGTGGAGCATGTGGCAGCAAGGATTCGGTTTGAATCAGATAGAAAACGATTGGTTCATTTTGTCTTTCGCTGCTAAGTGGCTTGGAGAGGATGAAGTATTTTACTATGACCAATCTAATGCTGAGGATATTGAGGATGATTCTTATCTTCTCTCAAAGTTGTGGGACTTGCTGAATGAAGCCGACATAGTAATCGGACAAAACATTAAGAAATTTGATACAAAAAAGGTGAATGCACGCTTTATTCTGAATGGATTTCCAAAGCCCTCAACTTATCGCCAAATTGATACACTAACAATTGCAAAAGATCAGTTTGGTTTTACGTCAAATAAACTGGAATACATGACAGACAAACTTTGTCAGAACGTAAGTAAGAGTAAGCATCAGAAGTTCCCAGGGCATATGTTGTGGAGTGAATGTCTGAAAGGAAATCAAGAGGCTTGGGCTGAAATGAAAGAGTACAACATTGACGATGTACTTTCTCTTGAAGAGCTTTACAACCTTCTGTCTTCGTGGGACAATAAGCTTCCCAACTTTGATGTGTATTGTGATGAAGTGCTGGATATGTCTGTTTGGGAAAAGGATGGGTTTGTCTATACTAATCTCGGTAAGTACCAACGCTACCGCAATAAAGTCACTGGACAACAGAAGCGGAGTCGTGTAAACTTGTTGTCTAAAGAGAAGCGGGATAGTCTGCTGGCAAATATTTGTTGAGGTGAAAATGAGAGGTAGAAAACTAGACCTTGAGGGTAAGAAGTTCAACAGGCTGACAGTGGTGGGTCTGTCTGAAAACCAACCCGTCAAAGGTAAGCGTTTTTGGGTTTGTGAGTGCGATTGTGGTAACATCACAGAATTAGTTGGTTATGACATATCGTCGGGTAGGACTAAATCCTGCGGTTGCTATCAGAAAGATGTATCTAAGCTGTCAGCAAAACACGGCATGTCGCGTAGTCCAACATACGCCAGCTGGCTGGCGATGAAAGTTCGTTGTTACTCTGAAAACAGTGTGCATTATGAATATTACGGTGGCCGAGGTATTAAAGTTTGTGAAAGATGGTTAGAATCTTTTGAGAATTTCTTTGAAGATATGGGCGAACGTCCAGAGGGAATGACTTTGAACAGGATAAGAGATGCGGAGATTTACAGTAAAGAAACTTGCGAATGGGCATCAAAGTCTGTTCAGGGTTTCGATCAAAGGAAATCATCGGATAATACCTCGGGGAAAACCGGCGTTCGTTGGGACAAGAATGGACAGAAGTGGGTTGCATCTATATCATTCGATAAGGAAGTGATCCACATAGGTCGTTATATTAACTTCGAGGATGCTTGTGAAGCAAGAGATGCTCTAAGTTTAGAGTTGTATGGGTACACTAAAGACTAATATTGTATAAGGGGGTATCGAAATGCCGTATGGTGAACCTATAAGTGTAAAAGCTGGTGATAAAGTAAGACTCCACGACAACTATGAACATTACAAATTCAATAAAGTTAAATTTGGTAAAATTTACTATGTCGAACAAGTCGAAGATGGGAAGATCAAGCAGTTACGCTCTGTTGTTGAGGGGTTTTTGATTGATCTTAACATGGATATTATGTATTTTACTAAAGTCGGAGGAAATATGGAAGAAGAACTTGAGAATGGCTTTGAACGCAACTACTCTCTTGAAATCGGAGATGTAGTGCTCATTCAAAATCCAGGGCACGGTTTTGTCAAACGAGATGTTGGTAAATATGTTGAGGTGATTGGGAAAGGAAGTTACTTTGGCGAAGATGGTGTGATGGTGACAGCATACGATGAACCGCTTGAAACTGTGGAATACGGAGATGAAGGTGTTGTGGGCTACGGCACTTTTAGTAAAAATCCTATGATTCTTCTGAATACTAATGATGAGCATGTAGTAGACCCAGATTATGTGGCTGTAGCTGAGGGAAGTAAGGGGGAAGTGGATAAAGCTTTGGGGATTGATAGAATGGTACATAAACCAAAACACTACTCCCTTTTTAATGATGTGGAAGCTATTGAAGTGATTGCTCGTAGTCTCACACAAGAGGAATTTCGTGGTTATTGTTTTGGTAATCTGCTCAAATATCGGCTTCGTTGCGGTAAAAAGGATAGTGTAGAGCAGGAGTTGGCGAAGGCTGATAAGTATAAGGAGTTATACGAAAAGTATAAGGATTTGTGTTACAATGGGTAAAATCATTACTGTAGATGTAGATGAGGTGTTAGTGGACGTATTACCACTACACCTCGAATGGTGCAACCTCTTTATGGGTACATCGTTCACTCTGGAGGACATTGGATATGAATATGATCTATCTCTTGTCTTTCCAGAAATGGATGGTATTATGGACTTCTGGAGCACACCTCATTTATACCAAAAGTTGAAACCTAAAGAGGGTGCTGTAGAATATCTGACAAAGCTAAACGATGAAGGATATGAGGTGGGGTTTGTTACCTACTGCAAGAAGGCTCATTTGTCTTCCAAATGTAAGTGGATTAAACAGCATTTTCCCTTCTATAAGTTCATCTACGCAAGCAAAGAGAAAGGATATGTACGTTGTGACTACTTCGTTGACGACAGACACACCTACTTGAATCAGCAACCAAATAGTGTTAAGCTGATTAAGTACGATACACCATACGTACAAAGCGAATCACTAGAACCTAACGGTAAGTGGATTGTTAAAGCGAAAGACTGGAAAGAAATTTACGAAATTATTAAAACTGAGGAGAAGAAGTGAAGAACCTGTTCGATCTGTACCAACAAGCTGTACAATTCAACTACAAAGCTGGTAACAAGCAATATGAATATGGCACTCTGGATTTCTGGCGTGCTCTTGAAAACCAAAGCAGCTACATGGTAGAAGAGAGTAATGAAGGATTCGATGCAGCACGGATGAATGATGCTGTAGAAAGTGTAGATGCTCTTGCTGACGAGTTCTTCGTATGGGCATGGAAGGCTGAAATGTTGGAGAAAGCTGGATTTGATGTAGCTGGAGCTATTCAAGCAGTCATTGACAACAATATGACTAAAGTGTTTAATAGCTTCTATGAGGCTTGTGAGAGTAAGGAGAAACTAGAACAGAAGAATGATGTAGAATACTTTATCGAAACTTCTGTTTTTAATGGACTCCCTTTCTACACTGTGCGTCGTATGCAAGACAACAAAATTACTAAACCTGTAGATTTTGTTCCAGTAAATCTTGAAGAGTTTGTTCCTAAATGATAATTAAGTTAGTTTCAGATAAACTCCTAATCCCTGTAGTATTTAGTACATATAACTATCGAACTGAGACTATTAACAATATTGCTAAAGCATATGATGCTAAGGTATTTATAATGGATAGTATAGGAAAAATAGCAGGGGAGATTATACTGTGATAAAGGGCCATGTACCAACAGATAGAAAACCTAATAGTTGGGTTGGAAACATTGTAAACAAGAGCCAATATAAAATACTTCTTTCCACCGGAATGGCTTATGTCCTGTTTCCAGACCTTCCGGGGTCGTGGGAAGAATGCGAGAAAATTTTAAAGGAGAAGGAGGATAAAATTGACTAAAGAAATTATCGTTGTATCAGCGACGTGGTGCAAAAATTGTAGCGTTCTGAAAGATACGCTCACTCGTGCTGGTGTTATTTATAAAGTGATAGACGCAGATACAGAAGAGGGCATGACTTTCTGTCGTGAAAATAACGTAAGATCACTTCCGACAAGCTTTGTTTATGAAGATGGTGAGCTTAAAAAGACGTTGATTGGTTTGAAGAAAATTGAGGAGTTCGTGTAATGGGTGTTTCAGCAAGGGTTGTGGCAGACAGTAAGTTTCGTGATACACGATTGATTACTCTGGAGATTGAGCTACACCGCTTCATTCTACCTGAAACAAATACTCACAAAGCTCTTAGTCGTAATTACCAGAGCAGTCGGGCTATTCCAATCCTCCGTCAACTAGAACAGATTGCAAATGATCCCGCCATGCCCGTATACTACGGTAAAGATAAAGCTGGTATGATTGCAGGAGAAGAGCTAGATGGGCGTGATCTTGAACTTGCAAAGATGATTATTCTTGGTATGCGAGATGCTTGCTTGAATGGTGTTAAACAACTTCATAAGCTTGGTCTACATAAACAAATTAGCAACCGTTATGTTGAGCCTTGGATGTGGACTAAAGGTGTTATCACAGCCACCTACAAAGACTTTCAGGCCATGTTCAAGCTACGCAGACATTTTGCAGCACAGCCAGAGATTAAAGCTATTTTTGACGCAATTTATGATGCCGTTGGAGCGAGCAAGCCTGTTGAACTAGAAGATGGGCAGTGGCATCTGCCATATTGTACTGACGACGATATTAAACTAATCCATGCTATCCAAATTAGTGCTAGTTGTGTGGCACAAGTGAGCTACCGCAAGCTAGACGATTCTCTTGAAAAAGCTATAAAGGTTTATGATATGCTCAATCTCCCCGTAGATGGTGTGTATCCTGATGATCCACCACACTTCAGCCCAACAGAGCATATTGCAAAAGCTGGGGATTGTGAAATTGAAATGAGTGGTAATTTCCACAGCACAGATTTTATTCAGTACCGTAAGGTGCTAGAGAAAGGTCTTGAGAAGAAATATATTGGAGAGTAGTAGTATGATTACAGATGAACGTAAAGGAGAACTGATGGCAGAGTTTGAGTATAGCGTTAACCGCTATCTAGATAAGCAGTGGGTTATTTCAGATGTAATTTCGAGTATTGCTGAAGATGATGAAGAAGCTCAGTTTATGAATAGCCTTAACTATTACTTTGCCATACTTCTACCAGAGGACAAATAAATGAAAGGTGAACAAGTGTATCCGTTTATGGAACGGTCTGATTACTCCCTTCCAGCTTGGTTGAACGATCTATTGAACATCATTAAGAAACGTGGATTTCTCATAAAGAAAGAAGATGCTTTCCTTGTTTTTGTTGAGAATGGTGATGAGTTCATGCGAGATTACTGTGAAGGGCTTAGTCCGATGGAAGCGTATAACGAATTTGTAGAAGATATTAAGGAGTAGTAATGACAACACCTCGCAGTTTGAGTTTCGTGGACATTGCAAAAATTCCTGGCGGAATTGCAATTATGCAGAAGAACAATAAAGAAGAAATTGATAACCTGTTATACCAATATGGTTTTGACACTAAGTATGGATGGGAACTGGTAGAATGTAATCACCGTCCCCTAACAAGTAATCAAGCGGTGTTTGGTTTTCGTGTAGAGGGTATTGAGAGGGTAGACCAAGACTGGCTTGATAGTGGTTTTGCATCTCTAGAAGCTCGTATGGAGGCTGTTAAAGACCCAACTCTACGTGATGCTCTCCTAGAGATGTGTCGCACAGGATCAGCCGACAAGACATTCCAGAATGAAGATGTTGCTAAATCAGTATTGAAGAATCAGAAGAAGATTTAAGGAGAGAAAATTGCAGAATAGTGTGAAAGATTATCTTGGTATTGTTATTGACTACTCTCGGGATAAACTTATTCCCGAACAAGGTCTGGCAATGCTGACAGCTAAAGGTTTCTACAAAAAAGAGAATGAGGAATCGCCACAAGAAACATTTGCACGGGGTGCAACTTGCTACAGCTTCGGTGATTACGATTTTGCTCAGCGTATTTATGATTACGCAAGTAAGGGTTATTTCACTTTCGCAAGTCCCGTGCTAAGTAATGCCGTTGAAGTGGATTGGCCGTCTTTTGGCGAAGACCAATTTGAAGATGCAGCAGATTGGCTTGAAGAGAACGTAGAAGCAGATGGAATGCCTATTAGTTGCTTCCTATCCATGATTGAGGATAGTAAAGCTGGTTTGACTGTTGCTTCTGATGAGGCTAAGCACCTATCCATGATGGGTGGTGGTGTAGGTATTTATGCTGCACAGCGTAGCCCGGATGAAAAGTCTACTGGTGTTATGGCCCATGCTCGTGACTATGACGCAATGACACTAGCTTATCGTCAGACAGCCTCTAGACGTGGTAGCATGGCCATGTACCTTGATGTAGATCATCCTGAGATTATGTCATTTCTACAAATGCGTAACCCCATTGGTGGTGATAGCAACAAGAAGTGCTTTAATCTGAATCACGGTATTAACATTACAGATAAGTTTATGCAGGCCGTAGTGAAGGGTGAAGATTATGAACTGATTGACCCTAAGCATGGAGCCACGGGACGTAGGATTAGTGCTCGTGAAGTGTGGGAGGAAATTCTAGAACTCCGTAAAGAGACTGGAGAACCTTATCTACTCTTCAAGGACACAGTAAATCGTAAGATTCCTAAATGGATCACTAAGCCGACTTATAAAGTTCAGCAGAGCAACTTGTGTTAAGTGCTAGCACAAGTAAAACTCATTGAATTCGGTGGAAGACTAGAACAGTTAATACCGAGCGAAGCCTGAGATGTTAAATCAGGAACGTGTAACGACTATCGAAAGTGCCTACTAAAACTGACTGGCTTCAGATATAGAGGATAAACGAGTAGAGTACACTCAAGCGAGTGGAAGCAGTGAGCACCATTAGGTGATGATATAGTCTGAGCTATGCGGGGACGTGTAGAAGTTCATAAGAGAACTGGCGTGGAGTAGCGAACCACGTTGAACACAACTGAGCGAAATTACTCTGATGACTAGCTTCAAGCGTACTGCTGTTTGCTGTCTAAGTAGTCTCAACCTTGAGAAGTTTGAAGAATGGAAAGACACTAACATTGTTGCAGACCTTGTTCGTCTACTAGATAATGTCCTTGAATATTTCATCCGTCTCGCTCCAAAAGAGTTAAGCCGGGCCATCTATTCAGCATCTAAAGAAAGGGCTATTGGGATTGGCACGCTCGGCTGGCACAGCTACCTACAACGAAATATGATCCCTTTTGAATCAGGTGGTTTTAATAG
>OGVW01000039.1_pt1 | contig 15980 bp, 29 predicted proteins | sample 1575821 | NCBI WGS metagenome assembly OGVW01 (sample SAMN07581525, study PRJEB24739) | freshwater metagenome | place: Singapore | collected 2015-01
CCGATGACGCCACAGTTGCTCGTCTACAAGCTGCTGTAGATAGACAAAATCCAACTAAAGATACCATGATGGTTACTCCAGAAGGACAAGCCTATACACCAACTTCTGGAAGTGAGGCTGGTAGAAAAGTTTATCTAGACATTCAACGTCAGGTTGAACAGACTCTACAAAAAGAAATTGAGGGCTTTAACACTCTTCCTGAGCAAATGCAGCGAGTGCTTAAGGAAAGAGAAATGCAGAAAGCTCAGGAGGCTATTGCTGCTAGGCAAGCTGCCTTAGAGTTCGACGTTGCCCGGCAAACTTCCCTGGATAAAAATGCGGCTGAACGTGCTAGACAGCAGAATGCTCCCACAGGCTATAATGATTGGGTTGCTCAACAAAGACAAGCCGCTGAGCAACGGCTGCCTGGAAATAATGAGCCATTAAACTTTAGTAAAGAAAATGCCCCCTATTCATTAGGAGATACACCTTATCAATATAAAGGTGGTTTAGACTTTACTCAACAGGCTGCTGGAGATATGCAAGCTCCTGTTATCAAATCTATGCAGGAGAAAGCTGCTTGGGAACAACGAGCTAGAGAGCAACAAGTGGAGCAAGGCCGTCTAGATGCCATTGAAGCTAAACAGCAGGCTCAGGAAGGCCGTTTACAGCCTCTAGAAGAGCAGCTAAGGCGTGAGGCATACCAACCCCCTACCCAAGAAGATTTAAGAGCTGGGCACCTTTCTGGACGTTCTCCTCGTATTGGTAAATTTGGTCAAGGTGGATCTGCGCCAATGCTTCAGGACTTAGCTGATAATATTGTAAACACTGTTAAAGGTGCTTATAGACTCATCAAACCAGAAACTCCTCCTGACACCCTCACTCATCCCACCTCCCCTGAAAACATTGCTAAGAAACAGGAAATGGCTAAGAAAGCCAAGGCTGTCGGATTAAAAGGCTCTGTTTGGGACACCCCAACCACTGTTGAAGAAGCAATTACTACAACAGAAAAAGACCTAAGTCCTCTAACACAACGTCTAGGAGCAGGAGCTGCTGGCACAGCCCATAGAAATCCTAAGAATGGTGTTGTTAAATACATCAATGACATTCGCCAGAAATCTCAGCAAGCACACGAAAGACTTGTAACTCAATATCTAAACGGTAAACTGGTGCTGCTAAAGCACTACGTGACGTTCCCTCAAAAGAATATCCTGCTATCATGAGACTTAAGATTGAGCTTGCTAAAGAGAAGGTAGACTATACACCAGAGATTGGACAAGCTGCGGGCTTGTCTGAGAAAGCTCAGGTATATATGGAAGCTACTCAACGTGCTATCAATGCTTCTGCTGATGCTATGGACTCTGTAGCTAAAATGGCTGGAATGGAGCCATTAAATAGACAGAGAGGTTATTTCGGATCTAATTGGGATAGAGGCTATCCTGCTAGAGTTGGTTATTGGAAAGAACGGATTGTTAATGGTAAGAAGGAACGTTACTTTGAAACAAAGGCATTTGTCTCAGAAGAGACAGCCCTTGGTCGTAGGAAGGCTAGTAATTGGTATAAAGAGAAGTATCCAGGTATCTCTGTTGAGTACCTAGGCAGACAAAAGATTAACACCTCTACTAATCCAATTAGAGGTTTTGATGCTCTTGGGACCATCATGTCTGAAATTGCCAAGCATGACCCTGAGTTTGCTAAATGGAAAGAAATTGCTGATACTCGCATTGCCGAAAATACTGCTAAACTTTATGGAGTAGATAAGCACTTCTTAGAGAAAGCAGGAGTTGAGGGCTATCGTGGCAATCAACCTTGGAAGTCTGAAATGGCTAATGCTAAGGAAGGACTATTATCTGAGATTGAGCATCTAAACTCAGTATTTAAGTATGCTACTCAACAAGAGTTTGTTAATAACGCTAAGAAGATTGTATCTGATCCTAGAATGCAGGATAAGAAGCATACCCTAAATTGGGTAGATTCTTATACAAAGCATGTAACAGGAGAAGGACTAAACCCTGTTGGTGCTGGAATGAATTCAATTGTAGATGGTGTATTTCGTGGGTTAGGTTTAGGTGGGAATATTCCACATAAAACCTCACAAGCAATCCGCACTGTAGCACAGAGTATGGTCTTGAATATCAGCAACGGTCGTTATGCCACTGTTAACACATTACAGATTCTTAACGCCATTCCTGAAATGGCTAAGGTGATGGCGGATGCAGGGCTAGGACCACTTGATATTACCTCAGCAATGACTAATGGTTCTATAGCTCGTTCTACTTTAGGTGTTGCTGCTTTACTTGGTAAAAACCTAGATGATGCTCCCATTGCCCCGCATTTAATTGAGGCATACAAATGGGGACAGGAACATGGTATTCACCATTACACAGAGACAGTTAACTCGCGTGAAGTGTTGGATAGCAAGGCTGTTCATTATGCTAAGAAGGTAGGGGCATGGCCCTCTACAGTGCCTGAATGGTTAACTCGTCCCACAGCATTCCTATGGTTTGTTGATCTATTCCATAAGAGTGGATTACGTGGTGAGGAGCTTTACACTAAAGCACGAGGAGCAACTGATTATGCTTTAGCTAATGCTGTTAAAGAAGAGAAAGCCTCAATTTATACTTCTCTTGGCATCATGGGTAATCATATTGGTGAGCTTAAGAACTACTCCCATAACATTGCAGATCAATATACAACTAGAGTATTAGAAGCTAAAGATCATAAACTGGCCCTAGCTACCTCTGTTGGTATTGGCTTACTCACTGCTGGTGTGTCCGGTACAATGTTCTACCAAGAAGCTGATGCTATTAGTCAATGGCTAACAGGTAAGACATTACGTGAGCATGCTGGTTGGATGGGTAAGAATCATTATATTTATGATGGTGTTATCTCTGCTACCTCAGGTAGTGATTGGCAAAGCAGTTTCTCCATGGCAGATGGATTAGCTGATCCTACAAAGCCTTGGGAAACCATTGCTGGTGTATCAGTGATGAAGATGCTTAAGATGGGAATGGCTGGGTATGAATACGCCACTGATCCTAGTCATGCTCATTTAGCAGAATTGGCTAAAAACACCATCGGTGGTTTACAAGGTGTTGTGGAAGATAAGATGCTAACTTCTCCAGAAGGTTATGTCTTAGATAAAAAGGGACAGCACAAATATGAAAGCCCGCGTACTCCAGAAGAACGGAATAAGCGGGCCATTATGGGTGTACGTCCTTTAAGAGAACGCATTGAAGATGAAAGTCTTTATGCTAGAGATAAGGCAATGAAAAAGATTAATGAGAAGGATAAGAAATATCTAGAAGCTCTTGTAGCAGGGCTTAATTTCAATGATCCTGCTGCTGTGCAAAGGGCCTTGAATGGGTTTATTGACAACAAAGGGGATCTAGATAAATTATCTAACATCATTGATAAGAACGAGCTGGAAGCATATGTGTCTGCTAGACAGAGACATGGCGGCATTGATCCAGGTGATTCCCTAACAACCATTAGACGCTGGATGAATTACAATGAATCTAAATGATCTATTAAACTGGTTACAATGGAAGTTTGCTTCTCAACAGAGAGTGGATGCTGCTAGGCAGAGAGAGGCTATGGATCTTAATAGACAAGCTCCTAGAGGACCAGATGGAAACATCCAACAACAAGGACTAGCTGGTATATTTTCTGATGCTCTTCCAATGACTCCTAGAGACATGTTTAATTACAAATATCCAGGACTAGCAGACATAATGAGATCTGAACCACAGCCAACTCCTCCAATGCAACAAAGGCCCTATCAAGGCTGGTTGTAGAAACGACAAAACCCCCAAGGACTCACATCCAAGGGGGTTTTCTTTTGTCTAAATTTTAATTAAGGATTAAACACCGCAGGTGCCTCCCTTACCTCCAATCTCACAAATGTCGTGTTCTTGGAAGATGGTGCCTTTATGCTTTAGGGCTGTTTCATAATCTACTTCTGTAATTGGTTGACCTCCTCGACTTCCATCTGGATAGCATGTGAATCCCCGGAGTCTAGGCGCATAAGATGCAAGAATACTTGCAAATCTTCCAACATCATTTTCTGAGTTTCCTTTACTTCCCCAAGACGGTAAATTAATAGTGCTACTAATACTCATGTCAACGAAATCTTGAATGTCCGCTTGGAATTTAATTCGTTGCTCATAATTATGACTCAGTTTATAAGCAGTGTCAATGTTGTCTGCTTTTAGTCCATATTCTTGGATAAGTCGTTCTGCTGTGCTGTCAACGACATACTCGTATTTCCATTGTGTACCATTCGTGAGGTATCGACGTTTGTACGCGACTGCAAATAAAGGCTCAATACCCGTTGTAGTAGCCGCAAGGATGCCAATTGTTCCTGTTGGGGCAATTGCTCGATAAGCGACTGGACGGCTGATATAAAACCTATCGCAGTGCTCGTCTGCTGCCCGTTTAGACTCGTCCCGGTATACTTCGAGCCATTGTTTAAGTTCGTCATCTACTTCATATCCTTTACCACGCTGGAGCAGCCATTCGTGAATTCCCATGAGTCCTAGTCCAAGTCTACGGTTCTTTTCTCTGACTTTATAAACTTTGTCATATGGTAGATCGGCTCGAAGAGTACCGCATACAAGAAACTTACTGGCAAGTTGTACAACTGCCTTAAACTCTTCTAGGGATTTGATGTTCCCTAGGTTAATTGAACCGAGATTACCTACTGTCGGTTCCAGCAATATAGACAAGATCATCATCCGGTCTGGATGTTTCCTTTTGCAAAAACTCAGGCAACTTGTACTGATAAGAGTTAACAATATAAGGACGGATACCATCAAACCAAATATCCCTAGACTGCTTGGCAAGATTTAGTTGCCAAAGTCCTTTCCCTGCTCTATTTACGCTCCAGACAACTCCAAGCTTCTCAATAAAGTATTTACGTAGAAATACTTGCTCTGGATAAGAATAAGCGCAAGTGGATAGACGAGTAATTAAGCTTCCTTTATTATTTGTACAGAGACTTCCATCATCCATATACAAAAAAGCAACAGATTCCCAGTCAAGCATAGTTACCTGATGTGGATCAATTACTCGATGGTTGTTAATATACTGCCTCTCTCTAATACGAGAGAAGATAGGATGAGAGGTTGTCCTTAAATCTAAGACAACTTTCCCATTATCCTTCCTGGTATAGGAGTCAATCTTTACAGTACAGTCCTGTAATCCAACAAATTTGTTGGCGATTACCTCTAGATAATCTTTATGTTCAGGACTTCTAGTGATAGAATAATGAGCATTCGTGTTATTGGTAGAATATCCCACATAACCATCACCTGTTACACTCCAAGCAAGAAACTTGGAGAGTTGCATCATGTTAGCTTTCATAGTCGTTACGGCTCCTTAATAGGCTGCCTCGGTATTACGCATCAACGCTTCCACCGATATTAGGAAATTTGCAAGGGATATTCCTACCCCAGGGTGCACTATTTTACACATCTGAATCATCAGATGATGTGACTTCAGTCACACGCGTTTCTTAAAGTCTCCTCTTGTTTATCACCAAAGTTAAAACTAAATCCTGGTTCTCCTGTCATCATTGCTTGTTTGCAATTCTCTAAAAACACCTGATTGTTAATCAGATTACCAGCAGCGTCATCATAGTTGACGCTGATGTTTGTCATGTCTAGGGGAGCAGGAAAATTAAAATCTACTGATTTTTGTTCCTTAACAAGATCACTCCAATTCTTTGCTCTAAGGAAGAGAGGTGTGTCTTCATGTGCCCAATTGAGAGAAGCATAGATTGCAGATCGTCTACTTCCTCCCTGCATAACGTTTCTTCCGATTTCATTGATTGCATACATGAGTGGAAGAGGTCCGCTTGCAGTTCCACCCGTACGGCTAAGCGGTTTACCTGATGGGCGCAAACGGCTATAGTCAATTCCAATACCTCCACCAGTCATTAAACAAGACATTGCTCGCCATGTTACATTGCTCCATTCTTCCCGTGTATCTTCCTCAGCTCTGAGTAGATAGCAGTTGTTCCAAGCCTTGTAAGGTCTACCGGAATAATAGAGATAACGTCCTCCGGGGATAAATTGCATTGTTTTAATATACTCTGCAAGCTGTGATCTGTCTCCGTCCGACATAAGAGGAGTTGTGGTCCCCCCCTGGCTTCCACACACATCTTCGACAAGACGATCTACCAATGCATCCCATGTGTCGTTTGGTCCTTGTGCATATTTGAATCTAAAAATGTTTTCTGCGAAGGTGCTCTTAAATCTGTTGACCTGCATGTTTCTCCGTGTGTTTATTTAGTTGATGTAAAGCATGCTGTAATAGATGGGCATTAACTTCCACCTCTTTCATGTACCAGTCCATGTTGACTTTCTCATATGTTCCCATTCCAGTCTTAAGCTCGTTAAGACAAATAGAAATGTTAGCAAGAGAGAAGCGCAGGTCTTCTTTAGTTTTAGAAATGAGGTCATTGATATACAACGGATGCACTGTCTTTAATTAGTTGTTGACAGGTAATAATCTTACCTGTTTCATTATGTTTGATGATGAGGGGTTGTTTAGCTGTTAGGTCGTAGCAAACACCAATAATTGTTTCTGCCATGTTTTCTCCTCCAGCCTTGTAGGAGAGTTTATACGTTGTGTAGAGCATTCCAAACAGCAGGGCAATGCTGCTTAAGGAGATTGCCAATTTCCATTGCAATTTCACGAGTTTCCTTTTGAGTTCCGTTACCTGAACGGAGTTGGTAGAAATGTACCCAAGAACGTAGAGAGCCATTCATATACATCTTAGACATTGTAAGCCCTTCGGGTAGGACAGCACGAGCAACTTCTTTAGCAATACCGTTTTTTAAAGCTTCATTATAAATGAGAATTGCCTGATTAGATAAATCTGCTTGGCAATCTTCCCACCACTCTTTTAGATCTTGATCTAGTGTTTCTAAACTGTTCTGTCTATTTTTGTGGTCCTGCAAACGAGCCTCTCGTAGTGGAGCTTCTTCTAGTTTTGTAACATCAGCGTATCTTTGGGAGAACTCTTGGAAGCTGAAAGAACGATGACGTAGAAGCTGTCTAGCAATGTCTCGTGTAGTGTTAATCTCTACACACATATTAGCCATTTCCAGAGGACTCCAATGCTGGTGCTTAATGAGATAAGCAATCAGTTTAGTAGCATCTTTTCCTTGATTCTCTGGGGAAGACACACGAGCTAGGTCACCAATTACTTGTTCAGCGTTAGGAGTCAGCCATTGCAGCTTAACTAAATGGGCGGAGGTCTGGTCGTCCGTCATAATCTTCTTTCTCTGTGTTGTTGTTTAGGAAGTCTTTAATTTCTTGGGAAGCTTCTTTGTCTTCAGCAACGCGTTCAATGAATCGCTTACGTCCTCGTTGCTTCTCTGTTTCTTTTTCTTTGTATGTCTTTTCTTTATTCATCGAATATAAATATATACTGGTTTGTTTAGACTTTGCATTGTAGTAATCATGTTCTTAGTGCCAGGACTTTTACCGTCCCATACGGCAACTAAAGCATCTGCATAATCTGCCATTTGTTTATTTCTAATATGCCCTGCTGCTTTACCAAATTGATCCCAATCCGCAGGAAACTGCTTTACAGGAATTTTATTGCATTTAGCATAATATTCTCCATCTTTATCAACTCCCCTAGCAGTTCCTGATACAACCTCTGTAATAATAAATTTGGATTCTTCAATAGCCTCAAAAACATTACGAGCAACAAAACCCTCCCTAGAACCAGCAACAATTACTTTCAAAGTACATCCTCAAATTCATCTGCTAGTTCATTTATGTGGTCTTCAAGAATATCCACTAAATCATGCATATCAAACCCAAGAATATCTAACACCTGTGTTACGTCCATTTGCTTAGCTACTCGTAGCTTTAGTTCTTCTAGTTCTGCTTTATTCATTCACTGGGATTCTTCCATGAGTTAGCGTTGTTGTTTTATTTGTTTTGTCATCCCACTCATTCCACTTAGATTTCCAAGGACCACGAAAAGAGAGAGCCCATGTTTTGTCTGCAATTCCATAAACTTTATGGAGACGTTCTCGTGAAGTAATGAAAGGAAAAATGGATGGAAGTAATTTGATCTTATCTTCCTGTGTTTCCTCTAAAAGTTCTCCCGAGAGAATCCAAGAGAACGCATGAAAAGCATGATTATGGAATACTTCTCTACTTCCTTTATCAAACCGAAGAAGGACAATAGAGAATACAGATTTCCACTCAATTAACCAATAACCAGTAACATGAGAATCTTTACCACCATCTTTTGAGATATGAAATAATTTCACTGATTATCTCCATTATTATCCATTGCTTCCTCTACCCAACTACGCATAACAGCATTAATTTGATTAAAATTATCGTTTTTGTCTAGCTCTTGAATAGCACGTTTTGTGTAAACAGCAGCATCTAGAAGTTCCTCGTATTGATGTTGTAGCCACCAGCGTAGTTCTAAGGAACTGGCACTAACAGTAGTGCCATATTTACTAATACCAACTTGCTGTCGTTTCTTAATGTCTTCACAGACAAGGGTTTCAGTGTCAGATAATGCCATCTTTAAACTTCCTATCAAAAGCTTCAATCGCTGCTACAGCTACGGCAGCTACTTGTACAAGCTCTTCTCGGTAATTAGCAGGATCTTCTTCTTGAATTGCCTTGCAGCATTCCCCGACTTCTTCCATTAGAATAACCATCCAACGATCTTCATCGTGGTCCTGTACTCCCCATTTATGAAACTGAAGTTCTCGCTCATGTAGAACTTCCATTAAAATATCATACGATGGATCTTCATTAAATCGTTTCATATATAGATTTGTTGCATCACGCGACATTTGATAGACCTTCCTTAATTCCTTGTCCTGTTTTGCTGCGACTCCATGTCCCACAGCTTTTACATTGATGACGTTGATATTTCATTGTTCCTGTGTAATAGAAGCCACGTTTATTTAAAGACTCAGAGCCGCAATGAGGACAAGAAATGGTATCATTGTAGAGCCCAACGTTAGGGTGATTTTTAATCCAAGGTAGCAGTTTGTAATACACCTTTTCAAGCAGGATAACATCGTTCTTATTATATTCCTTCATTAAATCCCAGGCTTCCTGCTTGCCTTGCATACAATCAATCCATAGCTGAAATCCAGTGTGTTTAGTTTTACCTCCAAGCTTAAGAGCTTGGGCAATGTAGTCTAGCTTATTAGAGGGGAATTTGAACTGCTTACGTGCTGTGCGAAGCAGATCAATCTGTTGATAGCTGCTAGGAGGAGCCCAGCCCTGTAGCAGGAATTCCTTATTAACTACAGGAACATCGAACCTACTGCCATTAAAGTGAACAACAGCATCTGCCTCATCCAAGAGCTTATACAGCCCTTTAAGCATCTTTTTATGGCTGCTTTGGTTCACAGAGTCAAACATCAGTTTATCGTCTCCTAGCCACTTTGCAGCCCAGCAAAGCACATAGCTGCTGTCAATGATTTTATCAATGGAGTGATTCTGATTAAACAGTCCCCATGAATATAGAGTTAGTGGACTGGATTCAATATCAAAGAGTAAGATCTTCACTGTAACTCTTCACTACTGGGAGCAAAAGAACAGGCTGTGTGATATTCACCCTCTTCATTAACTTCCATGAAAGGGAGAGCACCTTGTTCCATTAATGTATGTAGTCCAACTGTGATGACAAACTCATGCTCTTCCTCAGAGAGTTCTCCATCAAATTGATATGTGCCTTGTTTAGTCTTTACTAGATTTTTTACGTTCACTTCGTTCCTTTAATTCTTGTTTAGATTTTTTAGCATGGTCTACTTTACATAGCACTTGGAGATTACCCTCGTCACAGAACATTCGATTGATATAAGTATTCCAATCGACGAATCCCGTTGCAGGATCAATGACGGGACTTAGGTGGTCAACCTGCACCCCACTTTGGGGGAAGTCTTTTCCACATTCAGCACAGAGATAATGTTGAGCAAGTCTACCTGTCTTGATGTTAATCTTCTTCTCTGTCTTAGCAGCATTTAACACAGCAGCACGAGGAGGCCATTTACGTGAACCAGCTCGTAGCAGAGAGATGATGAAGTTCTTTACTCTTGTGGGGTTCCAGGGATCTGCCAGTGTTCGTCCTCATTCTTTAAGATATATAATAGAGAAGCATTACGATGCAGTTCTTTTGTAACGAACTGCTCATCCTCAAACTCTAAATCAGAGAAATTAGAGTATACTTCTTTTACATAGTTATACATTTCATATTCCTCTGTCATTTCATCAATGGGCTGTTGTAGCTTTTCAATGAACTTCGGGATACTATTTCTAATCTTCCCATCATAACTAGGAATGTTATCTGTTCCATCCCCCGAGATCAACTGCTTGTAGAAGGTACGTAGACCGTCTAACGGAGACACGAGTGTGTGAGTGTCCCGCACCCAGTTGTAATGATAACCAGGGATCTGAAGTAGATCTTTATCCAGACTTACAATGCGACTATTGCCGTCATGAAATGTCTGCCTAATGCCTAGCTCATCATCCGTCTCCCGTCCGTTAACAATCTTAGCACCATATTCAGTGACTAGTAGCTCACGACATTCTTGTAGATAAGTAGGAGGAGGTTTTGTTCTATTGCCTTTGTATTCGGGGTACAACTTCTTTCTGAAATTGTCGCTGCCGCCGAGGTAGAACTCCATATCATTACAGTTTGTGCCTTTAATGATTGTTTGAACCATGTCATGCACTCGGAAAAGAGCCGCTTGACACGGCTCCAGGAATGGCTTAGCTTTTGTCGGCTCTGCTGAAGCAGCAGACCGATAAGCAATTAAATCGCCATCAATTAAATTTAGCAAGGCTGTACTCGGAATCCAAACTCTGTGTAGCTGTCGCTATAAGCGCCATACAGCTTAGTTACTAGACGACGAACATAGGCACGAGCTTCTTCATAGTCATAGAACTTCTTGGTGTTATAACGCTTGCCGTTAAATACGATTTTATATTGTTTCATAGGTTTATATTGTTCGTTGTAATAAGCGTCTGCTTTTAGATTAAATGAAGTCATTTTAATTGGACGTTGTAAGCGAAGTGTCACGATGACTGGAACGCAGTGAAGTCATCATTCAACATCTGGAAAGTCATTAGGAATGTTTACAAGATCTTGCTTCACTGTCTTCTCAGGATCTTGCATAACCCATTGGAAGAACACATCTGCTAGCTGAAGAACGGCATCAGATGTAGGAGCAGACTTAGCCCCGACACCAAGAGCACTAATAGCACTAGAAATAGAGGACTGGCGGATGATGTAGACCTGTTTCTTGGCCCGCTCCTCAGGAGTCTCGTAGGTTGATTTAACTTGAACTTTGGCTTCATTTACTTGACCTGTGGATGAAGGAGTTGCAGGAGCTGTGGCACCAGCAGGCTTACAGCTAGTCCAATCATTATAACCAGCATCATTCTTGCTTACTGTAATGTCGAACGAGGAGCCTTGTGCTGCGCCTGTAAGAGCCTCAAAGGCAGGCTTGTTAGCGCCGAAGCCAAACAGCTTCTTGCTCTCCACCTTACCGCCGAAGGTGTTGTTCTTGTAAGCCACCTCAAGCTGTTGTAGAGGCTTGCCAGTCTTGCTTGTGGTATTGATTGTTTGAGTTGATAGAATTGTGATGTTTAGATTTGACATTTAAAGTTCCTTCTAAGGAAAAAGTTAACACATTAATTATAGCACATGTGTAGGTGCTTTGCAAGCTTTATTTTGCTTTCAAAGAGTCGATTTGCTGTTCTGGATAGCTATGCCCATAATCGTCCCTACCATCCATCCAATAATACGCTTCTTTGCTTAGTTCTTCTTGAGCTGCCTCAATGGCAGCGTTCCAACAAGCCTTCATCCAGAATTCTAGATGAGCTGCTGAGGACACTCCTAGCCCGTCTAATGCTCGCTCTGATCTAAGACTGAAGCCCTCAACCTCGTTCCACCACTCGTCAAAAGAATTCATTTGTCTGTCCTTTCTACTTTAGTCATTGCTTTCATGTTCATTCCTACTTTAGTTTCGCATGCTAATGGAGTCTTCCATTTATATCCGAAGATCTTCTCAATATTTTTAGGAAGATCATCAAACACTTGATGAAAGATGTTTACAATTGGTTCTTGAAAAGAGCTGGGACAATCTACCGTCACTGAGTCATGCACAGTGGAGATAAACTTAATATTGTCGCTACCTGGGAGCTTTCTCAGCCTATTCCTGAGGCTAATACGAGCAAGCATCATTACATCTGCCCCGGCGCCCTGAACAGGATAGTTAACTGCCTTAGTTACAGGGAGTTCCATTTCACCCCTGTAATTCTTAAACGGTTTAATATCCCATTCACGGCCTAGAGGCCCAACAATCGGTTTACCTTGTGAGATTAGTTTTAAGTTTGTGTCATACAGCTTATCTAGATATTTATACTTTGTATAGAACTTAACCCCCACTTCATCCCAGAACTTAACAGAGGTGGATACATGCATGAAATCAGGATCTACTGTGAAAGCATAACCCTTACCTCTATTGAAAATTGTCAGTTATGTTACGGGTATACCGTTTCCGTATACCCTCTGTATATTCCTATACAGCTCAGACTATATCACCTTCCTCAATGAGGAAGCTCTGTACTTCGGGAACACTGTTCCCTACGAGATTTCTCTCTAGTCGTTGCACGTTCTCTTGATATTCCCGAAGATTCTTTGGATGGTCATGATGTAAGGCATGACACGTCCTGCATAAAAGTTCTAGATTAGTTAGACTATTGTTAGTCTGATCGTGGTCAACGTGATGACCGACATACCCTGCTTTACCGGTAGTGCGTAAATCAACACCACATCTATTGCAAGGTACTCCTAGGTTCTTTAGTTCTCTAGCATAGTTTTTAAATGCCCATAAACCACTTTTATACATGTGATTTTTAGGGCCTTTTCCAGTAAGTCCGCCAGATCCTATACCAACCTTTCTGCCTAGTTTAGCATTAGCCCGATCTCGGTATTCCTTTTGAATACCGTTATCTACTTGGTATTGGTACTGATGTTGTTTACTGCAAAACTTACTACTAGATCCCGTTGGCATATACTCTATGCCACAGTGTTTACAGATCTTGGGTTTAAATTTCTTCATACTTCCTCCTTGTTAATTAGGAAATATCAAGAGCTTCGCTCAGGATTATCCGGACTGGACTTTCCCTGAATTCACAGAGTTGTTCGATGTAGATTACTCTACAAAGCCGCTACTTTATTTAACGGAACAGATAAATCTTAGCAATGAGTCTGCTAGGAAGATTGAAGGCTACTTGATTCAGGGAATGAGTGTCTTGTTGTTCTAAGATTTCCTTTAAACCAACAGGATCACCAGATAGCTCTACTGCTGTTCGCCATTCCAGCCTAAAGCTGACTGGCATCAGCACCAATCAACATATAAACCTCCTTTCTCTCTAGATGCCTGGACGAAGGAAGGCATCATTACATGTTATCTTCCTCGCAGGCACGGTATCCTGCGCTGTAGTAGGCATTACCTACATCCTGAATGAAGTCTAGTTGATAGCTAGACATTCCTTGCCATACAAGTTCTAGATCTTCGTCTGTATAATCTTCTAGCATGTTGCTAAAAGTGATGATAAACCAATTCTTACTGTGAATGTCCATTTTCCTCTTTATCCATCTTAGCCACTAGCAGCCGTGCTAGCTTCTTTGTTCTTTGTTTATCTTCTAGCTCATGGATGTATCTATCCACTTCAATGAGCATTAAATGATATGCATGTAGATCACCGTCTGTTTGAGCAGCATAGGCACTCTTAACAAGAGATTCCCATGCTTTACGGGTTGTCTGTTTAAGTGACATATCTACTCTCAAAAATATCCATCTGGTTTAGGAGGAATATACTCATCTTCTACTACTGGAATGTCTCTCCACTTATCAGTGCTTTTATACTGAAGTTTTGGCTCTTTCTTTACCTCTACTAGTTTGTATTCATTGTCTCTTGTATCTAGAGTCCAGTAGCGATAGTAAGGAATAAACCAACGAAGTTTAGAAAGATCCACTGTAAAATGTTTAGTCATTTAATATCTCGTAGGTCTTGGAAAATCTTAAAGCACTTTCTACAATAATGAATACCGGACATAGAACCACCATGAAAATTTAAGGTGCTATCATGAATACAGAAGAACTGTCTAACTTTATTCCACATACCTGCTTTCAAAAATATCTGTAATGTCGTTGGCCCAATTTTGCTGATTAGGCGCGGAGGCACTTAAACGGCCAGTTGCTGCCACACATTGATTAAGCTGACCATGAATGATGTGATCCTCCCAGTCTTTCTCTTTATACAACTTAGGAATACCTTCATAATAGGTGCCTTTAAGCTTCTCAAGCTTAGCTAATGCTAGCAAATGAGGGACATACTTCTTAGCGAATGGACCTTTAAGTTTCTTTAGCGTTGCTTCATCTGTAGCAAACACACCAGCTTTCATCATCTCAGATTTAGGAAGAGGCTCTACAGAACGAGGAAGTTTGTGTTCAATTTCAATATTTTTATATTTCACTTGTCCCTTTTTAGCTCCAGATTTAAATACACCAACAGCCTCTTTACCATCTTCAGTAATAGTTCCGCCATATAGGAAAGCAGAAAGCTGAGGACCACTGTTAAAGTTAATGGGAACGCCAGGGTAAACAGCAGCAAGAGGATGAAGATGTTCTTGCATCTTTCCTTCACATTCCACAGCACGTTCATTACAGATGGATTCATTGTATTTAAGTCCATTCCATTCCATGTCTGCCAGGATTAGCAAATCTTGACAGGCAAGTTTAAACAGTCGATATAATCCAGGGTTCTGAACAAATGCTGCTTGTTGTCTGAGATAGATGGCGTAGGTAAGATCCACATCTTGTTTGCAATAGTCTGCGAGTACGGATTGTGGAATGTCTTCCGTTCCCACCCCTTTATCCCAGTACTCCAGTTTGATAACATCGAGTTTGTTTCCAAGGCCATATTTAATTGCTGTTTGTTCTAACGAAGGATAAGGATTTGTTTGTCGTTCTAGGATGAACTCGGCGAGTTGGGTGCACCAAACATTCTTAGGCATTTCAAATCCAAGTCGTCTGTACCAATGCAGGTCGAATTTAGCATTGAAGAATACACATAGAGAGTTAGTTAGAAAATCTCTAGGCAACGAATCTAAATCAAACTCACAACTGGAGGGCTCTGCCTGAAGTTTGAAGCCTAAACAAACAGCTTTGTTCTGCTTACTAAATGGATTACCTTTAGCGAATGTTGTTACTTCAAAATCGGAGGTCAAGACATTCATCTTGACTCTCCCCGCCAACGTCCCTGTTGGCTATCCCTTGTTAAGACATTCAATTGTAAAACGTCCAATCATTATATTTCTCTTTAATCCGTGCTAAATAGTTAGGAGAAGTATCTGAGTCGTAGTAACACTTCTTATCAAAGTAATCCTCTAGCACATCAGGAGGAAGCTGTAGGGTGGGATAGCCATTCTGTTGAACACACCCAAAAGCAACCCTACAGATGTTGATAGGGAAGAAATCAATGTGCTTATATGGATTGTCCTTTACCTTAATCAGTTGAATAGGAAGACCAATTAGATGGGTCTTTAGGTTGTTAGTTACTGTAAACTTAGATTCTTCATATTCCTCAATTCCTGGCTTAAGGGGAAGCTGTTCAAACTTAGCGAAGTTTTGCCATGTTGATTCTTTCCATTGTCCCTTGGAATAGAATACATCAATGTCTTTAACTTCCTTTTCAAACAGCATGTCTCGAAGACAACCCCCTCCAACAACAGCATCTTCAATGCCATGCATCTTAAGGCAATGGAGAATAGTTGTAAGGATGTTTAGAAACTTAGTATCAAAATTCATTATTTAGGTACTCCGTCCATGTTTAAAACCCAGTGTCATCAAACCAAGCATAGATAGTATAAGTTCCGTTTTTAACACTCCAGGGTTTCTCTAGAGTTGCCTCAGAGATATTATTAGGTT
>OGVW01000040.1_pt1 | contig 15691 bp, 27 predicted proteins | sample 1575821 | NCBI WGS metagenome assembly OGVW01 (sample SAMN07581525, study PRJEB24739) | freshwater metagenome | place: Singapore | collected 2015-01
GTTTCCCAGTCACGATACTAGCCGCCGAAAACCGCCGACGCACCACCGAACTTGCTTTGCGCGGTGCTGACCTTCGCGTCACCATTGACCGTTACAGTTTTCGGCGTCGGACTGGTATCGGTGAACGTCGTGCTGTTGTTCGCCCCATCCATGTGCAGCATGAGCGAGACAAATCGACGGTATGCGTCGCCTGTCGTGTCACGCGGCACTACCGAGTTAATCATCGCTCCGGTGTCACGGCGGTAGGCTCGTACAATGCGCGAAGCAGGGTTACCCAACGCGTCAGTAACCGTTCCGACTACACGCGGGCCACGGTCGGGGAATGCTACGGTGGGAACTGTATAACCATCGGAGTAGCGAGCGATACCTTTTGTGACACGCAGATCGTCTATGTAGCCGTTAAAGTATTCAACGGCTGCTGTCGCAAAGTTACGCCCGATCACGGCCACGTTATCGGTGAAGCTGACTGATGAGGCAATACCGCTTCCAATGGTTGTGAGAGTCAGCTTCGCCCCGTCGAGATAGATTTCGATGACACCGGCTTTTCTTTGTAAGACTACGTGGTGAAAACTGCCGTCAGTGAGCACCGTTTGAGCGGCGGTCTGATACCCGTTTGAGTTCCATCCATAAAAAACCTCAAGTCTTGGGCTTCCACTGACAAGGCGAACATCAAAGGCTAGGCCGAACGGCGCGCTTGCAGACTGCCGTTGTGTGCTGAAAATTCCGTGCCCGGAAGAAACGCTAGGCCGAATAAAAGCCTCAATCGTGAAATCGCCTGTGGTGAATGCAAAAGCATCGTTTGCAGCGAGACTCAGATAGTCACTGGACCCGTTCAGCAGCAGTGATGCCCCACCGAACTTCGACTGCACCGTGCTGACCTTCGCGTCACCATTGACCGTTATAATTTTAGGGAGCTTACTATTATCTAAAAATTGGGTGCTATTATTTGCACCATCACAATGTAGTAGTAATGATACATTGTCGAAATACTGATCGTATGCCATAACACCCTTTCTTTATTAGGCAATCTTGTCGTTGGTAGTCTTCAAGGCTGCATATTCTGTTTGTAGTAATTGGTATAGTTTCTTCTTTGCTGCAGGATCATGCATGAAGTTTGGGTCATGGATATCTAGACCGTACTTAGTCAACATGTCAATGGCTACGATATCGGGGATGATAGCTACTCGTTTGTAGTGTGCTCGTGGTGCATTAATCGCCTCAACTTGGCGGGATAGTTCTGCATGTGCCTTATAGTGAGAGACATCCTGTTCGAGGAGGAAGTCACGCTCATTGGTCTTTACTTTAAAACTATGAGGATTGTTGTCTTGTGATAAAAATGCCATGTGTGCCTCTAGGGTGTAATATTAGTTCTTTAGATAAGGGCTGAATTGACCGCCCTCAAGCAGGCAACCATATTCATACTTAGCATTAGTACCGTCATATGCGGCAACGGTAACATCCTCTACAACTACCGCAGCGGAATCGGCGGCATCGAGGTATTTTACTGCAGTAATTCGACCTGTCACATAAGCTTGCGCTGGAGAGGTCGGTAAAGTAGGGGCCGCTACGGAGATCTTTGCAACATAATTATCGGGGATAAGCACAAAGGTACCATCCGTCTGCGTGATCTTTAGGAATTCCATAATAAATCCTTTCTAGGAAATAAATAAGGAGAGGATTCCTCCTCCCCTTACAATTAATGCTTACGCACCATTTAGACCTAGAATTAGACCGGCACCCTTAGGGTTACGGCACTCTAGAGTACCTTCTTCGATGATCTGACCAATGATAGAGTCACCTAGCTGGCCAAGGTCTACTTCCTGCATAGGGCGTAGTGAGGCCCAGGCGAACCACATTGGATCGTATAGTAGAGCAGAGAAGTTAGCTGCAGTATCTAGACCAGAAACAGCAGTGTTAGCTAGACCCATGATGTAGTTAGGGACTACCATGATGTCACCGAAGTCAGACATGTAGATTTCTACTGACTGACGTAGCTTACCATCGGCGTCGATGTTACGACGAACGTTGCCGTCGCCAGCATTAGAGCTGCTTGAGCCAGCGGCTTGAGCACGAGCAGAGAATGCACGACGGTTAGCGGGTGATAGCATTAGCTTAGTAGCCTTACCACCTTGTTCGTAGATGGTCTGCATTAGACTGTCTACATGAGATAGTTGTAGTGGGTTCTTATCAGCACTGGTAACAGTGGTGAAAGTACCAGCAACACCAGCACCTTGGTTAGTAGGAGCAGTGTACTCGTTAGCGGTAGTTAGGGCGTTAACTACGTTGTAGTTTACCCATGACTGATAGCCACCAAACTTACGGGGTGAGGAACCAGAGCTAGAGTTCCAGCTGTGAACAGCATCATACTCCTGATCACGACGCATTTCAACACCGCGCTTCTTTAGCTGATAAGCGTATTCATCAGCAACACCCGCTTGGTCAACCGCACGCTTGGTACCAGTAACGGTAACGGTTTTGCTGTTGATTTGGGTGTAGTTGCCAAGACGAGTACGGAAGGGTTCAGCAGCTTGAGCAGCAGTCTGAGTTGCGTAAGATACACCTTCAGCTACAGCACCTGAAACAGGAGTTGATAGCTCGTCGGTTTGCCATTCGTGGAAAATAGCAGTAGCTTTAGTCTTACCAATTGAAGATAGGAAAGGAGTCTCATCGCGAGAAATCATTGAAATGAAATTCGCTAGATCTTCCTTTTCGGATACGTTACCTGCGTTACCAGTAGCGGCAGCAGAACGAGCAGCGGCCTTAGGACCACCTGCAGAGAAATTATTACCAGCCATAGCCAGCCTCCTTAATTATAGTGAGAGTTGATTTATACTTGAAGTTTTTTACTCACTGAAGAAATACGCTTGAGGAAATCTAACTGATCTTGGTTGGAACCATTACCAGACAATACCTTTGCGCGTGACTCATCTACTACTCGCTTTTGCTGAACTGACTGTGGTGTACCCTTCTTAGTGGGGACTGACCGACTAGTTGGTACAGCTTTACGCTTTACAGCGCCTTTGGTAGTAGTTTCTTTTAGTTTACGATAGTCGTTAATGAACTTTACCACTTCAGCACTATAGACTTGGTCTAGTAGTGTTTCAGGGATACCTTCCTTAACAGCGAATTCACGGATACTCTTGGCAACTTTCTCATTAAAATCAGGTACGAAGCTTGGAATCTTCTCTTGAAATTCTTTAAGTAACTTCTGTTGCACTTCCCGTTGTCGTGTTACAATTTGTTCAGCGACTAACTTTTCACCTTCTTCCCGCTTAGTGCGAGCCTTCCAGTACTTCTCTTGAACGTCTTCAAGCTTGTCTTTTAGGTCTCTAGCGGTGTAGGTGTCTCCCTCTTCGCGAGCCTTAGCAATATCGCTCTTGATTTTGTTGTACTGTTGTGCAAGGGCATCTTCCGCTTGCATCAGTTCAGAACGTACCATCGTTCCTACTTTGACAACTTCATCGAGCTTTTGATCTCGCTCTTCCTCAATTTGTTTCTTCAGTTCACCGAGTTCTCGTCCTTTTTGAGAGAGATGTTTATCTGTAGCAAATCCCTTACGGAGATCCTCTAGGGTAAAGTATTCTGTCTTACCGTCTACGGTAACAGGTACTTTATATTCCCAATCAATATCTTCTTCGGTTGGTAGTTCTGAGTCTTGGGTAGACGTATCATCCTCATCAGCACTTTCTTCCTCAGTATCTTCTTGATCAGACTCTTCATCTGAGTCATTTTCGGCGTCGTCGGAAGTCTCTTCTTGGACTTCTTCGGTAGTTTCATCTTCTTCCGACTGTTCCGGAGTCAGGACATCCTCATCTTCTTTTGGTAGAGATTCTTCTTTGTTAAGCCCTAACAGGGCCGCAGCAGGTGAATTGCGAAGAATGTCATCGAAGTTAGGAGCTTCTAACTCAGCACTATTTCCCATGTCATCCCGGAAACTCGCAGAGGAAATCTCTGAGGCAGGGGTAGAGGTGGATAAATGTGATAGATTCATTATAGGTTATTCCTTGTGTCTTTTAGGCTTGAGCCTTTTTAGCTGCACGAGCAGCTTTCATTTTATCAGCAAATGATGGTTCTTGATTTACTGCAACTTCAGTAACAGGTACCATCAGAGACTGCAATTCTGCAATGCACTTGCAAACATGGGCTAGTACGGGGGCATAATTTTGTGCCCGACCTGTACCACCTGCTTGTCCTGCAGCGGCAATCTCACCGATAAGTTGGTCACGCGTTTTTAGCATGACCTCATAAGCTTGTTCAGTTTTGGTCATTATCATCCTCGGCCACATCTTGGCCTTTTAGATTATTCATAAATGCAGCATTCTTGCCATACTTTTCGTAGTTGATTAGCTGAGATTTTACTGTGCCTAAAGCCATTGCACAGGAGTATAAATACTCCCGAGTCTTAACCTCATGCGGGGCACTTGTTAGCCAAGCTTTAAATAGCTCGGTTAAGATATCAGCATAAGCAGCATCGAATAGCTCAGTTCGTTCTTGTTTAACGAACGTAGCTCTCGCCAGCGCAAATTGTGCATCTCGGAAAGGATTTACAGTGTTTTCACCGGCTTCCCGATCATATTCAGGTTTATTCTTTTCTTTAAACCTTTTGACGTATTGTTCCATTTATTTCCTTGTGTCCTGGATACCTAATAAGAGATTCGAAAATCTCCTATTAGGAACCATCTAATTACATTTGTGGTTCAGAAACAGCTGCTGCTGGACCATTAGATTGAGGAATCTCAGGAGTATTTAACGGTAATGAAGCATCCACTGTAACCTGATCATATACCATTTTGTAGATTGCCATAATATCAGGCTTAGGAGGGGGTTCAATACCTTCTTTTGCAGCCTTAATATAGAGGTCAGCCCATTCTTGGTGATGTTTATCAATAGCAATAATCATCTGACGGGTATTATCCTGGATAGCGTTCTTACTCTGAATATTAGTCAGGGCCATAGTAGCCTGTCTCTGCTGGATATCTAGCTGTTTTAGTTGCTCTTCCAGCTGACGTAGTTTCTCTGCTGCCTGCTGCTCCGCTTCTCGGGCTTTAGTAGCCTTCTCTAGGAATTCAGGAGTAGTATAATCTTCCATGAAATCTAGTGGATCGAGATCCATAGCCTCTAGAGTCTTGGCAGCGATTAATACAGCTGCGTCAGGTTTAACTACAGCACCGGCACCGGCAGCTTGTAGAGCTGGGATTAGCTGACTACCAACAATCTCCATCTTCTTACGGACGTTACTGTTACCGTTCTCACCAACATCAGCATCAATCCAGAGAAGCATATTGTCAGGGAGCGACATAGGATCAATGGTACGGATGTAGTTGTTGCTGTCGGCATACTCAATAGTAGTACCCCCTAGATTATCCCGGATACACTTGTAGACACCTTCAGTTAGACGCTTAAAGCCTGTCTCTGCGAAACGACGAGCCATGTACTGGATACGTACTTGGGCAGCAGACATAGCTTGCTGCATCTTCTCTTCAGAGTTACCTGATACATATAGTGTATCGTTAAGACCTTGAGCCGCCTTACCCATACCGTGGGCCTGCTCTTTATGCAGCTGGAGTAGTTCTAGCAGAGGGACAGTACCAGTACTGATAGTCTCAGGAACCATTGGAGCTACAGCCGCAGTAGGATTACCATTAGTAGCAATAATCTGCTTAGGCTTCATGTTCTGAAGGGCAGAGAAGTCTACTACGTTAGGGTCAGCTAGCTTAGGTGAGTAGTTAGTTAGATATACGTTCTCTACGAAACCACGCAGGATAGCAGTACTAGCCATAGTGGTAGGACGGGTCATATCGGCGACAGACAGACCAGAGAATTCGTAAGGAATCTCAAAAGGATTTAGACATGCGAGGGGGATGCAGTCAACATCTTCTTCATGAAGGATAACACCCTTAGAAACGATAAGATGCTTTAGCTCTGCAATACCATCACCATCGCGGTCTACTCGCATCCAGCACTCAACAACCCCGACAGTCCGGTTGGCTTCTAGTGGGAATAACTCCCGCATGGTGCCTCCCATCCAATACTCTTGTCCGGCTAGCTGCTTGCGTGTTGCTTGTTCTTCAGTGTATTTTACAGCCCATGATTGATTACCTTCACCGATCTGATCCCAATCAATCCTGTCGGCCATCTCAGGATACTCCTTGCGGATTTCTGAGCGAGTCATCTCGACGTGGATACCTACGAAGGCAGCATCATCTAGTGAGTGGGCATCCCTAGTAATTCTGAAAGATTCAGGGTGGACATTACGGATTCGTACTTTTGACTTAATCTTCTTGTGACGGATTCGTACATCTTTGTAAACAGTGATGATTTCATTTGTACCGTCCTCTAGATCAATAATCTTTGGTTCGTACTCTAGCTTACCTACAATTTCAGCATTATCATCAAGAAGGATCTCGTCGAGGGATGCTTGATCGATCTCGGCATATTCCTCAATCTTGTAGTCGTAGTCTTCAATGAAGTCCCAGCGGATAATACTGTTCTTCCATAGTAGGGCAGACTTTACCCATGTGTTTAGTTGTGACCATCCATCGTTCTGCTTGAAGATACAGTAGTTGACCATATCAGAAGCGACTTTGGCGTTATGAATGTCTGTAGGGGTTTTGCCTACTGGTACAAATCGAGCAATCTTATTATTGTTGAGCATCAGCTCGGCAATGATAGCCAGGTAACCTTCTACTGCTTCTACTGTATCAGAAGATACAATTTGAGACACCCCTTGTGGGGCAAGATGGCCTACGGGAAGCATACCATATTCGAGGGTAGACTTCATACGCTCCCGGGCCATATCAGCACTATTGAGCCAATCGCCCACGGAATTCATTACTCCGGCTTCTACTAGGGAGACTAGTTCCTCATCAGTAACTTTCTCTTTGTAGCCATGCGGCTTAGTTCTAATATCCATTATATACCTTTCCTGAGGCTGTACAGCCCAATCATTCAATCAGTCAGCCTCATAAGGCTATAGTTGTTGGTGTTTTCATTCCCCTTGTACACCTTCCTAAACAAGGAGGACACATGGAATTATTTCTTTTTAACTGTTTTCTTAGCAGGTACTTTCTTCTCAGGAGTACCCCGAACAGGAAGTGTCTTTTCCTTGTTCTCTTTATACTCTGTGCTATCAAGTAACTTCCCCCGGGTATTTGGAGACAGGAAATCCTTGATAGCCTGAGTTGATTGTTTATCGTTGTAGTAGATTGTCATATTAGTCCTGTTATAGCCAAGTAGTTTCTTGGTTGTTTTGGTAGGAGAGTCTTTGGGTAAAAGGTACTCGGTTAACGGATAGTTTGTCGCTATGAGTTCTTAGCATTTCAAGAGCAATAGCTGTAGCAATAACTGTATCATCAGTACCCCCTATGACAGCATTAGTCTTACCAGAGGCATCAGCCACATAGTTAGACATCTCATGGATCATGATTCTAGAAGGAATCCAGATATCATCATTTTCAATAGCATTCTTTAGATACCCGATGATGGCTGGCTTAGAGGAGTAACTGGTACGGAAGCCTAGTCGAGTACCCTCTTCTTGGGCTACATTGGCTGACTTAGTTTGATAGTATAGGTTCTGATACTCCATTTGAACCAATCGGTTCAGCGTAGCAATACCCATAGAGTTGCTTTCCACCCCAAGAAGAGCATTGTTAAAGTATCTACCTAAGTAAAACAGAAGATCCCCAAACTTAGAAGGATCGATGTAGTTGTTACGATACAGAGCACAAACCTGTCGCTCTCTATTCATTACAACAGCACAACTATAATCCTTACCCACACCTAGAGACACATCAGCTGCAATAACAAAAGGATCTGAATGCTTAGGGAACTTATAGATCTCAAGACTGCCTTGGTGTTTCTCTTCAAACATGAGTTTATCAAAGTCAAACTCTCTGGAGGAAACAATTGGTTGTGGTATTAGTGCTTGAAGCTTCTCTAGGTTAAAGACGTTACTACCTGATACAATGAAGGCTTCATCTGCTGTACAAGGATATTCTTGGCGGAACTTGTCGTAGCCCGACTCAGCAATCTTGAGTCTTCTCCAGTACAGTTGTCCGTTGGTGAGGTTATGCTTTTCTTGTAGTTTCTTCTCTTCCTCAGAAAGGAGGAACTTCTCAGGAGGTTCCCGGGTATATTCCGGCATGAGGAACCACGGTACGAAAATAGGTATGTATTCAGACTCACCAGACATAGCAGCCAGCCATAGACGGTGAAACTCATTACCTACACCATTGGCCGTACTCTCCAGGATAACCTCAGTACCTTCTGCAGCAGAGATACCTTGGAAGAGACCTGCTAGGATCTTTTGGTCATGAGTCCAGAAAGCTACTTCTGACAAGTGGGCGATAGTTGGGGTAGTACCACGACCTGCTTCGGGAGATCCTGCTGTGTAGAGTCTGTAGCCAGAGTCGTTATGTTCAAACATAATCTCCTTGGCGTTAGACTTCTTGAACTCTGGTCGGAAGTCTTCATGCATATAAGCAATGGTGTTACGACTCATGTTGAAGAGTGCATCAGAAGTAGCAGCATCATGGGCCATTACTACTGATTTGTTGTAAGCATTGAAGTATGATTTCCAGAATACCCGGGCTGTGGTAAATGTGGAGAGACCCATCTGACGACCTTTTAGGATGATCGCCCTTACCTTACCTGTAGTCCGAAGTTGTTCTTCGAGCTTATCATTTACGATTTTCTGTGCTGCATTGAATTCAAATGGAATGAATCCTTTGGAGGAGTCTTTGGGAAGAATCTTGATTTGTTCTTTGCAGAAGAGTTCGAAATTGGTTTTATATTCGAGCTTTTTCTCTCGCTTTTTCGCCTCTCGGAGGAGGGCTAGTTTTTCGGCGTTAGTTAATTGGGTTGCCATTTGTTGTGTGTCCTTTGAATTATTTTAATTCCTAATAGGTTCCTGCTGGGATTTTTGTTGAGGAAGGTACTTGGGTAGATTTAGTTTGAATGACCCCTCGGGTTGTAGGGATATTTTGGGAGAGTAGGTGGTGGGATTCTTTTGGTAGAAGGTACTTGGGTAGAAATTAATTGGATGACCCCTCTTCCAATAGGTGAGATGGATGTGCTGGTTTGGTGGGTACCCCGTTCTGGTTTCGTGCCCCCTTGCTTTGTTCTTGGGTCTTGCGCTGTGGCGCTGGTGCTTGGCCCTTCCTTTGTCTGCGCTCTTGGAGTCTGCTATGTCTTCTTTGTTCCCTGCTTCTGCTCCTGTTGGTTCTTTTGTTGCTCTTGCTGGCTTTGTTGACGGTGATGTCGGGTCGGTTTGCTCCCCGGTGTTTTCTTCCTTTTCTGCCGCTGCCGCTTGGGTTCCGCCTGTCTCGGTTCGGGGTGGTGGGGTGTGGGTTGTCTCGCCTGTTTACGTCTTGGCGGCTTCTGGCTGGGTGTTTGTTGGTGAGTAAGCGTCCTTTCCGTTGCCTTCCTTGGAGGGCTTCGGTAAGTGCGTTTCTTTAGTGGTCTGGGTGGCCTTAGAACCCGTTGTGCCTTGTTGTAAGGGCTGTCTCTTACAAGAGGGTATTCCTCTACCGTGCTAGCGGTTTCTAGCGTATCATGTCTTGAAAGGACATATCATCATGGCTACCACTCTGCAATTCGTCAACAACATGGCCCCTTCTGCTCGTGCTGCTGCTAAGGCATTCGAGACCAAGTTCATCGCTCCTGATCGTCTGTCTAAGCCTGTTAAGCTGATTGGTCTGCAATACGACAAGGCAACCAAGGAGCTTAAGGCTGTTGGTGATGACAACAAGATCCGTGTCTGTAAGATTGATCGTCTTGCTGATATCGAAGATGGTCGCAAGTTGTGGGCTGATCTTGTCAAGTACGGCAAGGAAGGGATGAGCTTCCAGTTTGTGTCTGCTGGTGGCTTCTCTCCTGACAGCTGGTTCTACCGGATTGAACTGGTTGCTGATGAAGTTGTGACCCTCGACGAGGACGGTGTTCCGTTCTAATAATAAACAATCAGGGAGGATTATTAACCACAAGGACTAATCATGATATTTGATATCAAAGAAAACGCCCACGGTGACATCGTATTCGTTGAAGTCATCGAAGGACACGCTTGGGATATTGTGTTTAATATCTCAGCTACTAATGTATCTCTCGGCTGTTGGAACGGCTACGAGAATTGCCTCATCTTTCTCAAGGACTAACACCATGAAACTGATCTCCACTCTCTGGCATCTGATCCCATGCTGCCATTCCTACCTGCAACCCACTTGGCATGGCCTTACCATCGTAGGCCACAAGCGAGTGCATTACTACTATAGTCCTCGCGGCTATATCCACGAAGTATTCACCACCAAGGAGTAACCACCATGAACCTCATCACCACTATCAACCAACTGTCATCCACCGAGAAGATGATGATTTTTGGATGTCTCAACCCAGGACATCACATCGTTGAACTCGATGAAACAGAACAAAAGGCTATCGAACTATGGAGGAAGATCCCACCAGAGAACCGTCTTAACATTGCTGATGCATTGTTTGCTCAAGCCACCAAAGAGCATCTCACCGAAGATGAATTCAACGCAGCACTCTCAAAAGAGGGATGCTCAGGCGATGATTGGTATAAATAACACCAGTCAATAATTGTTTGTTTGCTCAACAACATACTTAACCACCATGAACACTCTTACCAATACCTCCTTCGCCACCAAGTCTGACATCAAGACTGCCACCTGGACACGTCGAGCTGAAACCCTCATCCTGACACTAGTCGATGCTGAGAACAAACTATGGTATTGTGTCAGCCATGACGGTGCTGGCAAGACATCCATCCGAAAGATGTCCATCACACGAGATCCAGCACATGCTCGTGCCATCAACATCAAAGCCAAAGGGCTTATTGGCAAGAAAGTCTACTTCGGGGTCACTGCTGGGTGGTCTCCTGATGTATGGTTCAACGACATTGAAGCAGTAGAGGACAATTAAAGACAAAACATAACACAAAACAGACAAAATCTATCTAAGGCATACCCCAGGTATCAGTCAAGGGTAGATTTTGCCAACTAACTGTCAAAATATAGACAAACTCTCTTATCAACCTACTAGGATTATCACCATGAACCTCATCACCACCCAAGTCTCTACCGAAAACAACCAACCTAAGGGCAATCAAGTGAAATACATCCTCCTGAACCCTCTGCATGAAGACATCTTCGGCATTACTACCACTGAAATGATTGAAGCTTTGGATGAATTCGGCTGTAGTGTGATCTGCAGCATGGCAAACACACAAGGATCTACCCAAATGATGTACTATGCTACTGCTCCTAGCCTGAAAGCCATCGAACAGATGTGTAATGCATGTGGTCTTGAGGGGAGTGTCGTCGTTTGTACAGGTATCTATGATCAATTAGTGGCAGAAGAAGTCATTGTGAAGCATTAATACTGTAGAATAATCAGAAAAACTTGTAGTTTGTAGTAAAATCTACAAGAAAAACTGATATTTGTAGGGAATTCTACTGATGGACGTATGTGTTAGGGTATCGTCGGTAGGATTCTCGTGTGGATTTTTGTTGTAGAGAAAGTCAAATGAACAAGGATTGTAATATCATGACCACTACCCGTCCTTCCCAAGAAGACATCAATGACGCCCTACAGAGAGCATACGATGATATTAAATCAAAGAAAGAGTACTTCATATGCTATGCACTACCTGATGGTACTGTAGGAGACTACCTAAGGGAATTTGTCATGGCAAGTCTAAGGTCTCAAAAGATGCTAAAAGAGCTTGGTGTCCATCCACTTAGCCTAGACTTATTCGTCAAATATGAACGTAACAACAGGATAAAACCTACAACAATAGAAATGCGAGAATACCGCCTTGCATGGCTCCAATACATGATGTCTTAACCCAAGGAACCACCATGACCATAGATATTAACAAACAATATCGTACCCGCAATAACCTCCCTGTCACTATCCTCAAAACTGATCTCCGGGGCTGCGTTGCCTATCCTGTTGTAGCAGTCGTACATTACGATACAAGAGACTATGTAATGTACTACGCAATCAATGGAGCATATTGCATAGACGAAACCTCCTGCCATGACCTCATCGAATACCACCCTGCCCAAGACCTCGCCCTAGACCAACCCATATGGGTACGTGATAGTTTTGACACTGAATGGCAAGCACGTCACTTTAAAGAGTATAAGAATGATAGAATCTGCTGCTGGCCAGGTGGTTTCACTAGTCACACCGTAGAAAGTTTAGATGAAGAAGTCCACTGGAAATTCTTCACCACAGACAACCCTAACAAATAACCATCCAGCCGGTACCTAACAGGAGACACCCCGGGTAGATATTAATATAGTAGATATTAAGTAGATATAATTATAATAACTATAAGTTGTTATGATTATCATCTACTTATTTAATTATCTACCCAATTAATCATAACAATAACTACCACTATCCTAAGTAAACTATCCTACCAATGACTCTACTGCTGATCTCCTTATCAGTAATCCTTCTAATTAAACTCCTCTGATTGTTATGATTAGCTCATATACCCTGAAAGACTACCTCGATAAATACAGTAATTTCATTGACTCAGGTACCTACGCATCTGTATATAAAGATCCTTCTGATCCTAATGCAGTCATCAAGATATGTAGTGACCCTGATGATCCTGTTATTGACTACCTTGAATGGTGCTATACAGAAGGAAAAGACTACCTATGGACTCCTAAAGTTTACCGTATTATTAGGTACATCGATAGCTATATCGTATGGATGAAGAAGTATAATAGATACCCTAGTAAAGGTGATAAATGGAGTAGGGATGAAGCTTTCAAAGAAATGAAACCTTACTTTGAATACCTACATAAATGTGGTCTTAGGTTTGAGACAGATGACTATTGGGGTAATGGTATTCATATAGGTAATCGTGAAGTGATGTTCGACCTTCATCCCGGTAACATCATGTGGGATAACGACCTCAACCACAGTATCATCACAGACCCCTTCCATAATACATACATCAAAAGACTTCCTCCCCAACCTATCTTCAAAGCACATAATGTCCGACGAGTTACACAATATTGATATCCAGCTTAATGCACAACTTAGTGCCCTCCAAATCTACAATAACCTTATTATGTCCTGTAGGGCAGAGCAATCTAAACGATTACGTATTCACTTTAACGAACTCACAGGTATTCAAAAGATCTTCCTCGACGGTAAACTCATCCACATCAAACATGTACGATACAGCCCTCCCGCTACCCCTCCTGAAATGGCTTAGTAAAAAGCCCCAGCCGAAGTACATTTATCGGGTTGAGGGTGTTAATGATAAATATCAAGGAAGACCACTCCCATGCTATAAAGCCCAAGGTGATTGGATAACACTCCCTTGTCCACAAAACGATATAGCCGTAGATGTTGATTATACCTACCGCAATAAATTCACCGATATTAGAGGCAGCATAGTCTGCGGTGCTGCATCCCTCCAACAGTTAGGTGTCTGGTGGCCTAAGCGTAAATGGAAATACCTACCTAAAGGTATGCGTATTGTTAAACTTGAAACTAAAGGGTATGTATGCAGACTTAACCACCAAGTCACATTCAATCGGGCTAAAGCACGTATTGTTGAAGTAATCCATAACGGTACGTATGAAGCATGACAAAAGGTCTGTCAGACACACCATCAAAGCCATCATCTACGACAAACGAGGTAGGATCCTCTCTATCGGGTACAACAATTACACTAAGACTCACCCCTTACAGGCCCATTATGCATCTAAAGCTGGAGAACCTTACAAGCAGTATCTTCATGCCGAAATACATGCTATCATCCTTTGTAGAGACCTGTCTAAAGCCCACACCATCAAAGTCTTCCGTTATGGGAAACTAAACACACCACTCCTAGCAAAGCCTTGTCCTATCTGTATGTCTGCTATTGAAGCTGCTGGCATACCTAACATTGAGCATACCTAATCATGACCGACCTAAACGAAATCCTTGCTGCCCGGGTAACCACAGAAACCTTCACTTACGCTGAAGTTCAAGCTATTATTGCTGATAAAAACAATATCCAGAATGAACTAACAGAAACCAAAAAGAAGCTAGCAGAAGTAGAACGTCACAAAGATATGTATTACAAAGCATCTAACGAAAAAGAAACTCAACTAGACCAGATCCACGACATTCTCACTGCCCTTGGAATCCCTGAACGTAAAGAAGGTGAAGACTACCGTTACACAAAATACCCTCTCATGACTCGTATCGCTCTGTTCATTAGCAAAAAGGACTAATCATGCAAATCTCTGTCATCAAACAAGAACCTGTCATCACACTAACTCTTTCTGAATATGAACTCCATATCCTACTTCACTGTGTAGGAAACACCTCACCCTACACTCTCCGAACTGAATCTGATTTTCAGCTACTTAGCAGTACTGATCTAGATAATGTCTATGCTGCGTTACTACAAGGAGTCCAAGATGCTGCTTAAGATTGAAGCTACTGTCATCGACGAAGTACCCTCAAACTGGACAGATCCATATGAATGGCCTCGCACTAAACCACGACAATTCTTTGTTGCTGATGGAGAACTCTACTATGTGACAGAAACTGTTGTTGAGTATATCGATACTATCGCTAACCTAGGAATCTAATCATGCTGATTTCACGCGTATCACCTCTGTCAGGTAAACTCAACGTAATGGACATCGACATTACTGAAGATCAACTCCTAGTATACGAAGAAACGCTAGTACCTGTTCAAGACATCTTCCCACACCTAACACCTAGCGAACAAGAGTTCCTCGTATCAGGTCTTACAGACGAAGATTGGGATGAACTATTCCCTGAAGAACCTACCTACGAGGAAAAATCTACTGAATACCCAAGTAACTTTGATCTAAGCAAAGAAGAATTCGACGACATCCCTTTCTGAAAGACTATATGCAAGTAGAAATCAACACAATCGAAAAAGAAGTTGTATCTGTTGTAAAAGAAGAACAAGTAATCCTAACTCTATCCTTGCAAGAAGCGTCAGACCTAATGACCCTTTGTGGTAATATTGGAGGTAAGCACCCTGAATACGAATGCTATAAAAACCACATCCGTCGTACTACCGACAACTTATATAAAAGACTAGATGACCTTGACACCCTAGAATACAACCCAAAAATCATGCGGGGGGCCATTCTAACTGATGCATAAATCTTCTCAGTTGGTACCTAATAGGAAATAAAAAGGTACCTTAGTGGTACCTCTTTTAATCATCACTGTAACTGAGTAGGTGTAGCAACAAGACCTTCCTCAAGCATAAGCTTCTGAAGTTCTTCATCACTAATGTCCTCAGTTCGAACAGTAACTGATTTCTCTACACGTTGTAATTTAGGCTTCTCGAACTCAGCAAGTTCTTTAGCCCAACGTGCTGCATCTTCAAGTTCATCGTTCTGAAGAGCATGATGCATTCTCATACGAATAACATCAATTGCTGAAATCTCCGGAACATTCTTGAGAGCCTTCTGATATGCCTTAGCGTACTTGACAATATCCTTTTGAACAGCTAGTGATTCTTTACGTTTCTCTAGACTCTTCTTGGCATAGTGCTTTACACCAGCAGGAGTAAACTTTTTGAGATGTTTATTTTGTGGTCTACTAGGATCACCCATAACACCATTGTAATCAAAAATTAACTCACCTTCAGGAGTATATTTCTTACCATCCT
>OGVW01000041.1_pt1 | contig 15054 bp, 28 predicted proteins | sample 1575821 | NCBI WGS metagenome assembly OGVW01 (sample SAMN07581525, study PRJEB24739) | freshwater metagenome | place: Singapore | collected 2015-01
GTTTCCCAGTCACGATAAACAGGGCGAAATGTCTCGTAACTTTGAATCAGAACTAGAGGCTCAAGCTTTCATTGTAGCCTCTGGTGACCACTATGGCAAACTTGCTTACACAGAAACTATACCTGAAGTTAAAGATGCTGAAGGTAATGTTATACAACCTGAACAAGTTATCAATCATGAGGCCACTGTGAGCTTTGAGATGGTTGATATAACGGCTGAAGTACAAGCTAAAAAAGATAAATCCGATAAAAAAGACAAAGACAGAAAAAATAGAGTTAAAGACTTAAAGGCTATTGATTTTAAAAATATAAATAATGTTGCCGATCTAAAGCCAATTTTAAAAGCTATCATTGATGAAATATTAAAGGATGATGAGTAATGAAACTAATCACATATTTAAAATATATGAATATTTATGCACATATTTCGCATAATTATTTAGGTGGTGAGACTTTCTTTCAGGATCATGAGTTTTTATCTGATTTATATGAAAAGTATGAAGAGATTTATGACTCTTTGATTGAGAGATTCATCGGACTAGATAAAAGTCTAGATATTATCAAGGTGCATAAAAGCGCAATTGACGCTGTTACAGTTCCAAAATCTTATGAAGAGTGTTTTCAAGAATTATTAAAATGCGAAGAGTTTGTTTGTGAAGCTTGCAAAGAAATGTCAGACAAAGCAACATTAGGTTTAGGGAATATGCTTGCTCAAATAGCTGATGATTCTGAAGCAAGACAATACAAAATAAAACAACGTCTTAAAAAGGAAGCAGATGAAAAAGATTAGTTTAATATTAATTCTTTTACTCACTGGTTGTTCTACTCTTAAACCTGTCAAGAGATGTCTAGATGTGGTTGATAGGGATTCTCAGCAAAGAACAGAATATAGCCTTTGTAAGACTCTTTGGTTCTGGGAGTAAATATGCAATTTAGTTCTTTCATTGAGTGGGCATTTCTAGGGTTAGTAAGCGGTGGGATATATATCCTGTATCAAATGAAAGAATCAATGAGTCATTTAAATGAGAAAATAGGTATTTTAATTACTCAACATGAACAAGCCAGAAAAGATCTAGATGATCACGAAGACAGAATCAGACAATTAGAAAGAAATTAACAGGGCATTGCCCACAAGGAGAAAAAATGGATTTAGTAAAACTATTAAATGATTTAGTTGCGAATATCGCAGCTCTACAAACACAATTAGCTGATGCTCAAGCTTCTGCTCAAGCTCTTGCTGATGCTAAGTATAAAGAAGGTTTTGACGCAGGTGTTGCTTCTGTTGTTATTCCTGAAGTTCCAGTTTCTGACAAAGTTTATTCACAAGCTGAGTTAGAAGCTAAGATTGCAGAGGCATTATTACCCTTGCAAGAAAAGCTTGTTGAATTACAAGCACAAGTTGATGCTGTTCCTGCACAAATTGAACAAGCTAAGCTTGATGCTGTGGCTCAATTTAAAGCTGAATTTCTTGAGAAATACAAAGCTGCACAAATTGCAGAATCACAAATCGAAAACTCTATAGAAGAGTTATTAAAATAAGGAGTCATTTATGACATTACAAGAACAAGCATTAGAAATCGTTAAGAAAAAAGTTAAAGAAGCTGCTGCTGAATTAGTTTCAGTTGCTGTTTTCCCAGCTTTAGAAAAAGTTGTTAAAGAGTCAGCTACACCAATCGACGATGTTGTTTTAGCAGCTTTAAAAGAGCCGTTAAAAGCTGAACTTTTAAAATTAATCGAGAAAATCTAATATGAATAACTTACCTTGGTCAGAGATTTTAAAGATCTTAACTCCCAACCTTAAAACAGTTAAAGGCTTTTCAAAAGCTTTGGCCAAGGTAGTTGTCAAATACATCTTAAAACTATCTGGCCCTCAGGGTTTTATTACATCGTTAATTTTATCTCAAGCCATTAAATACGGTTTGATTGAAATACAAGATAAAGTTCAAGAGATCAAAGATAAAAAAGCAATACAAGATTTAGACGAAAGTCTTAAGTCTGGTGATGTTGAAAAGATCAAACAAGATGGAAAGAAAGTGTTAGAGGGCTAAATGAAATACATTCTAAGTTTATTTGTGTTGTTTTTAATGAGTGCTAAGAGTTGCAAATATGATCCTGCTGGATTGCAGCCAAAATTAGTGGATCTTGATCGTGGCGTTGCTTACAAGTACACTATTGTACAGGGTAAGCCTGACATTAAAGTTTCAGAGCCTGAAACAGTTCCACTAAGTGCTATCAATGGCAATTTCTGCCTTACTCAAGAAGAAACGGCAGAAATAAGAAGAGAATGGGAAAAATTTAACAAGTAGGTTTTTGAATGAAGTCTGGTATTAATAGACAAACTTTGACAGTTGCGGCGACATCAACAAATTATACAACATCAGCAATAGATTGCAGCGCATACAATACATGTGCTGTTCAAGTTAATGGTGTTGCATCAGGTGCTGGTACTTTAACTGTAGAAATGTCAAACGATGGTACTAATTGGTTCACTCTGGGAACTGCTACAATAGCGAGTGGAATAATTATGTACAACTCAGGTGCAACTCTTATCGGTTCTCAACTTCTAAGAGCAAAAGTTAACGTAAGTGCTGGCACAGGTTCTTATGATATTTTAACTACATTGAAGGAGGGCTAATATGTCTGGTTATTTTAACGATATGCCTAACATGTCTGGCTATAATAAAAATCGTGATTTTCTAAATCAATATTTACAATCAAAAACAGCTTCAGCTTATCAACCATCAGAAAATTATGAGGTATCTGATTGGAAAATTGGTTCTGATGCAGCTCCACAAGTGCAACAAAAAGTAATTGAAGGATCAAGCGGTGGTTTAGACGCTGGTCAAACTGCAACTGCAGGAATGAGTGGCGCTGCTGTTGGTAGCCCTATGGGTGCAGCAATCGCAGCAGGTGGTTCTATCGCATCTCAAATCATTGCACAAAGAGCTGCTGATGCTAGAGCACAAAGAGAACGCGCTGCTAACATCGAACAAACTTTAGGTCAAAATCAACAAAATGCTTATAACTCAATCTTACAATCATTAGGAAGGGCTTACCGATAATGGAAAATAAAAAGAAAGAAATGTCAGAAGAAACAAATCAAGTGATGAGAGCTTTAAATCACATGAAAGAAGCTTTGTCACAAATTGAAAAAGAATACACAAAACAAGATATTAACGAGCAAGATCTTGAGCAAGACGGTAACACAGGTGAGGCTGAAGACGGAGAGCAAGACTATTCTGCTTTAGCTTATGATGCTAAGAAAAAAATGCTTATTAAAAAATTAAAAGGTGAGTAGATGAAAAGAGTTGAGCAAATAATCGACATGGCGAGAAAACTCTCTAGAAATCAAAGATATGATTCTAATTCTGGAGTTCAACAAGACGTATTTGTTCAATATCTTAACAATGCTCAAGATGCTTTAATAAAAGAAATTTCAAATTTAAAGTGCAAGTTTTTTAAAAAGCAAATTGTTATTGATATAGTACCGAATCAGGAGAAATATGATTATCCTGACGATATTATGTCTCAAATGATCGACACTATTCAGTGGACTGATTCGATATCAGGTACTTATTGGCAGACGCTTTACAAATCATATACTAAAGAAAAAATAACTTTACAGCCTGGTTATCCCTTCGCTTACGTTCCTTATCATGATGGATATTATTTAAACCCACCAATACAGCGTGGTAAACTATGGATCTCTTATGAAAGAACAGTGAAAAAGGCTCAAAAGAAAGCTGGCAAGATTACATCACTAACTTTGGTGAGTGGCGTCTTATCGGCTTTAACTTTAGATACAACTGATTCATTCTATGATGCTAATGAAATAAATAATGATTTTTATTTATGTGTTGTCGATAAGTACGGAGTTATTAAAGCATCTAACATTCAATATAATTCAATCAGTGCTGGCGTGTTCTCATTAAGTCCGTTCACTTTAGCAACTGGTGAGACACTAGCCGTAGGTGATTATATCTTAGTTGGGAAAAATACTTGTAATGTGCCAGAGTTCCCAGATATTTGTGAATCATTCTTAATTAAATACATGGTTTATGATTCTAAATATTCAGACGCATCTCAATGGTCTGCTGAAGCAAAACAAGACATGGCCGATTCATTTAAATCATTGTCTTACATTTTTGCTCATAGCAATGATGATGTGACACAAGTACAAATTACAAATTTGGACTACATCGGTTTCTAAAAGGGGTTTTAATGCGCTCTTTACAAAAGTTTTACAACTCTTATCGTGGAGTTGATTCTAGAACAAATCAATTATTACAAAACCCTGAATCAGCTCGTGGTGGTTCTATCAACTTTAGATGGAACTTTCAAGATGAGTTGATCAAATCTAATGGGTTTCAACACAAAACAGACTCAAACACAAGCGTTACTCAAGGCACTGTCGAGTATAAATATAAAGACGTAAACACAGGCGAACAAAAATCCAAGATATTAGGTGTCTCTGCTGCTGGTGATTTATATTTAAAAAAGGCTGACTATTTAGATTTTACTGTTTCAATACCTGCAAATTACATCGTTTATTCGTTTTATTATGATGAAGTGGCTTTAACATATAAGTTTGTATTTGGAGCAAACACAATTAATGTTTCTGACACAATGACAATGGATCAATTAGTTGCGGCTTTAAATGCTGTTGCTGTTGGTGTCACTTTCAAGGTTGTAGATGAGTCAGGGGCTACAATTTCTAGTTCGAAGTTAGCCTATTATGGTGATGTGGTTATCAATGAAACTGTTTACGTTGGTGATAAATTTCACTCATCATGGTATTGGTCAAAAATAGATGCTCCTAATTCTACAGCTACTCTTTTCCCGACAACGTATGCTTATAAAGACAACAAGAACTATGAATATTTATCTAGTGTTAATTTAAACAATTCTATTTATATCACTGATGGTGGGTTTCCGATTAAGTATGACGGATTTGCTGCTTATCGTGCTGGGATGCCTAGAACTGCTGAAGGCAACGGTGTTGCTAATGGTTCTGGTGTAATAGAGAGATACGACGGGTTCAAGTTAGAAAAAACAACTGTTGGTGCTTTAACAACTGGTGCAGAGTACAGATATGTTTTTCAATTCGGTTTTAAAGATGCCAATGGCGTTGAAATTTTAGGCAAAACGATTGATCCTATGAAGATCACTCTTAGTGGTGGTTCTAATGCTGTTAACATTACTATTCCGTATTTAAAATATGATTTAGGTGATTTTCCTATATGGACTTGTAAAGTTGCAACAAGCGCAGTTATTGACACGACTTCAGGTCAGGTTATTACAGTTAATTCAGGTCATAATATTAAGGTCGGAATGCATTTAAGAATACCTGTTAAAGTAACTGGTGGCTCACCTTTTCTGGGGTGGTCATATTGGATTGCAAAAGTAACCGCAGTTTCTAGCACAACAATTACAGTGCAAAACCCACCACAAAGTAATTTAAGAAATCCAACCAATACAGCTTATACTGTTTTTAGTCATCCGACAGATCCAACACTATCTCAGGTGATCAATGGTGGATATACTCAAGATTATAATTCTAATAAGATTACAGACTCTTTAGTTGGTTCAGCATACCCGACAAGTGATCCTGTTTTGGGTGCTTTTGTTCGTATTTATAGAAGTACGGCAAACACTACAGCTATTTCATGGTTATTTGATCAACCATTGCCTAGAGTTGGTGACGGTGTAATTGTTTACAAGGACACTTTATCAGATTCAGGCGTTGGTGGTTTAAGCGCAATAGCTTATGATCAAAATGTTGGTTCTGATTTGCCGAGAGCTTGTAAATATTTAACCAAACATCAAGGCTTTTTGTTTCAAGCAGGGCGTCCAGTTAATGGACAACTTCAATTTGTAACGTATCCGAGCGCGTTTGATACTTCAGACACGTTTTTCGCAAACAATAACATTAAAAAAGACTTATCTACTTTATACACTGAAGCTCACATGTGTGATTACTCAAGCGTGTATTGGAACGATGTGCAGGCAGAAGAGGGTTTTCCACAAGATGGTCTACATGAGTTTTTAATTGAGACTATTTTAAATGATAAGATCACAGCAATTGCACCAAATAAAGACGTGTTAGCGTGTTTTAAAGAAGATTCGACTAGCATTTTAACAGGTGATGTCGCTTCAAATAACTTATCTTATGAAACAATCGAGCAAGTTGTCGGGTGTTCATCTCATAGATCAGTTCAAGACGTGCAAGGCACTCTTATTTGGGTTGATAAAGATTACGGTTTTTACTCAATGGTAGCTGGTCGTTTGCCTGTTTTTATAGGTTTTGATATTTCAGACAATTTCAGATTAAAGAAAGTAAATGCTTTCAATGCTGTTGCTTGTAATTATCTAAAAGAAGCTCTTTATATTTGCGCGGTAGGAAGCAAAATATTTGTTTATGATTATGCCAACACTTCAGATGGTCAATCTTACAGAAATGCATGGTATTTATGGGATAGATTCACGCCTGTTGATTTGATGTGTGATTCAAATGATAAAGTCTATATAAACGATGGTTCTCGTATTTGGAAAATGAAAACAACTAACACTAAATACGACAATTCAGATCATAAATCAGGCTATCCGTTCATATTTATTACTTCATGGTTTACTAATGCCAAGCCTACGATTGATAAAGACTTTTTCGGTGTTTGGATTAACTCAATCAGTGGTGGTTTTAATCTAGACATAGATCAATACTTTAATTTTATTGATAGCGTTCAAGCAACTTACGAGGGTTTATCGTTTCAAGCTTATTCTACAAGCAAGGTCGCAATTAAAGAATATGTGAACATGAATGCTATTAAGGTCAGTTCTTTATCGTTAGGGTTTAAGAGCTCAGATGTTAACTCGGATGTTAAAATAAACGGTTGGGAACTCGAGTTTTCAGACAGCTATGATGCATCGGAGCCAAGACGATGATAAAGAAGCTTAGAGAATTTAGAACTAATTTGTCTGTGGATGGGTATTTAAACACTGAACATAGACAGAATCTTAAGGCTTTAAATGATCTTATTGATAATTACAATCTAACATCTGATCAAGTTAATAATTTAGTAACAAACGCGGGAGCTAACGGAACTGATTGTTTTTTTGTTTCTAGATATACTTTAAACATTACAAACACGACGACTTATGCACCGCTTTTGACTAATAATTTAATCAAGGTGGGTATTGTTGAGGGTAACTACTATAAGCCAGCAGAAAACGGCCAATATTGGGTTGAATTAACGTCTAATTTACAAGCTACATCTGGAGCTAGTGTGGTTGTTAATCCTAGAGACTCGCTTGGTAATTTGCTCGACGAAGGTATGAATTTAGGAGTTACTGGCGCGCCTAATGTTTATGGTTCAACTTCTAGAGCTTTTCTGGTTAACTTAAATACAAGCACAGGGATAGGGCTGCAAATTGTTGCAAGCTCTGGTGCTACTTTGAATTCTTTTTCAATGAAAATAACTAAGGTAGGTTAAAAATGGCTGATGAAAGTGACAACACAGAGCTACAAAATTATAGAAAAAAAGCTGCTGCTGAGGCTGATTTACAAAATCAATTTACTAATGCTCTAAACGGTGGAATGACCGTTAATCAAGACTTAATCAATAACTTAAGTGGTATGAATCTTGGGACTGCATTAGGTAAGAAGCAATTCTCTGGTGATCCTGAGTGGCAAAGACTAAGAGCCATGAGAGAAGACCTTGCAAAAGGTTATTCTGGTCAAGAACTAGGTGCTTTAAGAGATCAATCTCGCGCTGAGTTGTCAGGACAAAGACAACAAGCATTGCAAAAACTTAGATCTAATTTGTCTAAAGGTGGAGTTGGTGGTGCTCGTGCTGCTGCTGTTGAAGGTTCTCAAGATGTTCAGCAACAAAAAGGTGCTGCCGATACCGAGAGAAAGCTTTTGCTTGATGAAGGCAACATGAAACGACAAGGTGTAAACGATCTTCAAGACTTCATTATGCGTCAAAAAATGGGTGAGGCTGGTTACACTTTTGGAACTGCAAGTTTAGGTTCTGCATCTCAAGCTGCTCAAGCTGCTAGACAAGCTAATTCGTCTGGGAAAAAATGATTAATTTAAAGTTCTACACTAAAGATGAGTGGCAAGAATACTCAAAGCAATTTCATGCTTTAGTTTTTAACAATTCAGACTTTAGTGACATAGAAAACATTGATTTTGCTTGTGTTGTTTTTGATAACGATACAGCTATCGGCTTTAGCACAATGCGTGTTTTAGACAAATATCATGTATATATGCAATATGGTGGAACTTTAGACAAAAGTAATTATACTAATTTAAAAGGGTATCTCAAGCTCATTGAGGCTCTAAAAGATAATTTCTTAAACATAACTACTTTAATAGAAAACAATAATAAATCGATGATTAAACTCGCAATGAAAGCAGGTTTTGAAATCATCGGGTTAAGATATAAAAAAGGTTCAATTTACTTAGAGCACTCAATCGAGGTTAAACATGGCTAGTTACGATTATTTAGATCAATTAATTAAAAATGCTGAAGAAATTTCGCCTGACTCTTTGTCTGATGTCAGAAGAAAAACTTACGATGATATGTCTGATGACATTGGTCTTAGTTTGTATAAAAGACCAAAGTATTTAAGCCAAGAGTTGTCTAAGGTTGAGAATCAATACAATGAACTTAAGACACCTAAATCAGATTTAGCCTCACAATTGATATTGGCGTTCGCTCCTGCCGTTGCTGGTGCCGTTGGTGGTGAGTCTGCTGCGATTGCTGCACCAGCCGCAAACAAACAAGCTCGCGATATATATGATGTTCAAATGAAAGAATCGAAACAAGATGTTGCCGATCAGAAAAAAGCATTGATGGACAAATATAAAAAGCTTTTAGATATAGACAAAAACGCAGCAGATCAATGGTTAAAAGCTCAAAAAATGCAATCCGATGCTGCGACAAGAGCAGAAAATCTTGATTTTAAAAGAGAGCAATTAGCTCAACAAGCCGAAATAGCAAAAGGCAATCAAGATATTAGAAAGCTTCTTGTTGGTGCTCAAAATGAAAGAGCGCAAGAAAAAAAAGAAGAAAGAATATCAAAAGAACAAAAGCTGTCTGATAAACAACTAGAATCAATAAACGACCTAGATACTGCAAAATCCGACTTACAAAACATTCTTGATTTGAAAGAATCTAGAAAAATAGAAACTGGACAAATTGCTGGGAGAGTTCCTGAGTTTTTTGCTGGTGAAGATGTTGCAGCATTTAGATCAGCACTTGGTCGATATAAAGATCAATACAGAAAAGCAATCACTGGTGCAGGTGCTGGCCCTACTGAAATTGCAATGCTAGAAAAAAGACTTCCAAATGAAACTGATCAGCCTGAAAACTTTATTGCAAAAGCAAAAGAAGCACAAAGAGAGCTTGATAGAAGAAAAGATATTTTTCTTTCTAATTTGCAAAAACAAGGCAAAAAAACAGATCAATTTAAAGCAGAGCAAGTCCAAGCTGAAGCTGGATTTACTGAAGATAAAGCAAAGAGATTACAAGAACTAAGAGCTAAAAAAGCCGCTGGAAAGTTGGGGCAATAATGGCATTAACAAAAGCTGAACAAGAAGAGCTTGAACTTTTAGAGCTTGAAGAGGAAGAATCTAGACATTTGGCACAAAAAAGCGAGCCAATTAAAGAAAAACAGTCTTTAGGTATTCAATTATTAAAAGCTGGTTTAAATCCAGCGCAATTTATTGGTGAAAAAGCAAAAGAGCTTTATGATAATCCTGAACAGGCTAAAGAATTAATAAAAAAGGGTTCAGAATATTTACCAATGGCTGGGTCAATTGTTGGTGGTGCTGTTGCGACTCCATCTGATGTTGTTTTGGGGCCTTTGGGAACTGCGGCTGGTGCTGGACTTGGTGCGGCTGGTGGTCAATTTGCTAAAGAGTTAGTTGATCAATTAGTTTTAGATGCTCCACAAAAGAGTACTGAACAAATTCTAAAAGAAGCTGGTAAAGAAGGCGCAACATCTGCAGCATTAGATCTTGGTGGTGGTTTAGCAGCAAAAGCCGTTACAAGAGCAGCAACTCCGTTCGGCAAATGGTTAAGCGAACAAGCTGGTAAATTAGCCGAAAAAGCAACAGGGGCAACTGGCAAGCAAGCTGAAAAATTCTCAGAAGGTGCTGGAAGAAGACTATTAGATGAAGATCTGGTTAGAGTTTTTGATTCTCCAGAAAACATAGCGCAAAGAGTTGGCGCAAAGATGAACGAATCTGCTAAGAATATTGATCAAATATTAAAATCTGAAAAAGCTATGGGCGTTAAGATTGATGAAAATAAAATCTTAGAACCATTAGAAGCAAAAGTTAAAGAATTAAGCATGAGTGGATCTACTGTTGATTCGGCTCAAAGGTTACAAGCATATATTGACCGAGTAAGATCAGCGCAAGCTGCTAGAGGTTCATCTGAGTTAACTCCATTAATGGCAGAAACAGAAAAACGCGGCTGGAACAAAAGTGCAAATATGTGGACTAATGCAGGGGAAAAAGACGAACTTAAATCGATGTATGGCGCATATAAAGATGCTGCTGAGAAATCACTAGGTGAAGTAGGCCCCGAAATTGCTCAAGCATTTAAACAAAATAAAGAAATGTATGGTCTTTTAAATCCTATAGAACAAGCGGCATCAAAAAGAGCTTCTCAACTAAATCAATCACCTTTCGGTGGATTGTTAGATACAACCGCAGGTCTTTACGGATTGTCTGATCCAAACTCAATGACAGGAACAGCGGCTCTAGCTATCGCTGGAAGAAGATTTATTTCTCCAAGATTAGCATCAACGGCTGCAGTTGGAACAAATGCTTTAGGAAAAGCCATGCAAAACATGAATCCTAATGTTTTAAGAATGGTTCCACAATTACTTAATCAACCACAGCCTGAACAGCCTACAGATAGAGCAGAAAGAATTAATCAAGAGCGTAAAATATTGAAAGGAAAATAATGCTTAAAAAATTAAAGATATTTTTCCTTGGATTATTGACACCTATTCAAAAGTTTATGCAAAAACTTGGAAGAAGTGAGCCTTTAATGAATAGAAAATCTGTTGATTTAGCATTGTCCTTAATTAAAGAAGGCGACATTTTATTGTCATTTGAAAAACAAAGATCTACTTCTTTTTTTATAAAAGGTAAGTATAAACATGCGGCAATAGTATCACCTAAGTTAGACGTGATTGAAGCTATTGGTGGTGGTGTTAGAGATGTTGATTTAGAAGAGTGGCTTTTTCTCATGGATTATGTCGCTATAATTAGACCTGAGTTTGAAAATCACACAATCAATTACATGGCAGCTTGTAACGCTATGACATATATCGGAAAGCCTTACGATTATAAATTTCAATCAGGTGATAAAGCTATTTACTGCTCTGAGTTAGTTTATTTATGTTATCAAAACGAATTAAAAGAGTTTTTAAGTGAGTATGAAAGATCAGAAATATTGCCGCAAGTATTTCGTGACTTAGCTGATAAACCTGATTCAAAATTCAAGCTTATATATGAGTTTCAAGGGTAAACCAGAAAAATTAGTCGAAAAACAAGTCTTAGCGTGGTGTTTTAAAAACAACATCGATGTAAATGTTTTTGACTCTAAAGCTGTGTTTTCATATTCAAAAAATTCATATTCAAAAAATAATGGAATACCAGAAGGTTGTGCAGATATCCTTGGATGTGATTTTGATGGAAAGTTTTTTGCAATCGAGCTAAAAGCACCAGGTAAAGAAAAGGTTTGCAGATTGTCGCAATATAATTTCATTAAAAGAAAAATAAAAAGTGGAGGATTTTGTCTTGTTTGTTCAGATTGTGAAACATTAAATGATGTTTTTTTTAAATGGAAAGATCTAAATAAAGACGATGGAATTCAATATTTGATGTCTCTTTTGCCTAAAAAAGTATTAATCAACAAAAAAACTATTAACATCTAATTTTTTTCGTTTTCTCCATAGCCTTCTAGTTAAATTCTTGCAAATTCTACATGTCCTTTTTAAATTACCGTTTCTGATTGTTTTTATTGTGTTTTTGTGTGTAAATTTATGCCCTCTTAAACAATGTGTTTTATTCTTGTTTAAAAATGTCAAACTTTTTTTATTTCTTTTTCTTTTCTCTCTATCAATTACATTATCCCTTGGGGTTCCAACTCTTAAATGATTTGGATTTACGCAATTTGGATTATCACACGAATGTAAAACAAACATGCCAGCATTTATATCTCCATTATACAAAACATACATAATTTGAGAAACTCTCCTCATTCTTTTTCCAAGATGAGCCATTGGGTATTGATGACCTTCCTTTTTTGTTCTTGTAAAAGATGACATCCAACACTCATCATCTTTACCAAAAAAGACTCTTTTAAGTATTCTTTCTCTATCTTTGTCTGTTATATCTTTTGAAGAAAGACCATGTGATAGCATCTATGACTCTTGAGTGTTAACTAAAGACGCTACAGCATCACGGTTTTTTCTACCTATTTCGTGATTAGTAAAGGCTTGAGTTAGTAGTTCTGTCCACTGATTTTTAAGTGTATCTTGATTCATTTCTATAATGGGAATACGTTTTTGATACGAAGTTGATCCGAAGTTTAAAGTTAATTTGTAAACAACATCATCTTTTTCAATCAAGCAACCGACCATGTGAGACAAAAGCAACGTACCTACTGGACAGTCTGTTTTTTCGAATTGTTCAATTGAGTTACCGTTAATGTCTAAAATCATTTTTAACCCCTAACAATCATATCAAACACAATGTGTTGAGCTTGTCTTATATGTTTTCTAACAGAATCATTATATTTAGTATTATCAATTTTTTCTGATGAAATAGACTCTAATTTTGTTAATTCTTTATAAATTTTTACTAAAATTTCAGTGTTTTTGTTCTTTTTTTTGTGTTGAATTTTATTCATTTATGTCTCCATTTATTTAACAAGGGATTGTATTCCCAATTATTCGCAATCAACCAATTTTTAAACTTAAGATATTTCTCAGCAAAAGTTGATAATCCTATAGCATGGATCTCTGTATGATACTTTCTAGACAATGGGCATAAGTTCCAATGCTCGTCAGGACCACCACTGCCCTTACTTTTGACGTGATGCAAATCTGGATTTCTATCACCGCTTATTAAGCATCTATCTTCTTTTTTCATATTAAAATCACGGGCCAAGCAAGTGTTTCATTAAAAACTTTTAAATTTTTAAATTGCAAGGCCCGTAAAAGATTATAAAATTGACTCATTGTCTTTAATCCATTTTGCACATGCACCATTAGGATGTTTTTTTGCAATAGAACGCTTATATTGAATTGTATAACAAATTTTACATCTATATCTTCCGCTCAATTCAATTCTTGTTTCGTCCATTTTATGACCATTTTTACACAATCCACTTGAGTATTGATTTCTTAATCTTCCCTTTACAACCTTATCAATCATGTTTAACTTCGCATCTCCTTTAAACAGGTGATGTATATTAACACAGCGTGGATTATCACATTTGTGGCAAATAAAGTCTTTAGGGCTTATTTTTTCATTAGTAAATAATGTATAACTAAATCTGTGCGCCCTAAGATGTTTTTTATTATAAAACATCTTGCCATATCCATCCTTATCAACACAACCAGTCCACTCCCAACATCCTTGATTAGAAACTTTTATTTTATTAAAAAAAAGTATTTCTAATTTTTCAGATTCAAATATCATAATATAGGCACTCTGTAACCTAAAAGCCTAGATTTTGGATAATTGCTTTTTCGAACTGAGTTTCCTGAGTTTCCTGATATTACAATAATATCTGTTTCAGTTTCACCAGCATAAAAAGCGACATGACCATAGCTAGAAGATGGTGATGTTCTCCAAAAAACAACAACACAGCCTTTAATCGGTTTATCTACTGATTTTCCCCACTTAAGCCAAGATCTTGCCAATGCTGATCCTGTTCCCTTCATGATTGATTGCTTAACAATATAATTAGCAAAACTTGAACACCATGCAGTTTCAACACCAGCTTTTAAGCCTATAAATGAGTGATAAAGCTTAATCTTATCAGGATTCTTTGACTCATTAACACCGATCTCTTTTGTAGCGTTACCGTAGAACTCTAAGCATTTCATTTCAACATTTGATAGATTAACATGCTCAGACGCTGGGTTATTAATTTCAGGATTCTCAACAACTACTTTTGTTTCTGTTGAGAGTAACTTCTTAAAAAACTCAATAATCTTATTTAGCATTTTTCTTTCCTTTTAAAACTGCTTTTTGAGCTTTAGAGAATAATAATTCTTCAATAGGTGCTGTTTTTGTTTCGTTGTAAGCAAGAACTTCATCTTTAATCAATGTTTGAATGATTTTGATAATCTCTCGAATATCACCGATTCTAGCTTGTGATCTTTTACCTTCTAATTTTGCAATCAATGTTGCTAATTTATTTGATGTCATTTTGCTCAACCTTAAAGTAAGAAGAAAGTTTTAATTGAAAAGAAAGATAATCAGTAGTTGATTTAATAAACTGTTTACCTTCTTCTTCTGAAACTTCTGCAACAATGACTTTACCTTGTGGTTCAAAGCTATCGTCAACTTGAGTAGCTGTTAAATGACCGTTTTGATTTGAAATCAAGAATTTCATATATAACCCCTTATTTTTTGAAAAAGTTTTTTCCGATTAATTGTGATTTAACTTTTGCATGTTCTGTAATTAAAGCAAGAGATACATTTAACTCTTTTGCTGTTGCTTTTTCAGCTTCAGTTTGAGTTTTTGCAAGACTAGCATTTTTCTTGTATGATTCTCTAATCTTATTAATCAATTCATTTTGTTGATCTAATGGCAAATGTTTAAATTGAATTGTTGATAATGCCAAATCTTCACTCCTTGAAATCTTTAAGCTCTTGTCAGCTTGAATATAAACTCTATATGAATTACTTGAATACTTTTTCACAAAAATAACAGTTTCGCCAATAAAAAATCCAAACTTTAGTCCATATATTACTCAAACAGATTTGGTACATGCGGGCTTATCGTGACTGGGAAAC
>OGVW01000042.1_pt1 | contig 14384 bp, 9 predicted proteins | sample 1575821 | NCBI WGS metagenome assembly OGVW01 (sample SAMN07581525, study PRJEB24739) | freshwater metagenome | place: Singapore | collected 2015-01
GTTTCCCAGTCACGATAATCTAGGTAGCAAGGGTTGTTAATAGCGATTTCATTGTTGTTCTCCTATTGGTTTGAAAATTCATTTAATTTTAGTTCTTCAGTTTCTTCCGCTTTAATGCTTTTCTCAGCAGATCTCTTTCCAAATTTATAAAAAACGGTTGGGGTTACAACCATATCAAGCAGGGTTGAGCTGATAAGACCTCCAACGATAACGACTGCGACAGGATGAAGAATTTCTTTTCCAGGTTCACCTTTGGCGAGAACTAGAGGAAGTAGTCCAAGGATCGCTGTAAGGGCCGTCATCAAAACAGGGACAAGTCTTTCAAGAGAACCGCGAATCACCATGTCTTTGGTGAAAGTCTCTTTTTCGTATTTCATCAAATGCAGGTAATGCGAAATCATCATAATACCGTTACGGCTTGCGATTCCGCGCAAAGTGACAAATGCGACCATTGTTGCAATTGAAAAAGTCCTGTCGCTTATAAAAATCGCAATGAGACTTCCGATCAGGGCCATTGGGATGTTCAGCATGATCTGCGCCGCGATGAACGATGATTTGAAGTGTGCGTAGAGCACTACAAAAATACCGGCCAGTGACAGAAGCCCCAGAAATGATGGTATAGCCTTCCTCAACTGCCTGTTTCGCTTTGTCAGCTGCGAAAACCTCATCATTTTCAGAAATAGAGCGTGAGCCCACAAACCCAAGGCCTGCTTGGTTTAACAGTTGTTGATTACCTAAGCCAAATAAAATAGGAGGACGCTGCTCACCTAAATGCTTTTTGATCGCTTTAGGATAAAACTCACTTACACGAGAAATCACCCAAATACCTTGTTTAGTCCATTTTTCTAGGGCAAATGACATACTGACACCACGACCAAGTAGCTGTTTGATACGCTCTGCGGTTATTTTCCCTTTGGGGTCATCCCATTCTGTCAATATTTCATCTGTCTGCGATAATAAATCTGCTGGGCTCCATTTATTTTGATATAACCATTGTGCAAGCCTCGAGTACTCTAAACCACTCAAAGGTTTAAAGTTTTTGACTTCATTTTTATTAAAGTGGCAGCACAACAACATGGTGGCTTGCATGATTTCGTCATATTGCATATTTATTCACCTTGATCTTGCTGCGCTGTACTCGTTAGAGCAATAGGATAAACGGCTTGGACACCTGCTCGTCGCAATAATGCTGCTGTTACCGTAAATGTCCACCCAGAATCTACAGCATCATCTAAGAGTAATACAGGGGTTGCAAAACCCTGTGTCGTATCAATCTCAAATGCACCATCTAAATTTTGACTTTGTTTAAAGCTATTTTGCATCGTTTTTTGAGGGGGGCGAACTGATGTCATTACAATAGCATCTTTGCATGGAATCCCTAATTGGGCCGCCAATCGGTATGCAAAATCTTTAACCAATTGAGGATGACGAAGTGATGGGACATAGCTCAACCATTGAGGTTTTTGATCAAATTGCATTGAGTTGATCATTTTGACCATCGGTGCCAAAAGTTCATCACCAAATCGCCCCTGCTTTTTACCTTCAGCAACAACATCACCCCAAACCCCATCTTTCCAACGAGAAAGCGCTAAACCTTCTGATGCCTGTAATTTCTTATCTTGGTAAGGAAATTGATAACTTGGAAAAGCTTCTTTAGCCATTAAGTTTGAAGCACCAAATCGCTTTCTAGGTCTAATTTTTACATAACGCATCTTCACAAAATCAGCTGCAGCGAATACGCGTTCACGTTTAACATCAATAGAAACCTTACGGCTAGGTAAACAATTTGCACAGTTGCCACAATTCTCAGCCAAAGGGTCATCCAAAGCTGATGTAAGCTCTTTCATTAGACAAGATTTCGATTGATGATAATCTGTTAACTGCTTCCACTCATGTTCTTTAATTTGAGAAACGCGTGCAATACGATCATATGGCAGGCTATATTTTTGCTCATTTCGAAAATATTTATTTTTTTCATCTTTATAAATAGGTGATGGTGATTCTACACTCAAGAATTTTAAAACTGCTTGAATCCGACTCGATTTTAAATTAGTCCGTGGCTCAATTTCAGACAGTTTTAAACCTCCATTTTTTTCAATAGCATCTAAAACCTGCTCAATTTCATCTTCTTTTGGAAATGCATTCTGAATAAAATAAGATTGAATTTCTTGTGATTCTGCACCATTCATTAACATGCCATAAGCATGATCAATTCCCCTCCCTGCACGACCGACTTGTTGATAATATTCAACAATACTGCCAGGAAGCTGAAAATGAATCACAAAACCCAAATCTGGTTTATCAAAGCCCATACCTAAGGCTGATGTCGCCACCAAAACTTTTATACGATTTGATAGTAAAGCTTGTTCTAAACGAATCCGCTCTTCATCTTTAAAGGTTTCATTTTCACTCTTGGTACCACCATGATAACCAGCCGATTTGATACCATTATGGTTTAACCAATCTGCGAGCAAATCACAATCTCTGACTGTTTTAACATACACGATACCAGAACCCTCAAGCTGAGGAATGACTTCAGCTAACCATGCCATTCGCTCAACTCGACTACTTGTCGGTATATTTTGTAAATACAATGAATTACGCTTTAAATCACCACGAATAATTTTTAAATCTTTACCTAATTGCTCGTTGATATCAGTAATTACGCGACTATTGGCTGTCGCTGTTGTTGCCAATACTGGCATATTAGTTGGCATAAAATTCAGTACACGTACAATACGCCGGTAATCCGGTCTAAAGTCATGCCCCCAATCTGAAATACAGTGTGCTTCATCCACCACAAATAACCCAATATTGGAAATGATATGACTGAGTACATCTTCAATCATTTCATCATTGGCTAATTGCTCTGGAGAAATAATCACTGCATCGACATTTTGATTTATGATTTGCTGTTTTGCAGCATGATTTTGATCTTGAGATTGTGATGAATTAATCGAAACGACTTTAAGACCAAGCTGTCCTGCACGTTCAATCTGGTTACGCATCAAAGCAATCAGAGGTGAAATAATAATGGTCGGTCCTTTACCTTGCATCCGCAGTAATTTCGTCGCAATAAAATAAACTGCACTTTTCCCCCAACCCGTTTTTTGTACTACCAAAAGTTTGGATTGATACTCAACCAATTGTGAAATCGCATCTAACTGTTCTTCATGGAACTCAGCTGTAGGATTCCCCGTCATTTCTCGTAATAATGCTAATGCTTGATTTGTCATAACTACCCGTTTTTTATAAAGTCTTAGGTTTTAATTTATTAAAATAGAAGTGGTTTATTCCCCACTCCCCCCAGTAATATCCTTCACATTCGCCAACAAGTCCCCAAACCTACCATAGTTCACTTTCACCCCATCATCGAGATCCAGTGAAATACGCTGATCGGCATAGTGACGCAGTTTTTCTTCAAAGCTACTCAGTTCAGCTTGTTGCTTATGCAAGTTTTGCAATTCTTTCTCTTTGCGTTTAATTTCAGCAGCAGAATCACTGTTTTCTATTTCACTTTCCAAAGAATTGGCCATAGCGGACATTTTGGAAATCAGTGGCATCACGTATTCTGTACGCATACGCGCCAAGGTACTTTCGTTATAACGGTGCAAGTATACCAACGCCTGGAAAGCGCCTTGTTTACCACTGCTAAATAGCCAGTAGATCGGGCGTTTTTTATAGGTTTGCATGTGGTCTTTATAGAACTTGCTGGCTAAGTAACGGCGAATGGTGTCTTCTGCTGTTTCACTGGCTTTTTTATCCAAGCTTTCTGCGAGCCACTGCATATTGGCATCTAGCGTGTCTTTACTCCAAACCGAAGTTAAGAACTCTTGGATACGATGTGTGGCATCATCTTCGAACCAGTGCATTTCGGTCAGTGGAATAATGCCATCAGCATCCGCTGGGAATTTTTGATAACGGCTGGCATCAAAGTCTTGATTGCCTGCATGGGCATAGATCAAGCCTGGTTCATCTAGGCTATAACGTCCCATCATGCAGCCAAGTGCATAGGACACTAAACGCTGGCTGTCTTTTTCACGGTCGGCACGAGTCAGCGTAATTTGCTCATCAGGTACATCTGGGGTGAGTTCGTCCTGTAAACCATAAGCGTCAATAAACAGCTTGTTGTTTTCTTCTTCTAGACGTTTCATTTCAGCCACGGCGTCAGCATTTTGCTGCTGCCATGTAGTAAAGGCTTGTTCTATTGTTTGTTGTTGGGTACGAATAATTGGGTTTTGAGTAAAGTCCCATGAGGTTTCGTAAGAATCCCAATCATTTTTTGAAAGATCAATCAATTGCTGACATAAATTATCAATTTTGTCTTCTAATTGTTTATCAACTTCTACAATTGGAATTTTAGCTACCTGTGATGTTTCAAAATTTAATGTAGGAGACAGCATTTTTAAAATAGTTGTACAATAAATTGAATTTAATGCTGCTAAATAAAATTTTATACAGCGTTCTTCATTAGGAAAAACACTGACACCTGCTATATCAAAAATCGAACCAAATTGATATCTAAATGCAGGATTACCACTAGAAACTTTAGACCATGTAATTCCATGCCTAAAGTAACTTGATTGATTCCAACATTTAGAATTATTTGCTGTTATTTTACCAATCTCTAAATCTTTAGCCTTTTTTTGTTTAATGAATTCACCATCATTTTCCCAATTAACAACAAAATCTTTATTACCATACCATTTACGATATTCACCACCTTTATTATATGGGAACCATTTTGCCTTTGAATTCAAAGCTTCAGTTCGGCTTAAACAAATAAAATTTGATCTTTCTTTGCTAACTTCCGACCAACGACGAAGTAATAGATCATTATCTCCTGTTTGCATTCCTGCTAATGTCTTTGCAGTTTTATTAATAGCCAAATGTTTTTCGAATGACTCAATAATCTTTTTGTTTAACCAATAAGCAATAGGACTGCCCGGAACTTTCTTAAAATCATCAGGTCTTGTATTAAAGAACCAACCACAATTTGGATTTTTAATTGCCTCTAAGGTTTTAGGTGCTTGATTTTCTGCTCCTCTAAAATCAGAAAGTCGTATATACGAACCTGTAAAATCCGTAATATGTGTTTTCGCTAAAGTAAAGGTACAGATTGGAACGGTTGCCCCATCAAAACCAGAATATTCAAGCTGAATCAAAGAGGAGATGGTTGCATGGTCAATAAAATAGCTTCTTAGGTTTTCATACGATGAAATAAACATCCATACAAAAGGTGACATAAAACCAAGCTGACCATTTGCCTTAGAAAAGTCCAAATTTCGGATCATAAAAGCGGAAAATAAATCCTTTTCAAACCCATCATAATTTTTTTTCAAAAATGTTTTAAGTGTATTATTTAAAGATTTAGTTCCCATATAAGGCGGATTAGCAATCACAGCATCATATTGCTTACCGAGTAATTTAGCCTGTTGTACTAGAGGTAACAGCTCTTGTGCTGACTGCTGTGCAAAAATATCCCCTGACTCTAATGCTGTATTCAGCTTTGTTTCTAAGCCAGGTAATTTCTTCGCACATGTTGCAGGGATTTGAATCAAAGAACCAAAGGTCGAAGCATGTTCAAATAAATCTAGCAATTCTTTTAAATCTGCCTGTGCAATACCAGTGTTTGCCAAATCCTGACTAAATGCATCCAAACGTTCTGGATGACTATCTTGCAGTGCAATAATATTGAGCTTCGGTGGATTGCTAAATAAACGGCGGTCATCCTCACGCGCTTTCATCAATAACGCAAAGCTTGAGAGCTGTGCCGCACGGGTATCAATATCAATGCCGTACAGGTTATTTTCCAGAATCAAACGTGGAATGTCACGGCTACGGTAACCACGCTCTAAATAAATGGCTTTTAAGCAATCATAAGCTTCAACGAGTATATGCCCCGAACCACAGGCAGGATCCAGCACCGTAATGCTTTCAGGGTTTAAAGTATCGCCATCTTCACTGATGCGTACATCAATCAGCTGTTTTAACTGGGCATTGACTTCATCGGTCTGTTCCGCTGGCTGAATATAGTATTCCCATTCACTGGCAAGCATACTTTCTGGCTGTGCCATCATCCATAAACGACCGACACTGTTCTGTACCAAATATTTCACAATCCAGTTTGGGGTGAAGAGTTGGGTCGCTGCAGGAATGTCTTCACTTTTGACGACTTTACCAATCACCTGATCTTTCTTTTCAGAAATATAGAACTGATACAGCCAGCCAATAATCTGCACATCCGACCAGTCTTCTTCTGGAATGCTGCTAACTAGATCACGAATCAATGAGTCAGTTTTGGTCAAATTGTCAGGTAATAGTAGTTCAGATTCATCAGACACCTGTTCAAACAAGAGTGGCATGACCTGATTCAACGCATGACACTGCGCCAGTAACAATTCACGATAGAGTTCTTCGTCTTTATTGCCATCCAGCTTCAGTTCAGCCACACGACTGGCATTTAAACCCGGTAACTCAATATCCAGACATTCTTCCAGAATTTGCGGCAAGCCTGCACTGCCATCGGCACTGCTCAGTACACGACGGCCATGATCCAGTAAGCCTTTGCATTCCATGTAACGAATCGCACAAAGACGGTTAAACCAGCTATAAGCGATATAATCAATCGTCTGCTCAAAACTGCTGGCTTGAAGGCGTTTGATCAGCTTCTCACGTGGTTTCATGACGGATAGCGGAAAAACCTGATCGCCAATCAGCAGCAAGTCGCCTTTCTGCTCTGCCGGTAAAATGCGGTCTGCGGTGATGCCGTATTTGGCGGCCTGCTTGCGCATCGCTGCGATAAAATCACTTCGTGCTATCGTGACTGATGCCGATATCCCTAACCCGAGTTAGCGGATACGCACACGCTTTTTATCACTCACAATTTTTTTCAATTCAGCTTTGAGTGCGTCTACAAACTGATCCACTGATTCTTCTGTTTCCAGATAGACACTACTTGAGCTTTTGCTATAAATGCTGGCGACATCGACTTCCACCACAGGTTTCGGTGGCACTACGGCGGTCGCAGGCTGTGCCGAACTCACAGCAGGTGTTGATGTTGCTGGGCTGGAGATGGTTGCAGTGTTGGTTACACTCTCTGCTTTGCTCTGAGCCAGTTGTGCCGCTTTGGCCTGACGCTGAATTTCAGCCTGAACTTCTCGTTCCAGCTCATATAAGGCTTCATCAAAACGTTCAATGGCGGTTTGGGTTTGCAGCATATAGATGGTGGACAGGCTGCTTTCCACTTCGATATCCGCTTTGAGCAATTGCAGCGGACGCAGTAGCTTGTTACTCAGCTCAGCTGTAGCAATGCCGCTGTTCTTGATTTCAGCTTCCAGCTGTTTGATCTTGTCATCCAGCTGCTCTAGCGCCTGACTGCGTTTTTCAGTTAGTAAGCGTTGATTGACACTTTCCACTGTGCGAACCAAATCAGCCACTTTATTTAACAGGCCATAGGGCGATTCAAGGGTGGCAATACGGTGTAATTCAGAGAGGGCTTTTTTTGCCACCTCATCACTGCCCAGCGCCTGTTTGTTTTTCTCAAAATGACGTAGAGCCTGCTGCAGTTGCTGCCAGCTTGGCATCTGATTGCTGAAGAACTCATGAATATCACGGTAGTCTTCTTCCAGATCCAGATAGTCGTCCTTGTTCTCGACCACGGCTTTAAAGAAATCGAAGCTGTCGCTATTGGTCAGCAGACGTTCCAAAGTCAAAATCGACTTTTCAATCACTTTCTTGCCCGGAAACTGCCCGACATCAGTTTTACTCTTATAGGACTTAAAGTTGGCTAGCCAGTTTTTAAAATGTTGGGTATAGAATTCAAACAGCTCTTTTTCTGTCGCTGGTCCCATGGCCGAGAATAGGTCTTGGGTGAGTTGGCGTGCCTGTTTCAACACCTGATCATCAGTCTGGCGTTTTTTAATAATCGAAACATCACGGCGACGGCGGCTGTTTTGTAAAGGCTCAAAGGCATCTTTTAACTGTAAGCTGCCGCCATTTAACTGCAGTGAAATCCGCCCCATTGCCGCCAACTGCCCTACCAACAGTAAAATCTCAGCATCTGGCCAGCCATAAGGGCTTTTGGCAAAACGGTCTATCACATCTGAGACTAGAATCCGCTCTGTACCAGTGGCGCGTAGTGCAATGTACTGCTCCACTTCCTGTAGGGCTTTGGGATTGCTCTGCCCACCATCTAGGGATAATCCCAGCTGTGCCATATCATCTACAGTCAATATGGCGTTCAGTTCACGCCAAGCATCCTGCTGATAGACCTGCAGATAGCTCAGTTTGGTATAGGTGTTTTCCAGCAGATAACGACACGCCTCATCCAGCTTGGTGGTTGGACTTGAAGATGAAAGTTGTAGATGTTGACCCAAGGCATAACTTTCCGCGTCCAGCAACATTTCTTCGACCCGGGCACGCAGGCGTTTTTTACGCTCCTGATTCTCACGACCACGGTCTGCCAGAATACGGGAAATATCGGACTGAGTGCCATCATCATTTAACCGAATAAATTTATTGGTTTTCAGGCAGGTGCGCAGTTCATTAAAGAACTGTTTATCGTCTGCCAATTTAAATAGCACCTGTCCTTCGGCCTGGGTACTTTTACCAATACAGTAAGCTTCAGTATAGAGGTTGTATTCCGTATCCAGCGGAGAAATGATTTCGACTTTCAAATCACTCTCATACTTGCCATCCAAGCTATGGCTATCCAGAAAACGTCCAATCTGATAATCCATCTTGTTGGCTTGATGGCGGTATTTGTTCTGATCGCGCAGTAAATCTTTAAAGATCAGATTGGCTAACTCTTTATTTTCTTCTGAAGCCGCTAAGTCTGTGGCTTTAATTTTACGGGTGATATCGCGTTCTTCATTGGTCAGGAACAGGAACTCATCACCATTCCTAGTAATCAGGCTCTCTTTTTCCAGACGCAGTAGGCTTTCTTCAATCCGCTTGCGTAATGCCAGCTTATCTTCATCAATTTTCTCAATCGACAAAGTCACCAGGTTATCCAAGGTACCTTTGATGATATCGACATAGCGGATCATGAACAGGGTACGCAGCATCTGCACATCAAAACCATCCAGGGTCTTATTCTGCCCTGCCTGGTCGATGGTACGCTTCACTGCTGTATCCAAAAATCCTTCCACTGAAGTATAGAAGCGGTGGAAAGGAACCAGGGCCCCGACTTCATCTATAGCAATCGCATTGGCGGCCATCTGGAACGCATCCAACATGGACCGTTCACCATAGGCCAGGTGTGCACCGGTCGCACCGACCTTACGGATTTCTTCAAAAACTTTTTGCACCAGCTGGAAATGGTACGGCGCAAAAGGATAGTTATGAATAAAGCTGTCTGGACCCTCATAGTTCTTGAGTGTTGGGCCTGAACGGTCAAAGGTAATCTGGTTTTTTAAAATATCGCCCTTTTGCTCAAACACTGATCTGAGCAATGCTTCAGCTTCTGGGGTTTTACGTAATAAACGTTTCTGGATGACTTCATCGGTATTTGAACTGGACAGCGATAAACGGGTTTTAAAACGTCCAGCAATCTTGGAGAAGTCATTTGCTTTGGAAGAAGACATCTCACCTAAAACAGCATCGATGTCTGCCTGTGAGGTGACGATAATCCAAGCGCGGCCTTTACAGATCGTACCCAGGTTTTCAGTAATGGTTTGCAATGTCAGCATCAAGCGGGTATCGCTGCCAATAAACTGCCCCACTTCATCGACCAAGAACAACATGCGTTGCTGGGGTCCTTTGCTGTCCAGGTATTCTTTCACCCACTGACAGAAGTTTTCGACCGAAACACTAAAGGTCTGCTCAGAATCCTCAAACCACTTGTGCGCAGCTTCAGCAGATAAGTTGAGGGCTTGGGAAATCGCAGTTTCGACATCATCCTGATAGAACTGATAACCGTCACGCTCCTCTAGCCAGGACATGCCACTGGATTCCTCAAACGCCTGTTTAAAGCGTTCGTAGACACCTTTCTGGCTCAGGTGACGTTCCATATGGGCAATATGTGGATGGTCAGCACTAAAACCCTGATACTCGTTAAACACACGTAAAAACACATTCAGAATCGGATTGCCATCATCATTGGAGCTGGCTTTACTGTCGATGTTAAACAGGATGACATCGGCATGATGGCTAACGGCCTTGCCAATATCCGCACGGATAAACGCATCACGGATTTTGCTTTCATCAAAGAATTCTGCAGCACTGCGTTCGTTACCTTCCGCGTCACGTGCCACTTTATTGGCCAGAATATACGATAAGGTTTTCAGGAAATGTGATTTACCTGAACCAAAGAAGCCTGAAATCCATACGCCGACACGGTTGGCAATCGAAGGATCGCTCAGGTCTGTGCCATAAGACTGGAAAAAGTCACGAAAATGCTTTTCCAGCTCATTGGTGACCACGTACTCATCCAGCTCCTGGTAAACCGTGGCATTATCATCCTGATCTGCCTTCACCACCCCGTTAATTGCACGATCTAATGGCTTGTAAAAAAGTTCTTTAATGTTCATCTCAATCCATTCCCCCGAATTCTTATTTCTATTTGCCGTGTTTAAGGCACTAATCTGAATGCTCTGTAGTAATTGTTGCTTGGAATTTTTCCAAATAAACTCATCGCTTGACCATCGTAATAGCCCGGGTAAAACAGCACCACTGGCTTATGCCCCAGTAACGAATGCAAACTGTTCAATAAGTGATGGGCACGTAACAGTGGCCAAACCGACCCAACCCCAGTCATCAACACAATATCTTGCGCATTGGTGGCATATTTACTCACCAGATACGGCGCGAACTTATCCATATGCAGTGGGCCCTTTAAGGCTTTGAGCAGCGCTTCATCGCCTTTGGCTTTTTGCATTTGAATGGCTTTATCGATGAAGTTACGCTCAGCCAGATAATCCACCACGGCTTGCAGCAGGTTGATATTCACCACCTTCAGCTGACTGTGTTTTTTCTCCAGCATCCCTTCGAGAAAATGCAGATATTCGCGCACTTTCAACTCATCTTCAGGCGCATAATCAAAAATCCAGAAGCCAATTTCATTGCCCAATCCTTGTCCATTGAGAAACTCGGTTGAAAGAATTCGCTCTGGAATCTGATTTAGACGCTCATGTATTTTTTGACTCATTGCTGCCCCTCTACAACTACCGCGTCCATAGCGACACTTCCATAGATCTTTTAATGCGTTGTTTATAATGTTCTTCCAAGAGGCTACGCAGCTCTGCTCTGACGATCACACGCTGCAACTCCAGCTTACGGGTACTTTTTAAGTAACCGGCTTCTGCCAGCATGCGAAATACCACCTGCCCCATTTTTTTCTTGCTGGACTCTTTCCAATCACAGATATCAAGATCGCGTTGTGAACGCTCATCCAGAAAGTCTGACCAAATATAGCTATCCAAGTATTGAGCCTGGGAGATATAGGCCTCTCTCATCACCGTTTCCATAAACTCAAGCAGCAACAGGTTGCGTTCCAATGCGCCACAAAAAGCCACCTGGGTCGCTAGCTCATCATCCCCATCTCGCAAAGCTTTCCAGAAATCAGGCTCTAAGCGCTCCAGACGCTTACGAATAGCGGTGGCATTGCGTTGAGCTGAAGCAGGCGTTCTTTTTTGCAGAATATTGTCAATCTGAATGGCCTGATGCCATTGTTCTGGAGTCGCTTCTCGTAATAACAGATCCGCGATCAGCCGGCTTTCACGCACCATCAGGGAACCACCAATTAGGTCACTGTCATAATGAAATTGTTCTAACATAGCCAATCTCCTATGAAGCTTGATCAAACAGGTAAGACGACAGCTTTTCGATATCTGAACCTTGTAACACCAAGGGATATTTCAAGGCATCTTCCGCCTCAGCCAGCGTGGTCGCGGCCTGATATCGCTGTAAGGTATAGTGAGCCAGGGCTTTTTTGACCGGAATCTGTAATCTGCCATCAGGCATGCCGAAGTCTTTTTCGACCAGCGCTTTTTGAGCTTCATTCAATTTTGGATTAGGGATTAGCGTCAGTACAATTTCTTCATGCCATTGCTGATCCTGAGCAGGGTCTACTGACTCAATCGCCACCACAACAGGTGTGCGATCAATTCTGGAGAGTAAAAAGTCCTTAAACTGCTTGCTCTGATGGCAATAGGCACGGACATGCCAGCGAAAACCGGTATACACCAGGGTATGTGGGGAAATCATGCGTTCATGCCACTGCGGATTCTGCATGGAGGCATAAATCATTTTTAAAGTACTTTGGTTGCGGCAGGCACGCAAAACTTCCCGAATCACTTCAGGACGTACACTGCGATCAGGTAATTGAACTGCTGCAAGATTCGGTTCTGGCATCGCAATCAGGGCATGCGATTCACTGACCAAGCCCGAGAGCATATTGAGATATTCATTGATATGCGCTGTAGTCAGTACAGGCTGGAAGCTGGCTTTAGGCACATAACCCTTGACTGAGGGATCATGAATCAAGGCATCGGGGTTATACAGCGTATTATAGCGCTTGATATCAGCAGAAGCCTGTTGTCGACTCAGTCCAAACCAGCTCATCAAACGATTGGTAACCAAACGACCTTCCCAATATGCAAGGAGCTCGATCGCCCGCATCCTAAGAAGCACCTCATGCTTATCTGTCGTCATATACCAATCAGTCAATAAATAGCAGTTTTAAGATTACCCTACAGCAAATATACAGTAAAGATTTTTGACGGTATTTTAAGGTAGTATTGCAATCTCCAGGTAAAAAATATACGAATGTCTCTATGGGGACAGCCGACTAGCGAGGTAAATGAGGATCTGTGATTCTCTGAATTTACCTCTATCAACTGAAATACACAGCGAACTGGTTTTGCAAATGGGGGAAATATGGGCTTTAGATTTCGCAAGAGCATTAAAATCTTACCGGGTTTAAAAATTAATCTGACCCATAAAGGCATCAGCAGTGCCAGCATTGGCAAACCTGGTGCTTCTCTAAATATTGGGAAAAAAGGTACGCGAACCAGTGTCGGTATTCCAGGTACGGGACTATCTTACTCTAAACACCAACCTTACTCTAAAAAGACCCGTGTTCCACAACCGACATCGCTAGAACACACGGAATATAATCCTCAGAATTTAGAACAACCGAAGACAAAGATCTGGCCTTGGATTATTTTTGGAATATTGTGTTTTATGGTGGGTGCCGTCATTTTTTAGCAAGAACAGCATTGTATTTTAATCAAAAAAAATGCCCAGATGGATGAATGGGCAAACTAAGGAATTAATATCCTTCAGAAACTCCAGCGCAATTCTCGCTACTTTCAGTAAGCGACTCTGGCTCAATCATGATAGTCTGACTCAATCGAATCGAGGTAAATCGATCCATCACAATTGGAGCAGAAATTATGCTTGAATACATTCTTGGATGATGCTGAAAAGTCTTTGAGTTTTAATTAATAAATAAGAGTATCCATGTCTACCCTCAACTTTACTTATTTTCAGATAGCAACCAATCGAGAGCACTCATTTTTATAATACCATTATAATTCGCTTCAGTCCCTATCGTGTCTAAGGTAAGCAAATACTTGGGATACGAATCAGAAATTTTCTGTAATGGACGTAACTCTCGGCTGAGTGTCTCCTCATTGAGCGTTTCTAATGCCACCTGATAATAAGTTAAATTCTGTAAAGTATCGACAGCAACAAAATCAATTTCATATTCATCAACCCGCCCTACATAGACCGTATAACCTCGTCTGACAAGCTCAAGATAAATCACATTTTCTAAGATATGACCTTGATCAGCATTAGCATCAGGCAACATAATCCGGCGCAATCCGACATCAACTAAATAGTATTTTTCAGAGGATTGTAATAACTCACGCCCGCGTACTTTAAATTGTGCGGCACTATAAAATAACAAACTGTCCTGTAAGCCCTGAATATAGCGTTTTACTGTTTCAAATGAAATTTTAACCCCACTTGAAACAAAGGTATTTTTAATTTTATTGATGGAAATAGGTGAGCCTGTCACGCTTGCCAAATATCTTGCGACACGCTCGAGAGAGTTAATATCGGCAGTATTCAAACGGGGAATAACATCTTTAAACATTACACTGGCATAGACCGCTTGCAAGTAATCATAAGTTTCCTGCTGGCTAGTCATGGCAAGCGTATAAGGGAAACTACTGCGCGTATACATGGCATACAAATCACGATTGGATAATTGTTGGATGATCGGATTATTTTCAATATGCCACTGTTTAAATTCTTGGAATGACAGAGGTAGAACGTGTTGCTCGATATAGCGTCCTGTAAGTAAAGTCGCAAGTTCTCCACTTAGAAAGATCCGTGCTGCATCGGTACCCATTGCTGTAATAACTAAAGGTGGA
>OGVW01000043.1_pt1 | contig 14323 bp, 17 predicted proteins | sample 1575821 | NCBI WGS metagenome assembly OGVW01 (sample SAMN07581525, study PRJEB24739) | freshwater metagenome | place: Singapore | collected 2015-01
CAGGGCAGTTAATAGTAGGTCCTTATTCATCACAGTCGTCTTTGGACATGTACTCGACAACTGGAACTCCATACCTAGACAACATCGGCCGTTACTACTTACCAACCATTGGTGACTCAGTAATAGTAAAAAGCACTTTTCCTCTGAAAGCAGTAACAGGTTTTGATACTGCTTCTGCATGGAATTTGAGAAGCCCAAATACTGGTTTATTGGCTAACAACACTCAACTTCCAAACATTACTACCGAGTTCAGAATGAGTAATTGGGGCACACCTAACACTGGTGCATGGACAGCTTTTACAAGCATGACTGATTTGCAAAATGCTTTCACTGCACTTAGTGGTTACAGCAGCAATGTCGGTTTAGATTTCCAAGTCAGGTATACATGTACTGCTTCAGGAACAGGTCAATTCATAATGCAAAGCTTGTTTCCTGTCACATTAGATGCTGCTTATGACCCTGCAGTTCACTACTCAAAGTACACAGTAAGTGGTATACAAGCTGGTTCAAATGTTGGATTTACTAATACCTCAACTTCGGCTTTACTTCTAAATGATAGTACAGCTAGTGGTACTAAAACGTTTCAACTTGATTATGATTTTGATAGTTCAAATATTCCATACAGACTTGATGTGAGAAAGCCAGGTTACACCTTTGTAAATACATCAGGTACTTTTAATCAGGCTTCACAAAGTTTACCAATTAATCAGTTGCAAGTTCTCAATACAGCAGGCTCAGCTTTATACATCAATGGGCTTGATAGTTCTGGTTTTACTGTGAATCATGCAACTCAGAAAATCACAGTCACTTCCAATATGGCTACTGAGCAATTGTGGTCTAAAATACAAGACCATTTGTGCCTAACAGCTAATTTAACAAGAGCCGATTTTTTCTCGACTTCAAATGGCTCATCTTATACCTGCACTTACGATTTAGAGATTAACAATTGCACTCTAAGTGGTAATGGAAGCATCTCTATGCCGTCAAAATTAGTTACTTTTGTAGGTACAGGTGCTGCTACTGTACCGATTACTGATAGTACTGGAACTAAAGTCAACTTGGTTATATCAAACATTGTGCCTAATAGCAGAATTCAGATTTATAATACGACAGATTCAACTGAGTTATATAATGATGTAGTTACAGGAACTTCTCTGTCTTTGTTACAAACGTGGACTGCGAATAAGAACATTAGGATTAGAGCTACATACTGCATAGGCACAACAGCTTATCATCCTTATCAAGCAAATGGTGTTTTATCATCTTTAGGGCTAAATGTCACCTTATCTCAAACTTTAGATACTGTCTATAATGGTATAGCTATTGATGGAACAACGGTAACAGAGTGTACAGCAGATTATCCAAATGTTCACATAGACATCAATGACATAGATGGCGTTACGAGTGTCCAACGGATTTATGCGTGGTACCACTCAATTGAATACACAGCTTTGGGTATAGCTAACTTCTTTATGGGCTTAGATAGTACAGACGGAGCAAACTTCACAGTAGATACCTCTGTCTTAGATTTAAAACTAGACAACAGGTCTGCTTCGCCTGTAAGAATTATTGGAGGTTACTTGAGCCGAAGTGATGGAGCAACGGTTATTGCTGCTTCCTCTAATAGTATCCAAATGGACCCATCTAAGGCTTATGTGGCTAATGCTGACTCTATATCAAATAAATTGGATAAAACACTAACTACTGCTAAGTTTTTAGCATTGAAATAGAGAGAAGAGCTCTGAGTATATCGGGGCTTAATCTACTTCAACAGTTTAGCAATAGTCTCAATACCTTCATCAGATAAGACAAATCCTGCATAGTATTCTTGAGCCACAGTTACACTATCTCCTAATGATTGAGCTACTAAACTCAAACTAACTCCTTTAGAGACTAAATTGACCGCATAAGAATGTCGGAGGTCGTGGATTGTGCAATGCTTTGATTTGTTTTTTGGAAAAACTTGCTTACATGCTTTAGATAAGACTTCAGAGGCCCTGATATTTCGAATGGCTTCTTTATCTTCAATATTAATCCATTCTTTGATTGCCGATATTCCTTCTTTTATCAAAAAGGCTTTTCTTTCAATTCGGTTTTTAGTCTGTCTGATAGAGCTATTCCTGTCCATCTGCTGCTCTACAAGAACATAGTTACTTTTTAAATGATGCTCTTCTATGCCAAATATCTCTCCAATTCTAAGTCCTGAGTAGAAGGCTATTTTGGAGATTAATTTAACATGATAATTATCTATCAAAACTATGACTTGATTAAACTCGTCTTCAGATAAGAATTTGATTTTAGTTTTTTCTTTCCTGTCACTCTTTAGATTTATCTTTCTATTTAAAAACTTAAAGATAGATTGAAGGCAGGACACTACTTTTCTTTTTTTGTTACCTTTTAGATGTGCTAAGGCTTTATTTATCTCAAATTCAGAAGCCATTAAAGAAGTTTTATCTAACTCTCTTAAAGCTCTTAGAAAGCCATTCTTGGAACTTGATTCGTCTATCAATTGTCTGTGGCTATATTGCTGTGTCCAAAACTTATCAAATATCTCTTCGTTTTCAGAATTGAATTTATATTCTTTGGGCGGGTTTAGTTTTAAACTTTCAGTTTGATGGATACTTTTAGCAATTTTGACTGCCTGCCATAACTCGATACTTCCTGCTTTAAGATTTTGATTTAATGTTTCTAATTCAGTTGATTCATACTTAGAATGGACTTTTTTCCCATTATTATCAGTGCTTCTTAGAATTAGAGAGAAGCTTCTTCTTGTTTGGTCTGGTTTTTTTAGAATCAGGCAGCTCATTGGTTTCCTCAACTATGTCATTGTAAATATTCCAAAGATTTGCTTCATCACCTACTTTTTCGGCAATGCTTGCAATATCTTTAGCTTGTTTAAAAGCTTCTAAATTCACAATCCTGGGTAATTTGGTAACCAATTTTCGTCCTTCAGAGTAACCAATTTTGAATGAATATCATTTGTTTGCATTTCTATTTCTGAGAAAAGCTCAATGATTTCAATAATCTGGTGCCCCTAACGGGAGTTGAACCCGTACGACCCTGTTAAGGAATCCCAGGATTTTAAGAATTGTGTAGTGACCAATCTACATGATTTTGACATAAAAGTAAAGGCTCTTCCTTGAACCCTTATTCAATTCAGGACACTTCTATTTTTAGATTTGTTTGTTTCTCTTGTAAGTGAAGTAAGAAGGCAGCAGCTGTTGGATAGTTCCAATCAGTATTAAATCCTAAATAAATCAGTTGAGAGTGCTTGAGATGATTCTTGTTATCTCTTTTTCTAATCTTCCACTTATTGCTATTTTTTGTTGAGACCTCGATAATTAAATCTTCAGGATTCAAGTCAGTTGTTTTTCTTGGAGTGACTAATTTGGATTCGTCGTAAACAGAAGTACAATCTGTTCCATAATACAATTTGTATTTAAGTTTAAAATCAGCAACTGCTTCTTCGAATGTTTTGAAGTTCTTTCGAATATATTTTCCATTTACACTGATTTGGCTTCGATAGGTATTCGAATGTGTTAAGATAACACCTCTGTTGATATTGTCATTATGGTGATAATTTGTATTCTCCCTAGAGCTACACCAACGCAGGTTAACAATTCGATTGTCTGACTTGATTTCATTGATATGGTCAATGTAAGTTTTTGACGAATCATCATTTGGGATAAATGCTTCTGCTATTAGCCGATGAACATACAACTTCTTTCTTACACCATTTGAACATAAACCTACATACAAATAGCAATCACCGTCTTTGTTTGCTTTTAATATCTTACCAGTCTTCTTATTCCTAACGTTACCTTTATCTGACACTTCGTAATTGGGATGACTTTCAATCTCCCTAAAAGTTTCAATCATTTTATTGTTTTGCTCACAGTACAGTCATCTGTACTAAAACCCGATGCCGTTATGGTTTCTCATATTTTAAAATTATCGAGTTTGGATTGATCTCTTTTGTCAATGGGCGAGATACACTTCCACAGTTATTAATTAAAATCTTATTTATTTACTTCAGTTTTCCATGACATTTTCTCATCTTCTGTAATAAACTTTGAGCTGACTTCTTTGAACTGCTGTTGATTTCCTCTTTACTTAAATCAAAACCGGACTCTCTTAAAAAGTTGAATAGCTGTGTCTCTCTAACTGCCTTGAGATTTAGTTCTCTCTCAACAGAGCTTAAGAAATCCAAATCTAAATTCTGAACCAACTCAGGATCCTTAGACCAGTTTACAAATTCAAACTTAAAGGCATTTTGAAGCTGTTTGTCCTCGGCATTTAGAAGCTTCTTTTTGAAGTCTGAGACGAGTTTTAGCACTTCAGGTGTGGGAGTAAGGCCTAGTGTTGTTCTAAGCCTTTCAGGGTGGTTTGTAATTGATTCTGCAGTGGTGAGCATCTTGATTAGTGACATTTTATTCTCCTATTAAATTAAGATCTGATACGAATCTCTGAAAGCATTAGTGAGGTTTTTATAATTACATAATTAATTGCAAACATTGCTTCTTGTTCAGTTAAAAACTCCATATCCAATTGATACTCATGAAGGGCAAAACTGATTAAAGACTCAGCAAGTTGAGATTTGTTTAATGGTTTTCTCATTGTTTTATCATATTTGTGGTCTGAACTTACTATCCAAACTGCTTCAATAGACCTGTCATCCAACTTTGAAAGAAAAGAATCCAATTGGGACTTTAATTCTGCTTTCTTAACTTTCAACTTATTATTGTTGATCTTGTTTTGAGTTGTTGCTGTTGCTTTCATTTGTTTTCTCCTTTTTAAGGTTGTTTTTTACAGTCAAGAAAATCTCTCAACTTGTAATAATTTTATCACATGTGTCGCAATAAGTCAATAGGGTATTTTCACTTTTTTTCGCAATAACCTCAGATAATCATTAGCTTTTGATTAAACTTTATAGCAGCCATAAAAAAATGTAATTAGACAAAGGTTATTATTTGAATTAGAGTTATTGCCCTTTATTTAAGAATGGGACATTTTATCCCAATTATAAGTTTAGCCTTGTCTTAATTTCTATACTTTAGGTATATTCCTGAAGTTAATAAGCTTATCCAGGTTCAATTTAAACGAACGTAATAGGGCTTTATAGCTTGTTTAGGCTTTGATGACTACATAGGGTAGGGTTGCTGTTATAGGGGCTTACAAGCTGTTTTAAAAGGAATGGCTGAAAGTTGGCATTTTGTTTTTATGTAATTTGGCGAACCGAAAAGGGTAGGCGAACCGTTGGCGAACCGTCGGCGAACCGAGTGAGTTCGCCTGAATCCTCAGTGATATCATAGGGTTAGAACTTGGCGAACCGTTTTTTGTAAAAAAGGGGTCATCGGTAATCCTATACATATAGGGGTAGGGGGGTACCCTTAAATTCTATACAACAACTGAAGATTTTAAATTCGCCAGTTCGCCTTTTAATATTCCCCAATAATTACATGCACTTAGAGGCGAACCGGAGCAATTAGGCGAACCGGGCGTTTTTGTTCGCCAATATTCCCCAATAAAATCATATACTTAAAACAGTTCATACCTCAAAAACCCTCGAAATTCTTTTTTTTTCAGTTCGCCTTCAAGTTTCTTAACACAATCCTAACATTAATCTGGGTATAAAAAAAGGGGCTATCTTTTCAGACACACCCCAAAAACACCCCCTAAATGTTATTATAACTCAGACTCTTCTCTATTTAATGCCACCTCGTTCCTCAAAAGATAAGTTTGCTTATTTTGTTTACCTGATTTGAAGGAACTGAAACCCTTTTTCTTTAAGTCCTTCATAAAGCTCGGCTTATCTAAAATGAAGCTGTTCCTCAGGAAGGTTTCGCAGTACTTTTTGTAACTCATATAAAGATCATCAGCCAACACTCTATGGAGATTAGAACTCTTATCACCATCAACCAACTCGATGTTTAGATCCTGCATCCATTCATTAACGTTACCGAGCCACATCCCTTCAGATTGAATCTCCTTCTGCAGAACCAAATCTTCCTCATTTAAATAACCATCTTCCAAATTCTCATCGATACACTTAAACAGATCAGTGATGTTTAGCTTATTAACTCGTCCCCAATGAGATTTAGTGTGTTCAGAGCTATTAATCTTGATTTCGTAGAATTTTCTATAACCTGTAGGATCTTTTAATAAGTCAGACATATCTTCATTTGTGCATCCGATAAAACAAGCATTATTATCAACTTTTTCGTTAATGTTAGTACCCATTGGCCTATAAGTGTTGAAACGGTTATCAATTAAATCTTTGAATAGCCTCATCCTTTGACCTGCGATATTACTAAACTCATCAAAAAAGATAATGTTGTTCTCTTCACAAACTACAGCCGTCTCTCTCAAATCTACAAATGAATCAACTGTTTTAGAGGTTGCGTAACCCTTAAATGCTTTAACAAACATCTCCATCAATCTTGTCTTCCCACCACGAGGTGGACCTGAGAATACAATCATGCGTGCATTTTTAGTCCTAAGACCATTAGCTTTTCGTTTAACTTGCCATAACCAATGTTTGAAATTTCGTTTAGATAAATCAATATTGTCGTTCTTTTGGAAATAGACGTCCATTAACCAATCCAAATCAGCAGAACTCATACTTGGATCAAATTTTATACTCTCAAGGAACAGCCGTTTCTGCTCAATAATCTGTGTCTGCATCCAATTATTTAACTCAAATTCCAAAACTCTACTCTCTAATTTAGTTGCATTTTTATCGAACTTTCGAAGTTCATTGTAGGCATTAAGAGAAATTGAATAAATTAAATCGACAGCTTCGTTTCTTCTTTTAACCACTCCGTCAATAATAATTTTATTCTCATCATTTAATTCAATGTTTAAAACACTTTTCACTTTCTCAAAGAATCTGTAAGAGTTTGATAAATCGTTAACTTCAAAAGTCATGTATGCCTCGTTAATATTTGTAATTGTTTTTTGTTTAAATGCTGAATCAATTGTTTTAAGATCGTTGTTATCAAGCTCAGTGAATGGACTTCCAAGCCTAACTAAAGCTTTATTTAAGTCTGACTTACAAAAATCATCACTTAGACCGAGTCTCTTGTATTCACAAGCCACCTTGAATAATGTTGAATTAAATTCTCCATCAGGAGCACCGTTAGACTTAAAATCTTCAATTAGATTAGAACTAACCAATCTTTTCTCGATAGCTTTTAGCTTAACAACATCTGTAGCTATGTTTGAAGAAATCAACTCACCTTCCTGTGCGAATGCAATCTCCTTGCAAGGGTACCACAAACGAGCAGCATCAGAGCATGATTTATCAGCTTCCGGATTCTGAGCTAAAACAGCTTTTATAATCTTCTTATATTGAGTTAGATCAGTTATAACTTTATCTAAGAAAAGAATCACTCTAAATTTATTTAATGAATCCGAATGACTTTTAGTAGTACCTATGATACACTTATACTTAGAGAATCGTTCTAATGCTGAAGTTAGAGTTAGACCACCATCAAAATCCAAAACAACCAATGATGATGATATAAAACTTGCTTCATTTCTCTTTCCGTCGGCGAAGACAGAAGAAGACCATGCAGTAGAACAAGACAGTTGCTGGATCTGTTTAAAACCAGCTTCCTTTGACTCAAATCCCAAATTATTTATGTGCGGTGTTAAAAACTTCAATGATTCTTTTGAATTCTCACCAATGGATCCGATTTTACTAATACTAATCTGATTAATCACTGAAACCCTCCCATTGGTAGTTGTTTAAAATCTGTTATCATATCTTCTCTCTCTTTCTCTGCTATGCAGATTGTTGTTATTGTGTCAATTACTATGGCACAGTGTCATTATTACACATTTATGCTTAAAATGCAAGCTTTTTTCTGTCTTTCTTTAGAACAGAAGTTATTAAGTATCCGGAGTTATTAGCTTTCTTCTGAACAAAAATTGTCACTCCTGTTGGCATAGAAAATAACTCCTTGACTTATATGTTAAAAGGGATCGTCGAATTTGACTGAATTTGTTGGAATATCATGAAAAGTGACTCCTGCTGAGTTATTATCAACAGCTATAAAGACCTCTCCATTACGAAAAGAGCAAAAGTTCTCAGTAGCCAAGCTAAAATCTACAACTACGGCCTTAGTAAAGTCCCTGTTAACAATAACCAAAATTGAGTTCTTACTATTGTATAACTCTCGTTTTCTAAATGGACTTGAAACGTTAGTATAAGGCCATCCGTCAACCCATTGACTCTTCCTTTCAACCTCAACCATATGATGTGAATACCGAGGCTTCTCAGGGCTTGGTATCTCTTTAAAAGCAAACAAATCTGCTTCATACTTACTTTCATTATTATCAATAACTCTAAACCCGAGTTTTTCTAATAACCTCGTTGCAGCTTCTTTGGATTTCAAATCATTAACTTCGAACAACCCTTGATCAAACTTCTTATATGTCTTCATAAATCTCTCCTACAAATATATGTTAGTCTTTGTTTTTTTTAAGTCTGATTTCTAAGGAAAAACCGCATTCAATAAGCAGCTTTAAAGCTTCAGCAATAACTTCAGGCATATCGGTGTTTTGTTCCAAAGAGGCTTTAAGGTATTCAAAGGCCTCATCAGGGTTATTCTTGAATCGTTCCTGTTTGAATTGACACCAAGTTTTTAATTTCTTCTGTTTTTTAGTCATAAAAGACCTCCCTACAATATATATATGTTAGTCGTTAGTTTTCTTAAGTCGGACTTCTGCATAAACGTCGAACCCACATCCTGAAATGATGTCCATTGCATCTCTGTGGTTATTACGTCTGTAGCATTCCTGTTTAAAATCATCAGACAGGTCAGTTTTTGCTAATAACTTTTTAGGATTTCCCCAATCATAGGCCTGATCAAAAGCTTGAATCCACGAAAGCTCTTCAACAGAAAGCTTGTTATAATAATCCCCCTGACATTGTTGTTTATTGAATCTGTTAATAACCTTTTTCATTTTTATCTCCTCGAGCAGTGCTCTACATTTATATGTTAAAGCACCTTTAGGATTTTACCTGTCTCAAAGTGCTCTATAAATATATGTTAAGTGCCCTTGAAAGCCTTTATGGATGCAGATTTGCGGTTATTAAGGTTATTAAGCTAATAACTAAACTTTTTTTAAATTCACTAAATAAAAAACACTCAAAAGTAACATATAGAGTAAGAGCTTTCTCTCCTTAGCTCATTGTTGTTTGGGGGACCCCTTAAGTGGGGTCTCTTTTTTTAGAGGTAAATAAAATGAGTCCTAATGCTGTAAAAACACTTCGTATCTACAATGATCTTCTATTTCAAAGAAAGTGCTTAGACTTACAAATACAGAGAGAAACAAGTCCTGAATTAATCGAACTTAGAAATCAAATTACTAACAAAATAATAACCTGTTTAGCTAATAACCGAGAAGCATTCAGGGCTTTAGTTAATCAAAAAAGGAAGCATTAAAGTGATCGTCCAATTCGAAGTAAGAATAGTCCCACCAAGTCAGAATAAAATGAGATATAAAAGTTATGCAATCCGAAAAGAAGTAAAAGTTAAATCAGAATTATTTCAATCAGTGATTAGAGATAATTTTGAATTTCAGAGATTAAAATCAACATTTAACCCTGAAAAAGAGTGCTTAGAGATTGTTATTCGTTACCGAGGACCTCACCTAAATAAAAAAGGATTGCCTTCAAGTAAGTCTGTAGACATTACGAATTTTGAGAAATGGATTATTGATGAGATTACGTTGCCAAGTAAATCAGATTCACTCCAAGTTGATGATAAGTGCGTTTTCTTATTGCACTCGATGAAGGAATTAGCTTCTGAACCATCACTCTTTATTGAGATTAGAAACCATGCATTACCCAGTAATTAATCCTGTAGTCGTAAATGGTGTAGAGCTAAAATTAATAACCAGTGTCGTCTTTTATAATGCTAAATACTTCCCTCGTGAAATGAGATGGCAAGTTTCAGAAGACAAGCCCTTTCTGATTAAGCTAATTCAGGAAAATAGAACTGATGAGCTTCTTTGGATGGAAAGCTTCTATCAGAATGAGTATCACCGTCCAAGTAATGACAAGTCCAAAGCTAACAGAGCAGCAGCCCATAAAGACACCATGTCCGTGCTCAATCAATATGAGTCAAATTTAGTTTTTAAATTACTTAATAAATAAAATACAAAAAATGTGCATCTTCAATGGAGATAAAAATGAATGAATTAAAATCAACAGCAGCCCTGTTAAGCTTCATGCTTTTTCAATTAGACAGCAAAAACTACTACATGGACGAGTTCGAGATGGCCCTAAAGTCGAAGCAGCTTTTAACAAGCATGATTACTCAAATCACAAATCAAATTAAAGAGTCAGAGAATGAAATCAAAAATGAAACCGAATCAGATTCAAACGTCAACGTATCAAATCCGTAGGGAAGCAGATGGCAGCTACACGTTGTTAGAGAATGATGTAGAGACTAAGACAGACACACTCCAAATTATTCTCTCTTATTTACGAAATAAAATGCTAAAGGACCTTAAAATAGTATGACGAAACTCCTAAGTAAATTAAAACTGATTGATGAAAATGGCTATTTCTCAATAACTACGGCTTCAATGTATATCATCATGGCTAAATTAGCTTTTATTGAGCTTGATTTAGCTTCAGTTACTGCCTTTTTTGTAGCCATGCTTGCACATCAGTCTAAGAAAGTAATCAATAATAGAGCAGCTAAAGTCTCAGCAGCACAAGAGAAAAAGTGGAACGATATAATAGTAGAACAGGACCAATCCATTTCTGACCTTCAGGACAAAGTCTCTCAATTACAAATGCAAGTATCCCTAAAACGAGGAGTTTAATATGCCATTCGTTAAAGGACGTCAGAAGACCGGTGGTCGTAAAAAAGGTGTTCCCAATAAAAATAGACTAAGACTTCTTGAGGACCACATTCGACTGCACAATATTGATTTACCTAAAATGATTTTTGATGAGTTGAATAAATTAAGTGACCCTCAGAGTAAAATTAAATTCTTAATTGATATTTACAGATACATTGACGTCCAAGCTACATCGAGGCCTGTTGAAATAGATGCTGAAGAATCAATGGACGAGCTATCAGATGAGCAAATTCTTGAATTAGCCTTAGTAAAGAAATCAAATGAATGAAAACGTTTTCAGGCAGTGTTATCTTCGAGGTCTTTTAAATTATAAATTGCATGCAGGGCAATTAGTCATTGATGAATTGTATAATAAAGTAAATAGGAAGCTATTTGTTGCTAATTGTTCAAGAAGATTTGGTAAGTCATTTTGGGTTGTAGTTAAGTTGTTATCTACTGCTTATAAATCAAAGACTAAATCAGTAATTGCGACTGCTTTTAAATCTGATTTGATTGAATTCATTCTTCCATTATTCGAAACAGTGCTTGAAGATTGCCCTGAAGACTTAAAACCAATATACAACAAGCAACGGGGTGTTTTTACTTTTTATAATGGTTCTGAAATCCGTTGTGTAGGATTAGATAAGAACCCCAAAGGTCTGCGTGGAAACAAGATAAATGGCTTAATTGCAATTGATGAAGCTGCGTTTGTTAATGACTTAGACCAAATCTATTCCCAAGTCCTAGTGCCTACAACTATGTATTCAGATGCAAAGATTATATTCATCAGTACACCTCCAAAGAGTCCAGGACACCCATTTGTAAAGATGTGTGAAAAGGCTAAACAAGAGAATAGTTATATCAAGTTAAGCATATACGACAACCCAATGGTTACTCCTGAAGACATAGAACAAGCTAAGGTTGAATGTCTAACACAATCGGACTTCCTGCGTGAGTACTGTGGAGAATTTGTTTTGGATGATGTGTCTGCAATAGTTCCAGAGTTTAATTTAAACCATGTTAGCACTAATACACGAGATGAATATTTTAAATACTATCACAAGTATGTTTGCTTTGACATCGGTGTTAGAGATCCAACTTTCTTTTTATTTGCTTATTGGGATTTTAAAAAACAGTGCTTGATGATTGAGTTTGAGAACGAGTTAAAAAGTGAAGAAGTATTAACGCCCAACATAGCTAAAGTAATTCGAGAGACATCAGATTATACCGAGTTCTATAAAGAGATTTGTGATTCAAATAACCTCATTCTCGTTCAGGACCTCAATGCCCTTCATGGAAGAAAAGTAGTGCCAACGAGTAAAACAGATTTACTAACCATGGTCTCAGATTTAAGGACTGCATTTAAGAATAATCAAATAAACATTCATCCAAGATGTGAGAAATTAATAAATCAATTACAAACAGGGATATGGTCCAAAGATAAGACTAAATTCGAACGACTCAATGGTCATCACTTCGATGCAATTGCGGCTTTAATATACTTATGGAGAGGTATTAATAAAGAAGAAAACCCTATTAGTGTTTATCACAATTTTGATCCTGCAAATATGATTATGCCAAACCAACAGCCTCATCCTTTAACGAAACTATTTAAAAAGAGATAATAAATGAAAAAGTATTTTGCTACTTATGAAGACAAAGAGCTTCACAATAAACTAAAATCTAAATTACAAAGCTATAGAGAGTATTTGCACACCTCAGGGATGTTTAGAGTCTTAGAGAAGAGCTATCGAACTTACTATGGTTCTCCAATCATTAATGAGGACTCTGGTTTAGTCAATGTCCAAATAAACCATTATGCAAATCTAATCAGACATGTCAATACCATGGTTACAAGCACGAGGCCTGCCTTTGAATGTAGAGCAGTCAATTCTGACAGTGAATCTCAATCACAAGCTCTCTTGGGTAATGGTCTGTTAGATTACTATTTAAGAGAGTCCAAGCTTGAGGAATTAATGAAGTCTGCTGCTGAGCTTTCGTTAGTTCTCAAAGAAGGTTGGATATTCTTAGATTGGGACCCTAAGAAGGGCGAGAACTATGCTGTCAATCTTGAGGGTTCTCCAATTAAGACAGGTGATATTAGTTCAGAAGTTTTTTCAATGTTAGAAGTTGCAAGAGATGTTCATAACCATGCTAATCAGGATTGGTTTATAATCACTAAACGAGTAAACAAATTTGACTTGATAGCTTCTTTTCCTCATTTATCAGATGACATCCTAAAGTGTTCTCTACAAAACGAGAGATATTCAGTTAATCTTGATAAACAACAAAACATTTATGCAAATAAAGAGGATTCTGATTTAATTGAGGTTCATACTTTCTTACATTCGAAGACTCCTGCTTGCCCCAATGGTAAATATACAATGTTCGTGGACTCAACCATTTTATTAGACGGTGATTTGCCTTATGAGAAACCTCATTTGTATAAAATAAGTTCTTCAAAGAAGTATCAATCAGCTTTTGGAAGTTCAATTGCTGATGATTTATTACCTGTTCAAGATTTAATTGATTCAACGATTTCAATCATTGCAACAAATCAGTCACAGTACGGAGTGCAAAATATTACAGCTCGACGAGGTTCTAATATCAATATTCAAGACATGGGACCTCTACAGCTAATCGAGTACACAGACGTACCTCCTGCTCCTTTAAACTTAGTTCAAACACCTCCTGAGATTTTCAACTTTTCAAATATGTTAACCCAAATTGCCGAAACACTTTCAGGAGTTAGTAATATCACTCGAGGACAAGCTCCTGCCTCACTTTCAGGAGCAGCAATGGCATTAGTCGCAAGTCAATCACTGCAGTTCAGTTCAGGATTGCAGTCTTCTTATAATTCCTTACTTGAGCAAGTAGGTTCAGGCATTTTCTCTTTACTAAAAGAATTTGCTGTTGCTCCTAGAATTGCCATGATTGCAGGTAAATCAAAAAGAAGTTATGTGAAAGAGTTTTCTAAAGATAGTATTCAAAAGATTTCAAATGTAGTTGTGGACTCTGCTAATCCATTAACAAAAACGACTGCAGGTCGAGTAGAAATTGCTAATACACTTTTACAAACCGGGTTAATTAAAAATGCTGAAAACTACTTACAAGTAATTAGCACAGGAACTCTTGAGCCTTTAACAGAATCTTCTACTTCTCAGAACGTCCTAATCAGAAGAGAAAACGAGTGGCTCACTGAAGGGCAAATCCCACAAGCCATTATGACCGATAACCACGAGACTCACATTCTTGAACATGCAGCTGTATTGAATAGCCCTGAAAGCAGAGAGAATCCAAAAGTAGTAGAAGCTGTTTTATCCCACATTCAAACTCATAGCTTTTTAACTCAGTTACTGAAGCAAACTCCTGCACCTGTTCCTGCACCGACTCAAGTTGTGAATCCTGAATTGATGCAACAACCTCAGGAAGAATTACCACAACCGGCTCAACCTCCATTAAA
>OGVW01000044.1_pt1 | contig 14032 bp, 24 predicted proteins | sample 1575821 | NCBI WGS metagenome assembly OGVW01 (sample SAMN07581525, study PRJEB24739) | freshwater metagenome | place: Singapore | collected 2015-01
GACGGCATACGAGATGCGCATTAGTGACTGGAGTTCAGACGTGTGCTCTTCCGATCTGTTTCCCAGTCACGATATTGGTCACATCGGAACGGTTGACCCACGCATCTAGGTTGGTTTCGCTGGCACACTGGAGTGCAGCAGGCACTTGAAAGAGGCCGTGCCGAAGTTAATCGCACCGTTGGCCAGATGCAGCGGCAGGTTGGAGTAGTTCGCGGATGCCATTACATGATCCCCTGAGCGCGACCATCAGGGCCGCGAACGATGGTTTTGGGTCGGCTCAGTTGCTCAATCGCAGCCCTGAATCCGTCGATGGATGCCGCCAGCGCATTGGTCATGTCCGGGTTACCCTCCAGATTGATGGGTGCTGCGGCCTGCTGTTTCAACTGCTCCAGATAGATTTGCGTCTGCGCCTGAAGCTCGGCTTTCCAGCGTTCAAACTCGATGCGCTGCTGCTCCAGTTGTGCGTCGTACTGAGCCTTGGCGGCTTCTCGTTCGGCGTCCCGCTGGTCGTTGGTTGCCTGCAGTTCAAGGTTGGCCCGTACTTCTTCCAGCTTCGCCTGCATCTGGGCTTGCGTCTTCTGGATGTCGGCTTGCATCTGAGCCTGGAACTTCTGCTGCTCGGCCTGCAACTTCATCTGCTCAATCTGGATCGGCAGAGGCGTCTGGGGCTGCTGTGGAGGCAGCGTGGTCGGGTCAACAGCGAAGGACTGCACATCCTTGAACCCGGCGTTCTCAATCAACTTGCTGAACGAGTGGTACAGGTGCTTGGGCTGCACCATGCCCAGTGCCATGCCCTGCTGCTGGAGCTGCATGATCTGCATGAGGGAAGCGGCTTGCGCCATCTTGTCACCCGTGCCCAAGCCCACATGAATGGTCATGTCGTACTGGTCGCGCCATTCCTGCGGGTCGTACTCCACGAACTCGTCACGCAAGCGGAAGGCCAGCTTTTCCATGCCGCCATCGGTCAGGGTCTTGAGAATCCCTTGGAAGATGGGCTTGACCAGAATCTCGGCAAAGATGCGGGCGATCAGCTCAATGCGCTGTTGAGCCGCGCTCTGGTCGATCTGGCGACCCGTGGCCGTGTTGTTCAGGCTGTCAGGGTTCAGGCCCATCGAGGTACGCGATACACCAGTGCGGTTCTCCCGCATGGCTTGCACATACTCCAGCATGGGCAGCGAAGCCCCAGCCGCAAACGGGATCACATCGGTCTGCACAGCATTGGGGTCACGCGCACGGATGATCCCACCTGGGCGAGAGTCCAGCAGATCGTCAATGTTCGCCAGCGGTGACCAGTTGGAATCCGTCAGCACCTTCGTCCGAGGATTGTTGGTCAGATACAGGTTGTTCAGCGTCTGACGCAGCAGCTCTGTGTGCAGCTTCTGGAGGTCAGAGACTGCCTCGGCCAAGCTCATCCCGGCCCACTGGTGGGTGTTCAGGATGGGGGAAGCCGTGGCAATGGGAACGTGCGAGACTTCCTCAACCTTCAGAATCTTGTCTTGCAGGCGGTACACGCACAAACGTTCTGCAATGCCGTCGCCATCACGGTCAATCAGCACGAACTCGATGCGCAGGTAGCCATCGGCCTGGGAGGTGTCCAGATCGTCTGTATCGGCGTCATAGGCTTCTTCTTCCACCTCACGCTGCATCAGGTTGCGGTCCGAGGCTTCCAAGTCCTCCTCGTCCACATCGAAGCCCATCAGCTTCAAGTCAGACAACGTGACTTCCATCACCCGGCAAACGTAGGGGCAGTCTTGCAGCAGGGGAGAAGTCCACTCAGCGTCCACCAACAGGTCGTTGGGGTCAAACGCCTCCACCTTGACGATGTTGCGCTTCTCAATGCGCTTCAATCGGCCTGTGTGCAGGTTCACCACCTGGCCCAGCTCGTCCACCACCTGCTCGGTGCGGACCTCTTGAATCTCAGCGCCGTCCTCTTGAAGCATCAGGGCCAGCATCTCGTCCGTAGCGCCCTGGAACGGGATGGAGATGACGCTTTCTTTGGCCTCCTTGCGCCACATCACCGCAGCGTTGCCCGTGATGAGTGCGTCCTTGAAGGCCGTGTACAGGATCAAGAAGCCGTTGTTCTGCTTGTAGAACACGTAATTGCAGGCGTCGGTGGCCTGCTCTGCGCCCTTCACATCGTTGGCCCGTGAAGGCTCGAACGACACCGCCTTGTCGGTGGAGGTGAAGATCTTGAGCAGAGAGGGCAAGACCCACTCCACGGTGTCAGATACGTCAGAAGCGACGATCTGCGACCAGTCCTCCTGCTCGTTGCCATAGGGCAGCTTGTAGTATTCCCGGCGTGACTGCTCACGAACGGTGGACAGCTCACCCCAGACGTACTTTGCAGAGGCTTCTTCCTTGTCCTGCAATGCCCGCAGGAGGTCATCGTCCTGCAACTTCATTCGGCCACCTTGCGCTTGGTGACCTTGGGAGCTGGGTCGTCCTGCTTGAGCAAGGGAAACAGCACTTCGGCCAGCTTGTCGGCTGCGTCACGGCGTCCCTGGCAAACCAAACGGATCAGTTCTTGAAGCTCTTGCTGTGTCATGGTGGATACTCCTGTTGGGGAATATCCACAGTGGTAAAGCGGCGTTACGACACTCTGCAATAATCTGGCAGCAACTCGGCGGCGGCTTTCTTGTATGCCTCATACGCCAATTCAGGTGTTGCATACGTCCCAAGGCTCACTGGCTTCTTGCCAATCTTGATCTTGGTTGTGAACCTGCCAGTCGATGGGGTGATGTACACACCCTTGTATCCCGTCTTGCTTGCTTTGGTTGCCAGCCTGTTGTGCATGTTTTGGCTGTTGTTTACCAAGCGTAGGTTCTCTATCCGGTTGTCCGCCCTGTCCATGTTGATGTGGTCAACCATCATCCCCTCGCAGTCTCCATGCATGTAAATCCATGCGAGACGATGGGCCAAGTACAGAAAACCCTCTATGTGAATCTTTACGTAGCCTGTGGCTTTGTCTACACAGCCAGTAACTTTGCCGACAGCATCACCCCTTCTTGACCTCAACCTAGTGAAAACACCGGTTTCTGGAGAGTAGTGAAGCAACGACCTCAGACGTTCTTGGGTGATATGATTGGCCGCAGCCATGATGACTCCTTCACAGTCAGATTGGTTAGAGCCAGCACTGGATTGCCGTCCTTTGCTGGCTCGCCTATTTTAACGGCAATCATTCAATTAGGCAACAAATCCCCTTGACTTGTATCTAATTGGCGCAACTGATCCGCTGGTATTCGTGAGGCTATCAGCAACAATGCACAAATACCTGAAGCAGTCTGCCGAATGTGAAAACTCGTCGTGCAACGGAGAGCCTGGCTCTCCTGTTTTGCTGCTGATGTTTCGACGGTATCTACGCAGACATTCAATCAAGCGGTTTGTCTTAGTTTTGTCAAAGTAGATGCGTGGGAATACCAGCCTTGAAGCCCTTATCCCCTCTTCAATTGACATTTGCGGGATTTTTTCAACAGTGAACCCAAGCGCCTCCATGATTTCGGCGGATGATTTCCCTGTTTTGTAGTCTTTTGCAAAACCATCATGAGGCAGGTACATCACGCCAAGGTTGTACTTTTTAAGCCTGATTTCAGCAGCGTAATCAGCAAGCGTCCTATGCGTATCCTCAATGTGGTCGATAACACGCAGCTCAGAGCCTGATCGCTGCACGAATGTAATCGCCATACTGTCCGCGAAACCAAGGTCCCACACCGCATGAGTCTTGAGCAGGGGGTCGGCAGGCACTTCACGGATGCGACCTTCACTCTCGGCCTTGCTCACCTCGTCGAAGTAGATCGCCCCCTCGACTGCTGGCTTGCACTTGCCTTCCCAAATCCAGTTGTACACCTCGGGCTTGAGCGTGGATTGGGCGTGTTGGCGCTCCATCTCCAGCGTGTTGGGGAACCACGGGTTGTCCGACCAGTTCATGTCCACCACCACACACTCGGGCGGCTGGTTCAGCACAAATCGTTCATGGGTTGGGTCGCTCTCCAGCTCCGGGTTGTAGGTGATCCATATTTCAGAACCCTCTTTGCGGATGGTTGGGATCAAGACAGACCACGAACGGTCAGAGATGGTCTGGGCTTCCTCGCACCACACTACATCCACGCCTTCAAACGACTTGATGGAATCCACTGTCAGGTCGGACAGGCCAGCAAAAAAGAACTCGGTGCCGTTCTTGCCCCTGATGGTGGTTTGCAGAACCTCATAGAAGCTCTGAAGGCCCAAGCGGTTGATCTGGTCTTTGAGCAACTGATGGACAGACTGCTGGATGGACTTCTGCACCTCTCGGGTACACAGAAAACGTGTGGGCTTGGTGGTGCCGATGATGAGCATGGCAATCGCCACACCCCATGACTTACCAGAGCCTCGCCCACCCTTGATGACCTTGTACCGCTTGGGCTGAAACAGAATGTCCAGCTTCTGAGCCAGTTCAACTTCCACTGGGAGCCTTGAAGCTGATGGTGAAGTTGTGCTGAATCGGCTGTTCCTCATCTCCAACGTGTTGAATCGTCTGGAGTTTTGGAACTGATCTGTCTAGGAGTGAATTGATGGCCTGTACCTGTACTGGCGACAATTCGACCTCACCCATCGCACACTGGTTGAGCCGGTGTATGAGGTTGGAGGCTTGGATTTTTGCTCTGACTTGCTCAGAGTGCATTCGGTTTAAACGTGCTGCCATAACGAGTCCTTACGGGTGTTCGTTCTTCTGATTGTCGGAAGTAGTAAAGCGCCGATTGCCACGCATCCAATACTTCCAAAGGATGTTCACCCCCTTGAATCCCAAGTCTCTGTCGGCAAACTTTCGCAACTCTCCAGTCATCTCAATGTTCTTTCTGCCAAGCCAAAACGCCTCGGCAATCATCTTTCTGGCTTTTGCTGCGGCCTCTGGTGTGCCTCTGCCATATCTAAGGTTCTTTTTCATTTTTGCTGCACCTTTTTTGAAAAATCAGTCCTCACAATCTTTACATCGAAAATGGACCTGACCCCGCACAGACAGGGTGGGGCAATGCCGCGAACCGGGTTGCCAGGTTCCACGACTTCGTTCCACTCGCCCGGTGTGAGGTAGACCGACCTGTGTTGTTTGTCGGCCACCCTGACAAGCTGCTTGGTGTAGACCAGATTGGCTAAAGCCCCCCTGACCTGGCCCCGCAGAAGCCCTGTGGCACGGATGATGTCCTTGAGGTATCGGTGTCCGTCCTCGACGGCTGAGAGGGTTTTCTGCATCGAACCTGGCTTGAGTAACGGCAGCGGGTGGCCTTTCCTCAATGTCATTTGTTGTCGTCCTTCTCTGCCTGCAACTCGATGATCTTGTCGATGTAGTGCTTGGCCTTCTCCAAGTCAGCAATGCCACCTTTGTCCCGCCAGCGGCACAGGTACTTGATGGCGCAACCCTCAAGGTAGGGGATGCCGTTGATGGCGATGAAATCCCAAGGCTGAATCGCTTTGGACTTGTAGTGGGTGCCGCCCACCTGGGTGTCGTTCACGCTCATTGCTTCTTCTCCTTTTTGCGGAACTCGCCACAACCCTGGTATCCGAGAACAATGGGCTGTCTCCATTCCCGTGGATCGTCGAATTGAAGCGGTGGTGAAGAAAACTCGTCATCAAACAGATTTGTGTCCGCTTTCACATACACAGGCGGGAAGCGCTTACAAATTCCTTCCGCAGAGCCATCGTCCTGCTCCCAGAATTCTTCAAAAAACATGCACTCGTCACAACGGGCAAAGCTCATGGTCAGTTTCCTTTCAGGTTGCGGGTGAGTTCTCGGTACTGGCGGGCCAACTCGGTCAGCCCTTCTTTCGTGTAATGCCGGGTGGTCTGGTCACGCTCTAGGCGCTCTACCTCTTTAAGTCCCACCCGTTCAATCAACCCCTGGCGGTAAGCAACATGGTTCCCGGCCAGATGGTTGTTGCAGTGTTTGCACTGACCATGCACGTTGGTTTCCACAAACCGCATGTGCGGTGCAGACCCGACTGATCGGTAGTGCCCAGCGTCGAAGGTGTTGACCTCGCTCCCCAATGGCTTGCCACAGGAGATGCAGGGCTTGCCTGCGTCCCGTGCCCGTATGAAGGCGTTGAAGGCCATTTGCGCCTTCTTGACCAGTTGGGGCTTGGTCTGGAGGGCTTGCAGCTTCTGGCGCGTTTCTGAGCGTTCCTTGGCCGCTGGCTTGGCCTGCTCCTTGTCTGCCACGCTGCGGGCGTGTTTCAAGGCACAGGTGGGGCCACAGACCCGTTGCAGTGGGCGGGTGGGGTTGAATGGGGTTTGGCAGACCTTGCAGGGCTTCAAAACATGGCCTCCTGCTTGGGGAGGTCTGATGCCGTTGTCCCGTTGAAACCGAACATGTCCGTCATGCGCTGGGCTTCCTCAATGCGCTTGCAAGCTATTTGAAAATAACGCTCTTCACGCTCGATGCCGATGAACTTGCGCCCCATCTGTACGGCTGCCACTCCAGTGGTGCCACTGCCCATGAAGGGGTCAAGGATGGTTTGGGGCTTGCCTGCTTGTTCAATGCACCAAGTCATCAGTGCAACAGGCTTTTGAGTTGGATGCTCTTTCCCTTTGTAATCACCAGCCGCCAAAGGATCGCGTGAATAAATCTTTGCATTCAAGTCAAGCGAAGTCCAGGCTATCTCAACCTCCGCAAAGGTTCTATTCCTGAATCCAGCACCTTTGTCCCAAACAAAAACACAACGGGTTGGTGGAAGCGGAAAATAGTTGCCACCCCAAAAAATATGCTTATCTGCTCGTGACAGCATCTCTTGGAATATCTCGTTGGATGGTATGGCGTTATCCCAACCGAGGTCTTCCGTCCCGCCCCACTTTTTTACGCCGTACTTTCCAACTCCTGTTGACGCCCCAATCCCATACGGCGGATCCGTTATCACCGCATCTACCCGTGGCAAGGTAGGCAGGATTTCCATGCAGTCACCCAGATAGAGGGTGGCGTTTCCGATGACTTCTTTCCTCATTGCGTTGCCTTCCCTTCTACCCTTGCCGTGGCTTCCTGGCTTCTCCAGATTTCCACCCTGGCCTGTGCTGCCACTAAGTCCCAGCGGAGTTTTTCCTCCACCTCGATGGCTTCCTTGATGCCTTCCAGAACCTGCACATACTCCGGGTGGGAATAGGCGTACTGCTCACGGGCGTTCACCGTGGTTTCGGTGGACTGGTTCATCAACAAGGCTTTCTTGCTCTTGCGGAATTCTTCGAGGTACACCCGCTGGGCCTTGGCGGTGGCAAACTGCCTGCCGTGCTTGAGGATGTAGTCCACTGCCCCGTTGGGGTCGATGATTCGATCTGTCATCTGCTTTTCCAGAAGGTTTCGCGGGCCATCACAGACTCAGGCTTGGCCTGCTCCCAGTCGGCACAGAAACAACCGGCCATTGGTATGCGGCCTTCGTGTTTCTGGCAAAAGCCGTAGCCCTGTTTTGCCAATGTCTGGTTGCGCTGGGCAAGGCCACGAACGTCCATGTTTTTGCAGTCGCGGCAGTTCATCAGTACCCCTTGGCAGTTGGCAAACGCTCGAAATAACGCCCGGTGGGTCGATCCCATGTGAGTTGGGTCATGCCGACCTTGCCGAACAGCTTGAACTTGACTTTCTGAACGTGGATTTCGACGTACCCCGATGGATCGGCTGGGTTGGCGTACACCGCAATGCAGTTGTCGGCCTTGTTGCGCCACATCGCACCACCGGAAATGTCGTAAGGCGTCGGCACCGGGTAAGTGCCGTCAGACTTTTTCTCCAGCAGGCGGGGGTGCGCCACCACGATCAGCAGGATTTCGTGCTTGCGGGCGAACCAGCGCAGCTTCATCAGGCTTTCGCTGACGTACTCCGCTTCGGTCTTGCCGTTGGCTCGGTCGTGTTCGATTTCGTTCCACGGGTCGATCACCAGCACACGGATGCCTTTTTGCAGCACCAGGGCACGGGCCTTTGCCATGATTTCGTCGAGGCTCGGTTTCTCCGGCAGCAACCAATGGAAATGGTCTGCGATCCAGTCTTTCGCCTGTGTTGCTTCCCCTTTGCTCATGCGCTCCAGCGGGCCGGGGTTGTAGGGCTTGCCGATGTACTTCTCAGCAAACTTCATCATGTGCAGCTTGATCGGGTAGTTCTCCGGCGAATAAATCGCTGTGCGCCACCCGTGATCCAGCGCCAAGTTGACCGTCAGGGCGTCCACCCATTCGGATTTGCCGTGGCCGGGTATCCCGGTGACGATCAGCAACTGCCCCAACTGCACCCGCCAATACTCGTCCACGTTCTCCCACCCGGTCGTGTGGCCGTTGGGCACGCCTTCGTCGTACATCCGCAGGAAGTCGTCGGCAAAGTCAGCCGCACCAAACACACCCACGATGGGCATTGGGGTGGCGGTTTCGATGCACTCGCGCAAGGTGTCCGCGCCAAAGTTCACCAGCACATCGTTGGCGTCCTTGCAGCCATCGGGCCATGTGACCAGCAGGCACTTTTCGGAACCGAAGCGGCGCACCAGTTCGTCTTGCAGACGTTGACCCGGCGCATCGTTGTCCACCGCAATAACCCAGCGGTTGACCGACTCCAGCTTTTCGTCGTTGAGCCAGTCGAACTTGGATTCGATGTTCTTGGTGTTCGGGGCAGGGGCACCGTCAGGCACAGACACGCAGTTGGTGAACCCGGCGACTTCCACGGCCAACTTGTCCATTTCGCCTTCCACGATGATCGTGGTGGCCTCAATGTCGTCGTAGCCGTACAGGGTGCGCTCTGCACCGGAGACCATGCGAAAGTTCTTCTGGTGGTCGCGGTACTTGCAGTTCACCACCTGACCAGCTTTTTTGTACGGAAAAGCCACCGCCGACACCTCTGCGCCAACTTGCGGCATGAAAACCTTGGACACCGTGACTGCGTTACGCTGCAACACCGATGGCGTGATGCCACGCTTGGCAAACCAGGCCACAGCGCCCTCGCTCAAACCATCGGCCTTGATCTCGGGCTTGACGTAAGCCTTGGGCTTGTCTTGCGTGACTCGCGGAAACACGGGGGCCACCTTGCTGCCGTATTCCTTCGCCTTGCCCGAATACCCGCAGTGCCAGCAGTGGAAAACGCCATCGTGCAAGTTGACGTTCAGGCACTTCTGGGTGGACTTCTTGCGGGTCTGTGAGCACGAAGGGCAAGTTGTTTTGACTTCAGGCCCACCGTGAACACGGGATACGTCGATGCCTTCGGCCATGAAGTCGAAACTCATAGCGCCACCCCGTTTCCGAAGGCAGGATTGCCGCGACCGCTGACGACCTTGGGTTCGTAAACGTCCTGCCAGCCGTTGCGGGTGGATGCGTCCAGAACATCCTTCACATCAATCCCGCGTTCCCGCATCTTCCCGAGCGAAGCCACGATCAAACCTTTCGCCCTGTGTGTCATGGGCTTTTTGATCCTGTTCCGCATCTCGGAGAAACCCTCCCATGCGTCCAGTGGCATCCAGTCCGGCAAAACCACCGACTCCCCCTTGGGGGATTTAGGGGGTATTACTTCTTCTCTTCTCTTCTCTGGTGACGTTTTTGTAACGTTCGATGCGTTACCTTCTGCGTTACCTTCTGCGTTACCGGAACGGTGTTTTTCTGTGCGATTCTTGCCTAATGCCCTTCGTTTTGCGGTTTCCCCGTTGTGGTAACCAAAATTCGGTAATGCCAGGTCGTGGCCTTGTTGATCCAGCCAACCAACCAAATTCATCTGTTCGGCGAATCCTGTAACGCCAGTAAGGCGATCAAGAAACGAATATGTAACGCACGAAGCGTTACCGTTTATTGTGTGCGTGTCGAACCATGACCACACCCGAACCAGCTTGCCAACCACCGCATCAGGATCAATGCCAAGGCGGGTAGCCATTGCAAGCACCTCCGGCTTGTCTGGTGTGTCTTTTTGAAGTTTGATCCAGTCACCGGCCATTACTGCACCTCCGGCTTGATGCCAAAGTAACGCCCATACTTCTGGCCCTCGACCGGCTGGCGAAGGATCGTCCAACCCATCTGCTTCAAATCAGAAAGGCGTTTGTGCGGGCAGACCGTGCCGACAAGCTGGATGATTTCCAGCGCAGTGACGCCACGTTTGCGCTGAAGCAACTTTCCAAGACGCTGGTGCTGTGTCATGCAACCCTCCCGAACTCGCCATGAATTTCATAACTTGCTTTCACGTAAGCAATGTGGGCAAGCTCAGGGTTGTTGTATGCGCCAAGAAATATTGGTTTGCTGTCAACCCAAATTACAGCGTGCCATTTCCCAGATGATTTATGGAATGAAACGCCTTTGTAACCACTTGTGTTGTTTTTTCTGAACTTGGAATTTCTGTTGTTTTCGGCAACCGTTGCTATCCGCAAGTTAGATCGGCGATTGTTAAGCCCGTTGCCATCCTTGTGATCTACAAAAAAACCATCAGGGCAACCTAGAATCAATCTATGCATCTTTATCGACCCTGGCCTACTTCCAGTGTTTACAGTTCTTTGCGCGTAAACACTGGAGCGCGATGTGTCTGCAAACCAGTTATATCCAACGACCAAATGCACATCAGCGGCGTCAATCACGGCCTCGTACCCCTTTGTTAGCGGCACATATGCCACATCGCCTTCAACACGTATCGGTCTTACTTTCATGTAAAATACGCCTCGCTAAGTTGGAAACCGACCGAAATGGGCTGCAACCCAGGTCGGTTTTCTTTTGCCTGCACTTGAATGGCAGCAGGCATCGCCATCAACCATTGCGAACTACGCTCCACTCCACGCTGGGGCAAAGCATTTCGCATGTCACCCGGCCCTCGGTGATGCGCTCCACAACCGGAGCCAGTTCAGCGGGAAACTTCCGATCCCCGTCCCTCCAAAAACACACCGCTTGAGGCGTGACGCCGAGTTGCTCGGCCAGCTTGGAGGCGCTGCCCATGATTTCGATGGCCTTGACAATTGCATTCATGGCCATATTCTACGAGCGTAGAACTACATTTGCAATATGACTGTGGAAAAATTTCTACCCACTAGAAAGGGTTTGATATGGCGCTCGGGAAGCAAATACGTAAATACAGAGACAGCAAGAGGTGGACGCTAGAGCGCCTATCTGCCGAGTCTGGTGTGGACGTTGGCACGATCAATGCCTTAGAGGTGCGAGACAGCACTAGGTCGATGTACGCCGCCCGTATCGCGGCGGCGCTAGGGGTCACGCTGGAGACACTGATGGATGTTGACCCTGATGTGGCCTACAGCGGCAGAGAGCAAGCCAACATCAAGCCCATGCCATCCATGCGGATGGTCCCGGTTCTCAACAAGGTAAATGCAGGGATGTACAAAGAAATAGTCGAGTCACCACCAGACGACATGGAGTTCGTGCCGGTGGATATACCAGCAAAACGGTACACATTCGCCCTACGGGTCGATGGTGACAGCATGGAGCCAGGGTTCCCGCACGGGTGCCTGGTGATCGTCAACCCAGAGGCAGAGGCCATGCCGAACGATTACGTCATTGCCATGAACGGCGACAACGAAGCCACGTTCAAGCAGCTCGTCAAGGATGGTGGGGACTGGTATCTCAAACCAAGGAATCCGCGCTATCCCATCAAGCCACTGGGAACGGCCCGCATCATTGGTGTGGTGTGCGGGATCAACGTTCAATCAAAACCCGGTGATCCAACCTGGCCTGTGTAAGGAGGCGCCAAAACAACACAAACCCGCTTCGGCGGGTTTTTTGTTGCCTGTTCCCCGGTGATCGCTAGGTAAAAACCCTACTTTGTAGATTTTTTTCTACGTTCGTATTGCTTTTGTAGTTCTACGGCTGTAGAATTCAACCAACGCAGCAAACAAAGCAGCGCCAGGAACGGGAAAGCCCCAAGCCGCGAACCTGCCACGGGTTGAAACATGGCACAGGTCAGTTGACGAGCTGACAAAGCACCCTGGCGATGGTGCATGGCATTCGCAAGAGTGCCGAAAACCAAACCACTTCATGCAAGGGCAATCCTGCCCGCCTTCTCACGAAGTCTCCAGTTACCAGTGTGAGGTGGTTTGGTTTTCCCTCCCTGCCCGAGCAATCGGGCTTTTGCCCCGGTGCTGTGTGGTGCCGGGGCTTTTTTTTGGAGTACGGCAATGAGCAACTTCCAAATCGGCTTTGACATGGCCATCGGCCACCTTGAGCAAAACGTCACCGTCTGCGCGGTCACCAACGGCTACGAGCTGGAAGAAATCCACGAGGTCTACACCGATGAGGGCGTGGACATTGCCCCTTACCTGGGGTTCGACACGCTGAAGCAGATTCGCAGCCACTACGAGCGTCACGCCGACGCGATCAACAAGGCAAGCATGGAGGCGAACAGTGAATACTGAAACCGCCCTTGACTACCTCACAGCCACTGCCATCGCGGTGGCTTTTTTCATTCTGTTCATGTGGGAGTTTGGACTGTTATGAGCAAGCACACACCCGGCAACTGGGTTGCCAAACCAATAGATTCCGCAGACTGGATTGACCTTGTGACGGACGATCCTGAAACCTGTGGCGATTCAGCACACAGCCTGCCGTTTGCGTCTTGCAGGCACTTCAATCAAGAAGCCAACGCCCGACTGATCGCCGCCGCGCCTGAGTTGCTGGAGGCGCTGGAGTATGTCGTTGACGCTTGGATCGACGGTAACGGTAGCGAATGGAACCAAAGCGATGCCGCAGCCAAGGCCCGCGCCGCCATCGCCAAAGCAACGGGAGAGGAAGCATGAACCGCCACCTCATCCGAACGGCCCAGCGCCTGTGGCCGCAGAGCAAGCACAACCGTAGGCAGTGGATCAGATCAGTCCAGCAGCTAGGGAATAAGTGGCTGCTGGCTCAACCTGTACAGAGGCTGCCATGACCCGCGCTCGTTACTTCCTGGCGCTGTACCGGATTTTCCGGCACACCAAGTCCCCATTCCGGTCTGCATCCCTCGCCATGCGTGAGGCAATCAAACCCCTCGATTTCTAAGGAGCCAGTCATGTCTGAACTGCTGAAGATCAACGTTTCCGAATACATCGAAAAGAAAAATGGCTTGTCCTTCCTGCCGTGGGCCAGGGCTTGGGCCGAAGTCCTGAAGATCGACCCGGAAGCCCAATGGTTCGCCCATGAGTACGGCCCGCAGGGGTCGGAAGTCCCGTACATGCAGCAACCAGACGGCTCCTGCATGGTCAAGGTGTCCGTCACGATCAAGGGCAAATGCAAGGGCAGCATCTTGCCGGTGATGAACCACCGGAATCAGGCGATCAAAGGACCGGATGCGTTTGCCGTCAACACCGCCATCATGCGCTGCTTGACCAAGGCAGTAGCGATGCATGGGCTTGGTTTGAATTTGTACGTTGGAGAAGACCTTCCACTGGATACTGGTGAACCCCTGCGGGTGGAAACCGTGTCACGGGAAGCGCCCGGCAAAGCACTGCGAATCAAGCCCTTGCCTGACCCTGACCTGCCCCAAGATGCGGTGGAGCGAGTCCAGGAGATCGTGACGGACATTCTCATTGCCCACGAAGAAGGGCGGGAGCTGGACAGCATCGAACTGTTCTATCAACCAACGTTCCACGGAGTCCTCCGAACAGAGAACTCATCTCCCAAGTCTGTGGAATCACTGATCCCTTCTGCCCCCACGCAGTTGGAGCCAAGTACCCAGACGCCTCTTCAGTGCGAACGTTGCCCTACACCCGTAAATTGCGATACGTCTTGTCAACGGACGCAAGCGGGTACGCCAATCTATTCATCAACCCACAATACAGCTATTACCCTTACGGAACCAATAATGTGTACACAGGAAACGCCATCACCTCTTGGAATCACTTCAGCTCGTACTCAACGATTGCAGGAGTCCATGGGTACCGAATCGTTTCAGCAGGTTACATCCTGCGGCACATCGTCAGCCCCCTTAACTCTGCAGGTATGGTCCACATCCGACAGTACGGCACGGAGAACTGTGCACTTCTTGCCCCCCTTGACACCACGACGTACAACGCTACAAGCGCTGTCAGCGTGGCTGTCCAGGATCTCAAAGAAACTGCTGTCGTTCTTCAGAGGACCAGCCAAATGCCCCAAACGT
>OGVW01000045.1_pt1 | contig 13741 bp, 38 predicted proteins | sample 1575821 | NCBI WGS metagenome assembly OGVW01 (sample SAMN07581525, study PRJEB24739) | freshwater metagenome | place: Singapore | collected 2015-01
AAATATTGAGGGCGTTATATTAAAAAAAAAGAAAAATTAGAACAAAAAAGAATTGAAGCGTTATTAAAAGCACATCAAATAAACAAAAAGAATTAAAAAATCAGGTAAAAAGCGGCGAAAATTCTAAGGCATTCTACACTTATAAATGCATGGTTGATCGTTTAACTTATGGTCATCCTGAGGATTTTGATCTAAGTTATTGTAATAAAAAGAACAAAGCTAAAAAAGTAAAATATACTTTGGTTCAAAAAAAGAATAATAAAATTATTGTAACGGATTTTGAAATTACAAAAAAAGCTTAGGTAAAGAAAAAAATAGCGTCAAATATTTTAGGGTAAAAAGGAAAATAGCCCCTATAAAAAGAGTTTCTATGCGATATTTTTTATATAAGAATAATGATTTAGTAGGTGAAGCCATTGTAATGAGTGAGAATAATGTTGTATATCACTTATACAAGAATATTAGATTAACTCATAACACTAATTTAACAGAACTAAAAAGAAAATTTAAAATAAAAATTGACAAGTAAAAAAAGAAATGGTAAAATAAGATTAAGAAAAGAGACAAGCTAAAAAATAAAGCTTGACAACAAAAAAGAAAAATGTTAAGCTGAATTAGGAGGATAACAAAATGGGCATTTTTAAAGAATTAGACTTTAATGATACTGAGACTCAAAACAATATTAAAAGATTAATAAAACAAGCAGTCGAAGTGACGGTAGGCGAGGCGAACGATGGTGTAAGTATGGACGACACTTACTTAAATTTCTCGGTACAATTCGCTTTAAATAAGAAAGTAGACAGTTTAAGTTTAGATGATTTAGAATAAGTTAAAAAATTATAAAGGTTAAGTATGATTATCAAAAATGAAGAATTTAGAAGTTAATACTTGACTATATAACGATGGAGTGTTATATTCGAACTAAAGAAGGTAAAAAAGTCCTGAAAATATCAGGCAACCTATAGAGTAGCGTCCTTGCGTAACAAGACGAGCTGTGAGACTATAGGAATCACGTAACCTTGAGACATGAATATGTCAATGCTTTGAGTAGCAAGGTTATAAGGAATCAAAACAAGATTCAAAGTCAAGATAAGTGGGAATGACGCTTGACTTTACCCTTTAAATATACTAAGATCGGTTACAAGTCCGACTGAAAAAATATGAGTAGAGGGAGTAAATATGTTATTAGCTCAGAGAAAAGATATTGAAAGAATGAAATTAACTTATGTTTTTTATATAGGTGAGATAAGAATCGAAGGAGACAATACTTACTTAGAAGGTTATACTTATATTGAAAATAAAGACTTCTGTTTATTCTTAACACGTTTTGAAATATTAAAAACATTGGAGTAATAATGAAAATTGTACACGTTTATAATGACCAATTAATTTCAGTATTAAATAGACTTTCAGAGGACGATGTTATAGAATGGTTCAAGGTTAATACTATAGATTGGGGGGTAGATGAAAATATACCAACAAACTAAGTTCTCGGGTTACGAAAATTACAGGTTCTTTTTTAGAGCAAAAAACGAGTATTCAGAAGAAATAGAATATTACTGGTCAAGTGAAATAAATCCTAGTCAAACATTTACATTAACTTTATCAGAAGATGAAAAATCAACATACCTGAGGGGGTAAATATGTTATCAGTAGGTACATTAATTAAAATCAATGAAGAATTATGTCCAGTCGAAAAAAGATCAGAAGAAAGATTCCAATTCGGTCAACTAGGCTACCTGCCTTTTATGCTTGATTGGAGAATGGAAATTGTTGAAATGTTCAATGACAATTACCATGGTGCAATGCTTAAATGTAAGGTTTTAAATGACAATCTTTCAGCCGACGTTTTTGTAAGACAAGATGATTGTGTCGAAGCAGGGCCAAGTAAAATCAAACTAGATTATACTATTTTAGGTGTAACATCTGCTAATGATTCTCTAATTAAAGAAATGGAAAATCAAGTTCAAGCTCTTTTTACTTATAGGAAGTCATTAAAGGCTAATGGAATGCCAATTAGTAACCCTGAATTGAAGAAAAACTGGGCTGAAATTACTAAGCTAAGATCTAAAATTGAAAAGGAAAAACAAACACAATCTAAATCAATCACTAATGTTTTATATAAAAAACGTGTATATCAAGTTGATACCAATGAACAATCAGAAATTGAGTCTAAGTTATTAAGACTAATAAGAGATATTAGAAGAGCTGAAAAAAGAGTAGTGAATACAACTAAGCACATTTCAAACACTTCATTGACTTATCAAGTAGTGGGTGGTGTAATGGCTTCGCCTAATCAATTATTTCTTCTCTCAGAACAACTTGGAGAAGCTATACTAGAATCACCTAAGGCACCCAAAAATCAAGAAAATTATCTTGGATTAGAGATTGAAATGATTTTACCTGGTGATTTAGAAGAATTTAAAAAGGATATAATCAAAGAAAGACTACATAAGACTATTGAAATTACAACAGATGGTTCAATCAAAAAAGACTTAAGTGACACCAATTGTCTAGAACTCAGAGTACTGGTTAAACAAAGTGAACTAAAGGAAACACTATTAAAACTGACTAAACTATTTAAAAGGCATGATTGTTACACTAATAGATCATGTGGCTTCCATGTTCATCTAGACATGAGACAAAGGGATGTGGTAAAAGCTTACTCTAAACTATTCAATGTACAATCTATTATGTTAAAAACACAATCAAAAACTAGAGTGAAAAGTAAGTTTTGTAAACCCGTAACCGTATCTAAAATAACTAAAAAAATGTTAAATGACGGAGATATTTCATTAGCAGATGATTTAAGTTCTAAAAGATACGTTACTATTAACCCGAATTCTTATAAAAAACATAAAACAATTGAAGTAAGGTTGCACGAAGGTACGGTTAAATTCAATGACTTATATTACTGGACAATGTTTTTGGTTGACGTAGTAGACTCTAATATCAAAAAAGAAATCACTGATTTACAAGAATTAAATCAGGTAACTAATCCAGAAGTTATTAAGCATTTAGAATCTAGAATAGAAGAATATGCTTGTTAATCCCTCATAACAGGCAAGTCCTGAGTATGACTATAAACTACTCACTTTCTGGGGGGGGATATATGCTAAAATTAGCTCAAAGAAATGAAGTTGTTACACACTCAAGAGATAAGTATTACTTTCACGTCTTGTCATTTAGTCGGGATAAATGGTGGCATGAAGTAGGTGTAGGTTGGCAGGGTACTTATGTAGGTAATATAAATTCAGTAAACTTTTTAAAGGAATTATAATATGTGTAAAGTTTTTATCGCTACTGGAATCACTCGTACTGATCTAGTACGTAAGGTTATGGAATCTGCTAAACCTCAAATGTCAATAGGAAATCGTGACGGTATTGGTTATACCGCGGTAACTTCAGATAATAAAATGTTCATGCAAAAATGGCATAATAATGACAAGTTCTTAGATACTGAGACTGTATTAACAAATGAGGATGTTAAATCATTAGAACCTTTTAAAAAGAAATTATCTAATCTCTCAGCTAATCATGAGACAATCGGTAATGTAGATTTAGATAATGTTACAAGCTTTACAATGCACACAAGATACGCAACTTGTGGGAAAGAGTTTCAAAATACTCACCCTTTTGTAGTAGGTGATTATTCACTTATCCATAACGGCATTATCCGTAACGCTCATAAGATTGACCTTAACAAAATTAGTACATGTGATTCTGAAAATGCCTTACAATTATTCATTCAAAATAAATTAAACGAAGAAATTAGTGCTTCAAAAATTCAGCCATTTCTAGATGCAATGGAAGGCTATTGGGCATTCGGTATATTCTCAAAAGATTTACTAGGTCAATATCAATTAGACGTAGTAAAGGATGGTGCTAATCTAAGCTTTGCTTATATCCCTGAGCTTGGTGAGAATTGTGTCGTGTTTGCTACTGATCGACAAGTAATAATTGACGTATGTTCTACACTAGGTTTTAATCAGCCACTAATATCTTATGTAATGGATCATGTTTTTAATCGTTTCAATGCTTTAACTGGTGAGATTATAGAACAAATTGACGTAGAGCAGTCGGTACTAAATAAACCAAAATATAATAACTATAATAGTTATCGTAACTATTCAAGCTTTGAAAGTGACGATGAATTCGAAAGGTTCTTTAACAAAGTTCCAACAAAAAGTTACATGGATGAAATCAATGACACTTTAGAGACAGAAGAAAACCTTTTCGAACTTTTTTACGATACTGAAATACCCTTAGAAGAAAGACTATTACAGTACGACGAATACATGTATACTACTTACTTCGAGTCATTCACAAAATCAATGCCTTTAAGATTAAGTAAATTAATTACTAAGCAAGAGCAAAATGATCTAATTGCATTCGATGATATCATTCTACTAATTGAAGAACATAATCAAACTGGTGATGTTAAGAAAGTATTAACTAAATATAATCAAATAATTAACAAAAAAGATTATAAGGTGGGGTAACATGAAACTATTTCAAGTTCAATCAGTTCCAGGAAGTAGTGATTGTTCAATTGAAGGTAAGAAGAATGACTATTTTCTATATGAGTTTTGTTTTGGAGAAACTAAAGAAAGCGTGACATTTAAGCCTATGGATTTTGAGGATTATTACTTTTATTTTGATGACGAAGAGAAAGCAGCTTCATGTTATGACGGTTATGCTTTTAGGACTAAATGGGATTTAGAAGACGATAACGGAGTAAAACTAATAGGAAGTATAGAATGAAATTAGCAATATTATATTCAGGTAGATCATCAAAGACGGGCAAGGAATTAAAAAATAAATTTAGAGAATCATTTAATAAAGTAATTAAGAAACGTACTAATAAAAAGCTTAAAGCAGATGTTGTTTTAAGATGGGGATCGACTGAGCAATTCACTAATCTTAAAGCTAAGATCGAATTAAATACTTTAGAAGCTGTAAACAATGCGAGTAACAAGTTACTAATGATGCAAAAATTAGTGCAAGCTAATATACCCACTGCACAAGTAGCATTCGATCTTAATGACACTGAATTATTAGATTCATTAAGAAATGAAGAGGGATATTTTTATGTAAGAGGTTCTAATGATCAAGTCAGATACGACAATACAGTAAGATACGGAGATAAGTATGTAACGAAACCTGTCGTTAATAAACGTAGAGAATATCGTGTTCATGTATTTAACGGAGAAGTAATAGCGGTATACGAAAAGATTCCTCAAGATGAAAATGTTAAATTATTCAAGTCACATAATTGTAAGTTTAGTAGCGTGGATATGACAAGAATGAGACTTAAACCACAGGATTTACAAGTATGCATTGACGCTGTAAATGCTATGGGATTGTTGTTCGCTGGGGTCGATTTAATGCGCGATAAAGATCAGCAAGTATTTGTGAGTGAAGTAAATAGCGCACCTGCTTTAAATAGTGTTAATATTGAGAGATATACTAAGCTATTCATGGATTATGTAGAAGCAATGAGGTCATAATGAGATTATATCAAGTTAATAATAAAATAGGTGACGTGGAAAGTAGATTCTCCTTTCATTTAGCTGAAAGGTCAATACTCTATACAGACAAGGTAATTTCAACATATCAACAAGGAAAATATATAAGTGAAAGTAGTTATGTTACACTTTTAGGAAATAGATAGTGTTAACATTGAGAGATATACTAATCTATTTATGGATTATGTAGAAGCAATGAGGTCATAATGGTTTTTACTTTTGTATTGACTGTGCTCGCAATATTAATGTTGACAAAAATAGGACTTTACTTTACACTTAAAACACTAGACTTTATAATACATGAGTTCTGGGTTATAGGAGTATTCTTTATAGTACTATTCATGAGGAGATAATATGACAATGTACTTATCACAAGGTAATTACGGTAATACTATAGACCCAAATAGATACTATTTTCAATTAACAAGAAAGTATATATTTTCATCTATATATTGGGTTCATGTAAAGGAATTAGTATGTGCAATAGATTAATTCAGTACACTAATTTTGAAAGTAATGTTACCCTCATCATGAGATATAATTTTAGAATAGACGATGTATTTACTTATTCACTAGATTGTCACACTATACTAAAGGATTTATAATGTCAGAAAGAACAAAACAAACATACTTAGAAGAACTTCAAAGTTTACAGTCATTTATGTATGACGTAGCCGAGGATATATTAAGCGAAACTAACGACGAAGAAATGGATGAACTTCCAGAACCTGAGGATCTTTTAATGGGTATATTAGTAGAAGTTACTGGCAACCCTGAAGACTTACCCGACTATGAACCTTTAATAGCTGAAATAAATAAAGAGTCCGTAATGTTTGAAATTGAGGAAGGTATGTCCATCCCATTATACAACGGCGATAATAGTAGTGAGGATGATTAATGTATCGAATTAAATACCACAAGTTTAAGGATATACTAATAACAGAACCATTAAGAGCATTAGACGGAAACTTTTATCAAGTAAGAATATTCCTAAAAGACAAAGACTATCAACTAGACGTTGTTAAATTCGACGATCTTAGTATCAGAGATTCTAAGCAGTTTCAAAATATTAGTATCGCTAAAAGTTACGCAAGAAATTACTTAAGACGAGAATTAAACGTAGAATTATTCGAAGAGATTAGAAATCCATTGGAGTTATAATGACTTTATTTCAAATTAAATCTGGACATAATAGAAATAACTATTTATTTTCAATAGGCGAACCTTTTAATAGTAAAGGGTATTATCACACAATAGGACGCTACCATAACCAATGTACAGGTAATTATAATATTAATGTTTTAAAGGAGTTATAATGAGGGCAATCGGTGATCGCATTAATCAGTTCGACAATGCATCTATTACTACAGTAAAAGAATTTAACAAGATCTTTAAAGAAAGTCCTTTAAAAGACTACGATGAAAATTTAGAAGTAGAAATACTTGACTTAAAACACGCTTTGTGTTATAATGTAAAAGTAGGTAACGTAACAACAGAACATTATTTTGAACGGAGAAAACTAGATGAAAGTAATTTACCTGACGATTTTAATCCTAATGATGATATCAGTAAGTTGTAAGACATTAACGGTTAAGAAAATCCCTGAAGCACCAGGACATATTAATACACCAAGTAAGGATAGAAACTAATGACTATTATTCAGAATCATGTGTATATAAGTTCAGACAGTCATAGATATAACTTTAAAGTGTTTGAAGGTAGAGAGTTAAATCATTTATATTGGAGATATTTATGCGTAAAGAACTAGTAGTGTTTGTTCCGACTATGGAACGTAATGAAGAAGCTTCGGTATCATCCGTTACTAAAGATCGTAAGTTTATTATTCTAACTAGTCCGACAGGACAGAAGACATCTTTGTTATTATCTGATCTTAGATTAGCTCTTGATGAACTAGATAGCTTCTATTCAGTACCACAAGATACTAATGATTTAATTACTGAAGTTATTCCTACAATGGAAGTAGAATATGGAGAATAGAGTATTACTGCAAGTAAAGAAGTTAGATTATTTACCCGATAAAACTTGTTATCAGTTTATAACTATCCATAAAGAAACAACTGGTCATAAAGCTTTTAGTACATATATCAAGGATTTATAATGAAATTGATTCAATTTTTAGGTAATAGAAATATGGAAGGTTGTTATGTTTTTGCATTATCACACAAGATGACAAACGGTGGTTATGAAACACATTTCAATATAACATATGATGGACCAGATTGGTTTCCAGGAAATGGATACACTATAGAACTAAAGGATTTATAATGAAATTGATTTTAATACTCGTATCAATAAACTTACTTTTTATTAGTATAGGTTTGTCTTTTTTATATTCAGTAGTTAAGTATTTTAATTTAATTGTTGATCTCCCTTTTGTATTACAATTTATGTTAGGTGGAAGTTTACTCAGAGGATTATTTTATGTCTTTGATGGACTACGTGCCTTGACTTATATTTTTGGCGGTAAAGATGAAAGTAATTCAGATAACCAATAGAGACGATGAAAATTGGGGAGCGCAATATAGACAATACTATTTTGGAATATCAAATTCAGGTGAATATTTTGATATGTCAGATAAACATTATTGTTCAAAGGTTTTTACATTTTTAATTGACGGAATAAATAAATCCTCACAGTATGTTTTAAAAAAAGAGACAACGGAGATTAAATGAACGATAAACTATTAGAACCTTATCTTAATTATAATCATGGGTTAGAACTAGTAAAAGGACTGACTGATACTGAAAGAGGTAATGAGAATGGAATTCTTTTTCTAGTAGAGTATTTTATTTTGTTAGATATGTTAGGTCAATTAACCTCAGAACATGCTAACATTTTTAAACAGATAGTTAATGATTTAGAGATCGAAGATGGAATATATGATAGAGGTAAATTAGATAGATACGGAGAACAACCAGTTCGTAGTATCAGTCATGATAATATTAGTGCAATCTCCGCAGGTAGTTATTTGTTCGGAACAGAACACGCAAGACAAATAGCTGATTATGGATTAAAACATTTCTTTGTATATGATAACAATGGTCAAGAGTATTTACCAATGAATCCTGGAAACTATACACCTTGGCTTTATTTAGGAGAAAGAAGCAAACTACTACAATTAGTATTCTTGCCGTTCTTTTTAATTAACTTTACGATAACAATGCTAAAACCTAAACAAGATACTAGTAGTAAGTTACTTTATTTAGTCGAGCTATATGCTATGCAAAAGACTAGTAAGTTCTATAAATTCTTGTTTAATATTTATATGAAAAGAATTAAGAAACAATATGATGGACTTCATAACATATTACTGATATACTTTCATCAGGATATTAACAATCCAATTAATGTTAAGGCAAGAGAATTAGATTATAAGAATGGAGTTTAAAATGTCTAAAGAATCAAAGAAGTTTACTTGTAGATCTTGTACAGAACCATGTTTTCAACCTCAGTGTATAGTATGGCAGGGCTTTAAGGATAAGTTAATGGGACATACTAAACTATCGGAAAAAGAAGCAGATAATATGGTCAGGGAAGGAATCAAACAAGCAAAACAAAGATGTTCGGGAGCTTGTAAAAATGATCTTAATGATAGAGCATAACTACTTATTAGATTATTTGATCTATTCTTTATTTATCTTATTAATTATTTTAACTATATGGAGTAAATGATGAAATTTATATTAGCTTTTTTACTGAGTATTGGATCTTTAAAAGCAGCAACTACAGGAACTCTAGCACTTACTGGAATCATTCCTAAAAAGGTAGAAATTACTGTTAGTCCTACCCCAGCAGCTTCTAACTTAAACCTAGAATTAACTCAGAGTAATTTGTCGGTAGCAACATTGACAGGCAAATCAAATGTTAATGCTGGATATAAAATCACAGTAATATCTTCTAATCTAGGAAAATTAGTACATACTGTAAACAATACTCAGTTTGTTAACTATACGTTAAAACTAGACACTACTTCTTTACCACTAACTTCACCTAGCTTTGTTAATTATACAGGAAAAGGAACCTACTCTAAAGATGTTAATATAAGCTATACAGGAGTAGATGGATTTAATTTTGATGATGGAAATTATACTGACACTTTAACCTTTACGATATCGGCTAATTAATATGAAGTATAAAATAGAAAAAGAGACAACTCTCCAAAGAGTAGACTCATTGCCTATGATAACTTATCGTGTTGTAACTATTTATAATGTCTATAAAAAAGGATTTACTACATTTTTTAAGTGGACATTAACCAAAACATGTGATACAATGGAACAAGCTGAAGACTTTATCGAGGAACAAGAATGACTAAGAGTGAATTTATTGAGAAGGTTTTGAAAGACAAAGACAATACTGTATTTGTTAATAAGGAACAAGTAGAAGTTGTTATTAAATTGTTTCAAAAATTAGGAATGAAGCCACCTAGATTTAAATGGAGTGATTAATGAGAAAAATAATAGCCGCCGTAGCCATAACCTGGGCAATAGTATTTAGTGTGCGAATAGTAACAATTGCAACACCACTAAACATACTAGAACAAATAGCATTAATTGGTACTATGTTTGAATACACTCTATTTAAATCCAGGAGATTAGAAGATGATACTGATACAACAACAAAGAAATAGTGCAATAGGTAAATATTATTTTTATGTTTATGACGATCACGTATCAGGTGCTATGCATGGAGAAACGATTAAGGAATTAAGTCCAGAATCTATTGAAATTCAAAACCGTAGAAACGAGATACTTAGAAGAGATGTACCTAGATTTATTTCATCAACTAGTGTTTCTGGAATAGAAGGTTATGGTGCAGAACTATGGACATTCGATGAAGGATCAACTATTTCTAGACTAGTAAGGGATGACGAATGATTGTAGTACAAAGATCGAAAATATTATTAAACGAAAATAGGTATACGTTTGGTATTATTAAAGACACTACTGATGAATTCGATTTAAGTTTGGAGCTTAATCTTTTAGGAAGTAAAGTAATAAAGGATACAGATGATAGACCTATATCTAATCAAGGACAAGATATACGATAACGAATTGTATATGTATAAGCTTGAAAATTGTTTAGTGCAAGAAGGCGATTTCATGAAAGCTTTATCTCTTTACTTGAGCAACTTAAAGCAATTTAATCCAGAACAATATGAATTAATTAAGGAAAGATTGAATGATATTAAGACAGTATAGATGTTATAAAATAAAAAACGGTAATCTTAAAATCCAAGTAGATAAGATTAAATTTAGAAAACAAGAATATACAAAGGCAAAAATTACTATTTTTAATTCAAACGGAATTTACTTAGAAACAATCAATAATGCTAAGTTGTATCATGATAAAATAAAACATTGGGAATTAGCTTGACTTTTTTAGCACCTTGTGTTATAATAAATCACTAACAATAATAGGAGAGTTATGAACAATACTAATAGATTCCTTTCTGAAACAGTCACATTTAGAACTTACGCAAAACACTTGCCGCATTTAGGTAGAAGGGAATCTCTAGAAGAAATTATTAATCGTAATATGATGATGCACTTAGAGAAATTTCCTACATTATCTAGAGATATTATTAAGGCATATAAACAAGTACATGATTTAAATGTAATGCCTTCTATGCGTTCAATGCAATTTGGCGGCGAAGTAATACTAAAGAACAATGTCAAGATATATAATTGTAGTTTTGCAACCGCTAACTATCCAGAAGTATTTGCTGAATCTTTATACTTATTAATGTGTGGTACAGGCTTTGGATTTTCAGTACAGAGATCACATGTTAATTCCCTACCTACTATTAGAAAACCAAAAGAAGAATCTAGATATATTATAGCAGATTCGATTGAAGGGTGGGCAGAATCTTTAAACGTGTTAATGAGATCTTATTTTACTGGTGGATTAAAACCGATATTTGATTACTCACAGATTAGAGCAAAGGGTTCAAGGTTATCTAATGGATCAACTGCACCTGGTCATGAGCCTCTAAAACTAATGTTAACTTTAGTAGAAAAGAAACTTGAGTTATCTGTTGGTAGAAAACTTAGACCTATAGAAGTACATGATATACTATGTATGATAGCAGATTGTGTTTTAGCTGGTGGTATTAGACGAGCTGCCTTAATATCTTTATTCGATAAAGACGATGAAGAAATGTTACAATGTAAGCAAGGTAGCTGGTGGGAAAAACATGCGTATAGAGCAAGAGCAAACAACAGCGCAGTACTACACAGAGAAACAACTACTAGAGAAGAATTCGAAAGAGTCTTCGATGCTTGTATTAAATCTAACGCAGGTGAACCAGGATTTAGTTGGACTAATGATTTAGACATGGGCTTTAATCCTTGTCATGAAATATCCCTAAACTCTAATCAATTTTGTAACTTATCTAGTGTTAATTTAACTGGTATTAAGAACGAAAAGGATTTACATAATAGAGTATATGCAGCATCTTTATTAGGAACTTTACAAGCAGCCTATACTGATTTCCCTTACTTAAACGAAAGATGGAAAAGACAAACAGAAAGAGAAGCTTTACTAGGAGTATCCTTTACAGGTATTGCTGACTCTCCTTCATTAACAGAAGAACAGCTACAAAAATCAGCAAAGCTAGTATTAGAAGTTAACGAGAAATATGCTAGGAAATTAGGAATAAATATTGCAGCTAGAACTACGTGTGTAAAACCAGAAGGTACTATGAGTTGTGTCGTTGGTTCTGCTTCAGGTATTCATGCTAGATATGCTGATTATTATATCAGACGAGTTAGAATGAATAAGTCTGATTCATTAGCTTCCTATTTAAGTAATGTTGTGCCTGATCTGGTAGAAGATGATATCTTTAGTGATTCAGGGATTGTCGTTTCTTTCCCTCAAAAATCACCCGAACAAGCTATTACTAGACATAATGAAACAGCCTCAATACTACTAGATAGAATTATTAAGTATAATAAAAATTGGGTTAAAGCTGGTCATAGAACTGGGGTGAATCATCATAATGTGTCTTCCACTATTAGTTATAAACCAGAAGAAGTTGACACATTAAGAGAGAGATTATGGGCTGAAAGAGAAAACTATACTGGAATAAGTCTATTACCTTTTGATAATGGTACTTACCAACAGGCACCATTTGAAGAATGTAACAAAGAGAAGTATGAAGAACTTGCGGCTAAGGTAAAGAATATCAATCTATTAGAAGTAAGAGAAGCAGAAGACAACACTAAACGGATTGAACAACTCGCATGTAGTGGTGGAGTTTGCGATATTAATATTTAGCTTGACAAATAAGGGCAGTTGTGATATACTGCCTTTATACTTTGGAGAATTAATGAGATTTTATATCATACTTTTATTTGTTTTTACTGTTTTAGTTTATAATGAATCGAATAAACAAAACGACTATAAACGATCTTATGAATTACTTATTAAAGATTACAATAAGTTAATAGTTGAAAATGAGAATTTACAGTATAACTTTAATAGTTGTAAGCTCTTATTAAAAGGAAATTAATGGGTGAACCTAACTATAAAAAGAATAGAATCAAATTAATTAATGATCAGAAATTAAAATTAGGACATACTAAGTGTGAGTATTGTGGAAGAGAACCTCTTCAACCATATAATGATACTAGGCGAGACTTTCTAACAATAGACCACATAGTTCCAAAATATAAAGGTGGAACAGATAATATAGAAAATTTAGTCATCAGTTGTTTACAATGTAATAAAGAAAAAGGGAGCAAATAATGTTTGATAATTTAGATGTTTATTACGGTCATCATTATGTTTTTAATAGAAAGGGAACTAGCTTTACAAGTTCAGGATTACCTTTTAATAGTAAATACTTAGACATAGTGAATAGAGAAGTTTTGGTTTCATTTAAACTAAAGAATACTCTCCTGTCTAGCAATCAAAGATACTCAGAAGTAATTAGAATAGGCGACGAAATACACCTAGCAATCGGCCATTCTAAATGTCACCCTGATGATAACTTCAACAGAAAACTAGGAAGACAGATTGCTAAAGATAGAATGGAAGATAATATTTTCGAAGTAACCAAAATTGTCTTGACAAAAGAACTAACTTATGTTACTATAGAAAACAAGAAGTATAGATTAGAATATAGTATATATCCTAATAAAGAATACTTCAGACTTGAAAGCGCGGAGACATAATATCGTGACTGGGA
>OGVW01000046.1_pt1 | contig 13689 bp, 22 predicted proteins | sample 1575821 | NCBI WGS metagenome assembly OGVW01 (sample SAMN07581525, study PRJEB24739) | freshwater metagenome | place: Singapore | collected 2015-01
TTTGTAAGCTTGTAAAGTGAAACTGTACCCGCTGTCAATGCGTACGCAATGTAAATATTTGAAGCGTCTGCAATAAAATCCATCGCTCTAATGTTTTCATAAACAACATCTGGAAAGCCCGCCGAACCATTAAAAAGCCCAATTCCATCTGAATAAAATCCATCAACGCTAAATGAATATCTTTGAAGATAAAGTTTTCCATTTAAAACATAAGACACATAAAATAAATCACCATAGGCAAAACATTTAAACCATCTAAAAAAATAGTTTGGTGTCCACCCGTCTGTGTGAGTATTTACAGGGGCCCCGATCAATGTCTCTGCAACATTTAAAACATTTCCTTTTTTGTCTGTGAATGTAAATCTGGCAGAATACTTTGCCGTTTCTGTTCCGTTTACATCAACGCCAATGGCATTTACAACGCTTGCATGAAAGTCGTAGTTTGCCCCGCACGCCATATAAGTTCCAAGTGCGGGAAGTTTTTCAACGCTAGATGAACCAATTTCTTTTAACTTTTTAAATCCAATTGAATCAATGTGTTTGTAAAATGAATTTTGCCCTTGAAGCAAAAGGTCTGTTCCTTTTGTCTTCATTGCAATCGGCGTATCTGCTGAAAATGTTCCAAGTAAATCAAAGCCGTTCATTTTCTTGGCCGTCATATCGCCAGAAAAAACAATATTTACCATGTCTTTATAGTTTTTACTTATTTGATCATTGGTCTTTGTGTCTGTACCTTTTATCAAGCTAAGTGAAATTTTTTGTTTTTGAAGAGCCATATTTTTCCTATTTATAAAGTCTAACTTTAAAACTCAAAGAACCACTTGCACCAAAAGCATTTAATGAAAAACTAATATTAGAAGCACTCCAACCAGTTCTAATCAAAACACCCCACGTTCCACCTGCTTGATCTATTATCGACCAACCACTAGGAACAGAACCAAGAGAATGTCCAACTGTTGTTGAACCACCTATACCAAGTGAAAATGAAATATCAACATAGTTTAATTTGCTTTCAATTGATGTGAGCCTGTCTTTTGCAGAAGTTATTTCTATGTTTGCTTCATCAATTTGTTTTCCAACTTGACGATTTTTTCGTGCAACATTTTCTTGAAGCCTTTGTGCCGTAATGTCTGCCAATTGTTCTCGGTTTAAATCGCCCATTTTTAATACCTATATGTATCGCCTTCAATGTTAATCCAATCTTTTTGAACATCATTCACCTTGAAAGATTGACCCGCATCGCGATTTTCTGCCATTGTGTTAATTCTTAATAAAATTCTATCTCGCTGTCTTTCTAGCCCAGAGGTGTCGCTTTCTTCTTTCATTAGCATTTTAATTGCAGCGTCTAAAATTATGTATTCTTCCCACCCATTGATTCCGTTTAAAACATCTGTGTCTTCAACTAAATCAGTAAAGCAAGGAATATAATGTAAAACTAATGTATAAGCACCATCTGGCGTAGGTCTAAATTTTATTTGATTATTTTGTAAATGGTAGCGAGGGCCTGAAATCCCAATAACCGCTGACCAATATGCACCCTCTTGATAACGATTTCTTTCGTTAAACATATAGGGCTTTAATGTTAATTTTCTTTGTTGTGTGATTTGAAAGTCAACGCCTAGAAGCTTGTAGAAGTCTTCTGGTAGGTCGTAATCACTTACGCCATGTTGAACTTTAAATTCTGCCTCTTTTAAATAATAGTCGTTTCCATAGGCACCAATTAAAAGATCGTAAAGCTCGGCACCTGATTTGTTGATATAAGAAAGAAGTTCATCTTCCTTAATATAAGTTGAACCGACTTTATCGGCTCTTAATCTTGATTGATATTTTAAATCGGCAAGGGTGATTTCTTTTGCCATTGTTCCTCCAAAAAAAAAGAGGGCTTTCGCCCCCTTATTCCGCTTCTGAATATTTCATTCCGTCGAAATTTTCTTCTTCGGATTCGTATTCGTCCATGCAAGCTCTGACAATTGCTTTTAACACTCTAAGGGCTCTTTTAGAATCCTTTTCATGAACAGCCTTTACTAATTCAGATGTTGCTTGTTCTAACCCTGCGTCTGGATTAACAGACTCGTCTTTTTTTGGCTCTATTGCCTGACCTTTGTCATTTAATAAAACCTGAACAAAGCTTTTATTTCCCATCATCATTGGCATAAGTCACCCCCTATTAGTTGGCAACTGATGTGTTTTTGTAAAGAAGCTCAACGTGTAAAATGCTACCAGAAGCTAAATCAGCAGCAACGCCCGCAACTTTTGTCATTAAAACAATAGTTCCTGCTTCTGCATCAACAGACTTCACTTGGTAAGAGTCGTCAACTGCTGCCAACGCCTCAAGAATACATTTTGCACCTACAAAAGAAGCAAACTTTGGAAGTGTGATCGTGATTTCACCAACACCCGATTTTACCGCTGAAACAATGTTAATCCCTCTTGCTAAAGTAACTGCTCCCGCAGCTCCAATAGAAAGTTTTAAGTGCATTGATTTTAGCGATCTTTCGTTTGTTTGTGGGTTATGAAAATATAAATTTGCCATATTAACTCCAAAAATGCAGACGGGAGCTAATTCCCCCGCCTGTTAATCATTAATTATAATTTGATAACTACGTTATGACCAGGTGCATCGCAACCAAGGTTAAAGTAACCACCAACTCTTAGCTCAACAGCATCGTCGTCAGAAGCTCTTAATAACTTGTTTCCGTCTAAGTCAAGGATTCTTACTGGCTCTTTTAATGAATAAAGAGCGAAAGATTCCATTGTGATTCCGTATGCGTATCCTTTTGGACAGAAAGGGTCAGCAACACAGTTAGCTACACCTTTGTTAGTCTTGATTTGGATACCTTGGAAACCGATGCCAGCTCTACCGAAAGCTTGAGTTACCATATACTGAACTTTTGAACCAAGAGCTAACTCAAGATTTGACCAGTCAGTATAGTTCATAAATACAAGCTTAGGATTTCCACCTTCTCTGTTACAAAGAGTTAGACCTTTTACAAGGGCTTCTTCAATTGTAAGTGCAGAACCATCAAAACGAACACCCGCTAATCTAGTTGGGTCAACTGAACGATCTACACCAAAGAAGTTGTCACCTGCAGTTGGAGCAACAAAAGGCAACCAAGCAGCTAATCCCGCCATAGCAAGGTTTCTATCTCCGTCAACAAACATATAGTCGTTTACAACTACGCCTGCAATTGTAGCGATGTTTGCATCAAAAGAAATTTTTCCTGCTGATCTATCAACAGCAGTTACAACTAACTTAGCCCCTGCAGCTCTTAAACCACCAGTTGACTTCGCAGCTGCAAAAACGATTGATTGACCAACGTCAAACATTACAACATCATCTGGTTCAACAAGTGTAATTACGTTTGCAGAAATTGCACCAATTTGACCGATAACGCCTGACCCGTCACCATAAACAGCAGAAGCCATTGCGATTGACATTGACTTAATAGCTGAGTCGATTTCGTTTGTTAATGCTTTAAGGAAAGCACCTTTGTCATTCTCAGAAGCCTCAGCAGTTTCGTTATCTACTGTTGCTAAAGAGTAGTCTTTAACTCTTGTTAAAGTAAAATCTTTATAAACAGAAGAAGTTTGGTTTGCTTTTGCTTTTGCGAAAGTTTTTGATCTACCTTGTGGGTTACCAATTTGGATTGGCAATGGATAGTTTTTACCGAAGAAATCTTTTTTCTTTGGAACCATCGCATAGAATGGATAATCTTTGTAGGTCATGTTTTCTACTCTTTGATTTGAGTAGTAGGCTTTCAGACCAGGCCCAAATTTTGTTAAATCTAATCCCATTTTAAAACTCCTAAGTTAGTGGGTTACAAATAATTAAAGGCAGCCGCTAAAGCTTCCTCATTTGACATTTCTCTATGATCTTTTGGGTCGGTTACCTTCCTATAAGAATCATTTGTCAATGTCGCAAATTCGTCCTCTAACTGTGAATTTTCTTCTGACGGATTAGAGCTTTGACCTTCTTTTAGCAATTGGGTCAAAAACTTCTTTACATGATCTGATTTTAACGCGGTTTTGATCTCCGTTGCAAGTGTTTCATTAACTTTTTTTACTGCATCTTCAATTTTCATCATGTTTTTTAGGGCGTATTCAGTCCCAAATTCATCTTCTTTACTCAAATAATCCTGTTCGATCATAGAATAAACATTGTCAGTTACCCCAAGAGCATCGACCAATGGGAACTTTTCAGCGTTTTCTTGTGCAAATTTTTTGATATTGCCCTTGAACTCTGTCACCGCTTTTTCAACTTTTTGCTTTTCGGCCACTTCAAGAGTCTCTTTCTCTTGTTCTTTTTTAAGGTCTTCTTTAACCTTGGCAACGATTTCCTCGTAGCTCATGCCTTTTACTTCTTCTTTGGCTTCTTCTTTTGTCATTCCTTCATCTTCAAGGGCTTCAAGTGCCTTGTTTACAATGTCGTCATGACTCCAACCTTTGGCTTTTTTAAGGTCTTTTATTGGATTATCGGATTCAGGGTTGATACTTCCTGATTTTGCTTTTTCTGCAAGTTGTTGCTCAAGCTCTTTGATTCTTTTTTCATACTTCCATTTTGCTCTTGCTTCCGCTTGCTTTTCTTCGAGCGAGCTGATTGGGTCTGGCTTCGCTTCTTCTGTGCTTGCTTGCTTTGGCTCGGGTGGCGTTGGTGTGTTGCCATTCGCTTCTTCCTCTTTGGTTTCTAATACGCTCGAAAATGCTGTTTGAAAATCGTCACTCATTTTTACCTCACTGGTTGACTTTTATTTGACTGATCTGGCATTAGTGCCTGTTGTTGTGCTTGCATATTAATTTGCTCTTGCTGCTTCATCATCGCCTCTTGTGCGATTACCTCTGTAAGCATCTTGGCTTCTTCCGTCCACCTTAAAAGCATTTCTAATCTTTCTGGTTGCAGGTTTTGATTTTTAAGCTTTAAGTAAACTTGTTGGAAAAGTGTCTGGCCATATTCTAATGCTTGAAGTGGCATTGGTGGCTCATATTGACCTTTGTCGATAATGTTTTCTAATACCGCATGAATATCGTCATAAGCAGCATTTTTAAATTCTGTTACACTCTCCAAGTCTGGATAATCTAACAATTGCATTGCGTCCCTTTGGTCAAGTAATCCAATCCCGATCATTTCTTGAATGTCGGCAAGTTTTGCCTCTGGTGTAGCCGATAAGAAATTTGTCGGGAAAGTTTTTAACATATACTGGTCACGCTTAATATCAATGTCTTTCCATTCAATATCCTCAATGTATTTTGAATTGAATGAAGTTACTTTTAACTTAGAGCCTTTTCTTTTTGCTTCTCGCTCTGACATTAAAATAAGTTTGTTGGCCATATCTAAAAAAAACTCGTCATAATTTTGAGCTACAACGCTGAATCTTTCCGTTTCAATATCGTTATAAGTTCTTAGTGCCTTACCCGAGGCGTTTATCATTCCTGCGGGAATTTGCCCATGAGCCGACATTTGAGAAAGCCCTACAACTTCAAAAGCCTTTTGGTAAAGGTTTGCTAATTGCTCAAATAATACTGGCGGGATTGCCATTAATTGGTCATAGGTCGGTTTATTTCCTGCATAAGTAATGATTCCACCTATCTCGTTGTTTAAATGCGATTTAACGATTTTTGTATTAGCATCAACGAAAATTTTTGGAATTGAACCCAAGTGCATTGATCTTTGAATAACAACTAAAAGCTTATTTATTTCTAATTGAATCCCTCTAAGTTCTTCTGCAATTCCTGACGAGTAAAAGCCAAATACTTTTTTCGACCAATCAAAGAATGAAAACGGAAACCAATCTTCAAGCCATTCTTCTTTAAATAAAACGCCTTTTTCTGTGCAAATAATATGAAGCCCATCGTTTGAATCTGGTGAGCTTGGAAGTTTCCACGCCTCAACAACTTCAACCATCTCAGAAAGTTTAATGCCACCAACTGTTGCATCTTCTAAATGTGGGGCTTGTTTAATATAAGTAGCCTTTTTTGGAAACATACCTAAAAGGATTCTTCTATTAATTGGCTTTACTTGATAAATAATTGACGGGTTCCCATACATTGCTTCGGCTTGATCGACAATGATCTCGTCAACAAAAACTCTTTCCATTCCTATACAGGTTTTCTTTGGGAAAAATTTAACGACACCTTTTCCGACAATGGTTGCATCTTTGAAAACATCTTGGCCCATTTTATAGGCTTTGTTTTCGTAGAAAGTTCCGTCAATATACATTTGAAGCTTTTTAGCCTCTTGCTTAAGCGAATAGTCGCCCATCTTTGTTAAAAATTGAGGTCTTGGCTTTGCCTTGGCAATTCTTGAAGTAGCTGTGTCGCAGGCTTGTTTAATAACATTTAAGCCAATTCTGTTATCTGTTCTTCTGAAAGAATAGTCATAAGGCTTTAAACCGAAGATTTCAGCGTTTCCATAAAGTCTGACGTGCATCAGGTTATCGTCTGAAACTGACGAAAGTTGGTTTTCTCTTAAGAATTTTACTTGGCTGAATAGTTGGCGAGCCATATCCTCGTTGTTTTCTGATTCATACCAATATGAATTACTAGCTGTGTTTGCGTCCATTTATAACTTCCTTGTTAGTTTGCTGACATTAGCAACAGTTCTTTATCTGTCATATTATCAGAGTCGGGTAAATTTTCCATCATTTGTGATGCGGATTGCACAGGATTATAAGAAAAAGGAAAAAGCTCAAGTTTTATTTTGCCTTCAATTTCCATTTTTGCCACTCCTGCACGCTTGCAAATGTCCAAAAGCTCCTCAATTTCAGAAAAATTCATCTTCTGGCTGTCCGTAGTATTCGCTTTCTTTCTCGATTTCTTCTCTTGCTCGCTCATCTTCAATATCCTCCAAATAGGTTTCGTATTCTGGTTCGTGTTCTTTTGGTTTTGGCGGTGGAGAGTCGCCCCTTAATGCAGAAGTTTTTCGCCACCCATATAAGACCGCATCAGATAAGTGATTCTGGCATCGGTCGTCTTCTTTTTCTTTCTTCTCATCTTTCCATTGCAGCGACTTCCATTCTCTTTCTAGTTCGCCGTTGTCGTTTTTAATAAATTTTAACTTGCCCATAATAACATCATCGCGAAGTAATCTAAGATAAGTCGCTTTTCCAAGCTTCTCAGCTATCTCGATTTCAGGTAATCCGAGGCGTTTTTTCATTTCCTCAATACCTTGCTTATTTGCACCATCTACGATCAAGTTATTAATTGGGTATTTTCTTTTTAAATCTTTAATGACATTTGAAACTGCCGTAAAATCTTGCTCAGTTTCTTTAAATGTTTTAACTACAAATGCGTCTGGCAAGTTCCACGAGTAACAAATTACCGAATAAGCCGTTGCGTCGTTATAACCAAGGTCGATTGAAAGCGTGTAGTTCCAGTCGTGCCTCTTATCAATCGGAAGATCGTCAATCCATTCCATTTTAGACCAAGGGATAATCAATAAATCATCGTCCGAGCACCATTCGTTTAGGTAATGGGTCTTGAACTTAGAGCTCTCGTGAGCCTTTGGGTTTACCCTTAAAATGTCCTCAATTTCTTTGGACCAATTTTCTTTAATAAAAGGGTTATCGTATGCCGTCCATCGGTAAACATTCCAATCAAACAGCTCGCACTTGCCCGTTGTTACTTTCTCGAAATATGTATTCGGGATATTTTCACAAGTTCCCAACAAGGTTAAATAAGAAAACGGGGCTAAGTCGATTAGTGCAGGTCTGACTTTTTGAAAACAAAAGTCTTCTAGGTCGATTGTAATTGAACCTGCCTCATCGACAGAAACCTTTCTAAGTTTTTGACCGAGAATTTTAGCCAATTGCCTTTCGGAAGCATCAAGACCAAAAAGCCTTGTTCGTGAGCCGTTTGGGTAAAAGATAATTTTCTTTGTTTCATTGAACTTTAAGCCAAGATGATTTTCTTCATTAATCCCTTTAAATACGTCCCAAACAATCTCGGTAACCGAGTCAAGAGTAAGCCCCATGTAAACAGTTCGAGACTTTGGAAACTTTAGACAAAGCTCGACATGGCTCATTGCTTCCGTTGTTGACTTGGCAGCTCGTCGAGTGGCATTGAGAGCCTTAAACCTTGATTCAACATCATCTAAAATTTTGTTTTGAATCTCAAAGTTTTCGACTCTCCTGATGGTCTTATTAGTCCCACGCCGTTGGGCAAGTTCCTCGTAAATTGTATTAGGGTCAAGCTTATGTAAAAAGACTTCACCCATTAAATTAAATTTACTGTTTAGCACTTGCCTTCTTTTTTGAACTTGTCGGAGTTTCCGAGCTGTTTGAACTATCTGGTTTTTCCAGAAGGTTCGATAGTTGAGGCTCGATTAGTTTGTATGCTTCTTTGAAGTCTGCAATCGCATATCTCAAGTTAGCCGTTGGGACTATGATAACTTCTTTCTTGCCTTCTTTTGAAACTTTAACTAAATGATCTTCAAGCTCAATGATCTGAGTCGGGTCTGCTTTAAATGTATTGCTTTCGTTATTATCCCAATTCTTAACAGATTGGTAGAAAATTGCTGTTTTAAGCTTCACATTTCACCCCAAAACTTTTTAAATATGCTTCGCACTCGTTAATAAAATCATCTGCCGTTGAGTTTGTTGTTTCTTGGCCTTTGTTGATTATTCTTCTCGCGTCTTTTACAAGAAATAAAGCTTTATTTAAAAGGTGAATATCTCTTGTTGTATCTTTTTTTACTGGTGAGTATTCCCATTTCTCGTTGTCATTAATAATAAAATCACCAGTAACGCACTCTCCGTTTGTCGTAACAACATCAAAGCTAGATGAGTGATTCATTATTACATCTAAAGCCGAGCAAACAACTGGCGTATATAAATAATCACCGTAAATTTTTTTGTTAGTATAATCTAAAATTCTATAAATTCTTTGAACATTTTCCATAAATCCTCCTATTTGTTTAATTCTTTCTTAATAATCTTATGAAATGCTCGTCTTGATTTTCTATTTAATGGCTTGATTCCATCTTGAGCCTCATACGCTAAATAGATCAAGTTTCCAGTTACGATTGTTTGACCTGTTTTTAATGTTCCTTGATAAAGTAAATCTTGTTTCTTTTTCATTAATCCACCTTTTGAATTGTTAAAGTTAATATTACGCCGTCTTCAAACTCTCCGACGAACCTGTGATTTATCTGATCTTTTTCTTTTTGCTGTTCAAATCTTGAAAATCTGTTTCCGTACTTGGTTAATAAAGTCCTAACCAGATCGTCAAACTCAGAAGCCTTTTCTTTCTTTGTGTCTTTTAATGTTTTCTTTAGGTCTTTCATTTCGTTTGTGATTATTAAATCGTTCATTTGCCACCTCCTACAAATACGCCAAGTAAAAAACAATATATGCAAACTCCGATCAATGTCGCCGTTGTCATTTTAACGCTCCCAATACAGCATAAGGGTCATAAATAACCTTTTGCCAATACTTTTTAAGTCGAGCGGGCTTGATCTGATCGGTTAAGTGCGACAAAGAAAGTTGCTCGGTCTTTTGAATCTGTTTAATTAAAAGTTGAACGATTCCTTTTTCTCGGAAATCTTTTCTTAAATAAACATAATGGCAAATGTCCCAATCTTTCACATTCTCATAAATCACAAAGCCAAAAATTAGATCGTCGTCTTGGTCGTCACAGCAAACCATAACTTCGCACTTGTTTATTAGTGCGTTAATGACTTTATTCTCTCCGATCATGAAAGAATCTTTATTAATCCTTTTAACTTCTGAGCTATTGCCCAAGTAAGAAAAAAGGACTGACCGAGTTACATAGTCCCGATCAGTTTCCTTGAATTGCCTAAATTTAATCATGGCTCGCTTCTTCTTTAATGGCTTGTTCTTGGGCTTGCTTAATAATCATCAATTGAGCCTTTGCATCGGTCAATTTCCTATTTAAAAGCTCACAAACCGAACTTAATACGCCAACCTTATCATCTGGGCTTAAGTTGCTAAATTGCCCCGATTCGATCAAGTGTATTCTTCCCTCAGCTGGAGAGTAGATTACTTGATGAAATGGGATAAGGTTTAATTGAATTTTTTCATTCATCTTCTTCTTCCTCGTTTAAATTGACAACATCGTGTGCCAATTGATTATTATTTTGAGCCAATAGCCTTCTAGCTAGGTCCTCTAATTCTTGATCTGACATGAATTTAACGACTCTTTGCAGCTCCTCGTTTCCGTCTTTCCATTTAAAACGATTCTGCATGACCGACTTATAAACTACGCCGTTAATGTCTGGATTGGTCATGGCTTCCTTTTCCCACCATGCGAAAGATTTCCAAAAGGCAATATGCAAACAAACTTCAAATTCTGGATAAATTCGAGCCCAATAAGCAAAAATCTCTGGGCTAAGGTTTTCTTCTGCCGCAAAAGATTCTGGGCTTCTACCTTCTGAGCAGAACTTAATCATCTTTTTACCTAATTCTGGGCTGTATTGTTCGTCGAAATATAAAAAAGCTAACTTACTGAGCATTGGAATCCTTCTAACTGTTTGTAATAGGCTAAATGTTTTGTTAAAATAAGTCAATAATTCCAAAAACAAGGTAAATATTGGGTAAATCTACAAAATGCGAACTTTATGATTTCACCCAAAGTCTTCTCATAAAATTCTCAAACTTTTTTAACAATTTCTTATAAATTCACATAGATTTGAGATCACTTTAAACTTTACAAGTCAATTTCGTGGCGGTATCTTGTTTTAAATCAATTAACAATCCAATGGGGGCTAGACTATGGATCACATTACCTATCACGAAAGGCTATTTAATTTCCTCAACGCAACAGAAAAGAACTTCGTATTAACCTCTAAACCAAAGCTTGTTTCTGATAACAAGTTTCTTGTTGTAAATCACATTAAGGGTGAGGCAAAAAAGGCAAGAGCAGACCTGTCCAGATATAACCGACTTAAAGAAATAGCCAAAGACGAATTAATGTACATCAAAAAACAGGAAAGCGAGGCTATTGAGAGGCTTAAGTCTATTTCTAAGGAATACTACAGGCTTGGGGGTAAAGATGCGTAATCGCGAATTAATAATACATCTTGTAATTAAAAACTCTCCGAATTTAACATTTTCAAGACCAGAGCTTATATCTTGGATTGTTGCGGAAGGAAAGACTAAGACAATGGCTCAATGGCTTACCTATAATGAGCTAAAGAATCTGCCAATTAAAGAAATTGTTAAGAATCGTTTTAAGCTTTTGGTTGACCCTAGCGATTTTATTTCAGCATCGAAAGAAGTTGAAAAAGTTAAGGCAGAAGAAAAAGCAACTAAGTCAAACGAGGAAGCCAAGGAAATTATCGCTTACCTAAATCAAATAACGGGCTCTAAATACAAACTTGCAACTTCTACACTTTCAAAGATCAATGCGAGAATGAAAGAAGGCTACAAACTGGACGATTTTAAACGAGTAATTGACTTAAAGTCTAAAGAATGGACTGGCACAAAGTTCGAGGCTTACTTAAGACCAGAAACGCTTTTTAGCACTAAATTTGAGTCGTATGTAAACCAGAAAGAAATTATTAGACCACAATCAAAAGTCGAGCAAATGGCAGGATACGACTTCACAAAATACATTAAGGGGGCATAGATGGACGACGAAAGAAAAAACAAGATCGAAGAAGAAATGGCAGACAAGGCAAACAATGTTTACCGATGCCATATTTGCGGGGCTAAAATCCAATTATTAACTAAACCAATCGGGCTTTGCACTTGTTGGCAATGTCATTTAGACATGATGAACGAATAAGGGGGAAGCATGAGCGAAGAAAACTTTTTAAAAATAGCTGAACTACTTACTCAATTGGCCGTATTAAAGGGCGTTGTCAAAGGTGAAAAAGAAATCGCGGCTATGTCTAAATTTTTAATGCGTGACTTTTCACATGCCGACATTCAAAGAGCTTGTGGCTACTTTGCTAAAAGAGTCGAGCGTTTTCCAGACGTGGCGGCGTTTTACAATTTAATTTGCCCAATCGTAGAAGATGACACAAGAGCGGAAAAAGTTGTCGGACAAATTTTGTCAATGGCACAAAATGGCTACGATAAAGACAAAGTAAATGATGAAATGAGAGTTGTTTTTGAAGTTTATCCTTGGTCACAAATTAAAGAAATGTCTCATTCTGAAATGAATTTCGCACGCTCTAAAATGGTAAAAATTTTAAAAGAGCACTATAAGGGAATTGATGCTAAACTTGAATATTCAGAAAATTCGGTAATTGAATACAAAAAAACAAAGGGGGCTTTAAATGCAACAGAAAAAAATCTGCTTAACTAAAAACGAACTAGAAGAAATCTGCTTTGAATATCACCAAAAGGCAAAAAAGTATGGGATTATTACATCGGATTCTTATGCGAGAGGAATTTTTGACTTACTCGCAAGAAACCCAAAAGAATCAAGATTTACAAAACTTAGTAATTTTATCGACAAAAAAGCAGACTCTTTTTTTATGGTTTTCTTAGTTGGAACAATTTTTTTACTAATGAAAATAGCAATCGAAGCTTACTTTTTATCAATTAAATAGGGGGAAAAATGGAAACAAAAGAATTAGAAGTGAAAACACAAAAAGGATTAGAATTAACAGAAAATGGAACTTTTGCACTTTCAAACATGGAAGACCAAAAGAATTATGCGAGCTATTTAATCGCTCAAGGGCTTGTTTCAGAAACTTTTAAAAAGCCTTCTCAGTTAATCCAATCAATCCAAATGGCGAAAGACTTGGGGCTTCCTATGTCGTGCCTTAAAGACTTTTATGTAATCGGTGGACGGCCTGCAATTTACGGCGATACTTTCGTTGCCTTGGCTCTTGGCTCTGGGTTAATTTCAGAGCATAAAGTTGTTTTTTTCGACGAGGAAGGAAACGAACTAAAAAGACCAAAAAAAGGCTCGTCAATTTTTGGCTGTGAAGTTTCTATTAAAAGAAAAGGCTCAACTGAATTTGTGACAGCTTTTTACACCTTAGACGATAAAGACAAGGCAAAAGCTTCAAATCCAAACTGGCACAAGTTCCCGACCGATATGCTTTTTAGGAGAGCAATGACCAGGGCGATTAAATTTGCCTGTGCTGATGCTGTAAGGGGCATTGAAATCGCCGATTATGCAGAAGAAGCCAATTACAAGGAAACTGAAAAAGAAAAGGCTCAAGAGGCGACCAGGGTCTTTAATGATGTTATAATTGATTAGCCTGCCTTTCACATACACAACAAATTAAACCCTCTAAATTGAGGGTTTTTTTATTGTAATTTTGGGAAATAATTAACCCACCTTGATTCAATATCTAATAATTCTTTATCTGATGGATAAAATGATTTTTCTTTTCCGAATCTTGTGTATCTTGTGAATTTTTTATTTGTATTATTTGATTTTATCTTGTTACAAGTCTCACAAAGGTATTGTAAATTTTTAAACCTAAGACAATATTCTGGGTTTATGCTTATTGGTATTATGTGTTCAACGTGAAGATTTCTTTTAACTCCACAACATACGCAACGATACTTATATCTTCTAAATAGCCAATCTTTAACTATTTTCCAATCGGCAGATTTATAAAAATTATCTGACGATGATCTATCTAATTTATAGATAGAATTTGCGGTTTGTTTAATGATGCTGTTTTTATATTTTCCCGTACCGCTAAGCATCTGCCTTCTTCTTTCAACCCTAATAGCTTTCTTTTGTTCTTGATTATCGTGACTGGGAAAC
>OGVW01000047.1_pt1 | contig 13548 bp, 24 predicted proteins | sample 1575821 | NCBI WGS metagenome assembly OGVW01 (sample SAMN07581525, study PRJEB24739) | freshwater metagenome | place: Singapore | collected 2015-01
AGCAGGTGCTGGCTCAGTGTGCGGGGACCACGGCACCGGCTTCGGTGAACTTCATGGCCGGGTTACAGAAGGCAGGCGAAACCGCCACTCAATTTGGCGAGAAAGCCAAGCCATTCATGCAGGCGGCTCAGTCGGCCCAGCAGGTGCAGGGTCTGTTGGCCGAACCGGAGACGGCCCCTCCTCCTGCCATGCCGATCCAGTCTCAACCGCTCGACCTGTCCTCCGTGCTGACGACCAACCAGCAAGAGATGGCCCGGACGTTTGAAGAGGACATGAAACGCCGTCAATCAATGGGCGAATACGCCCGCTATGCAATGGGAGCGCGATGATGCAAGGTTTGCTCGGCAATGGGCAAGTGGCGCAACTGCAACAGAAACGCATGGCCCGCCGTGGTCTGCTGGGGTGATATATGGACGGAATGAACGGCCTGCTGACTCAGGAACGCCTCAAGCAAGTTCTTGATTATGAATCAGAGACTGGCATTTTCAGATGGAAAAAAGCGCATAGAGGTACACGAGCTGACCGTTTGGCTGGAACTGATCACAAAGAGGGTTACATCTCTATAAACATAGATTACCGGTTGTACTTGGCGCACCGTCTTGCATGGTTGTATGTATATGGAGAGTTGCCAGCATCAGATGTTGACCATGTAAATCGCGATCGTAGTGACAACCGCATCTCAAATCTTCGATTGGCTACACGAAAGCAAAACATGGAGAACCAAGGATTGAGGTCGGACAACACTAGCGGCCACAAAGGCGTTAGCTGGGACGCCAGAAGGAAAAAATGGCTTGCCCAAATTCGTCACAACAAGCAGACAATTTTTCTGGGTCGTCATGACTGTATTGACAAAGCCTTGTCAGCACGGGTTGCAGCAGAATCTATGTATTTCACGCATTCAGGAGCAACGGCATGAGTGGGCTTCTTAATCAACTGTCTGAATTCATCAAGACACCGGAAGGCCAAGGGCTGCTCTCGGGTGTTTTTGGCTATGCAGCCAATGCCCGCAGGGGCACCCCGATCAACAACCTTGGTCGTGGTGGGATTGCGGGTCTGCTGGGGTACTCCAATGCCATGGAGCGTCAGGATCAGCAGGCGGAAAACCAGTGGATGCAAAAGTACCGCCAGATGCAGATGGATAAGGCGCAGTACGACATGGAGCGCACAAGGTCTGCTGATGCCGAACAGGCGCGCAAACGCGAAGTGCTGCGAAACCTGTTCACGCCTACCACGGGTGCGCAGGCCATTGGTGCAGATGGGCGTGGCCCCACTGCAGACAAGGTTCCGCTGATTGGTCAGATGCCTCAGATCAACTACCAGCAACTGCTGGCCGAAGGCTTTGACCCAGACCAAGTGAAAGCCTTGGCTGAAGCGAGGAACTTTGGCCGCCAGAAGGTAGCCCGCACCGTGAAGGGGATTGGGCCGGATGGTCGTGAGTACGAGTACCAAGTGGACGACTTTGGTGAGCGCATTGGTGAGGGATTGCCGCAGTACCGGGCACCGATTGAGATGGATACGGGTGGCCGCAAGGCGTTGCTGGACCCGTACAACTTCCAAGAGAAGTTCAGCGTCAACAAGACCATGACCCCTGGAGAAGCGGCCTCCAACGCGGTAGCGCGTGGGAACTTGGCAGTCTCCCAGGATCGTTTGAAGTGGGAGCAGAACAAGGAAACCAAGCCCATTTTCAATGCCGACGCTGGCGGCTTTATTTACCCACCCGACATGCGGAACCCAAATGGTCGTGTGGTTCCAGTGGCTGGCATGACCAACTCCAAGCCGCTGACCGAATCGCAAGGCAAGGCAAACTTGTTTGGTGTGCGGGCGCTGGAGTCCAACAAGGTGTTGGAGGATACGGCGAAGAATGGCACAGACCGCCCCGGCTGGATCAAGCGCACAGCAGAGGCAACGGTGGGCATCGTGCCGGATTGGGCGGGAGGCGACAAGCTTGCGGATGCCACCGGCGCGGCACTCAACTGGACGCAGAGTGCGGACCAGCAGCGCGTGGAGCAGGCCCAGCGTGACTTCATCAATGCCATCCTGCGCCGTGAGTCTGGTGCGGTCATCTCGCCCCAGGAATTTACCAACGCGCAGAAGCAGTATTTCCCGATGGTTGGTGACAGTGAAGAGGTCATCAAGCAGAAGAAGCGCAACCGGGAGATTGCAATCCAGGGCATTGAAAGTGAGGTGCCGGGAGGCTTCCGAACCGGGCCACGCAAGGCTGCAGACAACAAGCTACCGGCCAACATGCCGAGTGACATTCAAGACCTTTTGAGGATGTATTGACATGGCAGACATGGATCGACTCTACGAGGCTCTGCGTAACGCAGACGCGGCGGGTGATGTGGAATCTGCCAAGAAGTTGGCGGCGTACATCCGACAGACACAGTTCAATCAATCGGCCCGGCAGCCGGAGGCCTTTGATCCCACTGAGGGCATGTCCACCACTCAGAAAGTGCTGGTGGGCGTAGGCAAAGGCATGACAGACATTGGCTACGGGGCTGGTCAGATGCTGGGTCTGGTGTCGCGTGACGATGTGGCCAAGAAGCGTGAGATAGACCGGGCCATCATGAACACCGGAGCGGGCAAGGTTGGCAACTTCATTGGGAACGCCGCGTTGGCTGCGCCCGCAGCTCTCATCCCCGGCGCGAACACGATGGTTGGGGCGGGTGTGATCGGTGCTGGCCTTGGGTTTTTGCAACCCTCGACTAGCACCGAGGAAACGTTGACCAATACCGCATTGGGCGGTGCCGGTGGCGTGGCTGGCAAATGGGTTGGCGACAAAGTGGTCAACTCTTTGCTGGGCTCGCGCATTGCTAATGCGAGGACTGGCGCTCAAGCAGGCGCATCATCGCGTGGCGGTTCATCTATGGCCAATGCCTCCGCCTCGGGCAGTGTCAATCTTCGTGGGTCTGGGGGTGGGTACAACTTTGGCAGCGTCGGTGATGACGCCTCGGCAGGATTGACGCGGATGCAGAAATCCATAGTTGAGCGAAATCCACAGTTCAAGCTCACGCCTGGCCAAGCATCCGGGTCTAGGGCTCTGCAGCAGTTCGAGGCAAAGCTGGAGAGTCAACCAATGACTTCTGGGCCGTTCAACCGGATCAAGTCGGCCAACCAGGCAGAAATCAATCGCCGGGTTGCTGATGCCATCGGTGTGCGCGGCGCGGATGTGGTGGATAGTGCAACTCTCGATCAGGCGCATCGGCGGATTGACCGCATCTACAGCATCGTTCGAGGATCGAAGGATCGAGTCGTTGAGCCAGACGCCTTCCTCAACGGTTTGCAGTCTGTGGAATCAAACTACAACGGTCTGTTGTTCACCAATGGCAAGCCGTACAGCGTGATTGACCATCCGCTTGTCTCTCAGCTTTATAACCAAGCCAGCAAAGGCCAGTTGTCGGCGCGCCAGTTGGTTGATCTGTCGTCCAAGATGGGGAAGGCGGCCCGCTCGCAAATGACAGGCGCAAATGGCGACCGTCAGCTCGGGATGGCGCTCAACGAAGTCAAAGACATCGTGGACGATATGGTTGAGTCTGGCTTGAGCGGTAAGACACGCGCTCTGTTCGGCCAAGCTCGCGGCAACTACCGCAATCTGATGACGATTGAAAGCAATGTTGGGATCGTCAACCCCTCTACAGGAAACGTCAGTGGAGCCAATTTGGCCAATGCGCTGGCGAGAAAAGACAAGGCTGGGTTCTTGTTGGGCCGCAATGAAAGCCCGATGTATGACGCGGCAAGATTTGCCCAGGCATTTAAGCCCATAGTTGGAGACTCTGGGACGGCCACTCGGATGCCGCTTCCGTCACCAACCGACTTTGTGCTTTCTGCGCCTTTCAATTTGGCGGCCAGAGCATACACCTCAAGCCCTGCGGTAAACCTTGCTGTTCGGGCCAACTCATCGGCGCAGAACGGGTTGGCACCCGCGCTGGGTTTGGGTTTGGACCCATGGCTCTCAAGATCGACAGCCATTGGCGGGGGGCTGCTGGCTACGCAGCCCAACTAAACAAGAGGATGCGCTTGAGTTTGCAGTCTGGCATCCATCGCTGGACTGCCCATTTAAATGGGTAGGCGATGGCAAGCATGACCGCCAACACCAGTCCTTTGAATACGAGAACCCAAAACCAACCATCCATATCTTCCCTTTCCAGCTCCTTTGGGGGCTTTGCTTTACCTATGTGGACAGTAACGGGCAAGGAGTTATGCCATGCCCATCCCGAGCGCGATCTCAGACCTTTCTACCACGCCATCCCTCAACAGTCCAGCAGGCAGTGAGTCCCCTGCACTGGTGGATGACTATTTGAGAACCCATGCGGCGTTCATCAAGCAGGTCAGTGATTCCAAGGCTAACGATGCCGATGTGGTGAAGCTGACAGGTAACCAGACTATTGACGGGACCAAAACCTTCTCCAGCCCAATTGCCATTGGAAGTGGTGGCACAGGCCAAACCACGGCAGCCGCTGCGTTCAACGCCCTAAAGCAGGATGCTACTGATGCGGTCACTGGTGTGGTGGAACTGGCTACAACCGCCGAGGCGCAAGCGGGTACGGATACCACTCGGGCAATCACTCCTGCTCGGTTACGGGATGGTCTGAACGCCTCCGGCTCTGCCCCCATCTACGCCTGCCGAGCATGGGTGAACTTCAACGGCACGGGCACGGTGGCTATTCGAGCCAGCGGGAATGTGACTTCGATCACCGATAACGGGGTGGGTGACTACACGGTCAACTTCACTACGGCGATGCCGGATGCGAATTACTCAATGATTGGGACGGCTGCATTTTCAGCCGCGAACTTTTTTGCTGTTTTGACCGAATACACGACTGGCGGTGCTTCGCCAAGAACTGCCAGCTCAGTAAGGGTGCGGACTCATGAAATTACAGCGGGGCCAAACTTTAACGTGTTCGACACAACCCAGGCCAACGTTGCCATTTTCCGCTGAAAGCCCACCATGAACCAAGTCATCATCTACAAACAAGACAACGGCGTGGTCGCCATCGTGCGGCCAACTGCTGAAGCCCTTGCGCTATACGGCATTGAAGCCATCGCAGCCAAGGACGTACCTGCAGGCAAGCCTTACAAGATCGTGGACGCCAGTGAGATACCCGCTGACCGAAGCCAGCGCAACGCATGGACGGTTGACGACGCGGATCTGACGGATGGGGTAGGCGCTGAGTGGTCAACGTTCCCGGAGGTGCAGCCATGATTATCAAGATCAATCCTGCGCTTTCTAGTGCGCCTGTTCCTCAATCAGTCACCATGCGCCAAGCCCGCTTGGCCCTGCTGGCTGCCGGCCTGCTGGACTCCGTGAACGCAGCGATTGCAGCGATGCCTACACCTGAGCGCAGCGCCGCTGTGATTGAGTGGGAGTATGCGCAGACGGTTGACCGCGCCAGTGCGTTCACGCAGCAACTTGCGGCAGGGCTGAACCTGACTGCGGAGCAACTGGACGCGCTGTTCACGCAGGCGGCAGGGCTGTGATGTACCTGCTGGCCGTCATCCTGTTCCTGTGGGGTTTCTGGACGCTTTATGTGCTGGTGATGGGCATTTACCGTGCCCACCTTGCCAAGCGTTTGAGCCGAGCCGGGTACATCCTGGGACTGCCTTGGGTGGTGCTGGGGTATGCAGTGGACGTTCTCGCCCAATTCACGGTCGCCACGCTGTTCTTCTTTGACTTGCCTCGCCGTGGGGAGTGGTTGGTGACGGATCGGCTGATTCGTTACAGCTCCGGTTCTGGGTGGCGCAAAGCAAAAGCGGATTGGATTTGCTCCCATCTGCTCGACCCGTTCGACCCGACTGATAACCACTGCTGACGCTTTACCAGTAATGATACTCACGGGCATGGACACACATGCCCTTTTTTATTGCCCACAAAAAACCGTGTCCGCTGTCGTTGCGAGGTTCTTTCATGTCAAACGAATGGAGTGAAACGGTGCCATACGGTGAAGACCTGCACGACATAGCCAAGGAAGCAAACAACGCGGTTGTGATCGAGCGACTGACCCATCACATTCAGCGCATCAGGGAAGCACAAGACAGAACGGAGAAAGCCGTGTCACAGATTGCAGACGCCCTGACCAGACTGGCATTGGTTGAGGAACGACAAGCCAACACTTCATCGTCCATTGACAGACTGGCTACCTCCCTCGATAAGTTGGAAACCCGACTCAAGGCTTTGGAGTTGACCGGCCCAAACAACGCCCGTGTCACCGCCCTGGTGGATAGGGCAATGTGGGGCATTGTTGGTGGGGCGGTGATCTTCGTGGTACAGAAAGTCATGGCGGGCTGACATGGAACTGATCGTAGACGCCAAGAACGTGATCCTCAAGGCGTGGTCGATCCGGCTGGCGCTGCTGGCCGCTGTGTTCTCTGCCGCTGAAGTTGCCCTCCCCTTCTTTGCGCCATTTGTTCCCCCGCACACGATGGCGATTCTGGCTGTCGTGGCTTCGTCCGGTGCTGCGATTGCCAGAGTGATCGCCCAACCCAAGATGCACGAAGATGTATAAGCCACCCCGCACGGCCATTGCTGCACTGACGCTGAGTGCATCGACGCTGGTGGGGATTGCCTTGCATGAGTCTTACCGGGACACGGCTTATCTGCCAACCAAGAACGATGTGCCGACGATAGGCTTCGGGACGACGGACGGGGTGAAGATGGGCGACAAGATCACGGTCGAACGTGCCTTGGTCAAACTCCTGGCCGATGCCGACAAGTACCAGAGCCAAATCAAGGCATGTATTGGCCCCGTGGCGCTATTTCAGCATGAGTTTGATGCCTACACCTCACTGGCCTACAACATCGGCTCTGGGGCGTTTTGTCGATCCACTTTGGTCAAGAAACTCAAACAAACCCCTCCAGATTACGCGGGGGCTTGCCGTGAGATTCTCAGGTGGGATAAGCAGGCTGGTGTCGTTCTCAGGGGCTTGACGATCCGCCGCCAGGCTGAGTACAAGCAATGCACGGGGGAGGGATGATGTGGACGCGACTCATTGCCATCACAACTATTGTCACCTTACTTGCTGGATTTGCCATGTACGTTCACAGCAGAGGCAAGCAATTGGGGATGATGGAGGTGCAGGCTTCTTGGGATCAAGCCAAATTGCTTCAACAGGAACAGATGCTGGAAGAGCAGATGAAGGCCAAACAGCGCGAACAGGCGCTGCAAACCCTGGTGGATCGACTAAGACAGGAGAAAGCCCGTGAAGCAAAGCGCATTGCTGCTGAGTACGCTGCTGCTATTGACAGCTTGCGCGACCGTCCAGAAACCCGCGCCAGTGCTGGAGGTGTGCCCGAGGGTGCCGCCGCTGGAGTTGGATGCACCGGTGCGGGACTTTCAAGGCGAGATGCGGAGTTTCTTGTCGGGTTTGCTGCCGACGCAGCCCGATTACAGCTTGCACTCAACGCCTGCCAAGCTGCCTACAACGCGCTGACGGACTAGAGCTTGGCCGCAATCTCATCCGTGGTGGCGCGGTAGTAGGTCGAAAACAAGAGGTTGATGTTCTTGTGCCTGGATATTCGGGCCAGGGTCATCACCTCGACCTTCTTGCTCAACAGGGTGAGTGCGGTTCCCCGTGAGTCGTGGAACGTCAGCCCGTCGATCATCAGATTCTTGGTGAGCTTGGCGAACAAGGTTGAGGCTTCGTTGGGTTTGACCAAGAAAGAATCCCTGGTCAGAAGTTTGGCAGCGATTCTCCCCACCGGGATTTCTTCACCTTTGGGCGCTGTTTTGGTCTTGACCGTGACCACCTTGCGGCGAGGATCAAAGTTGTCAGGGGCTGACAACACTTCCTGAAGCCTCATGCCGGTCCTCAAGGCGATGTGAAAAGCCTCGGTCACCTCCCTTGTCTTGCCGCCTGACCTCTGCCCTGCCCTGATGACCCGCTTGATGTCTTTCCAGCCCCACCGTGCGGTTCTGGGTTCGGATTCCTTGGGGAGCTTCACACCCCGCCACGGGTCATTGTCCATCCAGCGCCACTCATCCCTTGCGGTGGAAAACAAGTGCTTCAGGATGTTGGCCTCTCTGACCACGGTGGATGCAGAGACTGATTTCAGCCGGTCATCCCGCCATCTGGCAATGTCGGGTGAGTCAAGATCGCCCAGCTTCGTGCGTCCAAAATAACTCACGAAAGATAGAACCCGGCGCACCTCCCAGGTTCTGCCCTCCTTCTTGGAGACCACACGGTCGATGTACTCCTTGGCGGCTTCCTCAAAAGTTCTCCAGCCCGTTGCCCTCTCCTTGGCCGTGACTTCCATCTCCAGCGCCCAGGCGCGAGCTTCCCGCTTGGTGTCGAACACCTTGGTCTTTCTCAGGCCCTGTTTGTTGATCTGGACACGCCAGCGGCCATTGTGTTCGTGGATGTGCGCCATGAGTTAATCCGTGCGTCATTCGTGAGTCGAATGGGTGCGAATTATGCGCCAACCAGAACAGAAAAAGAATGGGATTTCATAGTGCAACCGAGTAAAGCACACCGAAACCCCATCAGTCAGTGGTGCCCCGAGCCGGGGTCGAACTTCATAGGGGGAACTTTATCCCGTGAGTCATTTGTGAGTAGATTCCCCCCGGATGAAAGCCTCAATCGTGTCCTTGAGCCACAGGGGTTTCTTCTTGGAGCTGGCAGGAATCGGGCGGGGGAAGCCCTTGTGCTTCGTGAGAACATCCCGTGCGTGGGTGTAGCTTACACGGTAGAGGTCTGCAATGTCTTGGGTGGTCAACAAGTCATTTGCGGTCATGCTTGCTCCGGAAAAAACGCTGACATGGTGATGGGAGCCACGGGTCGCAGGACGGCCAGAACCTGCTCTGCGATCAGGCGATGTTCCTTCTGGGTTCCGGCTTCTGTGCGAACCTGGATGTAATGAATCCATGACCTCAGAGAACCTGACATATACAAGCGGGAAGGGGTCAAGCCTTCTGGCAAAAGGGCGCGGGCAACTTCCTTGGCGACACCTTCCTCCAGCGCGGTTTCATAGGCAATCATCGCTGTCTTGTGAACGACAGCTTGCATTTGTCCCCACGCTTCATTCAGCACTTGGTCGTTGCAAGGTATGCTGTTCTGCCGGTTCTTCGTGTCTTGCAGGCGGCACTCGCGCAGTTCAAAGTCGCCCAGCAGCGTAGCGTCCGCATAACGCTGGCTGAACTCACTGAACGCAAAACTCCGATGCCGGATGATCTGCCGCGCAATGTCCCGAGTGGTGGAGATTTCCAACGTGGCGAAGGCGTGTTCAAACACCGACCAGTGCCCGTGCTTTCCGCAGTACGCCAACAGCTTGGACACATCTGGGTTGTCTTGGTTGTCCGGGTTTGAAACCCGAGCGACGTAGCCAAGGGTTTTGTCAGCGTCGGGGGTGATGGCGATAAGTTTGACGTTCATTTGGTTTCCTTCAGTTGCCGGATGGCGGCGGCGCAGTCCAGCGTTCCTGCTTCCCATTCAGAGTTTTGCGACAGTCCTAGCCGTTCACAGATATCAGCAGCTTCCTCCAGCGCAGCAGCGCGGACGAGGGCGGCGAAGCGTTCAAGCTGCTTGCCGTATCTTCCGTCTCGGATGTAAGCGTCTTGCACATCGCAGGTCAGCACTAAGCCCGCCTCACGCGCCAGTTCAGTGATGGTTTTCATTTCAGCACCTCGCAGGTCAACTGGTCGATGGCCGCGCACAGTCGGTCAACCAGAAAATCCGGCATCGTCTTGCCGTTGCTGAAGCCCCAGGATTCCAGGGCAGACAACAGCTTGAGGATTTCTAGGGTTTGTTCTTTGGTCATGTCTTGCTCACTTTCTTCAGCAGCGCCATCACCGCCTTGGCAGCGGTGGGGCCGTAGGTGTCTTTCATGAACGCCCGGTATGCAGCAGCCTCTGTCTTGTACCCACAAAAATGGCAGTTGGGGTGGTCCACACTGTGGTACTGGTACTTGCCGTTCCAGCCGGGGCCGTCGTTGATGGACACCACGCAACCTGCTTTCTTGGCGAACTGTTCTAGGTTCATGTCTTCTCTCCTATGCCGTTCTTGCGCTCGTAGGCTGCGATGACGGCGCTGGCGAATTTGGTAGCGGTCAGCGGACCACTAATGCTGTCCAGCCACAAAGCAGCAATCTCCTCATCCGTCAGCGGCTGCTTGGTGGGCTGGGGTGCGGTGTCAGGCCCAGCAGGTAGTGGCATCCAGTGTGTAGGATCGTGCTCCAGCGGCATCAGGTACTCGTATGCCTCAGATTCTTCGTACCATCCTTCATCGGCCCAACCGCTTTCTGTGGTGTCGGAGTCAAGCGTTTCTGGGAGGTAGTACCGCGCCCTCATGGTGCGCCCGTTACCCAATGAATTTTTGTAGTACACCAGTACGATCCGACCCTTTGGCGCAGTCTCAATAGGTTGCCAACGTTGCGCCACCGGCTCCTGCTCTGCTGGCTGCTCTGCCATCACGGCGCTAAAAACGTCAAGCGCATCGCCAATGATGTCTCTGTCAGCGTAGCTTCCCTGCCAGCAAACATTTCCGTCTGGGTCACACAGAACAGATTTCAACACCTCCAGCGCCTGCTCCATCGAGGCTCGTTGTGTCGGGGTCATTTGGTTTCTCCGGTGATGCCGTGTGCGGCTTTAATTTCGTCGGCAGTGATGTACACCGTTCTTTTGTCCGCACCTCGATCCAAAATCGACCTCCCTTTGTTTTTTCCAATCTTGGCAACGCGAGTCGTCGTTCCTGTTACTTTCATGATGTCCGAATCTTCTAACCATTCAAAGATGTACCAAACAAACCCTTCGGGTATAGGCGTTTTTGCCTTTTTTGTAGCGGCGATTGACGGCGGGTAATTCGTCATCATCGTCAGTGCATATTCAACGCTCATACCCCACCCCCGATGCCGTGGGCACGCTCTACGGCGCGGGCAAATTTGGTAGCAGTCAGTGGCCCGCTAATGCTATCTAGCCACAGAGCGGATATTTCATCATCCGTCAGCGGCACGCGCTTGGCGGGCTGGGGTGCGGTGTAGAGCGCACGCAGCTCGTAGCGTTGACCCCGATCTATGTACGACCGAAGCTCATTAAGTGAGTCCTCGACGGTACAAAGTTGATTGCGAGGCTCGACCCGCTTCCAGTCTGACCACTGCCAAGACGTTACTGTGTACGGGCTTGTGTCAAACCAACGCCACTCCCACGCCACCGGCTCCCCGTGCTCCGCGTTTTGCTCTGCTGGCTGCTCTGCCAGCGCGGCGCGGAGGGCTGTGATGGCGGCATCTACGGCTTTGCTGTCGTACCACTGCTGACCTCCATCTGAGGGATGGGCAGCATCGCAAGAGTCCAACGCCTCCAGCGCCTGCTCCATCGCTTTGCGTTGTGTCGGGGTCATGGCTTCTTGCTCCATTTGCTTGGCATCTGCATCGGGCGGACCACGCAGGTGCCGCACCGGATGACGCGTTCGATCTTGTTGCTGTTGCTGGCGCTGCAAGTTTGGCACGGGGTCATTTGGTTTCTCCGGTGATGCCGTTTTTGGCGTCGTAGGCGGCGATGACGGCGCTGGCGAAAGCCATTCGATCTTCAGCGTGTGTTTTGAACGGTTTGGTTTGCTGCTTCGCCCACAGAATGTCAATATCTTCAACCGTCAGCGGCACGCGCTTGGCGGGCTGGGCAAGTCGTCTTGCAACTGCCAGCGCCTCGTCGGGTGTAACTGCTGCATTGGTGCTGCGGCGCGGCTCGATGCCCATATCTTGCAGTGCATTGCACACATCAGGCACGGTCGATCCGATGAGTTCGGCTAGGTCACGCACCAGAAATGGATGCTTGGCGGGCTGGGATGCGGTGTACACAGGCACAGCATCGCCCGGGCGGTATCCGTTCGGATGTCCGAAGATGGCGTCTCCGTCGCTGTCAAAGTACATCCACGCCACCGGCTCCCCGTGCTTCGCACTTTGCTGCTCTGCATTCTTCTCGCGCAGCTTGGCTTCAGTCAGATACATTACTGCGGCCTCGCCGTTGGTGCGTAGTATTTCCAGTTTGTCATCCTCACTCAACCCCACCCACGCCATCGACTCCTGCTCTGCTGGCTGCTCTGCCAGCGCGGCGCGCATCTTGTCGCACAGCCGCCCGAATACTCGCTCTTGCTGGTCGGTCAAGTTTTCAAGCGATTCAATTTCTTGCAGTGCCTGCTCCATCGCGGCTCGTTGTGTCGGGGTCATTTCATGTCCTTTCCAATGGCTGCTGCGGCTCGCACGATTGCTCGGCGGGTGGCGGCGTAGGGGTCATCAGCTTCGGCGTAGGCGTCTGCGCTGTGGTTTGGCGTCCCAGCATATGCGCCCCCGTTGACGCGCCGTGTGATGATGTCCAACCCCAACCTCACCGCCAGCCGCAGCGCATCGCCGTCATCTTCAAGAGGGTTCCAGTACCACTCGGCTTCGTCATACTGGTGGGTTTTGACATATGGTATGTCCCTGCAGTCAACAGGGTCGTCACAAACAATGTAACTGCCCCACTTAATGAAATACCCAGCAGCTTTCGCAGCCAGTTCCAATAGTTCACGATCAGGTTTCATTGCGGCTCCTTGTGTACGATGACCGACGCACCAGTTTCCGGGTCGGTGTAGGTTGTCTCCGGGTTGCACCAGCAGGGGGCGCGGTCGGTGGTGGTTTTGATGGTCATGCGGCCTCCATCACGCACTCAATGAAGGCTTGCGCGGCTTGCGCGTTGATGGCGTTGCCGTAGGCGCGCAGGCGCACCACTCGGGCGGGAGCCCCATGAGCCAGCGGGAATGTGCCGGGTTCAACTGGCCGCCACTTGCCATCCCGGCACAGGAGCCAGTCAGCAGCTCGCCAGTAGCCGTTAGTCGGACTGGGCCGCAGATCGCCGCAAAGTCCTGTAGCCGCTGCTGAACTTTTGACCCGTCCGCCCGCGTCATCGACAGGGCAGATTCCGGGTTTCCCGTCCGGTCGTTGTTGCATGAGGTAGTCCCCCACCCCGCCAGCCAAGCCGTTCTTGGCAAATCCCGTGGATTGGCTCCATTCCCGCCGCTGTTCCGCTGATCGCGCACGACCGGCGTCGGCCACCCAGTAAAGTCGGTCTCGGATGTGCGGCGCACCGATGCCCGCAGACGGGAACGGGATCGCCCCGAAGGCGTAACCCAGGGCTTCCAGGTCAGTGTGTACAAGGTCGATCCAAGGATCGCTGTCCTTGCTCGCAACCTGCTCTCCAATGACGACTGCAGGCTTGCACTCTTTGATGAGGTGGTGGAAGGCTGGCCACAGGTGCCGCTCGTCATCAAACCCAGCTCCTTTGCCTGCCGCGCTGAAAGGTTGGCACGGGCAGGAGCCAGTCCAAACAGGTCGGTCGTCGCTCCATCCGGCAGACCGAAGGGCGTAGGACCAGACGCCAATGCCGGCGAAAAAGTGGCACTGGGTGAATCCGCGTAGATCGCTTGGGAAAACATCTTCAATACTCCGTTCGTCCACATAACCGGGCGCGATGTGGCCAGCGTCGATGAGGTTGCGCAGCCACTGGGCGGCGGCTGGGTCGATTTCGTTGTAATAGGCGGCCACATTGATTACCCCCGCCTATTACAACTATATCGTGACTGGGAAAC